>Ga0073934_10003372_pt1 | contig 29646 bp, 28 predicted proteins | sample LarsenN4metaG_FD_76834 | JGI IMG/M metagenome (GOLD analysis project Ga0073934, IMG submission 76834) | Hot spring sediment bacterial and archeal communities from British Columbia, Canada, to study Microbial Dark Matter (Phase II) - Larsen... ... | reverse complement strand
TCGGCCTGCGCCGCCGCCAGGTCGGCGAACTCCTGCGAGACTCCCGCCACATCCACGAACGCGTGCCCCACATTGATGAAGAACTCGAACGCCACCGAGAACTTATCGTCCATCAGTCGCGTGGAGATGAAAACGCACTGCGAGTTTCCCAGCGTGAGGTTGCGGTGGCAGATCGCCTTGTCGCTCAGCGCCACATCGTAGCGCTCGGCGATGCGGGTCTCCTCGCCCTCCGGCACCGTCAGCGGGACGAAGTAATACGCCTTGCGCTCCAGCGCCCGGGCGATCGCCGTGGGCACCGTCGCGACCATCCGCTCCAGCTCGGCGCCGCTGATGGCGTTCTCGCCCACCGCGGCATAGCACACGCCATTGGGCGCCTGCGCCACCGCGGCGCGGCGGACAATCTCCGCCGGCGTGAACGTGGGCGCGCTGGCTGATATGGGCGACGACATGCCGCCATTATCGCAAATGCCCGGTTTGAGCCGCTAATGGTAAGATTTCAGCCACCTTCCTCGTTCCCAGGGAAAGAATTTCACAGACACATAAGGGGGACACTCCTTTGCGACACCCGTCTCTGCATTCCTTTGTTCAGAAGTCCATAGCCGCGCTCCTGCTGGCGACGCTCGCTGTCACACCCGCCGTTGCCCAGTCTGCCAAGCCGGCCGCCAAGGGCAAGGCTGCACCGGCCGCCGCAGCGCCTGCGCCCAAGGTCGACTACAACGCCGTTGACTGGACCACCATCCAGCGCATCCGCAATGAAGCCTTCCGCAATTCCAAGGTCATGGATATCCTCAGCGACCTGACCGACGGCATCGGCCCGCGCCTCACCGGCTCACCCAACATGAAGAAAGCCAACGAGTGGACGCGCGACCAGCTCACCAAGTACGGCTTGGAGAACGCGCGCCTGGAACCGTGGGGCAAGTTCGGCCGTGGGTGGTCCTATGAGACCTCCACCGTGCGTATGACTGCGCCGGACAAGGCCGAACTCATCGCCCTGCCCAAGGCCTGGACGCCCGGCACCAATGGCCCGGTGCGCGGCAAGGTCACGCGCTTCCGCGCCACCACCGCGGCCGACCTCGAGAAGTACAAGGGCAAGATCGCCGGCGCCATCCTCCTGATGGGCGACATGCGCGAGCTCAAGCCCATCGAGAAGCCGCAGTCTGAGCGCTATGACGAGAAGATGCTCGCCGACCTCAGCCAGTACCGCATCCCCGCCGCGCCCAGCGCCGCCGCCGCGCAGTTCGCCGGACGCCAGCGCTTCCTGCGCGAGCTGCTGAAGTTCCTCGAAGACGAGAAGGCCGCGGTGCTCATCGAGCCCTCGCGCTCCCCGGGTGAAGGTGGCACCATCTTCGTCCAGGGCGGCGGCTCGTATCGCAAGGGTGAGCCCGTCGGCATTCCCAACCTCGTGATGAACATCGAGCACTTCGGGCGCATCTCCCGCCTGCTCGACAAGAACCGCGACGTCGAACTGGAAGTCAACGTCTCCGCTCGCTTCCATGATGACGACGAGTTCGCCTACAACACCATCGCTGAGATCCCCGGCACCGACCCGCAGCTCAAGGACCAGGTGGTGATGCTCGGCGCGCACCTTGACTCCTGGCACGGCGGCACCGGCGCCACCGACAACGCGGCCGGCTCGGCCGTCGCGATGGAAGCGGTGCGCATCATCAAGGCGCTCGGCCTGAAGCCGCGCCGGACGATCCGCATTGCGCTGTGGACCGGGGAAGAGCAGGGACTGCTCGGCGCCCGCGGCTGGGCGGCGGAACATCTCGCTGCGCGGCCGGAGAACACCGACCCCGCAGTGCAGAACCTGCCCGCGTTCATGCGCCCGCCCGTGGGCGCGCTCTCCTTCAAACCGGAATGGGACAAGGTCTCCGTCTACTTCAACGTGGACAACGGGACCGGCAAGATCCGCGGCGTGTGGCTGCAGGAAAACGCCATGGTCTATCCCATCTTCAAGGCGTGGATGGAACCCTTCGCGGACCTCGGCATGACCACGCTGACCATGCGCAACACCGGCGGCTCGGACTTCCTTGCCTTTGACGGTGTCGGCGTGCCCGGCTTCGCCTTCCTGCAGGACGAGGTCGAGTACGACACCCGCACCCACCACTCCAACATGGACACCTACGAGCGCATCCAGCGCGAGGACATGATGCAGGCCGCGGCCATCGAGGCTGCGTTCGTGTGGCAGGCCGCGCAGCGCGACGAGATGCTGCCGCGCAAGCCGCTGCCGCCTGATCCGCCGCGCCAGCAACCGCAGCAGACGCCCGCCGCCCCCGCGCGGTAAGCGCCAGCGTTGCAGACAAAAAGGCCACGGCGGGAGCCGTGGCCTTCTTCATCACCCACTACAATAGCTTCATGCTCCGCTCCCTGGTCAAAGCGCTCGGCATCGGCCTGGTCTCGGCCGCCATCATGTTCTTCTTCTCGCTCTTCTGCGCGCTTATCATCCTGCTCATCATCGGGCAATTCACCCCGCACCGCCTTGACCTCACCGTCTCCTATCGCATCATCGGCGTCACCGCCGGCCTCACCGCTTTTGTCCTGGGCTTCGGCGGCTCCATCTTCTACGACGTCCGCCGCTTCAACCGCACGGCTGCCAAGTAGTCGCCGTCTGCCACAAATCGCGTTGTTCATGCGATATTCCGTTGTATCCTAGCCCACCCTTTTTTCGCGTGGAGACTGCCTGAATGGCCACCACCGCCGTAACTCCGGACGCCCCCGAACCCGTCCTCACCGCGCCCGCGCGCATCGACTCCGTCGACCTTTACCGCGGCCTCATCATGGCCTTTATGGCGCTCGACCACACCCGCGACTTCTTCACCCACCTCCGCTTCACGCCGGAAGACCTCTCGCAGACCTGGGGCGCACTCTTCTTTACCCGCTGGATCACACACCTGTGCGCGCCCGCGTTCTTCTTCCTCGCCGGCACCGGCATGTATCTCTCGCGCAAGCAGGGCGCGGAGCTCTCGCGCTTCCTCTGGACGCGCGGCCTCTGGCTCATGGCGCTTGAGCCCACGGTCATGGCCATCGGTTGGACCTTCGGCGGCTGGAATCCGGTCTTCGCCCTCTTCACCTTCCTGGTCATCTCCGCGCTGGGCGCCTGCATGATCGTGATGGCCGGCATCGTGCGCCTCCCGATGTGGGCCATCGCCTCGTTCGGCCTGGGGCTGATCGCGCTGCACAACTTGTTCGACTTCCTCAAGCCGGCGGCGCTCGGCGGCAAAGGCTGGATCCTTACCCTTCTACATAACCCAGGCTTTTATGCATTTGATCCGCAGAATCCGCAGGCCGGTGGTTTCTTCGTCCTCTATTCCCTGATCCCGTGGGTCGGCGTGATGGCCGCCGGATACGCGCTCGGCCCCATCCTGCGCAAGCCCACGGAAGAACGCCGCAAGCTGCTGTGGACGATGGGCGTCGCCGCGCTGGTGCTGTTTGCCGTTCTGCGGGTGACGAACGTCTACGGCAACCCGCCCGGGCCGGGCTTTGCGGCGTCGACGGGGACCTTCGAGGTGCAGCCCACGCTCGAGAAGACCGTCATCGCCTTCTTCAACACGGAAAAGTATCCGCCGTCACTGCAGTTCCTGCTCATGACGCTGGGCCCGTGCCTGCTCGCGCTGGCATGGTTCGACCGCTTCGACTTCAAGTCGCTGCTCGGCCGCACGGTAGGGAAGTGGCTGCTCGTCTTCGGCCGCGTGCCGATGTTCTATTACATCTGCCACCTGTACGTGATCCACGCGCTCGCCATCGTGGTGGCGCCTTTCTTCGGACAGCCCTACATGTGGCTGGTCAAGGGTGGCTTCTTTACCCAGCCCCCACCCCCGGGCTACGGACACAACCTGCCTTTCATCTACCTGATGTGGCTCACGGCGCTCGTCATTCTTTACTTCCCGTGCCGCTGGTACATGGGCGTGCGCCAGCGCCGGCAAGACCTGTGGATCGTGAGATATATCTGAGGAGCGTATCAACCACGAAGGACACTAAGGGCACGAAGGAGCCGATCCACAAAATCCTTCGTGCCCTTAGTGTCCTTGGTGGTTAACTCGTCGTTTTACGCGGCCGCTTCCAGGAACTCTCCCGGGTTATGCGTGAACCGCTCCTCGCAGGCGCGGGAGCAGAAGTAATAGTCCTGGCCGTCGTATTCGGTGTGGCCGGCGGCATCGTCTTCGCTGATCTCCATCTGGCAGACAGGATCGATGGGCATCGTCGTTTCTCCTTTCGACCTTAGATTCCGGCCCATCGCTGGACGTTGCAGGCGCTTCGCCGATTGCCCCTAGCGCATTGGCCCCGTTGCATTTATCCTTGATTCCGACACCTTGCAAAGGACGAACCTGATGACCGCCACCCGCAACGCCGCTTTCTGGAACGAACTCGAGAGCCGCATCGCTCCCTTCGACCTGCTCTGCCATCCCTACTACCAGGCCTGGTCCGCCGGCCAGCTCACCAAGACCGACCTGCGCGAGTACGCCAGCGACTACTACCACCACGTCGCCGCCTTCCCCACCTACCTGAGCGCGCTACACAGCCGCCTGGTCGATGGCGAACTGCGCCGCGCCGTCCTGCGCAACCTCTGCGAGGAAGAGATCGAAGGCCCGGCACACAGCGACCTGTGGCTGAACTTCGCCGCCGGCATGGGCGGCGACCCCGAGTCCATCCGCGAGAACGAGCCCATCCAGGAGATGCAGGAGCTGATGACGCGCTTCCGCAACATCGCCACCTCCGGCACCATCCCCGCCGCCATGGCCACCTTCTATGTGTACGAATCGCAGGTGCCGCGCGTGGCCCGGGAAAAGGCCCGCGGCCTCAAGGAGATGTACGGCGCGGACGCGAAGACCTGCGGCTACTTCACCCTGCACCAGACCGCGGACGTCTTCCACTCGCAGGTATGGCGCGACCAGCTCAATGACCTGCTCGACGCCGAGCCGGAAGCCGCGGAAGAAGCGCTCATCGCCGCCGAAGCCGCCGCCAAAGCGCTGTGGACCGCGCTCGACGGCATCGAGCGCAAGCGCCAGGCCGCCAAACTGAACTAGGTTCTTTGGAAATGCAAAGCCCTGCCGCGAGGCAGGGCTTTTTTATTTGGTAGTTCTTTTGTCCGTGTCTCTGTGCCTCCGTGGTGAACAGCGGTGAAGAGCGCTAGCCAACCAGCCACTAGCCACTGCCTTTGCTAAACTAGAACCTATTCCCATGCGCGCGCAGGGCGGTTTGTGGACGCGTCCGCGTGCGTGGAGACCATAATGTCAGAGACCATCGCTGTAAAACTGCCTGACGGTTCCGTCCGGCAGCTGCCCCCCGGCACCACCCCCCTCGACGTCGCCAAGTCCATCAGCCCGCGCCTGGCTGATGCCGCGCTGGCCGCGCAGATCCGGCCCAGCAATAACGGCAAGGAAGCACAGACCGTCGACCTGACCAAGCCGCTCACCGAGGACGTCGAGCTCCGCATCCTCACCGAGAAAGATCCCGAGGCGCTCGAAGTCTTCCGCCACTCGTCGGCGCATTTGCTGGCGACCGCCGTCCTCGAGCTGTTTCCTGAGACCAAGCTCGGCCACGGCCCGCCGACCGAGTCCGGCTTCTTCTACGACTTCTACCGCGAGACCAAGTTCACGCCCGAGGACCTCATCAAGCTCGAGCAGCGCATGGCAGAGATCGTCCAGCGCGACGAGAAGTTCGTGCGCGAGTTCGTGCCGCGCAAAGAGGGCCTGGAGAAGTACAAGAAAGAGGGCGACTTCATGAAGGTGCACTTCATCGAGCAGTTCACCAAGCCCGATGAAGACATCTCCACCTACCGTAACGGCAACTTCGTGGACTTCTGCCGCGGCCCGCACATCCCGTCCACCGGTCGCATCAAGGCCTTCAAGCTGCTGAATATCGCCGGCGCCTATTGGCTGGGCGACGAGAAGAACCAGCAGCTCCAGCGCATCTACGGGACTTCTTTCTACAGCAAGAAGCAGTTAGACGAATATCTCCACCAAATAGAAGAGGCCAAGAAGCGCGACCACCGTGTGCTCGGCAAGCAGCTTGACCTTTTCTCCATCCAGGAGCTCGCGGGCCCCGGCCTCATCTTCTGGCACCCTAAGGGTGGGCTCATCCGCAAGACCATGGAAGACTGGATGCGCAACGAGTACCTCGCCCGCGGCTACTCGCTCGTCTACACGCCCCACGCCTACCGCGTGGAGCTCTGGAAGACCAGCGGCCACGAGGGCTACTACGCGCAGAACATGTTCACCCCCATGGAGCTTGACGATGCGGACTATCGCATGAAGCCCATGAACTGCCCCGGCCACATCCTCATCTACAAGGACACGCTGCGCAGCTACCGCGACCTGCCCGTGCGTCTGGGCGAGCTGGGCACCGTCTATCGCTACGAGCGCTCCGGCGTGATGCACGGCCTGCTGCGCGTTCGCGGCTTTACCCAGGACGACGCCCACATCTTCTGCACCCCGCAGCAGATCGAGGGCGAGATCATGGCCTGCATGGACTTTGCTCTCGAGGTCCTGCGCGTCTTCGGCTTCAAGGACTACCAGGTCGAGCTCTCCATCTGGGACCCGAATGATCGCTCCAAGTACATGGGCGGAGAAGAGAAGTGGAAGCTCGCCATCGCGTCGCTGGAGAACGCGCTCAACAAGAAGGGCATCCCGTACAAGACCATCCCCGGTGAAGCCGCCTTCTACGGGCCCAAGATCGACGTGAAGCTGGTCGACGCCATCGGCCGCCTCTGGCAGCTCTCTACCGTGCAGTTCGACTTCACGCTGCCGGAGCGCTTCGAGCTGGAATACGTCGGCGAAGACGGCCAGCGCCATCAGCCGCTCATGGTCCACCGCGCGCTGTATGGCTCCATCGAGCGCTTCTTCGGCGTGCTCATCGAGCACTACGCCGGAGCGTTCCCGGTGTGGCTGGCGCCGCTCCAGGTCGCGATGGTGCCCATCGCCGAGCGCCACGCTGACTACGCTGATCAGGTCGCCAAGCAGCTTGAGGCGGCCGGCGTGCGGGTTCACGTTGATGCGCGCTCGGAGAAGATGAACGCCAAGATCCGCGAGCACGCGCTGCAAAAGGTGCCGTTCGTGCTCGTGGTCGGCGACAAAGAAGCAGCCGAGAACAAGGTCAGCGTGCGCACCCGCGGCAAAGGCGACGAAGGCCAGCAATCGGTCCCCGACTTCATCGCCCGCGTGAAGGGATTGATCGACTCAAAGGCGGCGGAGATCTAGGCGATGTTCATTTTGCTGCTGCATGGTGAGGACCTCCTGCTGCAACTTCTTGCCCTGTTGCTGTTCGTTCTTGTTTTTCTGGGAGGAGTAGTTTTTGTGATCCGGGAAGCCCTCCAGAAAAGGAAAGCAAGAGCAAGCTCACAGGTGATGAAGGAATCGCGGGAGGACTCGAAGGCGTAGGCCAAGATTGAGCATTGGTGGCACAACCGCCCTCGGCTGTGGGCGAGGATGCGTGGTAGCGTCCTTCGTGTGCACTTCGTGACCTTCGTGGGAAAGGTTTTCGGGAAACCGGAAACGGGAAACCGCCCCTGGTAACTCGCTCCGATTACCAAAGACCCCCGCAACTACCCCCGCAACTACCCCACACCCCCCGGGTTGCTGTATAACAAGCCTATATGCGCCGCCTGGCCATCACATTTCTTGCTGCCGGCACCCTCGTCGCCGCCCAGGGACAGGTCCGCGACTCGGTCTCATTCACCTCCGCCCCGGCATCACAGGGCAGCTTCACTCAAGGCATGGCCACCGGCGCCGCTGCTCCGGCACAATCGCACCGTCGCCACATTGACCGGCCTGTAGTCACGCCCACCACCGGCATCCGCGACATCGTCCGCTTCCCGCGCCGCCACGACACTGGCTTCCGCAGCGGCGTTCATTTCGGCGCGCGCGGCTGCTATCGCGGCTTCTGCGGCAACACCGGATACTTCTACAACCCTTATCTCTACGCGATGCCCGTTTACGTCGAGCGCTATGACGGCCCGGACTTCAACAACCAGCCCAGCGCCTACACCATCTACGGCGGCAACATTCCCGAGGAGTACAAGGCACCCGGCGCCGCGGCTGTCGAAGCCGCCTACCGCCAGGGACAGCTCGAAGCCCGCGTGACCTCGCTCGCGGAAGAGGTCCAGCGCCTGCGCGCGGAAAAAGCCGCCCGCGAATCCGCCGAAGCGAAGACCAGGCAGACCGTCGGCGAGTCCTTCGCCAACGCCGGCACTCTCCGGGGCGAAGCCGCCAGTCAGGGCCCGACCACCGCCGCCACCGCCACGCTGGTCTTCAAGTCCGGACGCCGTCTCGACATCGGCAACTACGCCGTCGTCGGCCAGACCCTCTGGGTCTTCGACGAAGTCCGCGCCCGGCGCATCCCGCTCTCTGACCTCGATCTGGCCGCCACCCAGCGCGTCAACGCCGAGCACGGCATCGAGTTCAAACTGCCCAAACCAGCCGTCAGCCGTTAGCCTTTAGCGGTTAGAAGATACCGTTCACTCCGGGACGGATTCGCGCAACCCGCCGCACGGCTTCGAGAAACCAGAAACTACAAGTACTTCTCCCTCAGCACCTTCTCATGATGCAGCACGTGCCCGGCCAGCACGTACGCCAGCGCGCGCACCGATATCTCATACCCGCTCGCCGTCCCCCGCCGCAGCCACGCCGCTTCATCCAGGTGGCGCAACATGAGAACGTTTGCTCGCCGCACCAGCGCGAACTCCTCGATCAAGTCCGCCAGCTTCGCGCGGCCATGCTGCGCCGTCTTCACGTAGTCATCCTGCTCGAAGCCCGGCAGCGGCTGCTGGTCGCCACGCGCGAAGCGCAGCGCGCGGTACGCAAAGACGCGCTCCCCGTCGATCATGTGCCCCAACACTTCCTTCACGCTCCACTTGTCGGGAGCGTACCGGTGGTCGCCCCTGGCCTCGGGTATCGCGCGCAGGAATGCCGTAAACTGCGCGCCCTGCTTTTCCAGCGTCGCGACGATGTCCCCTTCCGGCACCAGGTTGATGTAGCGCCCGTAGTACTCAGCGTGTTCATTGGCTCCTGGCTTCTTCATCCGCGATGCCGCGCTCATTTCTGTACCGCCCTCTCTTTGGCTTTCCGGATCTTCTCGATGAGTTGCGAGGCGATCTTCCCATACGCCGTCCCGCCGATGGAGTTCACCTCGCCCGCCGCCAGCACCACCTTCGTGCGCCGGTCGACAACGCTGTAAGGAAAGTTGTTTTGGAACGCCGCGCGCTTGACCTCCACGATGACATCCGCTGAGCGCAGGTCGCGCGTCAACTCTAGTCCCCACTCGTCAAACTCCTTGTGCTTGAGCAGCGCCTTTTCCAATTCGGCCTGCTTCACGAAGTGCGTCCGCGAATCGATGTAGATGACCTTGGCGTTCGCCAGCGTCGTCTTGCGCTCTTCCGCGCGCTCCGACTGCGCCAGCCCCGTGGCCATGCGCCGGGCAAGTTGCAAAGTAATGGATGGCATGATGCCTCCTGAGATTGCGCTGCCTGCGGGAAAGATTCGCAAATCTTATCGTATCCAGTACAATCCCTGCCTTGCCATCCGTCCCTGACAAGATCTCCCGCGGCAACTGGCACGCGGTCACCGCCGGCTTCCTCGGCTGGACCCTCGACGCCTTCGACTTCTTCGTCGTCATCTTCCTGTACGACACGCTCGCCGCGCATTTCCAGGTGCCGAAGTCGCAGATCATCTGGGCCGTGACGGCCACGCTCTTCTTCCGTCCGCTGGGTGCGCTCATCTTCGGCCTGCTCGCCGACCGCTTCGGCCGTCGCGTCCCGCTGATGGCCAACGTCATCTTCTTCTCCGTCGTCGGCTTTGCCACCGGCTTCGCCAACGACTACTGGGTGTTCTTTTTCCTGCGCTGCCTGTACGGCATTGGCATGGGCGGCGAGTGGGGCGTGGGCGCATCGCTCGCCATGGAGAACGCTCCCCCGCGCTGGCGCGGCCTGCTCAGCGGCGTGCTGCAGAGCGGCTACTCCATCGGCTACCTGCTCGCCGCCATCGCCGCGCGCGTCATCCTTCCGGACCTGAGCTGGCGCTGGATGTTCTGGATCGGCGGCGTGCCCGCGCTGCTTGCGCTTTACATCCGCGCCAGCGTGCCGGAGTCGGAAGCCTGGCGCCAGCACCGCCTGCCGGACTTCGGCTCTATCGCTCGCATGGTCGCCGGCCAGTGGAAGCGCTTCGGCTATCTCTGCCTGCTGATGACGCTCTTCATGTTCCTCTCGCACGGTACCCAGGACCTCTACCCCGACTTCCTGAAGACCGAGTTCAAGGTCCCGCCGCGCACCGTGGCCGACCTCGCCATCCTCTACAACATCGGCGCGGTGCTGGGCGCCGTCGTCTTCGGACACCTCTCCGAACGCATCGGCCGCCGCCGCAGCATCCTCGCCGCGCTGGCGCTGAGTTTTTCCGTGTTGCCCTTCTGGGCCTTCGGTGGCGACGTCTTCGTCCTCGCCATCGGCGCCTTCATCATGCAGATGGGCGTGCAGGGCGCTTGGGGCATCATCCCCGCGCATTTGAACGAGATGGCGCCCGACTCCGTCCGCGGCCTGATGCCCGGCCTCGCGTACCAGATGGGCATCCTGTTCGCCTCGCCGACCAACAACATTCAGCACGCGCTGCAGCACGCCTTCGGCTACAGTTGGGCGATGGCGGGCTTCGAGTTCTTCGTCATCCTCGCCCTCGCCCTCGTCACATGGCTCGGCACAGAGGCCAAGGGCAAGAGCTTCACCCGGCCGGCGGTGGCCGCCGTCGACAGTTGAAGGACAAAAAAAGGGTCGGCTCCGCCGACCCACCTAACAGTGACTACTGAAGGCTAAAGGCTGCTGCCTACGCCGCCTTCTTGCTCGGTACCTTGGCACCGCGCTCCCGCGCCTTGGAGAGTCCGATCGCGATCGCCTGCTTCCGGCTCTTCACTTTGCCGCCTTTGCCACCGGGGCCGCTGCGCGCCGTTCCCCGCTTGTAGGCCCGCATTTCTTTCCCTACCGACTTGCCTGCCGCCTTGCCATATTTCCTGCGCGATGATTTCTTCTTTGTGGCCATGATTGCCTACCCCCTTCTTTCCCTAGGACGCGGCTCAGCCTCGCTGGGTTGGCGTTTCGTAGCCTGCCCTAAGGGAACCGCCCGAGGCCCTTTCAGGTCGCCTTTCCATTGACTTACGGCCCCTAAAACAGTAACTTTTCCCACTGGCTCCCCCTGAACGCTAAGGACGTATCCCGTGGCCCTTACCATCCTGCTTGCCGATGACAGCATGACCGCCCAGAAGATGGGCAAAGAGATATTGGTCAGTGCTGGCTATGAAGTCATTGCCGTCAGCAACGGCGCCGCCGCTGCCAAGAAGCTCGCCGACAAGCCGGACATCGCCATCCTCGACATCATCATGCCCGGCTACACCGGCCTTGAGATCTGCGAGAAGATCCGCGCCTCCCTGGACACCGCCAAGACGCCGGTGATCCTCACCGTCGGCAAGATGGAGCACTACGACCCGCAGGACATCGCGCGCGTGAAGGCCGACGGCGTCATCATCAAGCCCTTCGAAGCTTCCGACCTGCTGGCCACCATCAAGAAGTTCGAGCAGAAGCTTGCCGCCGCCGCCGCTCCGCCGCCGGAATCTGCGTACGAGAAGACCATGATCCTGGACCGTTCCCAGATCCAGGAGTTCAAGGACGCCAGCTACGACGAGTGGAAGTCAGACGCCACCGCGCAGGAAGAGATGGAGGTTCCGCCGCCGCCGCCCATGGAGATGTCGCAGGAGATGGGCTCGGCCCCGGCCTTCGCTGACGACTTCATGTCCGCGCCGTCGCCCACCTCGCACGATGAGACCGTGACCATCCCGCCGCCGCCCAAGGCCGCGGCCGCGGCTGCGCCGTCCTTCGACGAGACCGTCACTTATCCGCCGCCGATCCCGGCCGTCTCCTCTACCGATGAGACCGTCACCTTCATGGCGCCACCCGTTCCGCCTTCCTTTGAAGCAATGGACGCGCCCGCGCCCATCATGATGGAGCCCGCCGCGGCCGTCGCACCGAGCACCGATCCTGAGGTGGAGTTCACCTCCGCGCCCCGCGGTCAGGACGCCAAGGTCGTCGTGGAAGCGGCTCTGGAGGCCGACAACGTCGAAGTCCCGCAGATCATGACGGATCCGTCGCTGGTCACCGACCCGACCACCATGGCGACCGAGTTCGCCACCAAGTTCGGGGTGGAGAAGGAAGAGGAAGAGGCCTACGTTCCCGGTTTCGACAAGCCGGAAGAAGAGATCGCGCCGATTCCCGCGCCCGCCGCCGCAGACGACGACTTTGAGGCACGCGTCGCCGCCGCCATGAGCTCTTTCGACGCCCCCGGCGAAGCGCCCGCCGCGATCGAAGTTCCCGAGGTGCCGGCCCCGGTGGAAGTCGCGCCCATCGAAGGCGAAGTGCCGGCTCCGGTCCAATTCGAAGCCGCTGCCATCGAGCCGCCCGCGCATATCGACACCCAGAAGATCGAAGCCGTCGTCGAAGAGCCGATGATCCCCGAGGTTCCCGAGTCGCAGCTTCCGCCGGAAGGCATGCAGGACGCCGCGCTCGTTGAGCAGATGCAGGCCGCTTTTGCTGATCTGCCCGTAGCGCCGCCCGCGCCGCCGGAAGAGCCCATCGTGGCAGCGCCGGTCGTGGCCGCCGTGCCGGAACCTGCGCTCGCGGTCGCCGCCGTGGCGCAAACCAGCACCGCGCATCCGGACATGGAACTGGCCACCGCACTGGCCGCCGCCGTCGGCGCCGAGCCGCCCGCGCCGCAAGTGCCCGCCGGCATGGCCGCTCCCGTCGCTGCGGCTGCCGCGGCTGGCAGTCCCGGCCTCGACCCGCACACCGTCGCCAGCGTGGTGAGCAAGGTCATGGAGCGCATGCTGCCCTCCATCATGACCGAAGTCGCTAAAGAGCTGGACAACGCGAAGAAGTCCTGACCCAGCCGTTAGCCGTTAGTCGACAGCCTTCTGCCGTCAGCTTCACATTTCGAGCGCAGCGAGAAATCCCTACCCGCTTGCAGAAACTCACCCCTGTGTCCTCCCGAGCGAGGGCTTTAGTCCGAGTCGAGGGACAATGCCTTTCGGCCAGAGCCGCGTTAGCGAAGACTGACAAGCGTTTCGCGTGAGGTTTTTTCGGGAAACGGGAAACCGAAAACGGGAAACCTCCCGCCCCTGATATCATCTTCTTTTCCTCCATGCCGCGCGAAGAATCCAGCCAGCCACACTCGGGGACAAAGGAACCTCTCTCCAAAGCCTACGACCCCTCGGCCATCGAGCCCCGCTGGGCCGAGTACTGGGTGCAGGAGAAACTCTTCCATCTCCCCACCCCGGAGAGCGCGGATAACGTCTTCACCCTGCTGCTTCCGCCGCCCAACGTCACCGGACGCCTCCACATGGGGCACATGCTCAATCAGACGGAGATGGACATCATCATCCGCTGGCAGCGCATGCGCAGCCAAAAGACCCTCTGGCTCCCCGGCACCGACCACGCCGGCATCGCCACCCAGATGATGGTCGAGCGCCAGCTCCAGACCGAAGGCAAGAAGCGCCAGGAGATGGGCCGCGAGGCCTTCATCCAGCGCGTGTGGGAGTGGCGTGAGCACTACGGCGGCGCCATCCTCGGCCAGATGAAGCGCCTTGGCGTCTCCGTCGACTGGCAGCGCGAGTACTTCACCATGGACGAGAACCTCTCGCGCGGCGTGCGTGAGGCCTTCGTCCGCCTGCACGAGAAGGCACTCATCTATCGCGGCAAGTACATCGTCAACTGGTGCCCGCGCTGCGTGACCGCCATCTCTGACCTCGAAGTCGTACATGAGGAGGTCGCGGGCAAGCTTTACGAGATCCGTTATCCCATCGTCGGCCAACCGGGCAAGCACATGACCGTTGCCACCACGCGCCCGGAGACCATGCTGGGCGACACCGGCATCGCCGTGAACCCCAAGGACGCGCGCTACCAGGCGCTCATCGGGCAAAAAGTGCTGGTGCCGCTCATGGACCGCGAGGTTCCCATCGTCGCCGACGACTGGGCCAACCCTGAGTTCGGCACCGGCGCCGTGAAGATCACGCCCGCGCACGACCCCAACGACTTTGCCGTGGGCCAGCGCCACAACCTCGTCCAGCTCAACGTCATGGACGAGCACGCGCGCATGAACGAGAACGCCGGCCCCTACGCCGGGCTCGACCGCTACGCCGCGCGCGAGAAGGTCCTGGCTGACATTGCCGCGCAAGGTCTGCTCGGCGCCGTCAAAGACCATACGCTTTCGGTCGGCAAGTGTGACCGCTGCAAGACCGTAGTCGAGCCGCGCCTCTCCGTGCAGTGGTTCCTCAAGGTGAAGGGCGCTATCGCGGACCGCGCCATCGAGGCGGTGAAGCGCGACCACATCCGCATCACGCCGGAGAACTACAAGACCATCTACCTCAACTGGATGGAGAACATCTACGACTGGTGCATCTCCCGCCAGCTCTGGTGGGGACACCGCATACCCGCCTGGCACTGCGCCGATTGCGGGCAGGACACCGTCGCTCGCGAGACGCCCAAGGCCTGCGCCCATTGCGGCAGCGCTAAGCTCGAGCAGGACACCGACGTACTCGACACCTGGTTCTCCTCCGGCCTGCTGCCGTTCACCGTCTTCGGCTGGCCGGACAAGACGAAAGACCTGCAGGTGTTCTATCCGACTACGCTGCTCATCACCGGCTTCGACATCCTCTTCTTCTGGGTCGCGCGCATGATCATGCTCGGCTGCTGGTTCATGGGCGACGAAGACCAGCTCGACCGGCTCCCGTCCGCTGAGCGCGAGGCGAAGCTGAAGAAGAGCGTTCCTTTCGAGAACGTGTACATCCACGCCCTCGTCCGCGACGCCGACCGCCAGAAGATGTCGAAGACCAAGGGCAACGTCATCGACCCCATCGAGATCACCGAGAAGTACGGCACAGACGCCGTGCGCTTCACGCTGGCCTCCATGGCCTCGCCGGGCACGGACATTGCCTTCTCTGAGAGCCGCACGGAGAGCTACCGCGCCTTCGCCAACAAGATCTGGAACGCCGCGCGCTTCCTCTTCATGCATCGGGACAAGGCCATCGAGACGGGAGCCTGGCAGATGGCGTCGGGAAAAGCCGGCGGAGCCTCGGCGCAGCCGGCCACATTAGAAGACCGGTGGATCCTTTCCCGCTTCAACTCCGCCGCCGCGCAGATCGACGCCGCCCTGGCCGAATACCGCTTCCACGAGGCTGCGCACGTCGTCTACCACTTCTTCTGGGGCGAGTTCTGCGACTGGTACATCGAGGTCATCAAGCTACGCCTGAACGCCGGCGACAGCGAGGCGCAGAAGAAAGCTACTGCCGAAGCCCTCAACTTCTCGTTCGGCATCTTCGAGCAGTCCCTGCGCCTGCTTTCGCCCTTCATGCCTTTTCTCACCGAGGAGATCTGGCAGGCGCTGCATGACGGCAAGGCGCCCCTCAAGTCCATTGCGCTGGCCACGTACCCGCACGCAGAGGCTGCGCACTCCGACCCGGCAGCCGACGCCGCGATGGCCGTCCTCCAGGCGCTCATCGTCGACATCCGCGCCCTGCGCGCCGAGCTCAAGGTCGAACCCAAGCAGAAGACGCCGGTAGAGATCCATGCCGTCGATGCGGGCCTGAAGGCTTCCATCGACGCCAACCGCGCCTGGGTCGAGCGCCTGGCGAACATCGAGTCCATCAGCTTTGTCTCCGCTTCGCTGGCCAATGCCGCCGGCGCGCGCGTTGCCCCGCAGTATGAGGTGCGAGTGGTCTACGAGCAGAAGATCGACGTTGCCGCCGAACGCGACCGCCTGGCGAAAGAGCTGAAGAAGCTCGAAGGCGAGATGGCGGGCATTCAGCGCAACCTGGGCAATGCCCAGTTCGTCGCCAAGGCCCCGGCGCACGTCATCGAAGGCGCGCGCAAACGCGAAGCCGAGTTGACGGTGCTGCTGGAAAAATCCCGCTCCGCCCTGGCCCAGTTGGGAAGCTAGCCCTTGTCATCCTGAGCAAGCGCGAGCGTAGTGAGCTCGCAGTCGAAGGACCCCTACCCCTGATCGAAACTGCTGCATCAAGCCCTTCGTGCGCACTTCGTGCCCTTCGTGTGAAGGGCTTCTAGAACGACCAACCACGATCCTGCGCCCGCTGGGGAAATGCCTACCACCGCCCCTTGTCATCCTGAGCAAGCGCGAGCGTAGTGAGCGCGCGGCCGAAGGACCCCTACCCTGATCGAAACGGCTGCATCAAGCCATTCGTGTGCACGCTTTTCAAAATTAAGGACTGCCAAGTACAAAGCGGCGGGTTCTAGCCACGAGCCACTAGCCACCAGCCACTAGCCACTTACGTGCCCACTCTTCAACACTCCCAAATACTGCACCCACGGCCCCACTTCCTCCCGATACTGGTGCGCCATCACCCGGCAGATCTGCGAGAGGTGGGTCATGTCGTGCGCCACCCACGTCGCCAGCAGGTTCCGCAGAGTCACGCTCCCCAGCGCGGGATGCCGTCCTTTCTTGTCCAGGTCCAGCTTTAGCGCGCGCAGTTGCCGCAGGCTCTCCGCGCGCGCCTCGGCAAACCGGTCGAGCAACTGCTCCAGCGTCTTACCCTTGTTCGCCTTGAACTGGGCCAGCCGGTCGAATTTATCGAAGGGCACACTTTCGCCGTGCTCGAGTAGGCGTCGCGCCCGCGGGATCCAGTCCGTCTCCTCCCCCACGATCAGGTGCCCGACCACGTCGTACGGGCTCCAAGTCTCGCCGCCCTCGTTCTGCCGCGTCCACCCATCAGGAAGCCCGCGCAGCCACGCGTCCAGCACTTTGGGTGTTCTCTCCAGTACTGCCACCGCCTCTTCCAGCCGATATTCCATGGTCAGCCTCCGCCTATTGGATACAGTGGGCCTTGTCCACAGCGCAAGAAACTTTGTTGAAGACGCACTCTCTTGACAACTGCGCGGAACAAGAGCTAACATAATATTCTGATTTATATCTAAAAGATATTTAGTACCATGTACGCGCCGCCGCCCACTAACTACCTGAAAACAAACAATTTAGCGATAACTCCTTTAGAATCAAATACCCCGGCATACTTCCCCCGCCAAATATCTGATTCTAAAGATACCCGGCCCCCAGGGGAGGGGGTAGGGAGTCGTGTATAACTGACCTAGTCGGAGTCACCGGTGGACTGGCACAGTCGAAAAATAACGGCCATCCTTGAGAACGCGCTGCTGGAAGATAAGGCCACGCGCGACGCCACCACCTACGCCACCATCGACCCCCAGCAACGCGCCGCCGCCACCATCCTGGCCAAGCAGGAATGTGTACTTGCCGGCATCGGTTGCGTGGCCCGCATCATCGAGATCTACGAGCGCCTCGACGGCGCCGTCATCGGCCACTCCGAGGTGACCAGCCATCCGGAGATCTTCGACGGCATCCGGCTGCGCTCCGGCCAGGCCATCGCCGTCATCCGCCACAACGCCCGCGTCATCCTCTCGTGCGAACGCGTCATCCTGAACGTGCTGCAGCGCATGAGCGGCGTCGCCACGCTGACCCGTAAGTACGCTGACGCTATCGCCGGCACCCACGCCCGTCTGCTCGACACGCGCAAGACGATGCCCGGTTTCCGCGTGTTGGACAAGTACGCCGTGCGCTGCGGCTCCGGCTTCAACCATCGCCTGGACCTCTCTGACGGCGTCCTCATCAAGAACAACCACATCGCGCTCGGCGGCGGCATCGCCGCGGTGCTGGAGAAGGCGCTGCGCAACCGCCGCGGCGAGCAGCCCATCGAGGTCGAGGTCCGCACCCTGCAGGAGCTGGAGCAGGCGCTGCTCCACGGCGCCGAAGCCATCCTGCTCGACAACATGACGCCCGGCATGGTCCGCGAGGCCGTCGAGCGCGTGAAATCGCACACCCGGCGCGTGCCGCTGGAGGCCTCCGGCGGCATCACCCTGGAGAACATCCGCAGCTATGCCGAGACCGGCGTAGACTACATCTCTGTCGGCGCGCTCACCCACTCGGCCTCGGCGGTGGACCTTAGCATGCGGATTGTGCCGGCCTAGCCGTTGGCACCAAAACTTTTGTATCTGGCCCGCGTTTCTGGCATCTTTAAAGGCTCAGCTTCCTGAAAGGAACCTCCTATGCGCAACTCCAAGACTCTGCGACTGTTCGCCGTCGCGCTCATGCTCGTCACCCTCGCCGCCGCCGACGAGTACAAGATCGACCCCGCCCACTCGGCCGCTACCTTTTCCGTCCGCCACATGCTGGTGACCAACGTCCACGGCCGCTTCGGCGCCATGAGCGGCACCATCAACTTCGACCCCAAGGACCCGTCGAAGTGCTCGGTCGACGCCGTCATCAAGACTGACAGCATCAACACTGACAATGAAGGCCGCGACAAGCACCTGAAGAGCGCCGACTTCTTCGAGGTGGAGAAGTACCCGGAGATCACCTTCAAGAGCACCAAGGTGGAAAAGCGCGGCGAGCAGTGGGTCGCCATCGGCAACCTGACGATGAAGGGCGTGACCAAGCAGATCGAGCTGCCCTTCGAGCTGGCGCAACTGGACACCCCGCGCGGCAAGATCATCGGCGTCACCGCCACCACCACCCTGAACCGCCAGGATTACGGCGTCTCCTGGAGCCGTAAGCTGGACAACGGCGGCCTGGCCGTGAGCGACAACGTGAAGATCGAGATCAACGTGGAGGCCCGTCCCCCGGCCCCGCCGCGCCCTGCGGCTGCCGCCCCGGCGACCCCGCCCAAGAGCTAACGACTCACCCATCCCGAAAAGCGCACGCCAGGCGTGCGCTTTTCGTTTTAGACTAAAGAGGTTCCCCGCATCGCCCATGCCTGACCAGCTCAGCCCGGACGCTCTCGCGCCGCTCGTGCGGAACACCATCTTCGCGCGCGCGGAGCACATCCATTACTTCCGCACCGTCGGCTCGACCAACGAGATGGCCATGCAGGCCGCCGACGCCGGCGCGGAAGAAGGCAGCGTCTTCGTCGCCGATGAGCAGACCTCCGGCCGCGGGCGCGGCGGACACGGCTGGCATTCCTCCGCCGACGGCGGCCTCTACCTTTCCGTCCTCCTGCGACCGAACCTGAACCCGACCGACGTCCTCTGGCTCTCGCTCATCACCGGCCTCTCCGCGCATTACGCCATCGATTTGGTGCTGGGCGCCCCGCCCGACCTCCGCTGGCCCAACGACATCATGCTCGGCAACCGCAAGCTCGGCGGCATCCTCACGGAGATGGCGGCCGACAGCACTCATGTGCGCCACGTGGTGGTCGGCGTGGGATTGAACATCAACCAAGCTTCGTTCCCGCCGGAGCTCGCCGACATCGCCACCTCGCTCCGCATCGAGACCGGCCGCGACTGGCCGCGGACGGAAATCGCCGCCGCCCTGCTAAAATCGCTCGATCGCGAGTACCGCGCGCTGAAGACCGGACTGCTGGCCAACATCAGCGGTTCCATCATCAAGCGCTTTGAGCGCTGCTCCTCCTACGCCCACGGCGCCACGGTGGCCGTGGAAGAGGCCGGCGGCTTCACCGGTCAGACTGTCGGTCTCGACGCCCGCGGCTTCCTGCGGGTGCAGACGCAAGACGGCGTGAAGACGGTGCTCAGCGGCGGTGTCCGCAAGGTCGCAGGCGACTAAACGATGCTCTTACTCCTCGACGTCGGGAACACGAACACGGTGCTCGGCCTGTTCAGCGCCGAAGATCCCGAAGCCGCGGTCCCGCAGTACAACAAGCTCGTCGCCCACTGGCGCGTCGCCACCATCAAGACACAGACCGTGGATGAGTACGGCGTGCTCTTCCGCAACCTCTTCGCCATGGACAACATTGAGGTGCGGAACGTGCGCGGCATCGGCATCTCTTCCGTAGTCCCGCCCATGGATTCCACGCTGCGCGAGGTCTGCGAGCGCTACTTCCATCTCAAGCCGCTGTTCATCGAGCCCGGCGTCAAGACCGGCATGCCGGTGCATTACGACAACCCTGCCGAGGTCGGCGCCGACCGCATCGTGAACGGAGTCGCGGCCTTCGAGAAGTTCGGTGGGCCGTGCATCGTGGTGGACTTCGGCACGGCGACCACCTTCGACGCTGTTTCGGCCAAGGGCGAATACATGGGCGGCGTCATCGCGCCGGGCATCGGCATCTCCGCGGAGGCGCTGTTCGAGCGCACGGCGCGCCTGCCGCGTGTGGATATCCGCAAGCCCGTCCGCGACAAAGTCATCGGCACCAATACCGTGGGCAGCGTGCAGTCCGGCCTCTACTACGGCTACCTCGGCCTGGTGGACGGCATCCTCGAGCGGCTCGTCGCCGAGTTGGGCGCCGGGACGAAGGTCGTCGCCACTGGCGGATTGGCCGCGCTTATCGCCTCCGGCTCGCGCTACATCACCGCGGTAGACGACCTGCTCACGCTCGAAGGTCTGCGCATCATCTGGGAGCGAAATGCTTCCAACTCCCGTCCCAAGAATGCGAAGCCGCACGAAGAGGGCGAGGCGGTAGCCGCGCCGCGCCGCAAGGGCTAACGCCCGCCGTGCAGAACTACTTCAACTACTTCACCGAGATCGAGGAGCACTTCCAGCGCCGCCGCGGGACCATCCTGCTGCTCTCGACCCTCGACTGGGCGCTGATCGAGACATGGAAGAACGCGGGCATACCGCTGGCGGCGGTCCTGCGCGGTATCGATGCCGCCTTTGACGCCTACGACCGCAAGCCCGCGCGCGCCAAGACGCGCAAGGTCAACAGCCTGGCTTACTGCTCGCAAGAGGTGCTGGCCGCCGCCGAGGAGATGAAGGAAGCCGCCGTCGGGAGCGAGCGCAAGCCCGAAGCGCCGGGGATGCAGGCGGACGAGGTCGCCGCTTACCTGCGGAAGAACGCGGAGCAGCTGCAGGTTGCGAAGATGCCACCGCCGTTGGCCGCACTGGTGAAAGAGACTGCAGACACGCTAGCCACGCTGGCTGCCGGAGTGGAATCAGGCGGCACGCGTCTGGAAGACCTGGAGCGCCACCTCACCGTGCTCGAAGAAAAGCTCTTCGCCGCGCTCCTGACCGGTACCCCCGATGCCGACCTTATCGCCGTCCGCGCCGAGGCCGACCGCGACATCGCGCCTTACCGCAGCAAGATGAGCGGCGCCCAGATCGAGCAGCTGCACCGGCAGTACGTGAACAAGCGGCTGCTGGAACGGTCTAAGCTGCCGCGCCTCTCGCTCTTCTACATGTAAGCTCTAGCTGTGCGACTCAACATCGAAAAACTCGTCTACGGCGGCGAAGGCCTGGCCCGCGCCGAGAAGATGACCGTGTTCGTGCCCTTCGTGCTCCCGGGCGAAGAAGTGGAAGCCCAGTTTGCCGAGCGCAAGAAGAACTTTGCGCATGCGCGGCTGGAATCTGTGGTCAGCGCCTCGCCCGACCGCCGGCCCGCGCCCTGTCCATACTTCGCACGGTGCGGTGGCTGCCACTACCAGCACATGGATTACGAGCGCCAGGTGGAGGCGAAGAAGGAGATTTTGCGCGAGACCCTGCGCCGCACCGGCAAGCTGGAGTGGACGCAGCCCATCGCAGCCATCACCGCCGAGCCTTTCGGGTACCGCAATCGCACGCGCCTGCGGGTGCATCATGCAGGCAGCTTCGAGATCGGTTATCACCAGCACCGGTCGCACCGGCTGGTGGCGGTGCGCGAGTGTCCCATCAGCTCGCCGCTTATCAATCGCGTGCTGGCGGCGTTGTGGAAGCTGGGCGAAGGCGGCGGGTTCCCACCGAGCATCCGCGAAGTGGAGTTCTTCGCCAACGCCGACGATAGCCAGCTTCTGTTGGAACTGGTATTGCACGTTGCTCCGGGCGCGGAAGAGCGCGCGGCCCTGGATGCCTTCGCCGCGGAGGTGCGGCAGGCGGCGCCTGAAGTCGTGGGCCTTAGCGCGTTCCTGCCGCTAGCCGAGAGCGCCGATTACGGCAAAGCGGTCTGGAGCGCAGGAGCAACGTCGCTCGATTACCGCGCCGCATCCGACACGTACCGCGTCAGCGCCGGCTCGTTCTTCCAGACGAACCGCTTTCTGACCGAACGGCTGATAGAGCTGGCTGTGGGCGAGTCGCGCGGGGAGTTGGCGCTGGACCTTTACGCCGGTACAGGCCTCTTCTCGCTGCCGCTGGCGCGCCGCTTCGCGCAGGTAGTCGCAGTAGAATCGGCTCCGGCCTCATTCTCCGACCTGCGCGCCAACGTTCCAGCGAAGGTGAAGCCGGTCCGGGCCACCACCGAAGATTACCTGCGACAACAAGGCGCCAAGCTCAGGCCGGAGCTGATCGTGGTCGACCCGCCGCGCGCCGGCCTGGGCGACAAAGTTATTCCCATTTTGGTACAAGCCAAAGCGCCACATCTCTGCTATGTTTCCTGCGACCCGGCGACGCTGGCTCGCGACCTGCAGGCCCTGGTGGCGTCGGGATACCGTATCGACTCGCTCCACCTGGTCGATCTGTTCCCGCAGACCTTCCATATGGAGACCGTCGTTCGGCTTTCGCGATAACGGCTGGCTCCTTGCGTCCTGCTTTTGCTCAGTCCGACCTCGGCCTGTTCGCCGCGCAGCCCATGTTCTGGGCCGCGACGGCATACGCCGGCGGCATCGTCCTGGCCGCGGTCATGTGGCGCCCGTTTGCCTGGTGGCTCGTGGCTGCCGTCGTTCTTCTGGGTGCGGGCGCGCATTTCGCACGGGCGCGCACCGCTGCGGCTGTGGCGACCGCGTTAGCCGGCTTTCTCTGCCTGGGCGCACTCCATCACGAGCTGCACCAGTCCACCCGACCGCCAGCGCCCGACCTTACGCGCTTCACCGACGGCAACGAAGTCGTCGTTACGGGCTACGTCTTTCGCACGGGTCTCCCGCGCGCGACACCCACGCCTAGCGGCGAGTCAGAAGAACGGCACGAGGTGATCGACGTCCGCACGGAAGCCATCGAGAGCGCACAGGGCAGCACGCAAACCCAATTCGGCATACGCGTGACGGTTCGCTCCGAGCTCGAACCCGGCGGAGCCCCAGCTCCCGCATTCGCCTACGGCGAGCGGGTACGTTTTCCCGCAAAGCTGCGCGAGCCCCGCAACTACGGGAATCCCGGCGCGATGGATTACCGCGCCTACCTCCGCGGCAAAGACGTCGCAGCGCTCGCTTCGGTGTCGGTAGAGAAGTTCGAGAAGCTTCCGGGTGAAGGCGGCAGCCGCTGGGAGAAATGGCGCAGCCAGGTCCGCGCCGCGGTCGCCCGAACCATGCTGAGCGCAGCCCGACCTGCCGATGGCAAGACCCTCACGCTGACTCCGCAAGACGCCTCGCTCCTCATCGCCATGGTCATCGGCGAGCAGTCGCTGCTGGAACGGGCCACGCGCCAGGACTTCCAGCGCACGGGAGTCTTCCATGTGCTTGTGGTCTCGGGCATGAACGTCGGCATCCTGGCGGTCTTCGTCTTCTGGACCTCGCGCCGCCTGCGCGCGAGCCGCTGGACCGCGACGCTGCTCACCATCACGGTTACCCTAGCGTACGTCTTCATCACGGACCTCGACACGCCCGTGCTGCGGGCCGCGATCATGCTGTGCATATACCTCGTCGCGCGGCTGCTCTTCCGCGACCGCTACTCGCTGAACGCCGTCGGCTCGGCGGCATGGATACTGTTGCTGGCCGCGCCGTACGCGATCTTCGAGCCCAGCTTCCAACTCACGTTCCTCAGCATGGTTGCGCTGGGCGGCATCGTGCAGCCACTCCTGGAAGCGACCTCCATCCCGTATCAGCAGGCACTGCGCGGCCTGGAATTGACCGGCTACGATCTTTCACTCCCGCCGCGGCTCGCGCAATTCCGGCTGGACCTGCGGCTTATCGCCGCCAAGCTCACGCGGCTGTTCGGCGGCGCGGCTACGGGATACGTCTCCACCGCAGTCTCCTGGGTGTTGACGCGTTCGCTGGCGGCGGCACTGGCGCTGTATGACCTGTTGGCCGTGTCGGTGGTCATGCAGCTCGCGCTGGCACTCCCGATGATCTATTACTTCCACCGCGTGGCGCTGCTGGGCGTGCCCACGAACATCCTGGTAGTCCCGTTGACGACATTCCTCATGCCCGTGGCCCTGTTCGCCACGCTGCTGCAGTGGCTCTCCGCCACTCTGGCCGCGCCGCTCTGGAACCTGGCAGCGCTATGCCTGCGCGGAATCACGCTGGTGGTGCAGACAGCGGCGGGGATGAGCTTTGTGGAAGTGCGCCTGCCGACTCCCCCTGTTACTGCAGCCGTGGCCGCGACAGTTCTGCTTGCGGGAGGGCTGTTCATCGCGCGGCGGGGCCGCTGGGGCGCGTGGACGAGTGCAGGGGCAGTGACCATCGGCGCCGCGCTGTTGATGACTCCGCCGCCGGCGCGGCTGGAACGCGGAGTCATGGAGGTCACGGCGATCGACGTCGGCCAGGGCGACTCACTGCTCCTGGTGACACCGGACGGCAAGACGCTGCTGCTCGATGCCGGCGGTCCGGCCGGACCATTTCGCAGCGACAACTTCGACCACGGCGAGGATGTGGTCTCGCCCTACCTGTGGACGCGAGGAATCCATCGCCTGGACGCCGTTGCCGTGACCCATGCGCATTCGGACCACTTGGGCGGCATGCCGGCGATCATCGCCAACTTCCGGCCGCGCGAGTTGTGGTTGGGTGATATTGCCGATGCCGACAGCTACGCGCCGTTGCTGGAGAGCGCGCAGCGATACGGCGTCACAGTGCGTCGCCTCGCCGCGGGCGACGCGACGGATCTCGGCCCGGTGAAATTCCGCGTGCTCAATCCGCCGCGCGGTCTTGTAGCCCGGACGCGCCGCAATGAGGATTCGCTGGTGCTAGAGGCCCGATTCGGGGAGACGGCCGCCCTGCTCACCGGCGACGTGGAGAAGCGCACGGAATTGGCGATCGCGGCCGCCGCCGAACCTGCGGCCCTCCTCAAAGTCGCCCACCATGGCAGCGGCACCTCTACCACGCCGGAGCTGCTCGGTCGCACTCGGCCCCGCTATGCCGTGATATCTGCGGGCTACCGCAACTTGTACGGCCACCCGCGCGCAGACGTTCTGACGCGCCTGCGCGAGGCAGGCACACGCACCCATCGCACGGACGTGCAGGGCATCGCCACCTTCTACCTGGATGGAAGAGAGATCCGCAGCGCGCCGCGCTAGGCGTTAGCGTCTTCGGGATTTTCGTCGCTCGTGACTTCCGCGTCGGTCGCGGGATTGTTCTGGAACTCAGCGATGACGCGGCGTGCCTCTTCGGCGAACTCCGGCTTTACGCGGACGATGACGCCGCCGACGCCGGGCAGCACATCCTGGGGAGCGTCCAGGTTCGTCATCAGCGACTCGATGCCGGCCGAATCGAGCAGGCCCTGGATCACGAGCGCCTCAGATTCCTGCTGCGTATCGTAGACTTCGACGAGCTCGGTGTCGGGATCGGGTCTTGCGTCGGTCATGGCCATGCTCCCTTCGATGCCAGCCTACACCCTACGTATGCCCACGCGAAAGGCTACTTGGTCAGGCGGAAGGTGAGCGTGCCCCAGAAGAGCCGCGCGCGCATCTGCACCGGGATGCGGCGCTCATCGTCGGTGTACCAGATCCAGACCGCGCCCTTGTCCTTCGAGGGGGCCGAAGTGCTGACCGCCTGCACGCGCAGCGTGCGGTAGGTCCCAGCCGGGACCTTCAACTCTTCGCGGGCTTCGACGGTGGCGCGGACGTCCACGGTCTTGCCGCCGTCGTTCAATGGGAAGAGCAGCGTCGCGTTGGGCGCCAGCGGCTGCGACGCAAGATAGAACATCGCGGAAGCAACGTCAGTCACGCAGCCCGGGATGTCATTCTCCACGCGCTTGGATTCCTTCGTCTTCAGGTTGCGCTCGTTGAGGACACTTTTCTTGCGCGCGACATCGAAGACGATGTTCGTCTCCAGCCGGCGAAAGCCTTCCTCGGTCTTCTTGTCCACGCTGCGCGAGCAATTGGTCGCCGGATCGAAGAACGCCTCGAAGCGGTCACGCACGTGATAGAGGACGCCCACGACGCCGCGCGCGTCGGCGGTGGCGGTCACGCGCTGCTCGCGGCCGGCGGCGTCCAGGCGGATAGTGGCGATGCCGGCGTCGAACAGCCGCCATTCCACCGCGTAGGTGAGAGTCTGGCCCGTGGGAAATTTGTAGTTGGAAGCCGGCGCGTGGATGGTGGGTCCCGGCGCGGCTGACATCACCGGCCGTTGCGGCGGCGCGGTCTGCGCCAGCAGCCCTGCGGAGGCGACAAGGATCAGGAGCAGCCGAGCAGCATCGGGCTTCAGCAAACGCGACCTCAAGCGCGGGGGATGAACAGCAGTTTGAGCACGAGCGCCAGCAGCAAAAGCCCCGCGCCTAACAGAGCATTGTACTCGCGATGCTTGAAGTAGAGCTCGCGCGAGAAGCTGCCCCGCTCACGGTTTCCGGCAGCGAAGCGAGGCAGAAGCCGCGGCACATCGCGCTCATAAGCGCCGAACTCAGGAAATGTGCTGCGCAGGAATGCTTCTTCCGAGCGGATGACCGGTAGGTAGATCGCGAGGAACATCCCGATCAAAACCACTCCCACCCAGATATTCCACGCCGCCACCGCGAAACCGACCGCGATGATGATGGAGCCGAGGTAGAGCGGGTTACGGGTGTAGGCGTAAGGGCCGGACGTAGTCAACTCGGCATTCTTGCGGACGTGGCCGGCCGCGAGCGCGCGCAACCAGAGTCCGGGCAGCGTGATGAGCGCGCCCAGGGCAATAGAGGTCCAAGTCGGACGCGCCATCCATAAGAAGACGCCCGCGGTGACAAAGCCGAGCGGCACACGTATGCGCCGCGCCACCTGGCTGTACGTCATACCTTCACCGCCAGGTTGCGGACGGCCTCCATGACCTGCTCCACGCGGATCTGCTGCAGGCCGGCATCTTCCGTTTTGCCGTGCGAATAGCTGGTGGTGCTCGCCGGATTTCGGAGCACAGCGCTAGGCTGGAAGAACGGCCCGTTGCGCGCGGGGTCGGTGGGACCGAAGAGCGCAACGACCGGAATGCCGAGCAGGTTTGCCAGGTGCATGGGGCCGGTGTCGCCGCCGACAAAGAGCGATGCATGGCGCAGCAGCGAGACCAATTGCAGGATGTTGCAGCGGATGGGCTGGGCGTGTCCGCCGCTGGCTTCGGCGATGAAGTCGCCAAGCTCGCCTTCGCTAGGCCCGACGTTGACCAGGCTGCGGACGCCGTCTTTCGCGAGCTGACGCGCCAGTTCGGCGAAGCGCTTGGGCGGCCACTCCTTTGCCTTCCAGCCCGCGCCAGCTGAGAGCACGGCATAGCGCCAGCCGCCCAGACCGCGTTCCTGCAGCTCCTTTTCGCGCCATGTCTCGGCAGAGCGGTCGAGCGGCAGGAACTTGGGACTCGCGACCGGCTTTGCCGGGCCGCGCAACACGGGCGCTACCAGTTCGGCGTACTGCTCAATGACGTGCGGACGCGTGGTCGCCACCTTCTGCGTGTACAACCACTGCGCCGGGAACTCGCGTGGCTTGGCCGGGCCGATGATGCGCGGCGCGTCGCTGAGTCTGGCGGTGACGGCCGACTTGAGCGAGCCCTGCAGATCAATGGTGAGGTTAAAGGCCTCTTCGCGCACAGCGGCGCGGATGTCGCGGATCTCACGCCGCGTGGCCTCCGACAAAAGTGAGCGGCGCCAGGACTTGGTGTCGACTTCAAAGATCTGGTTGACGAGCGGCTTCTCCGGCGAGAGCGGCGCGTCCGGCGCGCTGCCTTGCACGGACAGCAGGTCGCTCCAGCGGCGCTCGATGACCCACCCGATGTGCGCGTCCGGAAAGCTCTGCCGCAGCAGCGCCACGGCGGGCAGTCCATGGACGACGTCGCCCAGGGCGCCCAGGCGCACGATCAGGATTCGTTCCATCGCCGCAGCATCTCGGTGGAGGAGTGGTCCTTGGGGTCGCCCACGATGGCGACGCGGCCGCCGTAGGCCAGCACTTCGTCGCGCTCAGGAACACTCTGCTCGGTGTAGTCGGTGCCCTTGGCATGGACGTCCGGCTTGACCTCGCGGATGAGCGCACGCACGTCATTCTCCGGAAAGATGACGACCGCATCCACGACTTCGAGCGCGGCCAGGATCTCCGCGCGCTCGTTCTCCGGCGTGCGCGGTCGGCCTTCGCCCTTGAGTTGGCGCACACTTTCATCTCCGTTCACTCCAACGATCAGCCTGGAAGCGAGCGCCTTTGCGCCATGGAGATAGCGGATGTGGCCCACGTGCAGGACGTCAAAGCAGCCATTGGTGAGCACGATGGTCTCGCCCTTCTCGCGCCAGTGGCGCACCCGGTCAGCCAGCTCCCTGCGCCCGACGATCTTGGCCATGCTGCTCAAGCTAGCTGTGCTCCAGGGCGGCGCGTAATTCGGCGGCGGAAGCGGTGGCGGTGCCGCGCTTCATCACCACGATGCCGCCGGCGTAATTGGCCAAGCGGGCCGCATCTTCGGCGTCGGCCCCCGCGGCGAGAGCGGCGGTGAAGGTGGCGATGACAGTGTCGCCGGCGCCGGTGACGTCCGCCACCTGATCGCTGCCGTGTATGGGAATGGCGATGGGCCTGCGACCGCGCGCGAAAGAGACCATCCCGTCTTTGCCGCGCGTGATGAGGAGCGACTCCAGCTTCATCTTCGTCATCAGCGTCTTGCCGGCGGCATGGAGCGCCTCATCGTTCTGCCCGATCTTGATGCCCAGCGCATCTTCCACTTCGGGCTCATTGGGAGTGGCGGCGGTCACGCCGGAAAACTGCAGCATGCGATAGCGGGAGTCGAGCGTGATGGGCATGCTGTCGAGTACATTGCGCGCGCGCAGCACGGAGAGCATCTCCGGCGAGGCCGCGCCATAGCCGTAATCGGAGATGAGCAGGCCGTCGGCGGCGCGGGCGTATTGGCGTGCGGCGGCTTGCAGGGCGCGCAGCGTCTTGCCGTCGAGCGGACGGTCCGGCTCGCGGTCGATGCGGACTACCTGCTGGCGCGAGGAGTGCGTCTGCCCCGCGAGGATGCGCGACTTGGTCACCGTGGGATAGTTCTTCACTTTCACGATGCCGCTGATGGGAATGTGCTTGTGCCGGAAGGCCTGCAGCAGCGCCCGTCCTGCTTCGTCGTCGCCGACCACGCCGACGGGCAGCACGTTCACGCCGAGGTCGGCGAGGTTGTAGATAGCGTTCGCGCCGCCGCCCGGCACCACGGTGCGTTCGCGATGCTTCAGGATAAGCACCGGCGCCTCGCGCGAGACCCGCGCGATCTCGCCGAATACGAACTCATCCGCCACCAGGTCGCCCAACACCGCGACCGTGACGTTCGGGAACGACTCTACGATCTTGAGCAGACGTTCGTTCTTGTGGTGACGCGTCATGGAAGTGTTTCGGAAAACTGGATTCTAACGCACGGAGTGGCCGCGGCGTGCCTGAATCGTTGCGAGCATCGCGTCCAGGTGACGATCGGCGTCGAGCAGTTCGAGTTTCAGGGGGACTGCTGTGTGCGGCTGGAGCGCCTCCAGATGCGGCTGCAGGTTGATGGCGTCCTTCTCTGTGGTGACAAAGCCGTCGGCCGAATGCTGCTGCTTCAGGGACAGAAGCCGTTCAACGTCAGCCCGCGTGTAGGCGTGGTGGTCAGGAAAGGTGACGGTGGTCACAGGTTCCACACCTGCTTGGCGCAGG
>Ga0073934_10003370_pt1 | contig 29657 bp, 7 predicted proteins | sample LarsenN4metaG_FD_76834 | JGI IMG/M metagenome (GOLD analysis project Ga0073934, IMG submission 76834) | Hot spring sediment bacterial and archeal communities from British Columbia, Canada, to study Microbial Dark Matter (Phase II) - Larsen... ... | reverse complement strand
TTCAGCATCGCGGACACGCAGGCGCCGAACTGGTCGAACAACATCTCCTTCCCGGCATCGCCGTTCACCTACTTCGATGGCCAGCGCTTCGAGTTCAACACCACCTGGAGCGACCTCTTCGGCATCGATACTGTCACGATCGAACACAACTTTACCGGAACGCTCCAGAACGTCACGCTCACCGCCACGGGAGCAGTCTACAACTACAGCTTCACCGGCCTCGCGGCCGGAGGCTACATCTGGCGCGTGTATGCCAACGACACGGCAAGCAACCTCAACACGACTCCGACGTTCGAATACGTCGTCGCCCAAGCGCTCACCAGCCTCAACATCACCGTCAACCCCGGAGACACCGTGACGTATGGCACGACCACGAACGTCTCCTGCACCGCGAACAACAGCCAGGTGGGCGTGACGCTCTACAGGAATGGAACTGCAGTTACGAACCCCGACATCACCGTACTCGCGGCGGGCGTCTACAACTACACCTGTAACACGACCGGCAACCAGAACTACACGGCAGCAAGCACCATCGTAAACGTGACCGTGAATAAGGCGCAGGGCAGAACGAACCTGACGCTGAACAACAGCGAAGCCGACCAGATTGTAGAAGTGAACAGCTTCCTCCTCTTGAACGGAACGCTCCTGAACGGAACCGGCAACCTCGACATCCTCGTCAACGGCACGGTCATCGCGACAGGCAGCAGCCCACTCGCGGTGTTGCAGAACTTCAGCAGCCTCGGAGTCTACAACATCACCGTTAGGCTCAACGAGAGCCAGAACTACACCTACAACGCAACCACGCGCTTCGTGACCGTTGTCGACAACCTCACCCCGAACGTCATCCTCATTGATCCGGCGGACAACTTCAACACCTCCAGCGCGGTCGTGACGCTCAACTGGACTGCAACGGACAACCACGGCACCACGATGAACTGCACCGTGACCGTGAACAATACGGAAACAAATGTTTCTGTCGCGACTCCGAACGGCACGAACGTGAGCGTGAACGTCCTGATGGGCAGCAACGGCAGCTATTACTGGAACGTCACCTGCACCGACCCGTCAGGAAATCTCAACATCTCTCCAACACGCAGGTTCACCATCGACCAAATCGCGCCGAGCTTCGCGAACAACGTCAGCGCGCCCGCTTCACCTGCGACGTACAATGACACGCGCAGGTATGAGTTCAACGTGACCTGGACGGACAGCCTCACGGCCATCAACACGGTCCTCATCGAGCACAACTTCACCGGAACGCTCCAGAACTACAGCGTCGCAGGCACGGGAAGCGTGTACAACTACAGCGTAACGGGACTGGCTGCCGGAAGCTATGTGTGGAGAATGACCGCGAATGACATGGTCAACAACCGCAACAGCACGCCGTACTTCACGTACGTGGTCGAACAGCGGGCCGCAATCCTCAACCTGACGCTGAACGGAAGCGAGCAGAACTTCACGGGCAGCCAGACCATCAACAACGTCACCAACCTGACGCTGAACGCATCCTTGTACGCGGGCACGGGCGTCTTTGAAGTCTTCCGCAACGGAACGCTCCTGTTCAACGGCACCGGAGCGTATGATGCGGTCCTGAACTTCACGCAGACCGGCCTCTACAACATCACGGCACGCTATAACTCGACGCAGAACTACTCCGGAGCCATCAAGACGCTCTTCGTGAACGTCACGGCAACCGCGGATGTTGTCGCGCCCAACTGGTCGAACAACGCCAGCTTCCCGAGCTCGCCTGTAACCTACAGCGAAACGGGCAGTTACGAGTTCAACGTCACGTGGAGCGACGACCGCCAGCTGAGCGTCGTCCAGATAGAGCATAACTTCACCGGTGCGCTCCAGAACATCACCTTGCAGGGCGTCGGCCCCGTCTACAACTACACGTACGGCCCGCTTGCGGTCGGCGGATACGTCTGGCGGCAGAGCGCGAATGACACCTCTGGAAACAGGAACACGACGCCGACATTCGAATACGTCATCCAGCAGGCGACGCCGGGACTGAACATCAGCGTTCTGCCGAATGAGCCCGCGGGCTACGGCACCACCACGAACGTGACGTGCGCCGCGAACACGACGCAGGTGACGCCTGAGCTGTTCAGGAATGGAACGCTTGTCAGCAACCCTGATGTGGGCGTGCTTGCGGCGGGAACGTACAACTACACCTGCCGCGTCAATGCAACGCAGAACTTCACCTCTGCAACGCGCATCATCAATGTCACCATCACGAAGGCGGCCGCAACCATCAATCTCACGATGAACGGCCAGGACAGCAACGTGACGGTGCAGAACGGCTCGATTGTCAACCTGACGACGCTGCTCGTGAATGGAACGGGCAACATCGACCTGTTCGTGAACGGCACCCTGTACCAGAGCGGAAGCTCGCCCTTGGTGAACCTCAGCAACTTCACCATCGAAGGCCTGTACAACATCACGGCCGTCCTGAACGAAAGCCAGAACTTCAGCCGCACGACAGACACGCACTTCCTCCTCGTGACGCCGCGCAGCGCCATCGCGCCCAACACGACCCTGAACGCTCCCGCGAATGGAACGCAGTTCAACAACACGCGCGAAGTGACCTTCAACTGGACGTCGGTTGATGACGAGAGCGCGAGCTTCACGTGCAGCCTGCTCATTGATGGGGTCATCAACCTCACGAACACGAGCACGCTGAACAACAGCGCGTTCGCGACCGCCGTCACGAACCTGCAGAAGGGCAACCACACCTGGCAGGTGAACTGCTCGGACGGCGCGAACAGCAACGTCTCGGCGCTCTACAATTTCAGCATCGCGGACACGCAGGCGCCGAACTGGTCGAACAACATCAGCTTCCCCGCAAGCCCCGTGATCTACAGCAACACGAGCTCGCACCAGTTCAACATCACGTTCAGCGACTTGTTCGGCGTGGACAGCGTCTGGATCGAGCACAACTTCACGGGTGTGCTGCAGAACGTCACGCTCACGGGAACAAATGGCACGTACAACTACACCTTCGGGCCCTTGGCTGCCGGCGGTTACGTCTGGCGCGTGTACGCGAATGACACGAGCAACAACCTGAACATCACGAATACCTTTGAATACGTCGTGCAGCCTGCAGTGACTGGACTGAACATCACGGTGAACCCAGCAGACACCGTCACCTTCGGCACCACGACGAACGTCTCCTGCACCGCGAACAACAGCCAAGTTGGCGTAAGCCTTTACCGGAATGGAACACTTGTCAGCAACCCCGACGTGTCCTTGCTTGGCGCGGGCGTCTATAACTACACGTGCAACTCCAGCATCGGCCAGAACTTCACGCCTGCGAGCGCGCTCCTGAATGTCACGGTCAACCAGGCGACGGGCATCGTGAACCTCACCATCAACGGGGTGGACAGCAACGTGACTGTCGAGAACGGAAGCACGGTCACCTTCACGGCAGTGAACGTGACGGGCGTCGGCAATATCGACCTCTTCGTGAACGGAACGCTCTACCAGAGCGGAAGCTCGCCCTTGGTGAACCTCAGCAACTTCACGATTGAAGGCCTGTACAACATCACCGCCGTGCTGAACGCGACACAGAACTACACGCGCGCCACGGATACCCTCTATCTGTTGGTCGTCGCGCCGGCCAACAACAGCGCGCCGAACATCACCCTGAACGCGCCTGAGAACAACACGCAGCTCAACAACACGAACACGGTGACGTTCAACTTCACGGCGACGGACGACTTCAACTCCTCATTCGCGTGCACCCTGAACCTGAACGGCACGCCGAACACCACGGTTCTCGTGACGAATAACACGCCCGAACTGGTGACCGTGAACAACATTTCCTTCGGCAGGAGCTCGTGGAGCGTAAACTGCACCGATGTGGCCGCATCGCCGCAGTCAAGAACCTCGGGAACCTACTACTTCACGCTCAATGACACTGTTGCGCCAAGCGTCAGCACGATTGCTCCCACGACCGCGAACGAGGACGTGAACACCAACTTCACGGCCAACGTATCGGGCGCGGTGTCCTGCGACCTCTACGTCAACGGCACGAACAACGGCTCGATGACGCTTGCGAATGGGCTGGCGAACCGTACCGTGAACCTCACGCAGCCGGGCGTGTACACGATGTACGCCAACTGTACTGACGTTGCGGGCAATGTAAACGCAACAGGCGTCACGACCGTCACCATCAATGACACGACCGCGCCGTCCATCACGATATTCAGCCCCATCGCTACCGTTTACACGAACGTGAGCGTGCTTGTCAACCTCTCGGCTTCAGACAACGGCCAGCTTGACACCGTATTCTGGATGTACAACTGGACGCACGTCAACGGCTCCACGTTCACCAGCACGAACATCACCTACACGTCGGAACTGCGCTTCAACTTCACGGACAACACGACCGTGACGCTCCGGGCGTTCGCGAATGACACGTTCAACAATCTCGCGTCTGCGCTCGTTACATTCAGCATCAACGTAAGCGCCGCTCCGGACAACGCGAGCCCTGTCATCACGAACGTGAACGTGAGCGAAATCAGCAACATCAGCGCCCGCATCAACTGGACGACGGATGAAGGCAGCAACAGCACGGTCATTTATGGCACCAGCCCGAGCGCGCTCACCCTCACGAACGGCTCGAGCCTTCTCGTGACGCAGCACAGCATCGTGCTCCTGGGCCTCACGAACAACACGCAGTACTTCTTCAACGTCACGAGCTGCGATAACGCTCAGCCCGTCAGGAACTGCAATAGCTCGGGCATCTACAACTTCACGACTGCACAGAACCTGGACACGGTCGCGCCGGTAGTCACCAGCACGTACATCTTCCCGCAGGTCGTCATCGCGGGCAAGGGAGTGGAGCTCGGAATGACCGCCACGGACACCCAGCTTGACAAGCGCCTGGCGAACATCACGCTGCCGAATGGAACGGTTGTGACCGTCGAACTGAACACCACCTATCCGAGCACCATCCAGGGCAGGTACAACGTGACGTTCTATGCGAACGACACGGCGGGCAACAGCTTCGTGGCGAATACGTCCTACTTCATCGCGACGGGCGCGTTCAACTTCAGCAAGAACATCACGGATGCCGCGCTCACGGCAATCCTCATCAACGAGAGCGTTTACGTCACGAACACGGAGATACCCATCAACGGCAGCATCGTCTTCCTCGGCAACAGCACGCAGGAGCTGCCTGATGCGTTCGTGGACATCCTCTTCAGGTCGTACAGCGAAATGCTCACGGTGCTCTTCAGGAACATCAACATCTCCCAGAGCACGAACAGGCACTTGGGCCTCGACAGGCTCCCGACGCCCGTTTCCGGCTACATCGCGAGCTACGCAATCAACAGCAGCTACACGTATGATAGCGCCCAGGTGCACATCGCGTACAACGGCAGCAGCTTCTCGACTGAGAGCAACCTCCGCGTGGACGTGTGCAGCAACTGGGACTTCCTCAACCGCACCTGCCTGGGCAGCTTCACCGAGCTCAGTGGAGCGTTCCAGAACACGACGGGCGACTACTTCCTGTTCAACGTCTCGAGCTTCAGCGGCTTCAGCATCCGCGAGGCCGTGAGCGCGCCCTCTCCGGGCGGCGGAGGCGGTGGAGGTGGCGGTGGTGGAGGAGGTTACGTGCCGCCGGTCACGCCGCCATACATCCCGCCTCCAGGCTTCGTGGAATGCACCGAGCAGTGGCTCTGCGATGATTGGAGCGAATGCGTGCTCGGCATCCGGACGCGCGACTGCGCTGACTTGAACGCCTGCGGCACCGAGTTCACGCTGCCAAGGACGGCCGAGACGTGCACCGTGCGCGAAACCGCGCTGAACGAGACCACAGTGCCCTTGGCAATCATCGACCTGCCGAAACTCGCGGAGCTGTACAGGCTGTTCCTGCGCAACATGCTTGACCTGCTCCTTATCGGCCTGCTGATTGCGCTCTTCCTCGCGCTGTACGTCCAGCGCCAGGTCGGCACCGTCGAGCATGATGCAAAGGTCATCGGCGAAACCATTGAGGAAATCCTGGTGCCGTCCGAGTTCCTTGCCTTGGCGGATATGATACTGTACGAGGTCTTCAAGGGAACGCCTGACCCGGGAGTCTGGGAATGGCTGAACAAGCGCTTCCCGCCGCTTGTCGTCCGCACGGTCAGGCTGGCCTTGCTTGACGTGAGCACCGGCATCAAGAAGGGCGACTTCAAGAAGGAAGAGGTCGTCCGGGTCAGCCAGCACTACAACTACCTGGGCTACCAGGTGTTCGTGAATACGGTCAAGGCGATGGCCCGTGCACGGCTGCTCGGCATCCCGGTGAAGCTGGTCATCGATAATGACACGTCCCAGTCCATCAACACGAGGACGCTCCTGCAGGACACGTCCGATGATACTGTCCAGAAGCTGATGGCCGGCGACAAGATGCCCATCCAGAACTTCACGATTGCCACGCAGGATGACGTGAAGGCTGCCTTGGCAATGCTCCGCTCGGGACCGGGCGTAATCATAATAAATATTAAGCCCCTCACTGTACTGAGTGCAGAAGCCGCCAAGAAGGCCGTTCAGCAGCTCAAGAGGACTGCGGAGATAACGGGCGGCGGCATCATTGGAATGGGCAAGGAGTTCATCATGGTGACGAACGAGATCCCGATCGAGAAAAAGAGGTGAAAGGAATGGGTTTGTTTGATTGGCTGAGCTCAGATTCGCGGCAGGTCAGGGAGAAGATTATCTTCACCCAGAGGACGCGCATTTCGGCGCTGGAACAAGAGGTGTCCGAGGTCAAGAAGCTCCACGACAAGCGCGAGGATGAGCTCAATAGGCTCAGGGACGCGCACGAACGAACGAAGGAGCGCCTGATCGAGCAGATTGTGAAGCTGAGCGACAAGTTTGCCAGCCTGAACGAGCGTTCGATGAACGTGGCACACGAGAACGCGCGCCTGAAGCTCCTGCTGCACCAGAAGAAGGGCAAATAGATTTAAAAGGCATCTTCTTGAACACAGGGGAGAAAGCCATTTAGAGTGAGCGTCAAGGCCGGGATAGTCCCGCACAAGGTCGCCGCGAACGACAATAGTGCAGGGGCAGCAACGACGCGGTTGCGATGCGGCGAGACGCGAACGCGGCTTTCTCCCCGCATATGCTCAAACCCATCCCCGACACCGAAACGCTGGAATTCAAGCCCAAGTTCGTTGAGCGCTATTCAAAACTGACCGACTGGGAGACCTACAAGCGATATTCCCTTTCATTCTTGCGGAAGTCCATCCGCGTCAACACGCTGAAAATCAGCGTTCCCGAGCTTGTCGAAAGGCTTTCCGACCGTTTCAACCTTGAACAAATTCCGTGGTGCAAGGAAGGGTTCTGGATTGAGCACAAGGAAGGCCGCTTGGACATCGGCAACACGCCCGAGCACTGCCTCGGCTACTACTACGTGCAGGAAGCCGCCTCGATGATTCCGCCGGTCGTGCTCGACCCACAGCCCGGAGAATTGGTGCTGGATATGGCTGCCGCGCCGGGCTCGAAATCAACCCAGATTGCGCAGATGCTCTGGAACACCGGCGTCCTGATTGCGAATGACCTGACCGGAGACCGGCTTGCCGCTCTCGGCGTCAACTTGCAGCGCTGCGGCGTGCTGAACACGATTGTCACGCAGATGCCCGGGCAAAGGATGACGGGGTTGCAGTTCGACAAGGTCTTGCTTGATGCGCCTTGCTCCGGAACCGGAACCATCCGGAAATCCCTCAAGACCGTGCAGTTGTGGAACCCTGATATGGTCCGGCGCTTGACGAACATCCAGTCGCGGATGCTTGAGACCGCGTATCGCGTGCTGAAGCCCGGCGGGACGATGGTGTACTCCACGTGCTCCAACGAGCCTGAGGAGAACGAGGGCGTGCTGACAGAGTTCCTGAAGCGTACGCCGGGCGCGAAGCTCGTCGATATCAACCTGCCCATCAAGCACGGCCCTGCCGTTTTGGAGTTTGAGGGGCAAAACTACCATCCTGACGTTGCCAAGTGCCTCCGTTTGTGGCCGCAGGACAATGACACCGAAGGCTTTTTTGTCGCGAAAATCCACAAGACTGTTGAGTAGGCTTCTTGAGCGCATAAAACGTTAAAAAGAGCGGCAGATTTTGCCGCGTCATGGACGCTTCCAAGCTCCCGTTGAAGCTGCGCCAGACGCGCCTCGGGCATTTGCATCATTACTTGTTCGGATTTCTCCTCATAGTGGTTGCCGTCGTGGTTTGGGCGATGCTGCAGTATCCCTGGATTGCCTACGTCGCGGCCGCAATCGCGTTCCTGGGAGCCCTCACGCTCGGAAAGGCGGAGCTGCACGTGCGCAGCCACACGCTCACGGTGCACCACGACAAGATTCTCGTGAGCGAGGGCATCCTGAGCAAGTCGGAAAGCTCGGCCGCGTTCCACAACATTTCCGATTTCGCGACCCACCAGAAGCTCCACGAAAGGATTCTCGGCTACGGCACGCTGAAAATCAACACGTCCGGCGGGCAGCACGAGTTGGAGTTCGAGAAGCTCCGGAAGCCGCACCGCGTCCGGGATTTGCTGCTCGAGCTAGCGCACCACCACACGGTTAAAGTGTCCAGCGGCAGCTCCGAACACCATTCTTGAATAGTGACGAATGCTTTTATAGCATCAAGGGCGCGAAAACCGTATGGCAATCCGCGTGGCCATCAACGGCTTCGGCAGAATCGGCAGGCAGGTGCTGCAAGCAGGGATAGACGACCCTGCAATCGAATGGGTTGCCGTCAATGACTTGACCGACACGCACACGCTCGCCCACTTGCTGAAGTATGACTCCGTCTTTGGCAAGTTCCCTGGCACCGTTGAGCATACGAACGACGGGCTTGTCGTGAACGGCAAGAAAATCAAGGTCATCTCGGAAAAGGACATCGCCAAGCTCCCGTGGAAGGAGCTGAAGATTGACGTTGTTGTCGAAAGCACAGGGTTCTTCACATCGCGCGATGGGGCAGCACCGCACCTGAAGGCAGGCGCGAAGAAAGTCATCATCTCAGCGCCCGCGAAGGACCCGGACATCACCATCGTCAAGGGCGTGAACGAGCACCGGTACGATCCGAAGAAGCACCACGTCGTCTCGAACGCGTCGTGCACGACCAACTGCCTTGCCCCATTGATCAAAGTCCTTAATGACAATTTCGGCGTCGAGCGCGGCGTGATGGTGACGGCGCACAGCTACACCTCCGACCAGCGCCTCGTGGATGCCCCGCACAAGGACTTGCGGCGCGCGCGGGCGGCCGCCGTGAACATCGTTCCCACCACGACGGGAGCCGCGCAGGCGGTTGCCGAGACGATTCCTGAGCTTAAGGGCAAGCTGAACGGGATGGCGTGGCGCGTGCCGACTCCGGATGGCAGCATCGTCCAGTTTTCCTGCACCGTGAAGAAGCCGACAAGTGTCGAGAAAATCAACTGGCTGTTCTCCGAGGTCGCGAAGTACCACCTGAAGGGCATCATCGAGTATTCCGAGGAGCCTTTGGTGAGCAAGGACATCATCCGCAACCCGAACAGCTGCATCTTCGACGCGCTCAGCACGCTCGTCATCGACGGGACGTTCGTGTCCGTTTCCGGATGGTACGACAACGAGTGGGGCTATTCCAATCGCGTTGTTGACTTGATCAAGATCGCGGTGAAGTGAGTTCTGCGAAAATCTCAGGCTTTGCGCCCAACACGGGCTACCCCGGGGCTATTTTTGCGTTCGTTTCTGACTTACACGAGAACGAAACGACAAGACTGCCTGGGACGGGAAACACCGGGACTGCAGGTGCGGGGACGGCAACACCTGAGAGCCTGCAGGGGACACGCGAGCAGCAAATGTTTTAAACTCAACACCAAACCCCTCTCTTGAAAGAGGATGGCATTCCGCACGCTGAAGGACATCAACGTCAGGCACAAGAAGGTTCTCGTTCGCGTCGATTTCAACGTCCCGATCGACTCCCGGGGCAGGATTGCGGATGACACGCGCATCCGGGCCGCGATTCCCACCATCGAATACCTGCTCCGCAAGCAGGCCATCGTCATCTTGATGACACACTTCGGCAGGCCGAAAGGAGTCGAGGATAAGTTTCGTACCGATATCCTCGCACAGCGCCTCGCGGAATTGCTGAAGCGTCCCGTTTACAAGTACGACGACGTCATCGGCGCGGATGTCGAGGACAGCATCAACGTCCTGGTGTACGGCGAAGTCTGCCTGCTGGAGAACCTGCGGTTCTACCCTGAGGAGGAAAAGAACGATGAGGGCTTCGCGATGGCGCTGTCCGAGCTCGCGGATGTCTACGTCAACGACGCGTTCTCCGTGTCGCACCGCGCGCACGCCAGTGTCCACGCCATCACGAAATACCTGCCGAGCGCGGCCGGCTTCCAGTTGCAGAAGGGAATCGAGACGATGGACAGGGCACTGCACAACCCGAAGCGCCCGTACCTCGCGGTGATGGGCGGTGCGAAGGTGAGCGACAAGATCGAAGTCATCGAGAACCTTCTGAAAAAGGTCGATGCATTGCTCATCGGCGGCGCGATGATGTTCACGTTCCTCAAGGCCACCGGTGCGTCAATCGGCAGGAGCCTATACGAGCCCGACAAGGTGGCGCTTGCGGGGAAACTGCTGAGGAAAGCGCGCGGAAAAATCGTCCTTCCGGTCGACTGCGTTGCCGCGAAAAGCCCGAAGTCCCCTGCCAAGGTCGTCGACGTGCGGAAGATTCCTTCAGGGAGGATGGGGCTCGATATCGGTCCGGAGACGCAGGCCATCTACGCACAGATGCTCTCGGGCGCGAAGACAGTCGTCTGGAACGGGCCCGTGGGGCTGTTCGAGGTTCCGAAGTTCGCCAAAGGGACGTTTGCGCTTGCCAAAACCATTGCGAAGCTGGACGCCACCACCATCGTGGGCGGCGGTGACACTATCGATGCCATTAACAAGCGGGGCTTGGGAAAGAAATTCACGCACCTCAGCACCGGCGGCGGGGCTTCATTGGACTTCTTTGCGGGAAAAACGCTGCCCGCAATCAAGGCGCTGGAAGAGAATTACGCGCGCAGGATTTAGCGCAGCTCGAGCGAGAAGTGTTCCTTGAGAACAGCAGCGATTTTGTCGTTGCTGAATTCTTGGGACGCCAGCAGTTGAGCTTCAGACTTCGTTTTTTCGACGCGCGAGCGCTGTTCCTCGATTGATTGCGCGTGCTTGCGAGCGGCTGAGATTCTGTGGAGCACATCCAGGCTGTCTGCTTCCGCGACAAGCCTGTTCTGCTCTCCGAGTTTTGTGCCATATTCCTTCAGGAAGCCGTTGAGCGCGTCCTTGTCGAGCCTGGTCATCGCCGCGAGCACTTTTTCCTTGCGCCGGTCCTTGAGGTCGATCCGGTCCGCCTCTACTTCACGGCGCATCGCCGCAATGACTTGGAGAATGGCAAGCTCGCGGTCGCGGGCGAGTGTCTCGACTGGATTTTGGAGGTAGTCACGGATGAGCTGGCGGTTGTGCAGGGTCATATGCTCGTATTTCTTGAGCGCGGGCTCGAGAGCGGAGAACTGCTCGGAGAGTTTTGCGCGCAGGTCCTTGATTGAAGAGGTCGCGTGCTGGAGTTTTTCCTTGACCGCGAGGAGCCGCTTGTAATCCTCGCTTTGTTCGAGGGCGAGGATGTTTTCCTGTGCGCGCTTGTGCTCCTTGGCGAGTTGCGTGAGGGTTTCTTCTGCGGTCAGGATTTGCTGTGCCGCTTCCGTTTTCTGCAGCATAAGCTTCTGGCGAGTGTCAAGTTCCGCGGCCAAAGCCGTGAGCGCGTCAAGCTTGTGCGTCTTGCCAATATTGCCGAGCGCCAAGGCCTGTTTTTCGACCAGGTGCACGCTGTTCCAAACGTCCTTGCTTTCGTTGGCGAAGAATTCCTGCAGGATTTGGAAGGGCCTGCTTACCGCGGGAAGAAGCTCGTGGAGGGTTGTCTTGAACTCGTCCTGGAAGCGCGGCACGTCGTCCATCGCGAGCGGCAGCCGGAGGTCATAAAGCTGTTCCACGGCGCGGAGGAACGCTTCGCGGTTGCCTTCCATTACCTGCTTTGCGCGCTCGGGAATGTTCGGGTTCAACAGCTCGGCGGAGCGGAGTGCCGATATGCTTGTCCCGAGCAGCCCGAGCTGTTCGCGGAGCTGCGTGACGGTCGTTTCAAAGTCCTTGTGGGCCGCGTCCGTGCGCGCTTGCCGTTGCTGCGCCAGCCAGGAAGGAAGCTCGTCAATCGTGATGGACTGCGTTTCCGGCACTTGCGGTTTCACGAGCCGCTTGAGGAAGTTGAACATATGCTCGTGCGAGAGGCATCCCTTTTTCAGATTTGTGAAATTACGCCTGCGTTTCTGCCCGTCTCCGCACGTCGCTGCCCAGGATTTCCCGTCCCAAGCAGTTTTGTTGCGTTATCGGATGCTGTAAGAACGAACGCCAAAATAGTCCCGGGGAGAAGGTGTTGGGTACGCCTGCGGAGAGCCTGGTTGCCTGGGCTAGCAACGGATATATAAACAGGTCCACACAACAGCACGGCGTGAGACGGCCGCCTGAGAAGCAAGTGCAGCGGAAAATCGCGCTCGAGCGAATCCATACGCTGTTCGAGCAAGCGTCAAAGACCAAAGACCAGAAGCTCGCGGACCGGTACGTGCAGCTGGCCCGCAAAATCCAGACCCGCCTGAAGGTGCGGATGCCGGCTGAACTGCGTTATAAGTACTGCAAGAAGTGCGGCTCGTACTGGCATCAAGGCACGGTCCGCATCAGGACCCGCGAGGGCAAGGTCGTCTTCACCTGCCTTGTCTGCAAGACCATCCGAAGAAAGCCGTATTCGAAACGCATATAAACAAGTTCTGTTAACCTACTTAACACCCGGAAAGAAGGACCGTTAAGTCGATTAACAAAATCAAAAGAAAAGTGCCTTTCTTCCGAAAATTCTTCATTATCATCTAACACCAAAATATTTATAAATAGCTTCTGTTAAGTCGACTAACGAGAGGTTGTGAGGGAAAAAGAGGTAAGTAAAGAGGAGAAGGCTCGAGTGCCACTTCCTAGCGCGAGCCCTCCACACAACCTTCTCCCATTCGTCATCTTCACGTATTCAATTGAGAACCTCTCAAAGACCGACAAGGTGCGCTTCTATTACGCCATCAAGGGGCGTGACGGCAAGTCAGGCATCGTCAAGGAGTGGAACATCCAGCAGCTCGGGCGCGCAGTCCTTCTTGTTCCCGAATCGCACGAGCACGACGTCCGCGCGTTCCTTGAGCACTGGAAATCCGCGTTCGAATCGCGACGCGTGTGGACGGTGGGACAATGAAGCCCGCCACGCTGCTCACGGTCACGGCCGCGCTCGTCATCCTCCTCTTCGGCGCGCTGAGCGTCTCCAACCTCTCACCCACGGGACGCGTCACCGAAGGAAACAACGCTCCGCACTGGACGGGCGACACGAGCTATGAAATCGACGGCACGCTGACGCTCGATTTGGCGGACGAATTCTTCGACGTAGACTTCGACACCCTCACCTACTCGTCGAACGCGCCGGACGGCCTCGCCGTGTCGTGGGAAGGAGCGCTGCTCACGCTCACTGCCGCGCCTGGATTCCACCACGCGACCATCACGCTGACGGCATTCGACGGCACGGACGCGGCCTCCGCAAACGTCCTCATCTACGCGCCCGGGGCCCTTGACGCCACGCCTGACAACGAGAGCAACGAAACTCCCACGACGAACACCACCGTAGAAGTGCCCGTGAACGAGACGAACGGCACCAACGCAACGGGAGAAATCCCCTTGGCGAACGCGACCAACGTCACGGCATTCATCCTGACGCTCGACAACGTCACCATCACGGACAGGAACGGCAATGCGCTCGGCGAAGTCATCATCCAGAACGAGACTGAAGGTTACGATGTCATTTTCGAAATTCCTGCGCGCGGCTTCGGCATCGCGAGCGTGCAGCCGTCCGCCATTTTCGAGGACGTGCGCGGCCCCATCGCCGCGAAAGTCGACGCGCTTGACGGCCACAACCTGCAGACGATGGTGTTTGCCGCAGAAGACGTGGATATGGACTCCGCCAGGATAACGCTGCCCAAGAGCGGGAATGTCAGCACCATCGTTGAATGCCCCGACTTCGACCTCGAGACGTTCACCTGCCCGTCATCGTTCCAGCCGTCATACATCCCGTTCACGGACAACGGCGACAGCATCACGTTCACGGTCAGCCACTTCTCCGGCTACGCGGGAGCTGGCTTCACGATACAGACGGACGTGAGCGCGTGCGGCATCCTGAGCAACCCGAACAACACGCTCACGCAGAACGTCACCGCCGCAGGGAACTGCTTCAGCTTCAGCGTGAACAACGCATTCCTCGACTGCAACGGGTACGCGATCAGGTTCGGACAAACCACGAGCAACAGCATCGGAATTGACGTTGCGGGTCGAAGCAACATCACCGTACGCAACTGCACCATCATTGCAAACACCACTGCAGTAAGCAACGGCCACTATGGAATCCAAATCAACACATCCAACTACACGCTCATCCGGGACACGTTTGTCAACATCTCAAATGGAACAGGAATTTGGTTCTACCCGAGCACGACGTCGCGAAACAACTCAATCGTGAACGTAAGCCTCATCGCGTCCAACAGCGCAATTGACTTCAGCGACGGCGTTGTGGGAAACAACTCAATCAACAACTCCCGGCTATATGCCTTCAACAGTGGGTTGTATGTGGGCAGCAGCCGCGGCATACTGATGGACGGCATCACCGTCACATCTCCGTTCCGCGCGCTCTCCCTTTCGGGAAGTGTGGGGAGCCAATTCATCACCGTCAAGAACAGCGTGTTCGTCTCAAATGACACCGCGTTCGACCTCAACTCAGTAAGCGCCGTCTACGTCATCAACAGCACGTTCATTGCAAACAAGACTGCACTGGCGGTCCAGAGCTCGAGCAACGTACAGTTCAACGACTCAACGTTTGAAACAAACGGCACCTGGATCGCGGACTTCAGCACCATCGGCAGCTACCAGTTCAACCGTACCACGTTCCGCAACTTCAACCGCACCGTGAACGTGATGCGCAACTTCACCATCCCGCGCGAATCGACGATGAACCAGAGCCACGTGAACATCACCCTCAACCGGATATTCGTCAACTCGACCAACAACACCTTCCTGAACGTGAGCAGCACGCTTGTGTTCAACAACATCACCTTTGCGAACCCGCAGCCGACCATCGACATCAACGACAACGGCACGTTCGTGGCGTGCCCCGCGAACACGTGCACGGTCCAATCGTTCACCGGCGGCGTCTTCACGTTCAACGTCAGCCACTTCACCGGCTTCGGCGTGCAGGACGCGCCTGCGGGAGCCACGGGCATCACTGACTGCCAGAACATCAGCACGTCAGGCTATTACGTGCTCCTGAATGACGTCAGCAATGGCGAGACCTGCTTCACGCTGAACGCGACAGATGTCACGCTGGACTGCAACGGGACCGCAATCACGTACGCCACCACCGGCATTGGAACCGGCGTCAACGCGATGAATACGACTAATACGGTTGTGCGGAACTGTCGCATCCGGAACACCATCACGCGTGCGCTCAGTCCCGGCATCAACTGGAGCAGGGTCACGAACGGAACGCTCTACAACAACACCGTCACTGTCAACACCACCGGTTCCGCGGGCGTTGTCCTCCGGGGCCTCGCCAACAGCACGGCGTATCAGAACCGAATTCAGGTGAACAGGAGCGCAGGGCTCCTGCTCGACGCGGGAGGCAGCAATCCCGTCATCGTCACGCGGAACAGGACCCGTACCCAGACGATGACGCACCGCCTGGTAGACTATACGACCAGTCCAAACAGCCCTTCGTGCAACAACGCCACGGGAATCCTCAACCGGTGCAACTCCTGCTTCACATTCGGCGGTGTCGACTGTGCGTTCCTCGGCCAAGACGGCTGCTCGGACGGCGAAGGCTACAAGACAGATACCCTGCTCAACTTCACGATCGCAGGCACGCCGACAGCGGCAAGCATGGAGTTTATTGGAGGCGAAAATGTCATCTGTCGCGTGAACGGACTCATCGTCGGAACGCTTGGCACGAACAACAACTGCGGCGCATTCAGGCAAATTAGCAACCTGGACCTCACGCCGTTCGTCGCGGGCAACAACACGCTGACCTGCAGCGTCGCCGGCAGCGGCAAGTACGAGGACAACGGCTTCAAACTCTCCCGATTCGTCATCACCGCACCCACAAGCGTCATCGAATACTACAACGTCAGCGAAAGCCCCGACGCCCGCAACAGCACCGGCAACACCATCTACAACAACACCATCCTCACCTCCGGACGCTACGACCAAGGCGACGTAGCCCACGGCATCAGCGCAAACAGCCCACTCACCGAAGGAAGCCTGTTCAGCCGCAACAACATCACCGTCAACGCCAGCGGCGCAAACGGCATCGAAACGCTCATCGGAACACGAAACCTCCACATCGACAACAACACCATCCGCGTGCTCGCACGCAACGACAGCCTCACTCTTGCGAGCCACGGCATCAGGCTCGCGTCAGGAAGCCACAACCTCACCATCACCAACAACACCATCATCCTCACACCCCAAAACGGCACCACCGCAACAGGCTACGGCCTCTGGATCGCACTCGGCGACGGAGACGACACCATACGAAGAAACAACATCACACTCAACAGCACCGGCGCAGGCATATACCTCCGCGACGGGAACATCTCAGTCACGTTCAACACCGTCCGCGCATTCGGCGGAACCGCCCTCGACACCGCGGATGGCGGACGCCAGCTGATAGCGAACAACACGTTCTTCGCAAACGGCACCAACCGCATCGCAATCACGGCATCCTCCGTGACGAACAGCCAGTTCTGGGGCAACACCTTCAACGCAACGGGCAACCTGACGACCTCCGCGCGCATCCAAGACTCCAGCAACAACACGTTCTTCAACAACACACTCAACTACACGTACATCGGACTGCACCTCATCGACTCCATCAACACAACACTCAACAACTCCGTACTCGGCAACAACCGCTCCGGACTCGTCATCCAAAACGAAAACGCCAGCGTCATGTTCCTCCACCGCATCAACATCAGCAACACCACAACGCTTGCGCTGTTCATCACCACCAACGAAACCGCCTTCAAACTCAACACCAGCCTGCCCGGAACATCCTACTTCAACGTCTCCGCGAACCTGACATTCCTCAACAACCCCGGATTCGACGCATTCATCCCGCTCTCCGACCCCGACAACGTCAATACCTACGCCGACTGCCCCACAAACAAGTGCACCGCCGACCGCGACATCCTCACCAACGGCGCGTTCTCCTTCAACGTCTCATCCTTCTCCGGCTACAGCATCAGGGAAACAAAAGGCTGCCAGACATTCGACACCAACGGAACCTTGGTGTTCGAGCGCAGCTTCACGGCACCAGCCGGCGTCAACCCCTGCATCCGGGTCTTTGCGGACAATGTCACCGTCGACTGCGCAGGATTCACCATGTTCGGACGCGGAGGCAACACCATCGGCATCAACGTCAACAACAGCACCAACATCACCATCAAAAACTGCAACATCCAAAACTTCGGGACGAATATCGATGTCAGAATCACGTACGGCAGCACGTACGTCAACAACACGCTCCTCAACTCAACCGGAGCAAGCTTCAGGCACGCAAGCGGAGAGGATAACGTCATCCAGGACAACAACATCACCGGCAACCGCACAAACGGCACAGGACTCGTCGTACTGTCCGGACACAACATCACAGCCGTGAACAACTCCATACACACGAACGACACCTCGCTGGCGTTCAGCCCCAACGAGTCACGGGCACTGTACAACATCGTCACGTCAACCGGCATAACAACCGGCCTCATCAACCTGAATGATGACACCGCAATCGAAGTCGGAGGCTTCAGGAACATCATCGCCCACAACCGCATCATCGCAAGCACCACCGGGATTTCACTCCCAAGCAACTTTGCCGCAGTCGTCATATCATCCCCCGACGACATAACGGTATTAAACAACACCGTGAACGTCACGCGCGGCACAGGAATCTACGTAGAATCAGCCAGCGCGCAAATTGAAAACAACACCATCGCAAGCGTCAACGGGACCGGAATCTGGCTTGACAACCGCGTCAACTCGACACGCATCGTGAGGAACAACATCACGGTCACGAACCGAAGCATCAGGCTCAGCGACCTCACCGGAGCGCTTTCCATCAACACCGGCTACGGCACCAACGTCACAATCGTCCACAACCAAGTCACCGCAACGGACGCCCCCGCATTACGCTTCACCGCAGGCCAAAGCGGCGAGGGCCCCAGCAACTCATATCCCGCAGGATACTTCCTCATCGAAAACAACACGTTCACTTCCACGAACGGGGACGCATTCGTGCTCAGGGACAGCTACTTCGCCTGGGAGCACTACCACAGCTCAATCAAAAACAACACGTTCAGCAGCATCAGCGGCTCAGGATTCAACTGGTCAGGAAGAACCACCGCGAGCCACGGAGGCCTGAGCAACGTCACCATCATCAACAACTCATTCTCATCAGTCTCGAAGTACGGCGCAGTCTTTGAAGACGCATCCCTGGATACCCGCCTCACCATCTACAGCACCCTTGACAACATATTCGATAACAACACCATCACCAGCATCACGGGAATCGGCTTCCTCTCCTACTTCGAATTCCCCGATGACCTGAACATCAGGAACAACATCATCCGCTCCACCACCAACATTGCCGCGGTGCTGGAAAACCACTCCGAATCAAGCTGGGAGAACAACACAATCGAAGGAGCAACCGGCGGACTGCACGTCCACACCAGCGCAAACCTCACCATCTTCAACGGCGTGATCTCGGCGCCGAACGGAACCACCCTCCTGGTGAACGGCAGCGAGCAAAACGAATTCCGGAACGTGACCGTACGCACCGACCACGGCACAGGAATCCGCCTCTTAGTCAACACATCAGGACTCATCGGCGAGCAAGGAGGCGGCCAGATCTTCTTCAGCGACGGCTTCGAGGACGGAACACTCAGCCCCTTCCTAACAGGAGGCGACGCAGTCTGGCTCATCAACAACACCGACGTCGCATCAGGAAACTTCAGCGCACAATCAGGAGACATCGGAGACAACCAAGCCACACACCTCGGATTCAACGTGACCGTCGAACAAGATTCTGCACTCGTGTTCTCATACAAGACATCCTCCGAATCAAGCTTAGACGAACTCCAGTTGCGCATCGACGGAACCCTCATCGTTGAGTTCAGCGGCACCGGAATTTCCACGTTCTCAACCTACGCCACCAACATCTCACCCGGCGACCACATCATCAACTTCACCTACAACAAGGACAGCAGCGCATCAAGCGGCAGGGATGCCGTCTGGATTGATGATGTGCAAATCACGGAATCAGTCATCGGACCCGTCGGCAACGACTTCATCAACGTCACACTACGCTCAAACGGCACCTGGATATTCTCCCAATCAAACAACAGCAACGTCCTGAAGGACGTCACGCTTGCAAACGGAAACGGAACCCTACGCTTCACGAACGCCCTCCTCGGAAACGGCACCAATGCCAGCATCGAAACACTCAACATCAGCACCAACCGCGCCTACCTCAACAGCACCAACCTCACCAGCCTCAACACGCAGGCGTTCATCACGCTCTTCGGCATCAGCCAGTCCAACCCCGATCCGTTCGTTGACCTTGAAGATGACGGAACCTTCGCCGCGTGCGCCTCGGACAAGTGCACGGAAGTCAGCTACGCGGGAACGAATTTCACGTTCAACGTCTCCTCGTTCACCGGGTTCAGCGCTCAGGAGGGCAGCGGAGGCGGTGCGGGAGGCGCGTTTGTTGACAACGTCACCATCAGCAGCTGTACTAACCTCAGTTCGCCGAACACGAACTACTGGGTGACAAATAACGTGTTCAGCAACGGGACGTGCTTCTTCATGAACGCGAGCAATATCACGCTTGACTGCAACAGCTCAGTCATCACGTACGGCATCCAGCAGGAAGCGACTGGAATCCATGCATTCAACCGGACGAACCTGATCATCAGAAACTGCATCATCCGTGACGGCAATGGCACCCACGCAAGCAGCCCGGGCATCAACATCAGCAACAGCAACTTCACGAACATCCACAACAACACCATCCAGTCGAACGGCACGTCCAACAGCTACGGTATCCGCGTCAGCTCGAGCGCGTTCAACAACATCACAGCGAACGTCATCCGAACCAACGGCAGCACCAACAACTATGGAATCACGTTCGGCGACGACGGCGATGTCACGCTGCGCCCCAATGTCGTGCTAATGGAGTACGGAGCCAATCGCAACCAGCCCTACTGTACGAACGCGTCCAATATCATCACCTGCAAGACGTGCATGGACGGCGCGCCGTGCACCAACTTCATGCAGTCAGGATGTGCAGACGACCGCACATTCACGAACGAGACCGTGCTCAACTTCACGCTCACGTCAATCCCCGTCAGCGCGCGCATGGAGCTGCTGGGCGGCGAAGTCATCTATTGCGCGCTCAACGGCAACACCATCCTGAGCACGGGATACATGCGGAACCGCTGCGGCTACTACGTTAGAGCGAGCAGGTTCAATATCAGTCCGTCCTACTTCATCGTCGGCAACAACAGCATCAGCTGTGCGGTGCGCGGCGGCGGAGCCGATCCCGACAAGGGCATCAAGATCCTGCATTTCTCCTATGTCGGCACGGAAACGGTCGCGTTCGGCGGCAACTTCAACAACTCGGTGCGAAACAACACCATCCTCACCAACGGCACCACGGCCAACACCGGCATTTTCGTCACCGGCAACGGCAACACCATCACGGGCAACAACATCACGGCCTTCGGCAGGACCGGCAGCAGCCACGGCATCGACCTCGCGTCGTCAAGCTACAACCTCATCTCGGACAACAACATCACCACCCGCGGCTTCGGTGTCGGAAACTCGACACAGAACTTCGGAATCCGCTTCAACGGCGGCAGCCACAACAACATCACGGACAACCGCATCCTCACCAACGGAACTTTGGAAAACCACGGGCTGGTGCTCATCGGCTCGCACAGCAACATCATCGCGAACAACTCATTCAACGCGCGCAACAACGGAACGAGCAACACCAGCAACGCGGTGATGCTTACTGAATCCGACTTCAACCATTTCTATAACAACACAATCATCAACTATACGGGGACCGGCTACTTCCTGCAGCGGTCGACACAGACGTGGATGAACGTCAGCGTGCTGCCCGGCGTCCGCCCGCTCAGGGTGGCGGAAGACGACGCCTTGGTCGCGTTCGAACGCCCGCTCAACATCACCGTGCCGTTCACGTTCTCGCACGTCCTGAACCTGAGCTTCATTTCGGTTTTCCTGAACTCCTCGCACCCCGCGGGCAGCCAGCTGAACGTAAGCGCGGAACTCGGATTCTTCAACACGTATCCGGACGCAATCTTCGCGATGGTCGATGATGCGCATAATGGTCTTTTCGCGAAGTGCCCGGCAAACCAATGCACCATCCGCGCCTCAGACCCCGGTTCCTTCGTCTACAACGTGACGCGATTCTCGAACTACAGCATCCAGAACGCAAGCGGCTGCGCCCAGTTCGACGAGCCAGGCGTCATCACGCTGCTGAACAACATCACTGCGAACGCGAACAACACCTGCATAGAAATCATTGCCGAGAACGCAACACTCACGTGCGATGGCAGCAGCATCAATGGCTCATTAACCCCCTTCATTTCAGGAATCCACGTGCTGAACGGGACGAACATCACGATTGAAGGCTGCTTCATCCACGACTTCTTCGTGGGAATCCAGCCCGACAACACCAACTTCAGCATCTTCAGGAACAACACGCTCTACCAGAACACGAACGGGATGGAAGTTGCTAATGACGAGGGTGGATTCGAGCCGCTTGACACCTTCATCCAAGTCTATAACTCGACATTCCAGAACAACACGGTCGGAATCAGGGTCGAGACCAAGCAAAACAACGTGACGCGCAACCGGTTCCTGCGGAACTTCGACTGGGGTGTGCAGCTGGCATTCATCGGCCATAACAACACCATCCGTAATAACACGTTCGTGGAAAACGGGATGGAATCGTTTGCAGTTGAGGCGTATAACGGCGCGTGGCAGTCGTTGGGCGAAATCCACTTCCCGCCGCAGTACGCGCAACGCAGCGTCACCCTGCCCTCCGGAACGACGCGCGTGCGGCTCACGCAGTCCGGCACGGACACCGCGCACATCGACGCGGCGTGGATGGATGGCATTGCGCCCGAAACCATCACCGACTCGACGGGCGCGCAATGGGCACTGTCCAAGCTCGCGGCGCAAGACCATGATGTCATCGATGCCTACAACCGCACGCTCGAATTCGCCTGGGCACAGGACGGGACGGAATTTACGATTGTCGCTGTCGAGGAGGAGCTTGCGGGCTTCCCCTGGAACTGGCCGGACACGTCGTTCCTCGCGCACACGCTCGGAACCGCGTCATCGTTCGAAACGTTCTGGCAGCCGGTTTCCGCGCATCCCGCGGCCATCGTGTACGCGGATGTCCAGTCAAACGGCGAAACGCTTACGGTACGCCTGGACGTCACCCCCGACAACACGCTCGACCCCGGAGGCGACTGGGCGGCGGTCATCATACCTACGCAAGACGGCCTGAAGACGTTCGAAGTCACGAACGCCAACGCGACCTGGGGAACGTCCTCGTTCGAATACACCGATAAGGCCTCCTGGCAGCACAAGACGTACAATTTCAGCATCCCGCTGTCCGAATTCGACGGAACGCTCGGGGAAGAGATCTCGCTGCGCTTCGGCTATTACGGGACCGGCTTCACCTACCCTGATGCGGGCATCAGCATCCAGGCGATGATGTACAACAACATCACGCACAACAACCACACCGGAGACGAGACAGGAATTGCGGACAGCGGAGGCCAGCACAACCAAATCATCAACAACACCGTGCTCCACTCCGTCGACAGCGGAATCCTCGTCAGCGGCAACACGTTCTTCTTCACGGGAGCGGCCAACACGACTGTGCTTTACAACAACGTCACGAACGCGAGCACCGGCCTGAATATGTTCCGCGGGTTTGCCATCAACGCGAGCCACAACCGCGTGTTCAACGCCAGCCACGGCATCGTCATCGGCAGGGAAGCTGACGAGCCGTACGGTCCGTATCTGATTGACAACAACACCGTGACTGACGGCGGCACCGCGATGGTGGTCAATGCCGACGGGAACTACTCGCTCATCGCAAATAACACGCTGGAAAGCCGCGATATGAACGCGCTCGTCATCCAGGAAGACGCAAGTGACAACCTGTTCCTCAACAACACCATCATTGCAGGAGGGGCGATGGCCGTCGAAATCAACGGCACGCTGAACAACCTATCGAGCAACCGCATTACCGCCCAGGCAGGAATGGGAGTCGTCGTCAACCCGGGAGACTTTAGCCCGAATACGATCAACTGGCGAACCAACAACCTGTTCAACAACACCATCCGCGCGTCCACATCAGGCGTTGTCCTTCACCACAACGACTTCGCGGTCATTTCACAGAACGACATCGCAGCAGCCAGCGGCTATGCGCTCTTCCTGAACGGCTCCGAGCGGAGCAACTTCACGAACAACACCCTGCGGGCGAACCTTGCGTCAGCAGTATTTGTCATAGGCGCGTACAACCAGACCATTTTCGCGGACGACTTCGAGGATGGCACCATCACGCCGTTCGCGACCGTCGGCAACGCGAGCTGGTTCATCAACACCACGCTGGCGTTCACGGGCAGCAACAGCGCGCAGGGCGGCGACATCAACGACAGCCAGCACACGAACCTCACCATCAACTTCACCGTGCAGCGGCCGTCGCTGCTCAGGTTCGCTCGCAAGATCTCCTCGGAGACAAGCGACCAGCTCAGGCTGTATCGGGGCAACACCCAAGTCGGTTTCTTTGGTGGCGGCAACCTGGACTGGGTCTATTATAACAACACATTCACGCTTGGCACAGGAACCACGAACGTGAGCTGGGTGTACATCAAGAACTCCGCGACCTCGCAGCTCAACGACACGGCCTGGGTCGACAACGTGAGCGTCATTGAAGTCGGCAAGCCGAGCACGGGGAACGTATTCACGAACAACACCATCATCGCGAACGGCACGTGGCTGTTCTCGGACGGCAACAGCAGCAACGTGTTCAACAACACGCTGTTCGCCTCGCCGAACGGCAGCATCCGGCTCCTGGGCATCGTGACCGCGAACGGCACGAACGCCAGCGTCCAGCGCCTGAACACGACATCCAACCGCGCATTCCTGAACAGCTCCAACCTCACGGCGCTCAATGTCTCTGCGCAGATCAAGCTCCACGGCATCACGTTCACCGATCCCGCGCCTACGGTTGACTTCGAGGACGACGGGACATTCGCTGCGTGTAACTCCCCGCAATGCGTCGAGGACAGCTACGCAGGCGGCGTGTTCACGTTCAATGTCTCCTCGTTCACAAGCTACAGCTCGCAGGAGGGAGGAACGTGCACGACCTACACGTCAAGTACGACGCTCGGCTCGAACGTGGATGACTGCGTCGTCATCGACGGTTCCAACCTGACGCTCGATTGCGCCGGATTCACCATCTACTACGATCACGAGGGCACAGGGGAGGATGGCATAACGGTGGACTCGGAAACGAACGTAACCATCCAGAACTGCGTCGTCATCGACGTCAACCAGACAGGCTCCGCGGGCTATGGCATCCGAATTATCAATACGACAGGAAGCCTGCTCTCCGCCAACACGATCCGCACCAACGGCACGGACGACAACCACGGCATCGTGCTTGAACGCGGCACGCAGGACACGCTCGCCACCCTGAACGCCATATTCACGCAGGGCTCCGCGGACAGCAACTTCGGGTTCTTCGTCGTCGGGAACGTGACGCGCGTGAACATCACGCGCAACGTCATCCGGACGAACGGCTCGAGCATCAACCAGGGACTCCGCTTCCAGGAAAACGTCACCGGCTCGCGCATCGTCAACAATAGCATCATCACCAAGGGAACTGCGGGGCAGAACTTCGGCATCGAAATCCGTGACAACTCCTCGCGAAACCTCATCGAGAACAACACCATCAGGACGAACGGCACGGACGGCAACGAAGGCATCAGGCTGTTCCACTACGCGGACGACAACAGCATCGTCCGGAACGACATCCTTGCGTACGGCACGAGCGATAACCAGCAGGGAATCTCGCTCTTCAACGAAACGTCGCGCAACCTTGTGCGGAGCAACATTGTGGTGACGAATGGCACGGGAACGAGCGCAGGCATCGGCATCACGACATCCGCGCACCACAACAGCGTCGAAAACAACACCGTCTCGACTGTCGGAACGGGCTTCGGCAATGATGGCATAACGCTCACGTTCACCGCCGTGAACAACACGGTCGAGAACAACACCATCCGCACCGCGGGAAGCCTCACGAACGACGGCATCCAGCTGCAGAACAACGCCACGTACAACCGCATCCGAAACAACACCATCACGGTCACGGGCACGTCCGCGAGCAACCGCGGCCTGTTCCTCGTGATTGACGTGTTCAACAACACGCTCGACGACAACCGCATCACCATCAGCAGCCCCGAAGGCCACGGAATCAGGCTGTCAACGGGCGCGAACCAGAACAACTTCAGCCGGAACATCATAACCACGAGCGGAGCGGACAGCGACGGCGTCCACGCGACGGACTCGTCAGGCAACCGGTTCTTCAACGATTCGTTCACCATCACCCGCGCCGGAATGATGCTCATCGCGAGCCTCGATACCACCGTGAACGCGACAAACCTCCCCGCTCCGACATCGCTCGTGGTCAACCAGAGCAACGGTTCCATCAACTTCACGCAGGCAATCAACATCACGGGCAGCACCCTGCTCAGCAGCGCCATCAACATCTCGTTCAACAGCACGTACGTGAACAGCGCGGCATTCCCCGGCCTGAACCGCTCGGCAACCATCACGCTGCTCGGCATCCCGACATCCGACCCGCGCCCCATCGTGGACATCGAGGACGACGGGACGTTCGCGATATGCGATGCCTCGCGGTGCACCGAACAGGGCTTCACGGCGAACACGTTCATCTTCAACGTCTCCTCGTTCACGAACTACAGCAGCCAGGAGACTCCCGCGGCGGTTTCAAGCGTCACCGTCACGAAGTCAGACAGTCCCGACCCTGCGACCGCGGGCGAGCTGCTCAGGTACACCATCACGGTCAACAACACCGGAGGACAGACCGCGTTCAACATCACGGTCAACGAGACCTACCCCTCCCAAGTCATGTTCGTGAACTCGACGCCCATAGCGAACGGCACGTCAAACAACACGTTCAACCTAACGAGCCTTGCCGCAGGTGCGGTCTGGACCATCAACATCACGGTGAACGTCTCGACGGCGGTGAACAATGGCACGGTCATCAGCAACACCGCCAACTTGACGTCATTCAACAGCTCAGGCGGAGTTTCGAGCAGCCTTGTCACGGAAAGCACGGACATCAGGAGCAGCATCTTCAACAGCACGCTCACCAACAGCACCGTCATCAACTCGACTGTGAACAATTCCGTCAAGATAAACACCACAATCATCAACAGCACCATCATCGGAAGCACGAACACCAACAGCACCATCATAAACTCGAACGAGACGAACAGCACCGACATCAACACGACGGTCGGCAACAGCGTCATCACGAATAGCTTCAAGAACGCGAGCTTCATCAACAACAGCGTCATCACGAACAGCACCATCATCGACTGTATCGTCATCAACTCGACCGTCATCGACTCCATCAAGAGGAACTGCACCATCATCAACAGCGTTGTCATCGGAAGCAACAACACGAACACGACGACACGGGACTCCACCGAGCGGAACAGCACGGACAACTCGACGACAGTCATCAACAGCAGCATCATCCTGAGCACCAAGCAGGGCAGCTTCGTCAACAGCTCCAACCTGACCAACAGCAACATCACGACGACGAACCTCACGAACAGCACCGTCATCAACGCGAACGTCAGCAACAGCACGCTGAACAACTGCACGGTCGTCAACTCCACCATCGTGAACGCCGTTTTGACAGGCTGCAGCCTCATCAACACGAACTACCCGCAGGGAGTCAACATCACGGCAACGCCCGCAAGCCAGGTAATCCTCACTTCATACAACGCAAGCTACACCATCACCATCGGCAACAACGGCACGGGCACCGAGACCTACACGCTCAGCGTGAATAACATCAATAGTGCGGCCACGGCCGCGCTCAACCAGTCAAGCATCACGCTGGCTGCAGGCGCGCAGGGCAATGTCAGGCTGCTCATCGGCAACCCCGCCGCAGGCCAGTTCAACGCGACCGTGATGGCCTTGCTGAACGTCACTCCGATTGTTAACGCGACAACCACCGTGCTGGTCACGAACCTCTCAGAAGTCGCGAGCGTGAACATCACCACCAGCGCCACGAGCAACTCCACGACAGGCAGCTCCATCAGCTACACGATTTTCGTGGGCAACAACGGCACGGGAACGCGGACATTCAACATCACATCCCTCATTGCCGGAAACGCGACGGGCAGTTTCAACGCGACGAACATCACGCTCGACCAGAACTCCATCGGAAGGGTCACGTTCACCGTGAGCATGATCAACGAAACGGGAACGTTCGATGCCACGGTCACGGCGTTCCTGAACACGGACAGCGCCATCAACGCGACAACGGCGACGATTTCCAGCACGTTCACGACCGCACCCTCATCAGGAGGAGGCGGTGGCGGCGGATGCTCTCCCGACTGGAGCTGCGGCGCCTGGAGCTCGTGCAGCAGCGGCGGCCTCCAGACGAGAACGTGCACGGACTTGAACGCGTGCGGCACGGCCTCAGGGATGCCCGCAACATCACAAGCCTGCACTCCCGCACCCTGCGTCGAGAACTGGCTGTGCGACCCGTGGAGCGCCTGCTCCGGCGGAAGCCAGACGCGCGACTGTGCCGACCTGAACAGCTGTGGCACCACCTTCAATGAGCCGGACACGTCACAGTCCTGCACCACGCCTCCGCCCGCGCAGCAGCCCCAGGTTGAAGGGCCGTCACCCCTCGGCAACACAAACGTGCGATGCGCGAACCTCAGCAGGACAAACCAGACCGTCATCAACATCCAGCGCGCGACCATCGACATCACCTCGCTCATTCCCGAAGGCTACCGGCTTGCGGCCCCGCCGTTCCAGCTGGACTGCGCAGGCGGCAGCATCGACCTGACGCTCCAAGCGCCTGACACATTCAAGGACCTCCGCGTCATCAGGTGCACGGAAAGCACGTGCGTCCACGAGACGGTATCCGAGACGGAAGTGTACGCGCAGACCTGCGGCAACCGCACGCTGCGCTCGCGCACCGGCGACAAGCGCACGGGAGCGACCGGGCTCATCAGGCCGGAAGTGCTCGGCACCATCGTTTCAGAGTACAAGCCATTGCGCCGCGGGGACTCCATCACGGTGAGGAACTACGCGTTCTCCGCGGACGGAATCACGGCACGCATCAGCGGGCTTTCGTCACCCATCCCCGCACCGCAGAACCCGAGCCTTGCAGTCATCGGAACGCCGCTCGTCATTGACGTCGAGCAAATCCCTGCAATCCCCGTCCCCGCGACCGTGACGCTGCCCGTTCCTGACGCCACGGGCGTGGAGCAGGGAAGCGTCCAGGTCTTCGCGTACGTCAACCAGAGCTGGACACCCCTGCCGGGCGTGAGGAACGAGGGCACCATCAGCGTAGCGCTGCGTGACCTGCGGGCATACCTCACGGGCAGGAGCGCGACGTTCGCGACCATCGGCATCACGTGCACCGCGTGCAGCACCGCAGCCTTCGAGCGCGCCTACGCCGCTCCGGAAACGCGCACGGCCATCGTGCTCGTCCACGGGGCATTCAGCAACAAGGACACCTACCGCTTCATCATTGATGACTTCAGCATCGCGCAGCAGCCGTTCGACATCTGGACCTATGATTACCCCTCCAACAACACGCTCGATGACCTCAGCACGACGCTTGCGGACGCGCTCCTGCTGCACACGAACAGGTATGACAACATCTACCTCGTCGGCCACAGCGCGGGCGGATTGATTATCCAGCAGGCTCTGAGGACGGCGTACGACCGCGACGACAGCACCATCCCGAAGGTACGCAAGGCTATCCTGGTCGGCTCACCGACAGGCGGCTCACCCACGGTCGAGGCGCTCGCGAACCTGCTCCAGTACGCCATCAACCATGACACGATCTCGCGCGTGTTCAATGTCAACTCGCGCCTGATCCAGGAAACTGTGGAAGGCCGCGAGATTGAGCCCGTGCCTGGCGTGGAATACCGCGTCATCGCGGGAACGAAGCCGTACGACTTCAACCTGGGCCTCTTCCGCTTCACCAGCGAGCAGCTTGTTGAATACACGGTAAAGAACGACGGCATCGTGAGCGTTGACAGCGCCCAGAAGCTCGGTACCGGCAGGGTCAACGACCCATGCAAGGACTACTATGAGGTCAACCTCACGCACACGGAACTCATCGACAACCGCGCCGCAATCAGGGTCATCGAGCGCATCA
>Ga0073934_10003369_pt1 | contig 29665 bp, 24 predicted proteins | sample LarsenN4metaG_FD_76834 | JGI IMG/M metagenome (GOLD analysis project Ga0073934, IMG submission 76834) | Hot spring sediment bacterial and archeal communities from British Columbia, Canada, to study Microbial Dark Matter (Phase II) - Larsen... ... | reverse complement strand
GCCATCGCGCGGCGCGCGCGGGCGGCATGCTCAGTGGCATCTTCAACCGTGCCGTGGATGCGAGCGTGGAGGCCTACCGCCGCAGCCTGGAATGGGTGCTGGGCCGGCAGACCGCGACGCTTCTGGTCACGCTCGGCACGCTCGCGCTCACCGTCTGGCTCTACATCCTGATCCCCAAGGGCTTCCTGCCGCCGCAGGACACCGGGCTGATCCTGGCCATCACCGAAGCCGGCCCTGAAGTGTCGTTCGCGCAGATGCAGCGGCTGCAGGGGCGGGTCGAAGACGCGATCCGCAAGGACCCGGAGGTGACCGGCGTGGTCTCGATCATCGGCGTGAGCCGGATGAATCCGACGCCCAACGCCGGGCGGCTCGCCATCACCCTGCGCGCCCGCGACGTGCGCAGGGTCAGTGCGGAGGAAATCGTCGAGCGGCTGAAGATCGCCGTCGCTCCCGTACCGGGCATCGCCGTCTATTTCCAGCCGGTGCAGGACATCCAGATCAGCACGCGGGTGAGCCGCGCCCAGTACCAGTATACGCTCGTGGCGGCGAGCACGAGCGACGTTATCGAATGGTCCGACAAGCTTGTTGCGCGCATGCAGACCCATCCGATGCTGCGCGACGTGGCTTCGGAGGCGCAGGAGGGCGGCCTGCGCATGCTGGTCGACATCGACCGCGAGAAGGCCGGCCGGCTCGGCGTGTCGATGCAGGCGGTGAACGATGCGCTCCACAGCGCCTTCGGCCAGCGCCAGGTTTCCACCATCTACGGCCAGGCCAACCAGTACCGGGTAATCCTTGAGGCGCAGCCGCGTTACCAGAGCGATCCGGCGGCGTTGTCCAAGCTCTACGTGTCGGCGCTCGGCGGCATCCAGGTGCCGCTGTCGACCTTTGCGCGCTTCGACTACAGCGTGGCGCCGCTCTCGATCGCCCACCAGGAGCAGTTTCCTTCGGTGACGATCAGCTTCAATCTCGCTCCCGGTGCGGCCTTGAGCGATGCCGTCGCCGCGATCCGCGAGGCCGAACGGGCGATCGAGATGCCCTCCTCGGTCACCGGCTCCTACGCCGGCGACGCGACCGAGTTTGCGCGGTCGCTCGCCGGCACGCCCTGGCTCATTCTCGCCGCGGCGGTCGCCATCTACATCGTCCTCGGCATTCTCTACGAGAGCTTCATCCACCCGCTCACCATCCTGTCCACGCTCCCGTCGGCTGGCGTCGGTGCGCTCGTCGCGCTGATGTTGCTCGGCTACGATCTTTCGGTGATCGCGCTGATCGGCATCATCCTGCTCATGGGCATCGTCAAGAAGAACGCGATCATGATGATCGACTTTGCGATCGAGGCCGAGCGCGGGCAGGGGCTGTCGCCGCGGGAATCGATCGTGCAGGCCTCGCTGTTGCGTTTTCGGCCGATCATGATGACGACACTGGCGGCGCTGTTCGGCGCAATTCCGCTCGCGCTGGAGAGCGGCACCGGATCGGAATTGCGCAATCCGCTCGGCATCACCATCATCGGCGGGCTCCTGCTGAGCCAATTGCTCACGCTCTACACCACGCCGGTGATCTATCTGATGATGGAGCGGCTGAAGCGGCGGCTGGCACCGGCGCGGCCGTATGTTTCGTCGCGGCGTGCCCGGGGACCGGCGGCGGGGCCAGCGGAGTAGAGGCGCGCTATGAACGTCTCCTTCCTGTTCATCCGTCGCCCGGTCGGCACCACGCTGCTCGCGATCGGCCTTCTCCTGGTCGGCGCCGTGTCCTACGGGCTATTGCCGGTGGCGAGCATGCCGAGCGTCGAGTTCCCGACCATCCGCGTCTCCGCCAGCCGGCCGGGCGCCGACCCGAGCGTGATGGCGGCCACGGTCGCAGCTCCGCTGGAGCGGCGGCTCGGCGAGATTCCCGGCGTGGTCGAGCTGACCTCGCGCAGCTCGCTCGGCAGCACCAACATCACCATCCAGTTCGATCTCAACCGCAACATCGACGGCGCCGCGCGCGATGTGCAGGCGGCGCTCAACGCCGCGCTGACCGACCTGCCCGGCGACCTGCCGACCCTGCCCAGCATGCGCAAGGTGAATCCGGCAGCCGCGCCGATCCTCATTCTCGCGCTGACCTCGAAGACGACGCCGCCCAGCGCGATGTATGACGTCGCCGATACGGTCATCGCTCAGCGCATCGCGCAGGTCGACGGCGTGGCTGAGGTGACCGTCAGCGGCGCCGAACAGCCGGCGATCCGCGTCAAGGTGAATCCGATCGCCATCGCCTCCATGGGCCTCAGCATGGAGGACGTTCGTTCGGCGATCGCGGCGGCCAACGCGATCGGGCCGCTTGGGACGTTCGACGGCGCCGATTTCGCCCGCACCATCGGCACCGGCGGGCAGCTGCGCGATATCCGCGAGTATGAGGACATCGTCGTCAGGTCGGCCGGCGGCGCGGTGGTTCGACTCGGGGCGATCGCGACGGTCGAGCAGAGCGTCCGCAATCGCCGCTCCGCCGCCTGGTTCAACATGCAGCCGTCGATCCTGCTCATCATCACGCGCCAAGCCAATGCCAACGTGATCGAGACGGTGGATCGCATCCATGAACTGCTGCCCGAGATCAAGCGCTGGATCCCGGCGGACATCGAGATCTCCGTGCTGTCCGACCGCACGCGCACCATCCGTGCCAGCGTCTTCGACATGCAGCTCACGCTGTTGGCCACCATCGCGCTGGTGATGCTCGTGGTGTTCGTGTTCCTGCGCCGGACCGCGGCCACGATCGCAGCCGGAATTGCCGTACCGCTGTCGCTCGCCGGAACCTGCGCTGCCATGTGGGCGGCCGGGTTCTCGATCAACAATATTTCGCTCATGGCGCTCGCCGTATCGGTCGGCTTCGTCGTCGACGACGCCATCGTCGTGGTGGAGAACGTGTTCCGCAATTTGGAACGGGGCATGAGCCCGTTGCGCGCCAGCATCGAGGGCACGCGCCAGATCGGCTTCACCGTGCTCTCGATCAGCGCATCGCTCATCGCCGCCTTCACGCCGCTTTTGTTCATGGGCGGCGTGGTCGGCCGGCTGTTCTGGGAATTCTCGATGACGCTGACCTTCGCGATCGCGATCTCGATGCTGGTGTCGCTGACGATTACGCCGATGATCTGTGCGCATTACGTGCGCGCCGCGCCGAGCCCGGACGCTACTTGGCTCGATCGGCTGACCGAGCGCGTGCTGGCGCGCGCGCTCAGCCTCTATCGCGGCAGCCTTGCGGCGGTGCTGCGGCATCCCGTGCTGACCTTGATCGTGTTCCTTGCGACGATCGCGCTGACGGTGCAGCTCTACATCCGCACGCCGAAGGGATTCTTCCCGCAGGACGACACCGGACTGATCTTCGGCGGCACGCGGGCCTCGCCGGAAATCTCGTTCGAGGCGATGAAGGAGCTGCAGCAGCGCGCCACCGAGATCGTGCTGTCCGATCCGGCGGTGGCCTACGTCGGCTCCTCGGTTGGGGCCTCGCCTTACAACGCCTCGGTCAACCGCGGTCGGCTGTTCATCAGTCTCAAGCCTCCGGCCGAGCGCGGCAACGTCAGCTCGCGCGACGTGATCAACCGGCTGCGGCCGAAGCTGCTCGATGTCGGCGGGATGCAGGTGTTCATGTTCCCGGCCCAGGACGTGCGTGCCGGCGGCCGGTTGTCCGATTCATCCTACCAGTTCACGCTCTGGAGCCCCGATCTCGACGAACTGCTGCGTTCCGTCCCGATCGTGATCAGCAAGGTCGCATCGCTGCCGGAACTGGTCGATGTCAGCAGCGATCGCGAACAGAACGGCTTGCAGGTCAATGTTTCCATTGATCGCCGCGCCGCGGCGCGCCTCGGCGTGCGCATCCAGGACATCGACAACGCGCTGAACAATTCGTTCTCGCAGCGACAGGTTTCCACGATCTATTCGGAGCGCAACCAGTACCGCGTCATTCTCGAAGTTGATCCGCTATTCCAGCGCGATCCAAACGATCTTGCACGGGTGTACGTGGCCGGGGCGGGCGGCGTGCAGGTGCCACTGTCGAGCGTGGCGCGCGTCGAGCGCACCCTTGCGCCGCTGGTGATCAATCACCAGGGCTCGTTCCCTGCGGTCACGATCAGCTACAATCTGGCTCCGGGGGTGACGCTGGAGCGCGCTTCGGCCGCCATCGAGCGGGCCATCGCCGAACTGCATCTGCCCGACGCGCTGCGCACCGAATTCGCCGGCGACGCGCGCGCCTACCGTGGCGCGGTGACGGCACAGCCGCTTGTCATCCTCGCCGCGCTGCTCACCGTCTACATCATTCTCGGCGTGCTGTACGAGAGCCTGACCCACCCGCTCACCATCATCTCGACGCTGCCGCCGGCGGGCCTTGGCGCGCTGCTTGCCCTGCAGATGTTCAAGGCGGAACTGACCGTGATTGCCTTCATCGGCATCATCCTGTTGATCGGCATCGTCAAGAAGAACGGCATCATGATGGTGGACTTTGCACTTGCCGCCGAGCGCCAGCGTGCGCTCGCGCCGCAACAGGCGATCCTCGACGCCTGTCTCGCGCGCTTCCGGCCGATCATGATGACGACGCTCGCGGCCATGCTGGGAGCGGTGCCGTTCGTCGTCGCCGTCGGGCCGGGGGCCGAATTGCGCCGTCCGCTCGGCATGACCATCATCGGCGGGCTTTTGGTCTCGCAGGTTCTGACCCTCTACACCACGCCGGTGATCTATCTGCTGCTCGACCGGCTGGGCGCCGTCCTGCGCGGCCGGCGCAGCGCGCGCGAAAGCGGCGCCGGCGTCAATCTGCCGCCGCGCGCCGCAGGATGAGGCAAGGAGAATCCGTTCGGGCGACGCTGTGACTCCGCTTCGTTCGGTGCGCGCGGCGGCAAGCGACTTCGGCGCGTTTCGTGCGAGCGCGTACAAAAAGGCTTGCGAAAGTTTCTCGGTGTTGCCGAAATCACACAGCGCAGCGTTCAAAAAATGTTTCGCCTTGTTGCTGTATTGGCCCCGGCCTCGCCCTGAAGTTGCCGGTGATGCGGCCGATTTCGCCGCACGGCGATCATGCTTGCGACGTGCCCGGGGGAATCGTGGCAGCATGATCACACGCAAGCCAAGTTTTTCGAGCTTTGGGAAGTTGTGGACGCGATGTTGTCGCCGCCTGCGCGCTTAACGTAAACAGCGTCCATTCACAAAATTGTCACGAATCGTACCCACGAGTTCGACCGCCGCGGCGATCCGGCCGCTCGGCAGATAGAACAGGGAGCGGGCCGCCGATTCACAGGCGCCTGCAGGGCGCGCGTGAATTCAGGCATTCGGCTGCTGCTCGTCTGCGCGACACTGACGATTTCGGCCGGCCCGGGCCTCTACGCCTCGACCGACGTTCCGCCTCTCAACGAGGCGGCATTTGCCTATCGCATCAATCATCCGTTCACGATGCTGTCCGAGGCGGTGCTCGGCCGGCTTGCCGACCATGACAACGAAACCGCCCTGGCCGTTCTTGATGGAGAATCGACACTTCCTCTCGGCCTGCGCGCGCCGCGCCTGCAGTCGCGCAGCGGAGTCTGCGGCGCGGTGCAGTCGGTGGCCCAGGCGAACGGTCTGCCGGTGCCGTTCTTTGCCAATCTGATCTGGCAGGAAAGCAGGTTCGACAGCAAGATCGTCAGCCGCGCCGGTGCGCAAGGCATCGCCCAGTTCATGCCGAAGACCGCAGTCATGTATGGCCTGGTCAATCCGTTCGAGCCGCTGCATGCGCTCAATGTTGCCGGCCGATTCCTGCGCGAGCTGCACGAGCAGTTCGGCAATCTCGGGCTGGCTGCGGCGGCCTACAACGCGGGACCGCGGCGCGTTGCCGATTGGATCGCCAAGCGCGGGGCGCTGCCGATCGAGACGCGGCATTACGTGCTCGCCATCACCGGCCGTCCCGCCGAGGAATGGTTGCAGCCAGCCATCACGTCGATGCCGGAGGCCGCGCTGATGCCCGCAAAGGCCCCTTGCGCGGAGGTGGCGGAAGCGGTCGCCGAGCAGGAGCGCGTGGTGCGCGTGTCGCGGCTGATGGCGGATCTGGTCAAGGCGGCGGCCCCGGCGCGCGAGGGGGAGACCGACGCTACCAATGCCAGGGTCGAGGAGCCGGCCGGCGGCGACAGTGCCGCCGGCGGCAAGACTCGCATCGCCCACGCGAATGACACCGACAAGTCGTCGGCTGCATCGACGGGACGAGGGCACGACCCCGCGTCGCGCTCGGCGACGGAAGGCACGACTGCCAAAGCGGGTGGATCGGACAAGCGAACAACTCCAGGGGCGAGCAAATCCGCAGACAAGCCTGCGGCGAAGGCCACGGCCGAATCCAACGGTGACGTCCGCATGCGATCAGCAAGCAAGGCGGACGGCCGATCACCCAAAGCGGGGAACACCAGAACGGCGGCGAACGGCGCCGGCGCACCAAAGCAAGAGCCGGACGCCAAATCCACGGCCGCGACCACGGCAAAGCCCGCCGACAAGGCGGCGACGAAGGTTGCAGCCAAACAAGTGCCGTCGTCAAAAGAGACCGCCAAGGCCGCAGGAAAACCGGCTCCGCAGGACGGCTCCGAGGACGCCGGAAAGGAGCCGCCGAAACAGGCGGCCAAGCCTTCCGCTGACGAGGCTCCGCCGCGCCGACGCACGGGCGTGCGGCGCACACGGCTTGCCACGTACGACCGCCACAGCATCGTCCCGTAGCAGGGGCGCTCCTTGCACTCGGCGGTCAGAGCGTCGCTTCGATTCTTGCGCGCAGCTCGGCCGTTACCTTGGGCTCGATGCCGAACCACGCCTTCCAGGCCGGGATGCCCTGGTGCAGCAACATGCCGAGACCCGTCACCGTGCGGTTGCCTCGCTTGCGCGCGGCCGCAAGCAGCGGCGTCTCGCGCGGAATGTAGATGATGTCGTTGACCAGGGCCGATTGCGGCAGCGCATCGAGCCTCAGATCGAGCGGCGGCTGGCCGATCATTCCCTGGCTCGTGGCGTTCACCAGCATGGCGCAGCCGGCCAGCGCGGCATGGCGCTCTTCCCACGGCAACACCGTGATCGGGCCGCCGAAATCCTCCGCAAGCTTCAACGCCCGGGCATGGGTGCGGTTGACGAGGCGGATCTCGCGGGCGCCGCGCTGCATCAAGCCGTAGACCACGGCGCGCGCCCCGCCGCCTGCGCCCATCACCACCGCCGGCCCGGCATCCGCACGCCAGTCGGGCACGAATTCAAGGATGTTGTGGACGAAGCCGAACCAATCGTTGTTGGATCCCGAGAGCGAGCCGTCCGGCCGCACCACGACGCAGGAAATCGCGCCGATCTTTCGCGCGGTGTCGTCCACCGCGTCGACGATTGCCATCGCCTCCTGCTTGTGGGGAATGGTGAGATTGCAGCCCGCGAAGGTGAGCGCCGGCAGCGCGCGCAGCGCGGCGCGCAGGCCCTCCGGCCGGATTGCAAGCGGCACATAGGCGCCGGCGAGTCCATGCTTCTCGAACCAGTAGTTGTGCAGCAGCGGCGAGCGCGATTGCGAAATCGGCCAGCCCATGACGGCGGCGAGCAGGAAACGGTCGCGAGGATTCATTCGATTTACCTGGTCTGACGAGCGAGACGCAGTGGCGGCACAGCGCGTCGCACCGCGGCCGCAACCCAGAGGCCAGCAAGCACGTTGTCGCGGCATCCCGTCAAGCGTACAAAGCGCGCGGCTCATGCAACAGGATGTCTTGCCATGCCCCGACCCGTCCGCCGCGTCGTCACCGGGCACAACGCCCAGGGAAAGTCGATCTTCATCATGGACGGCCCGGCGCCGGTGGTGCATTCGCGCGGCAGCGGCGCGACCGCCTCGACCGAGCTATGGCTGACGAACACCACCCCGGCCGACAACACGGGCCGCGCGGACCCGACCGTGACCGAGCCGCGGCGGCTGCCGCCGCCGAAGGGCGGAACCGTATTCCGCGTGGTGGACTATCCGCCCGATTCCGAGCGCGTGGCGGCGCTGCGCGCGCCGGGAACCACGCACGACGCGCAAGCCGAAGGTTATGTCCGCGATCTCGCCAATGCGCGCCATCCCGGCTTCCACAAGACCGATTCCATCGATTACGCCATCGTGCTGTCGGGCGAAATCTGGGCGCTCATGGACGAGGGCGAGGTGCTGCTCAAGGCGGGAGACGTGCTGATCCAGCGCGGCACCAATCACGCCTGGAGCAATCGTTCGGAGCAGCCCTGCCGCGTGGCCTTCGTGCTGATCGACGCCAATCCGGTCTGAGATCGGCCCCCGCCGTTGCCGCTTACCGCCCTTCGGCGACGAGGCGCCGCTGCAGCGGAAACACCTGCCAGCCGAAACGATCGGCGAGCAGGCCCCACAGCCCCTTGGGCGCCTTGAGCATGACCGCGATCGCAACCACCCCCAGAATGAGCAGATAGATCGCACCCAGATCGGCCAGCGTCTGCCGCAGCAGGAAGAAAATCACCGCGCCGACGATCGGTCCTTCGATCCGGCCGATGCCCCCGATCACCGTGATGAAAATGACGAAAGCGGTCCAGTCGTTGACCGAGAAGGCAGTGTCGGGCGAGATACGGATCTTCTGCAGGAAGATCAGCGCCCCGACCATGGCAGTGCCGAAGGCAGTGCCGATGTAGACGAGGTACTTGATGCGCGCGACGTCAATGCCGTTCGAGCGCGCGCCAAGCTCGTTGTCGCGGATGGCGGTGAGCGCAAGCCCGTAGCGCGAGCGCAGCAGCAGCACGATGGCGCCGAGGATCACGACCACGAGCGCCAGCGCGATCCAGTAGGTGACGAATTCGCGCAACTGGCGCGTCGGCGCGATCGAGAGCACCACCGCCGCCGGCAGGCTCGTCCCCGAGCCGCCGTCGAGCGCCGTCAACTGCGAGGCGATGAGCCGGAACACCTCTGCCACCACCCAGGTGCCGATGGCAAAGTAATGCCCGCGCAGCCGGAACATCAGCGCGGCTACCGGCACCGACACCGCGGCCGCCGCGAGGCCCGCGATCGGGATCGCCACCAGCGGATGCACGCCCGCGAGCATCGCGAGCGCGAACAGGACGTAGGCGCCGAGGCCGACATAGGCCTGCTGGCCGACCGACACGAGGCCGGCATAGCCCGCAAGCAGGTTCCACAGGCTTGCCAGCGCCACATAGGCATAGACCTCGGAGAGCAGACGCAGATTCGCGCGCTCGGCCCACCAGGGCGCGACCGCAAGCGCGACGAGGGCAAGCGCGGCGACGGCGGTGCCGATGCGGCTCGACAGATTGGCGTGCTCGACGCGGACCCCACTCATCCTTGCACCTTGGGAAACAGGCCCTCGGGCTTGAGCGCGAGCACGACGAGAAAGGCGATATGGCCGGCGAGCAGGTTCCAGCCGGGATCGAGCTTGGCGCCGATCGCCTGCGCCACGCCGAGGATCACTCCGCCGGCGAGCGTGCCCCACAGACTGCCGAGCCCGCCGATGATCACCGCCTCGAACCCGAAGATCAGCCGGGCCGGTCCGATCGCCGGATCGAAGTTGGCGCGTACGGCGAGCAGCACGCCAGCCAACGCCACCACTGCCAGCGACAGCGCCATGGCCAGGCCGAACACATGCGCATGATCGAGGCCCATGAGTTCGGCCACCGGCCGGTCGTCGGAGGTCGCACGGAAGGCCCGGCCGAGCGCCGTGCGGTAGAACAGCCATTGAAGCGCGCCGATCACGACGACCGCAAGCGCGAACTGGATCAGCGGCAGCACCCCGACGGCGAGCCCGCCGCCGAGCTGGATGCTGGCGATTTCGATCTCGCCCGCGCTGAGCTTGCGGCTGTCGGCAGTGAAAAGTTCGAGCAGCCCGTTTTGGATGATCACCGACAGCCCGAACGTCACGAGCAGCGGCGGGAGCACGTCGTCGCCGAGCGTGCGGTTGAGGAGGCCCCGTTGCAGCACGTAGCCGATCACGGCCATGATCGGAACGACCAGCAGCAGAGACAAGAGCGGATTGATGTCAAGCGCGCTGGTGACGAGCAGCGCCACATAGGCGGAAAGCACGATCAGGTCGCCGTGCGCGATATTGACGAGCCGCATGACCCCGAAGATCAGCGACAGGCCGGCGGCGAACATGGCGTAGAGCCCGCCCAGCAGCACGCCTTGCAGGATGGTATTGATCCATTCCATCAGGCGGGCCGCGGCTCGACGATCGGGGCGCGGCAACAGCCGACGCTGTTTCGCTGCGACAACGAGCATTCTCGGCGCGGCATCCGCATTCGTCACACCCCGAAATAGGCTGCCGAGATCCTGTCGCGCGTGAGCGTGCCGGCAGCCCCCTCCAACGCCACGCGGCCTTCCTGCAGGCAATAGACGTGGCTTGCCGTCTTCAACGCCTGCACGATGTCCTGCTCGACGATCACGAGCGAGACCCCCTCGGCGACGATGGCGGGAATGCGCGCGTAGATGTCGCGCACGACGATGGGCGCAAGCCCAAGGCTTAGTTCGTCGCATAGCATCAGCTTGGGATTGGCCATGAGTGCGCGGCCAATGGCGACCATCTGCTGCTGGCCGCCGGAGAGCGCCGGCGCCGGCATGTGGCGCCGCTCAGCCAGAATCGGGAACAGTTCGTACACGCGTTCCAGGTTCCATGGCCCGCGCCGGCGGCTCTGGCTGCCGATCAGAAGATTCTCTTCCACGGTCAGGGAGGGGAACAGACGCCTGCCTTCCGGCACCAGCGCGATCCCGCGCGCCACCATCAGATGCGCCGGCTGGCCGCCGATCGGCACACCGTGAAAGCGGATCGCGTACAGCCGCGCCGGCATGGCGCCGGCGACGCATTTCAGCAGTGTGCTCTTGCCTGCGCCGTTGGCGCCGATGACCGCGACCACCTCGCCCTCGGCAACGCTCATGGAAACGCCGAACAGCGCCTGGAAGTCGCCGTAATGGGCGTCAAGGTCGCACACCTCGAGCAGGAGGTCAGCCATCGGTCGGAAGTCCCAGGTCGTCAGTGGCCAGGTCGTCGATGCCCATGTAGATCTCGCGCACTGCGTGGCGCCGGATCACTTCGGCGGGATCACCTTCGGCAATCAGCGCACCGCCGTGCAACACCACCAGCCGATCGACCGCCGCCACCAGCGCATGCACGACGTGCTCGATCCAGATGATCGAGACGCCGCTTTTTCGAACCTCGCCAACCAGTGCCACCAGTTCTTCGGTCTCCTGCTCGATCAGGCCGCCGGCGACCTCGTCAAGCAGAAGCACGCGCGGCTCGGTGGCAAGCGCGCGCGCCAGTTCGAGCCGCTTGCGATCCAGCAGCGTCAGCGAACCGGCGCGCGCGTTGGCCTTGGCGGCGAGGCCGCACTGGTCGAGCAGTGCGGCGCAAAGCTCGTAGACGTCGCGTTCGCGCCGTCCACCGCCGAAGGCCGCGGCCACCACCAGGTTCTCGAACACGGTCATGCCGCCGAAGGGCTGCGGAATCTGGAACGAACGGGCGATGCCCATGCGGCATCGACGCTCCGGCGTCTCGCGAGTGATGTCGCGGCTGCCGAACAGGACGCGGCCGGAGTCGGGCGCGACCGTGCCGGTGATGATGCCGAACAGCGTGGTCTTGCCGGCGCCGTTCGGACCGATGATGCCGAGCGCCTCGCGCTCCAGCAGCACGAGATCGATGCCGTCCGCCACCACCACCGCGCCGAAGCGCTTGGAAATCTTCTCAAGCGTGAGGATGGACGACATGACGCTCGAACCTGCGGCGTTCTCTCCCCGTGCAGCAGGGGACGCCGCGCCGCCGCGCTACGACAACAGCTCCAGCTTGCCGCCGACCGGAATGTTGGGCGCCGGACGATTTGCGGTGATGACGAGCTCGAACGCATCGCCCTTGCGCTGCCACTGGCCGGCGACGAGCGGCGTCTTGGTCACGTTCTTGACCGGCTGGCCGGTCCAGCGCACCGGGCCGACGATCGACTGGTAGTCGGTGGCGATGATCGAATCGAGGATCGCCTTGGGCTCGATCGCCTTGGCGCGCTTGAGCACGTCGATGGCCACCTCGAACAGCGCATGCTGGAAGCCGATCGGCTGCGACCACGGTCGCTTGGTCGCAGCCACATAGGCATCGGCCAGTTGCTTCGAGCTCTGTCCGGTCAGGCCCGATTTGAATGGATGATTGGGCGTCCACCAGATTTCGGTCGTCAGCCCGTTGCCGCGCGCGCCGAGCGAATTGATCACCGAGGGGAACAGCAGCGCCTTGCCGATGGTCACGATCTTGGGCCGGAAGCCCTGCTGCGCGGCCTGCGACCAGAAGGTGGCGAAGTCGGGCGGGATCATGTTGCCGGTCACGATTTCGCAGCCCGCCGACTTGAACGCGGCGATCTGCGAGGAGAAATCGTTGTTCATCACCTGGTAGCGGCCGGGATCGACGAGCTTGTAGCCGGCGGCGGCGAGTGCGGGCGGCAGCCCGAGCTTGGGATCGCCCCAGGCGTTGCCGTCGGCATCGTTGGGGAAGAGCCCGCCCACCACCTTGTTGGTCGGCGCGCCGTCCCACAGCGCAAGGAACGCGGCGATCACGTCCTCGAGGCCCCAGAAGAAATGGTACGTCCAGGTGAAGCCCTTCTTGGGATCGCCCTTGCGGCCGAAGAAATAAGGCTGCCATGGACAGTTGGTGGTGACGCAGGGGGTCTCGTTCACCTCGGCCTGATCGGACACCGGATTGGTGGTGTCCGGCGTGCCTGAGGCCACGACCAGATCGACCTTGTCGGAGAGAATGAGTTCGGACGCCACCTCCGCGGCGCGGCTGCCGCTCGACTGGCTGTCCTTGGAGACGATCTGCACCGGATAGGTGCGGCCGGCGACTTGCAGGCCGCGGCCGAGGATGCCGCGCACCTGTTCGAGGATGAATCCATCGGCCTCGCCGAAGCCGGCCAGCGGCCCGGTGCGCGGGCTAACATGGCCGATCTTGATCGTCCTGCTCTGCGCATTGACCGGGGTCACGCGCAGCACGGCCGGCGCCGCCACGGCCGCCGCGCCGGCCTTGATCAGCCTGCGACGACTGATTTCGGTCTTGCTCGTCACGCTCATCTGTGCCTCCCGCATGATGCTCAAGCGTCGCGCGCCTTTTTCAGATGCTGAAACACCTTGGAGCGCAGCGCCGCCTGCTGCTCGGGCGACCATTTGCGGAAGCCCTCGCCGCTCTTGAAGCCAAGCTTACCTTCGGCCACCAGCCGCTCCAAATACGGCGAGGGGCCGGGCCGGTGCTCGATGTCCGGCAAGACGGTCTTGTGGATCGCGAGCGTCAGATCGGTGCCGACGAGATCGGCGTTCTCCAGTGGCCCGAGCACGGCGAGCCTGCGGCCGAACGACGCCTTGATCACCCGGTCCACGGTCTCGGCGTCGCAGATGCCGCGCTCGACCAGCGAGATCGCCTCGCGCCAGAGCGCATGTTGCAACCGGTTGCCGATGAAGCCCGGCACGTCCTTCTTCACGTGCGCGGGCTCTTTGCCGGCCGCCGCGTGCAGCCGCATGGTGAAGTCGATCGCCGCCTGTGAGGTCCATGGCGTCCCGATCACTTCGACCAGCGGCACCAGGAACGGCGGGTTCCACCAGTGCGTGCCGAGCGCACGCTCACGCCGCCGGAGCCCCTGCATGATCTCGCTGATCGGCATGACCGAGGTGTTGCTGGCAAGGATCGTATCGGGGCGGACATGGTCCTCGATCGCGCCGAAGATGCGCTGCTTGAGCGGCATGTCCTCGAGCACCGCCTCGACCACGAAATCGGCCTCGCGCACGCAGTCGCCGAGATCGGCGACCGGCCGCACGCGCGACACCGCGCGCTCGTCGTCGCCGAGTTCCCGCAGATTGGCAGCGATGCGATCGCGGACGCTGTCAAGCGCGGGCCTGTGGCTGTCGGTGATGGTGACGTCGTGGCCGGCCAACGCGAACACCTGGGCGATGCCGTGGCCCATGAGACCGGCGCCGATCACGGCGATGCGCGGCTTGGTCATCGCCTCGCCTCAGGCCCCGGCCCCCTCCCCGGTCCTCCCGCGCGAGCGGGGGAGGGAGGCGTCAGCCGCATCGTCCTTCCTCCCCCGCCTGCGGGGGCTGAATAAGGAGGGGACAATCGCCGCAGCTCTCGAGTCATCGTCGCAACGCCTTTGCACTCAACCCGCCGTGTAGCCGCCGTCGGCGTAGAGGATGTGGCCGGTGTAGAAGTCCGACGCCGCCGAGGCGAGGAACAGGAGCGGTCCGGCAAGGTCTTCGGGTTCGCCCAACCGGCCCTTGGGCACGCGGGTGAGAAAGCCCGCGCGCACGGTCTTGGCGCGCTCGTCGTCGCCGAACATCCATTCGGTGAGCGGCGAGCGGAACACCGTCGGGCCGAGCGCGTTGACGGTGATCCCGGTCGGGCCGAGTTCGCAGCCGAGCGCCTTGGTGATGCCGTCCACCGCCGCCTTGGACGCGCAATAGGCGGTGTAGCCGGCCGGATGACCCAAAAGACCGCGCGCCGACGACATCAGCACGATCTTGCCGCCGCGGCCCTGCTTGAGCATCTGCCGCGCGGCCGCACGCGCCATCAGCCAGGACTGGGTCACGTTGGCGTCCATCACGTCGAGGAAGTCCTCCGGCTTCTGATCGACGATCTTGGCGACCTTGTTCTGGCCGGAGGCGACGACGAGGATGTCGACGCCGCCGAAGCGCCGGACCGCGGCATCGACGATGGCGTCGCAATTGGCTTCCGAATTCGGTCGCTTGGCGACGATCTCGACCTGTCCGCCGCGCCGCTCGCATTCGGCGCCGACCTTCTGCAGCGTCGCGGCGGAGCCTGCGCAGATCACGACATTGGCGCCTGCGGCCGCAAGGGTCTTTGCGGCCACCGCGCCGAACGCGCCGGAGGCACCGGTGATGATCGCGGTCTTGCCCTTGACGGAGAACAGCGACAGCGGGTCGTTGAGAAAATCTTCGGACATTCATTGCTCCTCGGGATGTTACCTCCGCCCGCCGTGCGGGGAGAGGTCGACGCGCGAAGCGCGTCGGGTGGGGAGGCTTCTCTGCGAATCTGAACGCACGGATACGCCCCTCACCCCGACCCTCTCCCCGCCAGCGGGGAGAGGGAGCAGACGATCACGCCGCCGGCGGCGCGGCGACCGCGACCAGGATGGTGCAGACCTCGTTGCTGCGGTTGACGATCTCGCGCATCTCGTTCGGGCCGATGTAGCAGGAATCGTTCTTCCGCAGCACGGTTTCCTTGCCGTCCGCGATCACCGTCAATTCGCCCGCCAGCACGTAATAGACCTTCTCCGGGGGCGAGGCGTCGGGACCGGCGCCGCCGCCCGGCAGGAAATGCGAGATGCCGACGATCAATCCCTTCGAGCCGCCGGCTTCCGCGCCGAACAGGCGCAGGGTGGTGCAGGCGCGGTGGTTCGGAGCGACATACTCCTTGGCCTCGGACAGCGATTTCTTGATCATCTGAGCTTCGCTCCCTTCTCGATGCGGTACTTGCCCTTCGGGTCGATGATGGCGACCAGCCGGACGATGCAGCCGTCGCCGCGCTCCCAGTTCCACGGGAAGAATGCGAAGGTGCAGCGCCGCCCGGTCACCTTGTCGAGTTCGCCGCCGACGTTCTCGATGCCGAGGATGCCGTTCTTGAACAGGATGCGATGAACCGGCTCCCATTCCGGGAAGTCGTCCTTCCAGTCGCGGCCGCCGGACCATTCGCGGTACTCCTCCGCCAGGTGCGGATGCAGCGGGCCGTTGCGTTGCGGGCCGATGGCAGTGGCGAGCGGATGGTCGTTGGCCTGGGTGTCGTGGCCCACCACCTTGACCTTCTTCTCGACGAACCATTCCCCCGCCGACGGCACGAAGCCCGGCGCATAACAGAAGTACTCCTCGCTGTCGTCGTACTTGTGGTGCCAGCCGGTGTTGACGATCACCACGTCGCGCGGCCGCACGTGCTTGCCCGCTGCCTTCTCCAGGTCGTCGTAGGTGATCGGCTCCCACTTCTCCTTCGGGATCGACACCACGATGCCGGAACCGAAGAAATGCGGCAGCGGCACCTCGTCGATGAAGGGCGTGCCCTGCACCACATGCGCCGGCGCATCGATATGGGTGGTGTTGTGCATCGATGTCGTGATGCGTTGCGACAGCACACCGGACTTCGCCATGTAGTGGATGCGCTCGATCTTGACGTCCTCGAAATAGGGCCAGTTCGGCGACTGATAGCCGAACCGGTGCGACAGGTTGTAGAATTCAAGCCCCATGTCGTTCTTGAGGTTTTCCTCGAACGTCACGCCGCGAATCTTCTTCGCCACCGTTGTCCCTCCTCTCTCGGCGCCTTTGCGCCCGTTCGTCGTCCGCAGTCTGTGGCAGCTCAGGCGGCTGCCGCGTTCATGTCCGCCTGCATCGTGCGTTTGGTCGCGAGCAGCCGCTCGGTGATGAGCGCCTGCTGCTGGTGAAAGCGCTGACTCGGCACCGGCACCGAGATCGCCACGGCGTTGCCCAATCCATCATAGAAGGCGACGCCGGCCGCACAAATGCCGAGCGTGTGCTCCTCGCGGTCGTAGGCGACGCCGGTGCGTCGCGCCTCGCGCAGGTCGGCCAGCAGCGCCTCGAGCCGGGTCAGCGTCTTCGGCGTGCGCGGCTCGTAGCATCGCCCGATCAGGCGCTCGATGGCCGCCGCGTCGAGATGGCTCAGATAGGCCTTGCCGTTGGCCGTGCAGTAGAGCGGAAAACTTTCTCCCACCGCGGACACCGTGCGCAGCCGCTGCGAGCCGATCACCTGGTCGATGAAGACGAGATGATCGTTGCGCACGGCGGCGAGATCGACGGTCTCGTGCAGCTCCTGCGACAGTCGGGTGAGGTAGGGCCGCGCCCAGGACACGAAGTCGCTGCGCATGGAGGCGGCCAGCCGCAGCAGCGCCGGCCCGAGCCGCACGCGGCCGTTCGGCGACGCCGCGATCAGAAGTCGCTCGCTCTCGAGCGATGCCACGATGCGTTGCACGGTGGAGCGCGCGAGATTCACGCGCTTGGCGATCTGGCCGAGACTCAATCCCGCCGCTTCGCCCTCGAGCGCCCGCAAAATCTGCGCTGCGCGAGCGATCACCTGCACCGGCCCCCGCTCCGGCGGAGTCTTGCCGCTCTCAACACGCATCGACGCTACTGTCCTCGCCCCGCACCGCCGCCTTGCATGATGGTACAGACTAGCCCAATATCCGATACAGGCAAAGAGCATCGAACCACCGGCCGGGATGTCCGCCCCCGGCGGCGCCCGGAGGACACCTTGGTCAAGAAGATCGCGCTCGAAGAACACTTCCTCTGCCCGGGTTTCGCCGATTATTGGCATCCGACCGTTGCCGAAATGCCGGCGGCAAAGCGCGAGGGCCTGTTCGCCCGGTTGACCGACTTCGGGGACATGCGGCTGGCGTCCATGGACCGGGCCGGAATCGCGCGGGCCGTCCTCGGTCTTGCCGGCCCGGGGGTGCAGGCCGAGCGCGACACCGGCACGGCCATTCGCAACGCGAAGGCCGCCAATGATTTCCTTGCCGCCGAGATCCAGAAGCGTCCCGACCGCTATCTCGGCTTCGCCCACCTGCCGATGCAGGACGCGCGCGCGGCCGCCGATGAGCTTGAGCGTTGCGTGCGGGAGCTCAAGTTTTGTGGCGCCATGATCAACGGCCACACCAACGGGCAATATCTCGATCACCCTTCGCTGGCGCCGTTCTGGGAACGCGCCGAGGCCCTCGGCACGCTGATCTATATCCATCCGACCGATCCGGTGGCGGTCGCGCCGGTGCTGCAGGGCCATCCCGGCCTGCGCCGCGCCACCTGGGAATGGACATTCGAAACCGGCTCGCATGCGCTGCGGCTGATCTTCGGCGGAGTGTTCGATCGGTTCCCGCGCGCGCGGGTGGGGCTCGGCCACATGGGCGAGACCCTGCCGTTTCTGCTTTGGCGCTTCGACAGCCGCGCCGGCCCGGACTTCTACAATGTTCCGTTGAAGAAGCCGCCGTCGCACTACATCAAGGCCAACATCGAGATCACCACCTCCGGCATGTGCTCGGCCGAGCCGCTCAACTGCGCGATCGCGGCGCTCGGTCACCATCGCATCATGTTCGGCGCCGACTATCCGTTCGAAAAGGCTGAAGAGGCCGGGCACTGGCTCGACCACGTACCGCTCGACGAGAAGGTGCGCGCCGACATCGCCTACAACAACGCGGTGCGCCTGCTCGGGCTGCAGTAGGTCGGCGGGCGGGGGTGCTTCGGGGGCGTGCCTCAGCCGCCGGGAATGATCGGCAGCAGGAGATGCGACGGCCGGGCGCGGTCGTGATAGATCTTGTGCAGCACCGTCCTGCTGGAACAGATGTGATAGGGCACGTATTCCGCGTTGGTGGCGCCGGCAACACCGGTCGGCAGATCGAGGCTGGTGATGTCGAGGCCGATGCGATGCCCCTTGCGGAACAGGTTGGCGGTGGAAAGAATCTGAATCTGGTATTCGACGATTTCCCCGGGCGTGACCTTTTTCGCTGCCGCGCGCGTCAGGCGATGCCACGGCCACCACGGTTTTGATCGCTCGGGGTCGAGCGCGCGGTTCGAGGCCTTCAGCCAGCCGCGGGTCAGCTCGCGCTCATGCAGGTTCTTGGGCACCTCGCGCTCGCCTTCGCGCACGCTTTGCACCGACACGTCGGGCCCGACGTCCTTCAGGATGACGATCCAGTTGGTGTCATCCTGGTCGATGGCGGCATAGAGCGTGAGCGCGATCGGGCCGGCAACAAGCACGTCGTGCGGCAGCGGATCGGTCAGGTAGCGCAGCCGCTGGATCGTCATGGTCTGTGTCGGCGGCATCTGCACGAATGAATCGGGCGGCTGCACCTCGGCCGCGCTCGCTGGTGCAGGCAGGTCCGGCACCAGGCGCTCCCAACTCGCGAGATAGAGCTTGGTCCATTGCGTCTGCGGCAGCGGCCAATCGCTCGCGGTGCGCCATTCGTTGGCACCCATCACCCAGAACTTCACCGGCGGCTCGTTCATCACGCCGGTATCGATGCCCTTGAGCCAGTGGTCGTGCCAGCGCAGCACCTCGTTGTGAAACGTGTGATAGGGCCGCTCCAGATGGGCTGGTCCGGCGAGCAACAGCTTCTTCGGCGCCTTGATGTTGCGATACCAGTTCTGGCAACCGTTGAGATGGGTCTTGTAGGTGTAGCCATACCAGCCCGATCCGGTATAGGTCGGCACCTTGATGCGATCGAACTCGGCCTCGCTCTTCTCCACCGCCGCTTCGCTGTCGAACGGATCGATCAGCACGTTGAAGAAGGGGGGCATGTGCTGACCCTTCTGCGCGATCAGATTGTAGACGTTGGGATACATGCGGTAGTCGGGATTTTCCATCGCCGCGCGCCAGAGCGCCTCGCGCTCGGGCGGCAGCGCACCGGGCGGTCCCTTGTGCTGGTGCATGGCAGAGAAATGCCCCACCAGATAACGGAACAGATGAATGACTCCGCCCGGGTACTCGTCGCGAAAACCGCCAAGTTCGCCGTAGGCGCCGCGCGAATCGAACGGGAAGATCGCCTTCAGGTGCGGCGGCTGCTGCTTTGCCACAGCTAGCTGTTCGGCGCCGAAGCCGGAAATGCCGACCATGCCGACATTGCCGTCGCACCAGGGCTGCGCGGCGATCCACTCGATCAGGTCGTAACAGTCCCACTCGCGCGAGCCGCCGCCCTCCGACTTGCCGACGCCGCGCGGGGAGCCGATCACGTGCACATAGCCGCGCGAGACGAAGAACCTGGTGTCGCCGGCCTCGAGCGGTCCCGTCCACAGCGGCGACCAGGCAGGCTGCGGCGGCAGCGTCTCGGCATAGTCCGGCCCCTGGAAATCCTTGTTGTAGATGGCGAAGGCGAGCAGCGCCGGAAATCGTCCCGGCGCATCGGGCCGATAGACGTCGACGCAGATCTTCACGCCGTCGCGCATCGGGACCATGACGTCCAGATCGCGCGTCATGGACGCGAACGTCGGCGCACGCTCGTAATCCGATGGCGGACATTCGCTTGAAGACACGAAAGCGGTCTTATCCATGTCAGCTCACTCCGTTCGATTCGCGATGGTCATGGACGCGCAAGGCCGGTCCATGAGACAATGCGCACATGGCGAAACGCAAGCGATCCGTGTCGGAGCATCAGCCGGCGGCGGCGGGGCCGCCCGCATCGTGGGACAGTCGAATCTTTGCCGGCGACCTGTCGTTGCATGAGCTGTTCCAGCAACAGGTGCGGCGCACGCTCGACGACAGCAATCTCGACGAGCAAGCCAAGCAGGCCGTCCTGGTGGCGCTCTCCTGCCCCTGCTGCGGGGCGGGCGGGATGAACTACACGGTCAAGATCGATCGCAGGAACAGGTAGCGGGTTCGCCTTTGATCATCGGATCGCCGGCGCGGGTCAGTGCCGCGCCGATCGCAGCTTGCGCGTCGCCGCTTCGTCCACCTCGAACGTCTCTGGATCGATCACCACGCCGTAAAGGTCGGCCGCGGCCTTGACCGAGACGTAGCCCTGGCGCACGTCCTCGCGCACCGCCTCGACCGGCCGCTCGAACGGGGACCCATAGCCCCCGCCGCCGCCCGAGGCGATGCGAAAGGCGTCGCCCGGCTTGAGCTGTGCCACCAGCACCTTGGCGTTGGGGAAGTCCTCCTTCCAGACGCCGTCAATGCGGAAGGCCACCTTGTTGCCGCTCGCCTCGAGGCCGCCGTCGAGGCCCCAGGGCGGGCAGGCGGAGCGCTCGCTCTGGGTATTGACCGTGAGGTTGGTCAGCGCGCGCGTGGTGCGGGCAATGCCGAGGCCCCCGCGATGCCGCCCGGCGCCACCGGAATCGGGAATGAGCTCGAACCGCTCGACCAGGATCGGGAACTTGGCTTCCGCCTGCTCGTTCGGCCCGTTGTGGGTGTCGCCGTCGTTCAGGCACACCGTCGCCGACACGCCGTCCTCGGATTGCTTCGCGCCCCAGCCGCCGCCGAGCGGACCGAAGGTGCCGATGAAGAACTCCGAGGTCTTCGGGTTGAAACCGTGGAAGCTCGGCGCGACAAGATCGGCATGGTGCCCGGCAATGACGCGGTCGGGGATCGCCGGCTGCAGCGCCTTGAAGATCGTATCGACGATGGTCATCGGGAACGTCATCCACCAGCGCATCGGCGCGGGTCTCGTAGCGCTGACGATGCGCCCCGGCGGCACGATCACCTTGAGGCTGCGGAAGGCGCCGTCGTTGATCGGGTAGTCGGTGGGCGAGGTCAGACACTTGTACGCCACCTGGGCGCAGGCATAGCCGGTGGTGACGCCGGAATTGTAGAAGCCGCGCACCTGCTTCGACACGTCGGTCAGATCGATCGTCATCTCGTCGCCCTTGACGATCACCTTCACCCGCACCGGGATACGCCGCCCCACCTCGAGACCGTCATCGTCGAGCGAGGACTCCGCTTCGTAGACGCCGTCGGGGATCGTCCGCGTGCGCGCACGGGCGGCCGCCTCCGCCCGGTCCATGATCGCATCGATCGCGTGGAGAACGGGCGCCTGGCCGTAGCGATCGAGCAGTTCCAGGAAACGCCGCTCGCCGGTCTTCACCGCCGTCACCTGCGCGCGCAGATCGCCCATGGCGCGCGGCGGCAACCGCACGTTCATGCGGATGATGTCGACGAGCGTGTCGTTGACCTTGCCGCGGTCCTGATACTTCAGGATCGGGATCTGGATGCCTTCGGAGAATATGTCCGTGGTCATGCCGCCGAGCGTGCCGCCGACGTCGAGCCAGTGCGCCATGCAGCAGGAGAAGCCGACCAGCCGGCGCTTGTGGAAGATCGGCAGCGTGAAGGTGAAATGGTTGAGGTGACTGCCGGTGATGTAGCTGTCGTTGGTGACGTAGATGTCTCCGGGCTTGATGTTGTCCAGGCCGAAGTGGCGGATCGTCGCCTTCACCGTCTCGGCCATGCCGCGGATGAACATCGGCAGTCCGATGCCGATGGAGACGGTCTCGCCCTTGGCGGTGAACAGCCCGGTGGTGAAATCGAGCGCCTCGTAGATGATCATGTTGTAGGCGGTGCGCATGAGGTTGGTTTTCATCTCCTCGGTCACGGCCAGCACGCCGTTGCGCACGATCTCGACGGTGACGGCATCGACCTTGCGGCGGGCGATGCGCTGGTTGTTTGCCTTCCTAGCCATGTGTCATCCGCGCGTTGTCAATCACTCGGCGTCACGGCCGGGCTTGTTCCGGCCATCCCGTTTCGGCGAGCACTGTGCTTGCCCGAGCGGGATCACCGGGACTCGCGCTTCGTGCGGCCCGGCGATGACAGTCGGCAGGTTGTGCGGCGTCATCGTCCGGCCCCCGCGACCGCAATCACGAGATTGCCCCATGCATCCACCGTCAGCCGATCGCCCGGCATCAGCACCGTGGTCGAGGCATGCTCCTCGATCAGCGCCGGGCCCACGATCCTGTTTCCCGCGAGAAGCTGTGCGCGCGCATAGGTCGGCGTCGCGCGGAAGCGGCCGGCGAATTCGACCGGACGGCGGCCGGTGAACGCGGCCTTGGGCGGGGCTGCGGAACCGCGCGGAATCTTCTCCTGCGGGGGCTTGCGCATCACGCCGGTCACGGTCGCGCGCAGGCTGACGATCTCGGCGCGTTCGTTCGGCGCCGAGGTGCCGTAGCGCAGCAGGTGGTCGTCGTCGAAATGCTTCTTGATGGCGGCGCGGTCTTCGCGCTGGAAAACCCGCATCGGCAGTTCGACCGTCACCGGATGTTCCTGGCCGACGTAGCGCATGTCGAGCGCGCGCTTGATCGTGATCCGCTGCGGCTTGACCGACGCGGCGGCGATCGCCTCCTGCCCCTGGCGCTCGAGCGTGCGGAACACCGCCTCGATCTCCGCGAAGGGAGCGTCCGCCAACGGCATCAGATGCGTGCGCACGAAATCGTAGCGCAGGTCCGAGAACAGCATGCCGAAGGCGGAGAAAACGCCGGGCGCACCCGGAATGATGACCCGGCGGATGCCGATCTCGCGTGCCACCGCGACCGCATGCAGCGGTCCCGCGCCGCCGTAGGCGACGAGCGCGAAATCGCCGGCGTCGAGACCGCGCTCGGTGGTCACGCCCTTCACCGCGTAGGACATGGCGGTGGCGGCGATGCGCAGGATGCCGTCCGCCGCCTCGGTGACGCTCATGCCAAGCGGCCTCGCCACTCGCGCGAGCGCGCGCTCGGCGGCGGCGGCGTCAAGCTGCATTTCACCGCCGAGGAAGCGGTCGGCGCCGAGCCGGCCGAGCACGAGGTTGGCATCGGTCACGGTCGGCTCCTCGCCGCCGCGGCCGTAGCAGGCGGGGCCGGGCTCGGCCCCCGCGCTTTGCGGACCGACCCGCAGCGCGCCGTCCTCGACGCGGGCGATCGACCCGCCGCCGGTGCCGACTTCGAAGATGTCCATCATGGCGATCTGTACCGGCAGCGCCTTGTCGTAGCCGCCGATCAGGGCGGCGCCGGTGGTCAGGGCCTCGCCCTTGTGGATCACCCCGGCTTTGGCAGTGGTGCCGCCCATGTCGAAGGCGATGGCGTTGTCGATGCCGAGCGTTCGACACAGCGCCTGCGTGCCGATGACGCCCGCCGCCGGTCCCGATTCGAGCATGCGCACGCACTGGCTCTGCGCCTGCTCGGCCTGGTACAGCCCGCCGGTCGATTGCACGATCAGAAACGAGCCGCGGAACCCGGCCTTGCGGATGTGCGCGTCGATCTCGCCGATGTAGCGGCGCACCTTCGGTCCGATATAGGCGTTGGCGGCCACCGTCGAGCAGCGCTCGAATTCGCGATATTCCTGCGACAGTTCGTGCGAAGCGGTGACGAACAGGCGCGGATGGCGCCGGCTCAGGATCTCCTTGGCGCGCGCTTCGTGCGAAGGATTGGCATAGCCGTTGATGAACATGATGGCGACGGCTTCGATGCCGAGCGCTACCAGCTTGCCGCCGAGCGCAATCAGCGCCTCTTCGTCGAGCGGCACCAGGATTTCGCCGTCGGCGCGCACGCGCTCCTTCACTTCAAAGCACAGCGCCCGCTCGATCAGCGGCTTGTGCTTCTGGAAGAACAGATTGTAGGCGTCGGGCCGGTTGATGCGGCCGATCTCGTAGACATCGCGGAAGCCCTCGGTGGTGATGAGTGCGGTCTTCGCTCCGGTGCGTTCCAGGATGGTGTTGATGGCCACCGTCGAGCCGTGCAGAAACAGGCCCGCGGAGGCGTAGGCGCTGCCGGCCTTGCCAACGCCCGCGCTGATGCCGTCCACCAGATGCTGCGGCGTCGACAGCGCCTTGCCGAAGGCAAGCCGGCCCGTGCGATCGTCGAACACCGCGATATCGGTGAACGTGCCGCCGATGTCGGCGGCGAGACGGATGCTGGCGCCGCCCCCGGCGCGCGATCGATTTCGATAGGCCATGTTCGTCTGGGTCTTTACATCGGCGGCGTGACGCCGAGAGCGGACGCGGTTCGTCCGATACGTTGCCACGTCCCTTTGGGAATCGGAATGCCGGCGGCCTCGCGCTCGGCGCGAATGGCGTCGCCGCGCTCGCCGGGCAGGAAGATGCGGTCGACGCCGGGCGCCCGCGGCAGCGCGGCGATCGCCCGGCCGAGGCGTTCGGCCTCGCGTTCGAACACGGCGCGGCTGCCGAACGCATCGAGGTTGATTGCGACCACCGAGCCGTTGAGAAACGGGTCGTCGCCGATCGCCCAGCTTTCGAGGTCGGGCGCGATGCGCGGGTGCGACAGCAGGAGGCTCGTCAGGCATTCAATCATGAACGACAGCCCGGCGCCCTTGGCGCCGCCCATCGGAAGCAGCGTCTCGACCGCGGCCGGATCGGTGGTGTCCTTGCCCTCGGCATCGAGGCCCCAGCCGACCGGAATGCGTTCGCCGCGATCGCGCGCGGCCATGATCTTGCCGTTCGCCACCACCCCGGTGGAGAAGTCGAGCAGATACGGACGCCCGCCGTGGCGCGGCACGGCAAAGGCAATCGGATTGGACGAGACTGCCGACACCCGCGTGCCCGGATAGGCCATCATCGGTCCGGAGGCGCTCATGGCGATGCCGGCGAAGCCCTGTTCCGCCGCCTGCAGGGCGAAATAGCCGATGGCGCCGGTGTGGGTGATGTTGCGCGCCGCGCACCAGCCGACCCCTGCCGAGCTTGCGCAGTCCATTGCCTCCGCCATGGCACGTGTCAGCGCCACCGCCGACGGCGCCCGGTCGGCCTCCAGCACCGCGACCGCCCCCGCCTTGCGCTCGATCCGGATGTTCGGAGCGGCGTTGATCGACCTGTTGCGCAGCAGCTCGACATAGCGGGGGATGCGGATCACGCCGTGCGAATCGGTGCCGCGCAGATTGGCCCAGACCAGCATTCGCGCCCATTCGCCGGCGTGCGCGGAGGAAAGCCCAGCGGCAACGAAGATGGCTCCGGTGAACGCTTCGAGTTCGGTCTTGCCGATACGGATGACATGTTCGGACATGCGCAGGCGCTTACACCAATGCGTTCAGTTCGTCATTTCGAATCGAGCGCGAGCCCATCGGATCCGCCCGAAGCGGCCAGAGTTCGCGGCCCCGACCGTGGGTTGACCCCCTTGCCGCGCTCGCGAATCACGATGCGTGATTTTCGCAGCGTTCCCCGACCCTGAAGCCGCCACGGACCACGAGACGAGACGACACTCATGCCGCCTTGGCGCCAAGCTTGTCGGCGGCAACCGATTGGTACCAGTCCAGGATCTGCACGCCGTTCCAGTGCAGCACGCCGTCAAAGCGCCGGACATAGTCGTAGATTGCCTCGAGATACTTGATCCGGTGCGGCTGCCCGCTGATGTAGGGATGGATCGCAAGCGCCATGATCTTGGCGCGGTCCTTGCCCTCCGCGTAGAGGCGGTCGAACTGATCGATGGCGCGCTTGAGGAGATAATCGCTCTCGTGGTGCTGCACGATCATCATCGGGATGTCGTTCAGTTCGACCGTGTAGGGCAGCGTGACCAATGGCCCCTCGGCGGTGCGGATCACCGTCGGTTCGTCGTCGTAAACCCAGTCGCCGATGTACTTGACCCCCGCCTTCACCAGGAGTTCGGGCGTCTCCAGCGTCTGCGTGAGGCCGGGGCCGAGCCAGCCGATCGGCCGCGTCCCGGTGAACCTCTCGATCACCTCCATCGAGCGGTTGATCATCGCCGCTTGGTCCTCGACCTTGTGGATCGGCTGCTGGTCGTAGGCATGGCCCATGAACTCCCAGCCGTCCTTCTTGGCCTGCTCGGCGACGCGCGGATAATCCTCGCAGATGCGGGCATTGGCGGCGAGCGTCGGCTTGATGCCGAGGCGCGCGAACAGTTCGTAGAACCGCCAGGCACCAACCCGCATGCCGTATTCGTGCCAGCTCCAGTTCGGCACGTCGGGCAGCAGCGCCTGCCCGGTCGGCGCCGGGATCACCTGCCGCGCCATCGGCCGCGAGATGTCCCAGACCTCGTAATTGACAATGGTCCAGAATACGAGCCGCGCATTGTTGGGCAACTTCAGCGGCGGCCGATCGACGATGGCGGAGAATTCGGCGCGTTGGCTCGGAATCATCGGGTCGGCCATGGGCTGGAACTCCGTGCTGGTCCGCGGCAGCGGGCGAGCCAGTATCCACCGCAACTGCGGCGGCGCAAGCCCACCCTTCCGACAGCCCACCCTTCCGGCTGCCCGCGCCACCCCGCAAGCGCGCGAGCAAACGCGCACGCCGGACCCGCTTGGCTGGTCGCGGACGGCAGTTCGTTTGCTAAACAATCAGCAATCCACCGGACAGGATGAGCAGCACGGCGAGCAGTTGCCGAAAGCGCCGCTCGTCAAGCCGGCCGTAGATCAGCCATCCGACCCAGGCGCCGAGGAGCACCGATGGCAGCACGGCCGCGAACAGCGCAAGGCCCTCCCGGTCGATCGCCACGATGCCGAGCAGTGCCAGGGTGGCAAGATGCATCGCGACAATGTAGGGCTGATAGACCGCGCGCGCGGTATCCTTCGGCCAGCCCCGCAACTGGGTCCAGATCGCCGGCAGGATGCCGGACAGGCCGGCAAGCCCGCCGAGCAGGCCGCCAAGAAAGCCCACGGCCGCGTCGGCAGCCACTCCGGCGTTCGCCACATACGGCAGTCGCGATCCGAGCAGGGCATAGGCGCCGTAGGCCACCATCAAGGCCGCGAGCGCAAGCTTGACGGCGCCGGGATCGGTCTTGACCACGAGCACGACACCGATCGGTACACCTGCAAGCCCGGCCAGGAGAAACGGGCCGAGACGCCGCATGTCGACCGCGCGACGCAACGTCCAGGTGAGCCCGAATTGCATGATCAACCCGCCCGCCACCACCAGCAGGGCGGTGTGCAGCGGCGAAATCACATGCAGCCAGATCGCACTTGCCACCACGCCGTAGGCGAAGCCTGCGGCGCCGGAGGCAAGTCCGCCGAGGAAACCGCCGAGCCAGACCAGGATGAGGGTCGGCAGCGACAGATCAGGCCACATGGGCCGTGGCCGGCCGGGTCCGGTTCATCGGAGCACCCGATTTCGGGTTTGGGGTCTTGTCGAGAGGCGATGGATTAAGCTCCATTGCTCGCAGACCCCGACCGCCCATGCAACCGGATCCTGTCGCATGTCAGACTCCCCTGCCGCAAAAGCCGTCGCCGATGCCCTCCATGCGCGCTTCGGCGAGCGCTTGCCGGTGGACGGCTCGCTCCCGGGCCTCGACGAGTTGGCCCGCATCGCCGGCCGCCGCGTGCATCGCCGCTACACCGGGCGCGCGGTCGATCCCGCCCTGCTTCGCCTGCTCTGCGCCTGTGCGCTGTCCTCGCCCTCCAAGAGCGACCTGCAACAGGCCGATATCCTGATTGCCAGCGAGGCGCAAAAGCATCGCATCGCCGATCTCATCCCCGACCAGCCGTTCATCCGCACGGCACCGGCCTTCCTGGTGTTCCTCGCCAACGGCCGCAGGCTTCCGGAAATCTCCAGAATGCGCGGCAAGCCTTTTCCCAACGATCATCTCGATCAGTTTTTCAATGCGGCGGTCGATGCCGGCATTCTGCTCTCGACCTTCATGCGCGCGGCCGACGCGGTCGGTCTCGGCACCTGCCCGATCAGCGTGATCCGCGACCACAGCGCCGAGGTGAGCGAGATGTTCGCGCTGCCCAGGCGGGTCGTTCCGGTGGCGGGGATGTGCGTTGGCTGGCCCGCGGAGCAGGGTCATATCAGCCCGAGGCTCGGTCTTGACGTCACGCTGCATCGGGAGCGCTACGACGAAGGCGACCTTGCCGCCCGCATCGACGCCTACGACCGCCGGCGCGCGGCCATCCATGCCTACAAGCCGCGCGATCCCAAGCGCTGGGGTGAGGTCGAATTCTACGGCTGGTCGGAGGACAAGGCGCGTCAGTATGGCGTCCCGCAGCGCGCCGATTTCGGCGCCTTCGTGCGCAAGCAGGGCTTCTGCCTGGATTGAGCGGACGGCCAAAGCGCGTTGCCGCGCCCCGTCGCAATCCGGCCGACGGGGGCGGTGTCTTGCAACACAGAATGTCTTGCGACACAGAAGACGAGGCGGCGCCGGTCGAGGGTCGCGCTGCGCCGTTCCGGCCTCAGCGTTGGGCGCGTACGGCGGGGGCCTGCGGGCCCTGCAACGGCAGCGGCTGGTCGCCGAGCATGCCGTTGACGATCACGCGGCGCGCGACGTCGAGGTTCACGCCGTGCCGCCGCACCAGGTCGGCGCTGTCGGCGATGATGGCGTCGACGTCCTGCTTGATCTTGAGCGCCTTGTAGTGATCGTCCTGGTGCAGCCCCATGCTCTCGCCGACGATCTCCAGCGCGTTGACGATGCGGAAAGGCCAGTCGCGCTCGTGCGCGCACAGTTCGCGATGGTCGGAATGGTAGACCGCAACCAGGGCATCGACGCCGGCATCGCGCGCGGCCTCCAGCTCCCGTAGCTGCAACTCCTTCTTGAAGCTCGGGAGCGTCGCGAGATTGACACTCTGCAATCCGACCGCCGGCACGTCGAGTCTGACGATCGAGATGCCGGGGACCGCGCCCAGCAACTCTTCCGCCGCCTCCATGACCCCGGCGACCCCCGGGTGCCGGTGCAGCGCGATGCGCATATTGACCGGCTTCTTCAGCAGCGGCCGCAGGCGATCGAGATTGCCGTGCAGGAAGCGCATGAACGGCACCATGTCGAACGGCATTTCGCCGGTCGCGCGCTCGAATGTCGGCAGCATGTTCTCGGAGTATTGCACGAAGCAGCTCGGACACCAGGCCAGCACCGTCCGACTCTTCGAAGCGCTGAGCTTGCTGATGGTATTGCCAGCAAAGCGTGCCGAGGTTTCGGTATCGCCGGCGCGCAATTGGCCGACGCCGCAGCAGTGGGTCGGCCCGCCCATCACCTTGTAGTCGGTGCCGAGCGCGTCCATGATGTCGAGACACAGGAGCGCGATGTGCGGCGTCTTGAGCACGTTGCAGCCGGTGTAGAACACGACGTCGGGAAGATCGGCGCGCTCCGGCTCCTTCGACGGCCGTTGGCCGAGCCGGACCAGTGCTTCTTCCGACAACTGCAGGCGCGAAAGCACGCTGACATCCTCGCCGAGCTTGCGGAAGGTGGTGACGCCGTTCCGACGGCGCTCGGCCGGATCGGTCGCCGATTGGGTCAGCGCGAGGCGTGCCATTGCCAGGAGAAAGCGCGGATTGACGCCATAGTCGCACGCCTTGATGCATTCTCCGCTCAGCAT
>Ga0073934_10003368_pt1 | contig 29678 bp, 23 predicted proteins | sample LarsenN4metaG_FD_76834 | JGI IMG/M metagenome (GOLD analysis project Ga0073934, IMG submission 76834) | Hot spring sediment bacterial and archeal communities from British Columbia, Canada, to study Microbial Dark Matter (Phase II) - Larsen... ... | reverse complement strand
GATATTGTTCTCGAGCTCTTCCCTGACGTGGCTCCTTTGGCGGTGAACAGCTTCGTCTTCCTGGCGCGCAACGGCTGGTTCGACAACGTCACCTTTCACCGCGTCGTCCCTGGCTTCGTCGTTCAGGCCGGGGACCCCTCCGGCACCGGGATGGGCAGCCCTGGATATGCCTTTGACAACGAGATTTCGCCCGATTTAAGCTTTGACCGCGCCGGGGTGCTTGGGATGGCGAACGCCGGCCCCGGCTCCAACGGCAGCCAGTTTTTCATCACCCTCGGCCCGGCACCTCACCTGGACGGGGGGTACACCATCTTTGGGAGGGTGATCGAAGGGATGGACGTGCTCGAAAGTCTGACCCCGCGCAATCCACAGGAAGACCCGACCCTGCCGCCCGGTGACGTGATTCTGACTGTCGCCATCGAAGAAAAGTAGATCCTCATCTAACGAGAACGGGAGGAATTAATGGAAATCATCTCCACCGTGGTGGACTTCATCCTCCACCTGGACAAGCACCTGAACGAAATCGTCCTGACGTACGGGGCCTGGACGTACGCCCTGTTGTTCCTGATCATCTTCCTCGAAACCGGCCTGGTCGTGACACCCTTCCTGCCCGGCGATTCGCTCCTCTTCGCCGCCGGCTCCTTCGCCGCCCTGGATTCTCTCGACCCGGTGATCCTGTTCGTCCTGTTGTCTGCAGCTGCCATCCTCGGCGACACGGTCAACTACTGGATCGGGCACTTCATCGGGCCGCGCGCCTTCAGCGGCAATATCCGTTTTCTCAAGAAAGAATACCTCGTCCGCACGCACGAGTTTTACGAAAGGCACGGCGGCAAGACGATCATCCTGGCCCGTTTCATCCCCATCATCCGCACTTTCGCCCCGTTCGTCGCCGGCATTGGCGCGATGACCTACCCGCGCTTCATCGCGTACAACGTCTTTGGGGGGATCCTTTGGGTCGGGCTCTTCATCTTCGGCGGCTATTTCTTCGGGAACCTGCCGCTCGTCAAGGACAACTTCTCCCTCGTCATTATCGCGATCATCCTTATTTCGGTCTTGCCGGGGGTCATCGAGTTCTTGCGTGAACGCGCCCGGGCAGCGAAGAGAATAGAAGCCTAAGATTGACGACCTTGAGGATGACCGTTTCCCTGTCCTTCGATCACGCCGTCCTGGTAGTCGAAGACCTCAATAAGGGGATCAGCCGGTTCGAGGATCTTGGCTTCACCGTCACGCCGGGAGGCGTGCACGCTGGGGGCCGGACTCACAACGCCCTCATCGGCCTGGGGGACGGCACTTACCTGGAGCTGGTCGCTGCCACCCGGCATGCTCTCCGCGTCCTGCTCCGATTCATCCAGCTCACCGGCGCATGGGGAATCTATCCCCCGACCCGGACGACAATGGGAAGGCGCTTCCTGGGTCTGATCGCTGCAGGGTCAGGGATCGGGGATTACGCTCTCCGCGCCCGGGACCTGGGAGACACGATTCTCTCGATCCGGGGCCGTGGGCTGCTTTTCGACGATCCCGTCCCAGGCAGCCGCATGCGTCCCGACCGGCAGGTGGTCTCCTGGCGCACTTCAGTCCCTCAGACGAACGACCTGCCTTTCCTGATCGAAGACATCACTCCGCTCGACTTTCGCCTGCCGGTGGAATCAGCCCGCGATCACCAAAACGAAACTCGGGGCGTCGCAAAGATCACAGTCCTGGTCCCCAGTCTGGAACAGAGCGCAGCCCGTTACCAGGCCTTATTGGGAAGTGAAACAGCCCCGCCCGTTCAGACCAGCCCGAAGGGGACTCGGTCTGTCGTTTTTCCGCTTGGAGAGAGCACGGCAATCGAGCTGTTAGCCCCGTCGGTAACAGATGCCGGTGCGCGTCGATACCTGGCTTCTCGCGATGGACGCCCGCTCCGGATTTCCCTGACCACGAGAAGCGGTAGATTTCTATCTCTCGAACACGCCTCGCAATCTGGCTACCGGCTCTCCCCTTTCAGTTAAGGAACCAGTCGCAAGAGGCCTTCCGCCGTAGCTTCGACCTGCTCCCGCGCCCATAACATCGGCAGGTACTCGATGTTCCGCCACAGATCGGCCATGTCCACGTAATGGCGGTGGTAGGCGTGCCCGGACTGCCCGCTGGTGTGGATCATGAGGGCGCGGCTCAAATCGCTCAAATCCACAATCATGCGCATTGAAGGTAAACTGCGGACCTCGTACGATTCGGTCGCCTTCCAGCCGGTGGCGTTGACGATGCCGCTCCCCCCTGAGGCGCGGAACTTTCCACGGTTGAAGATCGCCTCCAGCTGGGAGATGCCGGACGTTCCGAGTGTCTGGTTAGTCAGGGTCAGGGTGTGCAGGTCTCCCCAGGTCCAATCCGCCGGATCGTTCCCCAGCAGCTCTTCCAGCTCGGCCACTGCGGCAGCCAACGCCTGGTTGAAGATCTCGTCCCGGGTTTCCACCTGAGGCGTTCCCTTATCATCCCACCAGGCGTTCTCCGGCCGGTCGACCAGGTCGGCGATAACGACAAACCACCGACTATCTCCTGCGGGCCAGACATCTTCCGGCAATTCATCGTGGAAGGTCCGAGCGAGCAGGTTCCTCCAGAAAGTTGCAAACAGCGCCGCTGCCGGTGAGTCCATGTGCGCCTGGAAATCCCAGCCTTCCAGCAGCTGCCGGGCCGGTTCCAGGGTGGGATCGACGGGTGAACCAAGCAGGTACGGCACGAGTTTCTGCGCGTTGAGGTCCATGTTGTCGCCCTGCATGCGCTGCACGTAGTTGACATCGATCGGCCCCGGAGCGTTCTCGATCAGGTCGACGATGCGCCTGGCGCGGTGCCCGTGGTCATAAACAAGGGAAATCAGGTATGGGTAATCTTCCCCCACTACAGCGTTGTTGGCAGTCACCAAGTAGCCCTGCGGTGGGTTATAAGAATATGGCAGCTCGTCAAACGAGATGTAGCCGGTCCACTCGTACTCGTCGGTTCAACCAGGGACAGGCAGCATACCATTCCCGTTCGCGCGAATCGGGATCGATCCGGGCGTCTGGTAGCCGATGTTGCCGTCGATGTCCGCGTAGACCAGGTTTTGAACCGGCGCGGCGAATTCCTCGGCGCCCTCGCGAAACTCCTCCCAGTCCTCTGCCTGGTTGAACTTCCAGATAGCGCGGAAGATGAAGTTCGGTTCCAGCGCAGTCCAGCGCAGGGCGATCGCATACGGATCGGGAAATTCCAGTTCAGCCGCTTCGCCGAATTCCTCCGGCAGGTACGTCGTGTCTGAGATGACCGGGCCGTGTCGGGTGTAGCGCACCGTGAGTTCCACCGGTTCTCCGCCGCTTACCAGGATAGTCTCGCGGACCAGTTCCATATCGCGCCACTCGCCGTTGACCTCATACTGGTTCGGGTTGTCCGGATTCACTTTTTCAATATAAAGGTCCTGCACGTCCGGGCCTAAATTCGTGAGACCCCAGGCGATCCGGTCGTTGTGCCCGATGATCACACCTGGAGCGCCCGCGAAGGAGACCCCACTCACCTCGTAAGGGCAGGCTTCGCCTTTGGGAGTGCAGTGCAGGCCCACCATGTACCAGATGGATGGCATTTGTGCGCCCAGGTGCGGGTCGTTCGCCAGGATGGGACTCCCGCTGCCGGTCAGTTCACCGGATATCACCCAGCTGTTGGAGCCGAGCCCGATCGTTCTGGATCCCAGGGTCTTTTCGAGCGCAGCCAGCCGGGCCCGCAAATCGGTCAGGAGCGGGGCGGCCGCCTCCAGGGGAGAATCTTCTCCTCCCCTCGCCAGCTGGAGGGGGGGCTTTTCACCCAGTTGGAAGTCAGGCGCGATCAGCGGATGGGCGGGTGGATACCCCGGAGAAATTGACGCCACCTGTTCCGGCGTGAGTGTCTGCAAAAGGACGGCGCGTTCGATCTCCTGATCCAAGTTGCCGCCCAGGTCCCAGGCCATGACTTTCGCCCAGGTGAGCGTGTGCAGCGGCTGCCACGGCTCGACCTGGTAGCCAGGATTGAGGAGGCGCAGAAAAAGGTACTCCAGACTCAAAGCGGTTCCCCCGTGATCGGCCAGATAGGCGTTCACTCCATCCGCGTATGCCTGGAGAATCGCGCGGCTGTTCTCGTCCAGGAGGGCAAGCTCCTGCTCGGCGATGCGCGCCCACCCCAGAGTGCGCAGGAAGATGTCGTTCTCCAGCTGGCTCTCCCCAAACATCTCCGCCAGCCGCGCGGACCCGATGTGCCGCCAGAAATCCATTTGCCAGAACCGGTCCTGGGCGTGCACGTAACCCTGCGCGAAAAACAGGTCGTGCTGCGTGGTCGCGTAAATATGCGGTACGCCAAAATCGTCCCGGATGACATCCACCGGGGCATTCAGCCCATCCAGCCTGATCTCTCCCTCGACGCGCGGGAAAGAACGCCGGATCGAGTATGGGATGAAAATCGCCGCGGACAGCGCGATCAAGAGGAAGATTATGAGCAACCCGAACAGAACTTTCCGAATGCTTCGAGACATGTGATCCCTCCTTAGATCGATTTTCTCTTGGGAGGTCTTCCCTCCCTGGTCTATGCCGCTCCGCAAGACACCGGTCAGATCAGCCGCTCATGGCAACCACGAAAGCGATCGCGTGCGTCCTGCTGTGGCTCAGGCTGAGGGACCAGCTGTCCAGCCGCAGTGTTTCCGCCAGCCGCGCCGCCTCCCCATGCAGGGTCAGCGTTGGCTGTCTTTCTGGCCCGCGCAGGATTTCGACTTCGTGCCAGCCGACTGCGCCGATCCCCGTCCCGAGCGCTTTTGCAACCGCCTCCTTCGCAGCGAAGCGCGCGGCGAGAGAGGCCATATTCCCCCCCACCTCCTCCAGCTCCCGCCGGGTGAAAACCCGGTCGAGGAAGCGCGCCGCATGGCGCGCCGCGGCGTTCTCGAAGCGTTCGATCTCGACTAGGTCGACTCCGGTTCGCAGCCGATCGCTCATGGCATGTCAGGGCCCGGCGATCCCCACGCCGAGACGTTCGGAAGACAGGTATCGTCTGGCCGTTTCGAGCACCTCCTCCCGGGTGACCGCTCTCACCAGGTCAGGATACCTCTGGTAGTAATCGAGGCCCAGGTCGTACCGCTCCAACTTAAGGATGGCGGACGCCATCCCGCTGTTCGATTCGAGAGAGAGCGGCAGGCGACCGATGAAATTCGACTGGCTGTCTGACAGCTCCTCTGGGGATACCGGCGTCTCACAGAATCGAGCGATCTCTTTCTGAATCAGATCCAGGGCCTGCTCGATATTTCCGGGGTCCACTCCAGCCGATACGTACCACGGACCAGGACCCACCCCTCCGGACAGGCTGCTATAGGCGTAATAAGCCAGCCCGGCTTTCTCGCGGACCGCCTCGCCAACCCTTCCCATCATCCCAAACACGCCGAGGATGTTGTTTCCCAGCGCCGCGCTGAGGTAATCCGGCGAACGACGTTCGGGTCCAGCCCCTCCGACGACCAGGTCGGCCTGATATTTCCCCGGGATATCCACTTTGCGCCGGACAGGATTCGCAGGCGGCGGGACCGGCGGCAGGGAAGGCAGCTCGGGCTGTTCCGGATTCTCCCAATCACCCAGGTGTTGATTGACCTTATCGATCGCTGCTTCTGGATCGACAGCGCCGACCACCGTGAGCACAGCGCCCCGCGGCCCGAAGTAGATCCGGTGAAATTCGACCAGGTCCCCGCGGATGATGGCCCGAATCGTCTCCGGATAGCCATCCTCCGGTCGAGAATAGGGATGTCCCGGGTAGATGATCTGGTCGAATGTCAATGAAGCCATGTCCCCTGTGTCCTGGGCGCGAATCGCCAGACCCGTGAGCAGCTGGGCGCGCAGGCGTTCCACCTGCTCTTCCGGGAAGGTCGGCCGGCGCAGCGCATCCGACAGGATCTCCAGCACCAGGTCCAGGTCTTCAGCTAGCGATTTCCCCCCAAATCCGGTCGAGTGAGTGCCTGCGCTGAAGCTCAGGCTGGCAGCAGCCGACTCGAGCGCGTCGTAAATCTCCTGGAACGATCGATGCTCGCTACCGCGCAGCAGAGTCTGGGCAGTGAAATCTGCCAGCCCCAGTTTTTCGTCGCTATCGAACAACGCACCTGCAGGCAAGTAGCCCTGCACAACGACGGAGGGGCTGTTGAAGTTCGCTCGCGCCAGCACGACCAGACCGTTTGACAGCACCTGCCGGGTGATGGTTTCCGGTCCGGGTATCGCCATCATCTCCGATCCGCCGTTTATCATCCGCTCCCCTCCTCGCCGCTCTCCTGGGGGGAGCCGGCTGGAAGGTATACGCCGAGCACGCGGTTGCTTGCGCGGAGATACTTCTGGGCGATCTGCTGTACTTCCTGGGGCGTAACCGCTGCCAGTCGTTCGAGATAATTCGTGAACCAGGCGTATGTATCGAACATCTCTGCATATCCCATCCAGAAAGCCTGGTTGGTGATGCTTTCACTGCCGTAGGCAAACAGGGCGCGGGCTTGTTTAACAGCGCGCGCCACTTCTGCTTCGGGTGGGGGGGCATCCTGCAATCGCTTGATCTCGCCATCCATCGCTGCGACCACCCGCTCAGCACTGGCGTTTGGGTGGACCGTAACCACGATGTTGTGAAGATATGGATCGATCGTCGCGGTCAGCCCTCCCGAGACGCTCACCGCCAGCTCTTTCTCCACCAGCGCCCGATATAGACGGGAAGTCTTGTTCGATATCCCGGCGCTGAAAAGGTTCAAATTGGAGGGTCCGGTAAGCAGGCTGTCTGTAACGAGGTATGGGAAGAAATCCGGCTCTTTTGCCGCGGGCGCGTGATAGGCTGCGTTGACGTAGGTCGTCTCTCCCGGGCCTTCGACAGTCACGCGCCGCTCGCCAGGCTGCCTGGGTTCAGGGCGCGTTTGGGTGACGCGGGGCGTCCCGCCTGGTATCTTCGCAAAGTGGTCAATGATCCGCTCCAGCATCTCATTCTTGTGGAAATCGCCGGCGACAGCCAGGACCGCATTCGCCGGGATGTAAAAATCCCGGTAGTGCTGGTAGAGGTCCTCCCGCGTCATCGTTTGCAGGTCGATCAGATCGCCGATCACCTCATGGTGATAGGAATGCACCCGAAAGGCTGCTGCCTGGACTTCTTCGCCCAGCAGAAAAAGCGGGTTGTTTTCGCTCCCCTGGCGTTCGGAGATGATCACCGTGCGCTCAGATTCGACGTCTTCAGGTCGAAAGAGGCTGTTCTGGAGCCGGTCAGCTTCGAGTTCCAACGCCAGCTCGATCTTATCCGCCGGCATCGTCTCGAAATACGTCGTCCAATCAAGGAAAGTCATCGCGTTGCGGTAGCCTCCTTCCCGAGCGACTGCCTTATCGATCCATTCCGCCGGGAAGCGCTCCGTACCCTTGAATTGCATGTGCTCGGTCCAGTGCGAGACGCCCGTCTTGCCAGGTCGCTCATCTCGCGATCCGACGCGCAGCCACAACCACAGACTGATGATGGGCGTCGTGTGAATCTCCTTAAGCAATACCTTTAACCTGTTGTCCAGATGGACCGTTTGAACCAAATCCTCCATTCCTGCTCCTGTAGCCTCTTGAAAGAAGTGTTCATCGACGTGACTTTTAAGGTCCTTCACTTCCACCTCCGTTGGGACACAGCCAGTCGGTCCCTGGCGCGCAGAGGATCAACTCCTCCCAGGAATCCGGCAGTCCGCTGAGCTGCCAGTAATAGGGCGAAACGACTTCTTGCAAACCGATGAAAGGATCCGGTTGATCGGTGTATCCCGAGTGAGTACAACCCGTGTGTCCTGGGAGAGCGGCAGATCGAACGTCACAGCGATCGAATCGCTGACGTGGATCCTATCTGTGACCAACACCTCAGTCTTGATCTGCGCCTGGTCCATCTGCACGAAATTGTAATACAAACCCCCGAGAAGCTGCTGGGTGAGAAGTTGTTTCAGCGGGAACAGCTGCTTACCGACCAGGACCAGGATCACGATTAACAGGATGTTGACTGACAAGGAGAGCAGGCTGGCGACCGTCCAGAAAGCTGGCCAGATTTTCCCCTGCCACAGCCAGCCCCTGGAATTCTTTGGTGTTGCGACTTGCCCTTGATCCAAATCTATGTCGGATGTACCTGGTCCTGTAATCATGATTCACCTCCCGGGGTGAAAGATCCAGAGCATCGGCACGATCGCGAAACGAACTGACCGTACGCAAACGTTCACTACTATAGCATAAGCGATAACTTTGAGCAACAAAATCATTTTATAATTGACTTGTGAAAAATTTCCCCTCGGGCTATAATCCCAGAGAATATTAGACGACGGCTGAGAGCCGTCTTTTCATGCTCACCAGGGAGGGCTTTCATTTGATGGAAGAACGAAGCAAGTACCTCACTGCGGTCATTGGCGCTGGCCCAGCCGGTCTCTTTGCCGCCAAAGAACTGGCGGGCGCCGGTGTGCACGTCATCCTGTTCAACCGGGATATCAAACCAGGTGGGCTTGCGGAATATGGGATTTACCCATCGAAACACAAGATGAAAGAAGGGCTGCGCAAACAGTTCCGCCAGATCCTCGAAATACCGAACATCGAATACTATGGCAACATAGTGATCGGCCAGAAGGGCGATTTGACCCTGATGGAGCTGCGCGCGCTGGGCTTCCAGGCGCTGCTGGTCACCGTCGGCGCGCAGGGGACCAAGTGGCTCGGATTGCCGGGTGAAGACCTCGTCGGCGTCTATCATGCCAAAGACCTGGTCTACCATTACAACCGACTGCCTCCCTTCAGCACGCGAAAATTCGAGATCGGGAAGCGTGTGGCAGTCATTGGGGTCGGCAACGTGATGCTTGACATCGCGCACTGGTTGATCCGCGAGCTCAAGGTCGATGAAGTGATCGCCGTGGCGCGCCGCGGACCTGCGGAAGTCAAATTCACTAAAAAAGAAATGGAAACTGTCGCCCGCAACCTGGACCTGGATGCCCTAGAAGCGGAATTCGTCCGGGTTGCGCCTGTCATGCGAGCAGTCGGGCAGGACGTTAACGTCGCCCGGGCTTTTTTCCTCTCCTCCCTGCCGAAAGCTCTTGAACCGGTGTCGAACACGCGGTTTCGCTTCGAATTCCTGGCCTCTCCCAGCCGAATTATCGGCGGCGAGCGCGGCGTCGTGCGCGGCCTGGAGGTCGAAGATACCACCCTCGTCCCTGATGGCGCGGATACCAAGGCGAAGCGCCTTGGCACAAAGCGGATCATCCCGGTCGATACTGTCATTTTCTGCATCGGCGACCGGGTTGACGAAAATTTCGGGCTCCCCATCCGCTGGAATGAATTCGTCAAGAACCCTGAGCCTGAGTTTCCCGTGGATGGCTTATCGTTCGAAGCCTTCGATCCCGACCTCAACCGACCTGTCGACCGCGTCTTCGTTGCCGGCTGGTCGCGAGAAGCCAGCAGCGGGCTGGTTGGGGTCGCTCGCAAGGACGGAGAACTGGGTGCGAAAGCGGTGCTCCAGTTCCTGCAGACCCAACCCCCGCTGAGAAACTTCGACCGAATCCTCGAGGAGGTCCACGACCGCATTAACAGGTTGGGAAAACACGTTGTCACCAAGGATGAATGGCGGCGCCTCGAAGCGATCGAACGGGCGCAGGCGGAGCGCCTGGGCCTGGATGAGTTCAAATTCGGCTCGAACGAAGAGATGCTGATGGCTCTCGCCAGCACAGCCGAAGAACCGGTGAGGTAGATATACAGTGTAATAAATCGGACCTTCTCTCGTTAATATAGATAGAAATCCGGCAAGAGAGGAAGGTCCGCGTTTGCGACGAATTATCCAACTGCTGATTTTTATCATCGCCTTTGTCTGGCTGAGTCTGTGGGCTGCCTCATCTGCCTTCCAGGATGACCTTCCCACTGGCCTGATCTGGGCATTGATCTCCCTGGGTGTATGGTGGCTGATGGGCAGCGCCAACCGGGAAAACCAGCGAAACCGGTAAGTTTTATTCCTGCTGCCTGAAGTAGATCGCCTGGGTGGGTATAGTCATCGCGATCATCTCCGCCTCAAACGCTTTTTTGATCGCTGCCAGCCCGGCGTCTTTTGCATTCAACGGGTTGACCTGAACCGATACCTCCGTGTTTCCTCGATTAAAATCTGGATATGCCCGTTGTGTCTGTGCTGATGCCCTGCTGCAACGCGTCGGATACCCTCTCTGAGGCTTTAGACAGTCTCACCAATCAGACTCTATCCGATTTTGAATTGATCGCTGTCGACGACGGATCTACAGATGCCACACCGGATTTATTGCGTGCAGCCGCTGCCCGTGATCACCGCATTCGGGTAATCACTCAGCCGCACCGTGGGATCATCGCTGCGTTGAATGTCGGCCTGCAAGCCTGCACGGGGAATTATATCGCCCGAATGGACGCTGACGACCGTTCGTACCCAGATCGACTGGCGCGCCAGGTTGCATACCTGGACGCGCATCCTGATGCAGCCGTGGTCGGCTGCCGGGTGCGCGGTTACCCGAGCGAGACTGTCCGTCAGGGCTTTCTTATCTACATCGAGTGGCAGAATTCACTGCTCACCAACGCCGATATCCGCCGGGAGATGTTCGTTGAGAGTCCGCTCGCCCACCCCAGCGTAGCATTTCGCCGGGAGTGGGTGGAGCGAGTCGGGGGGTACGAGGACCGCGGCTGGGCTGAGGACTATGACCTCTGGCTGCGGCTGTACCTGGAAAGAGCACAGTTCGCAAAGCTCCAGGAGGTGCTGCTTGACTGGAGGGAACGCCCGGAGCGCCTTACCCGTCTGGACAGCCGCTATTCCCTGGAGAATTTTCTACGCGCCAAATCGCACTACCTGGTGCGCGGTCCGCTGCGCGCCCGGCAGGCCGTGATCCTGTGGGGGGCAGGCATGATCGGGCGTCGTCTGAGCAAGCACCTCATCCGCCAGGGAGCGCCACTGCTCGCCTTCTTAGACATAGATCCAAAAAAGATCGGTCGGACCCTGCACGGCCTCCCAATACTCTCTCCGGAAGAGCTGCCAGGCCTGTGGACAAATCACCCGGCGTCGGCGGTTCTGGCCGCGGTCGGCGCACGTGGTGCACGCCAGCTCATCCGAGCCCGACTGAATCAGTTTGGCCTCAAGGAGGGGGAAGACTGGTGGGGTGTGGCGTGAGGGTCCTGTACGACGGCTGGCCGCTGGTCAGGGAGCCCATCGAACCGGCAGGGGCGCACCTGCTGGCTCTCCTGGCAAACCTCCCCTCCGCGGTGCATCCGGTTGTCGCCCTCCCTGCGGAACCGCCGGGATTCCTCCGGCGCGTTGAAACGGTAATCCGCCCACTGGGGGATTCACCCCAGGACCGGCTGCGTTGGGAGCAGCGGATCCTGCCAGCCCTGGCTGATGGCGCGCAAGCCGATCTGCTCCACCTGCCGTATCCCTCCGCGCCGCTGTTCAGCCGAGTTCCATGCGTCGTCAGTTGGACCAGGCCCTTTGAGGCTTTTAATGATATCCATACCGAGCCTCACTCCAAATTCAGGACTTTCTCTTCCACGTTGGGGGAATCCCTCGGCAGAGGCGGACTCTCACGGTCGTGTGCGGTCCTGTTCCCCCATGATCTCCCCCAGGCCATGAGGGTTGATGCAGCCCATTTCCTGCCTCCCATTATCCACCCGGACTTTCTGGGGCTGGATACCAGGGAATCGCCCGAAGAGGGGAACGGCTACCCCGCGGATCAACCCCAAAGGATCGGGCTGCCGGAGACTTATATCCTGTACCACGGGCCAACCGATGTCCATCGTCTTCGCCGGTTGGCAGAAGCCTGGAGCTGGGCCTCCGGACCGATTGGTCAGAATTACCCGCTCCTCGTGGTCGGGTTACCAGACGCCGGGCAGGCGCTTCTTGCCGACCTTGCCCAGGAGTATAACCTGGGCAGCAGCATTTCCCCCCTGCCTCCTCTCTCGCCAGCCGAACTCCCCTGGCTATACCACGGTTGCGCCGCGGTTTTCCACCCTGCGCCAGCGTCCCCGTGGAGCGGATCGGTCCGCCACGCACTGGCCAGCGGAAAACCCCTGGTCGCTGCGGAAAATCCGCTCACGAGCGCCGTCGTCGGCCCGGCAGCTTACCTGGCCCCTGGAGACGATCCACGGGCACTCGGCGCAGCCATCATCACCGTGATCGTCGAAGAGGAAGTCGCGGCGCAGCTCTCCAGAAAAGCTGTTCAGCAGGCAGCTGGCTGGGATCAGGCAGAATTTGGTAGAAAACTTGCGCTGCTATATCAGAAAATCTCAGGCTGATCGCCCAACGCGAGCAGCTGCCCTGTTATCCCTGCTCAACCCGGCCCCGAGCGCGGCTCAAAATCCCGGCATACACCCCTAACCCGATCCCTCCCAGGAGCAGAGCCCCACCCAGGACTCCCAGCAGCAGCGAACGGCTCCCCCCTCCCGATTCTGCCGCTTCGGGTAAAGCTGCCGACCCCGGCTGGGCGCCAAAATCCAGGAAAGTTTGCGCCCCCGGTTCTACCACCAAGGCGTAATTCAGCGCCGTGGTCGCGTTGTATCCTTCTGGCACCGCCACACTGATGTTGTATTCTCCTTGCGGCAGGTCGGGAAAGCACAGCGGTTCGGTCCCACCGGGAGTCACCTCGTTCAAGGAGACCTGTCCATCCCGATCGGTGATGCTGATCGCGCCTTCTGGTATGGAGGGTTCTTCCTCCTGGCGCCGGGAATCTCCGTTAGCGTCGTTGTACAGGAGCACACACAGGGTCCCCGATCCAGGCTGCGGGGTGGGAGTTGGCAGGCTGGAAGTCGGGGTCGGGCTTGGTCCCAGGGTTGGGCTGATATCCGAGGGTCCGCCAAAACCTAGCAGGACTTCCTCTCCTTCAGCCAGGATCGTCTCGCTGGTGGCGTCATTCAGCCTGTACAGTTCGTGCAAATCGATATTGAAGATAGCGGCGATCCGCCACCAGGAATCATTCGCCTGCACGATGTCCACGATCCGCCCATCCGGACCCGGCGTGGGAGTCGGGAAAGGAGTGAACTGAGCCTGAGGCGCCGCCAGGACTGCCATGCCCGTCTGCAAGGCAAGACCGAGGCAAAAGGCGATCAGCACCCCCGCCAGGGAGAACCGATTGATGTACCTGTTCATGGCGTGCATTATACATCAAGAGATCGATCCCTTTTTCTAAGGACTTCCGAGGCGTCACGCGTTTATCGGTCGGCGATCCCCCTGGGGTATAATCCTCAGATGCGTATGGCGAAAAGACCGCTGCAGCTAGCACCAGTCAAGGGGGAAGGCGCGACCTTCTGGCCTCAGGCTGGAAAGCGTTTGATCTACCTCGCTGTAACGGTTCTACTCCTTCTAATCGGCTGGTTATACGTGCACACACCGCCGGTTCCCACGCCCAGTCCCGTCCTCTGGGGTGTAGGCTACTTCATCCTGGCAGCCGTTCTCGCATTGGCCATTCAGCGAAGCCTCCTATCGTTAAATGTCGTGCGCCGCTGGCGCTTCCGGGTCGCCTTTTTGAGTCCGGTTGGGATCGTGCTGGCCTCGTGGGCTGGAAGCTGGATCTCAGGCGCTGCCGGTCCGAGTATTCTCTGGCTACCCGGGGCCTTTACCGGCGCTTTTCTCGGGGTCATGCTGGCGACCGCTTATGATGGGGGCCTTTGGGAAGATAACTCGCCGCCCACGGAGGAGGTCAGTCGCGAGGTCCGTCTTCGTCACGAGGCCTTGATGGGTCAGTCTCCACCTGCGCCCGCATCGAAACGCGTCTTCGACCTCGCCTTGGCCGGTCTTGGCATCATCTTCTCCTCTCCGGTCTGGATTCTGAGCGCTTTCTTGGTCTGGTTCGAGGACCCCGGACCGATCCTGTTCATCAAGAACTCGGTCGGAAAGGGCGGAGTGAACTTCCGCCAGTTCAAATTCCGCACGATGGTCGTCGGCGCAGAAGATTCGACGGGGCCTGTCCTCTCTACAGAAGCTGACGAGCGGGTGCTCGCCATCGGGCGCTTCCTGCGCAAGACAGCTCTCGACGAGCTCCCCCAGCTGTTGAACATCCTTCTTGGACAGATGTCTTTCGTCGGACCTCGCCCGCAGCGCACCGTCCTCGTCCACGAGTACCTGGATGCAATTCCGGAGTATGCCGAACGTCACCGGGTCCTGCCCGGATTGGCGGGACTAGCCCAGGTCGCTGGCGATTACTACCTGACTCCCCGCCAGAAGCTGCGCTTCGACCGGCTTTACATCCAGCACGCCAGCCTCGGATTCGACCTGAAGCTGCTGTTCCTGGCTTTCTTGATCGCCTTCTGGTACCGCTGGCGGAAGGGTTGGGACAGGAAGTTGCCGCGCCGGTTGCTGAGGTTTGGGGGATAATCTTGCCGGTAAAATAAGGAAGATTACCCCGCTGGGAAGATGCTTACCCAACCCTCTTCGTTATCGATTTGAATCTTCCTCGCGCCGAGGCCTTCCACTAGGCCACCGGATTCCAGGCTTACTGCCAGCGTTTCTTTCATGATGTACTCGCGGTGCTCCCGGAGCGCTTCCTCCAGCCCAGGCGAAGCGGCAATATGGAGGTGGACGCGTGTTCCTATGTCGAAACCCGCCAGCTTTCGCTGATCCTGGAGCTTTCGCACGAGCTCGCGGGCCAACCCCTCCCGCACCAGCTCGGGTGTGCGCTCCGCCCTCAAAGCCGCCAGGCGAACGCCTTCCGAAGCGACGACCAGCCCCGCGCCGGGTACCACGCGTACATGGATTTCGTCCGAGAGGATTTGCAGCCTCTCGGTTTCTAAATCCACTGTCACCGGCTCTCCCGCCAGGAGGCGGCGGGCAGCTTCCGCCGAATCCAGCGCCAGGATGGCTGCACACACACGGGGATATTTCTCACGATATTTTTTACCCAGTTTCCCCGGGATGGGGTCAAGGTGGAAGTCGATCACCTCTCCAGCCGAAGCCAGGACAGCGACCTGCCTGACGTTCAGCTCCTCCGCCAGGAGCTTCGCAAACGACTCCACAACCCGCGCCTCACGCGGGCTGCCCGTAGAAAAAGCGATCTCGGGCAGCGGCTGCCGCACCCTGATGCCTGCCCTGGCCCTCGCGGAGTGTCCCAGGGATGCCAGTCGCATCACCAGGCGCATATCGGCATTCAGGGCTTCATCGATCCGCGCTTCGTCATATGCTGGCCAGTCGGCCAGGTGGACCGATTCGGGTGCGTCGGGATCTACCGCGCACACCAGGTTCTGGTAAAGCTCTTCGGCCAGGAAGGGCATGGTCGGGGCGAGCAGCCTGCTGAGCGTTGTCAAAGCCGCATACAATGTAGCGCAAGCTGCCTCTCCGTCATCGTCCGGATCGCTCCTCCGAAGTCGGCGGCGAGATCGACGCAGATACCATTTCGAGAGGTCCTCGACGAAATCCTGAATAGGCCGTGTCGCCCCAGTGACATCGTAGGATTCCATCGCTTTCGTGACATCCCGCACCAGAGTATGCAACTCAGATAGCAACCAGCGGTCGATTTCATGTCGCCAATCCGCCCCTTCGGACCCCGGTTTCTCCTGGGATGAGGGATCAGCGATGAAGGGGATGGATGGTCGCCACCCGGCGAGATTGGCATGGGTCACGAAGAAGGAATATAGGTTCCACAGTCTGAGGACAAATCTCCGAACCACTTCCCCGACCAGTTCAGTAGAAAATCGACGTTCCCTGTCCGGGGGTCCTGCGGTGTAAAGGTACCAGCGTAACGCATCGGAGCCGTGTGTGTGGATTACTTCCCAGAGATCACCGAGGCTGCCGCTCGCATTCGGCACCTTCTGTCCTTCGCCTATCCGGACAGGCCCAAGGCAGATCGCATTGCGGAAACTCTCCTGTTCGAAGAGCAATGTGCTGATGGCATGGAGAGAATAGAACCAGCCCTTCGTGTTCTCAGCAGTCCCGCATACGAAGTCAGCCGGGAACGTCTTCTTAAATATTTCCTCGTTCTCGAAGGGATAATGCCACTGCGCGACCGGCATCGCTCCCGATTCTAACCACACGTCGACCACCTCAGGGATACGGCTCATCTCCCCGCCGCATTCCGGACAGGCGAAGTGGATTTCGTCCACGCAAGGCCGGTGGAGGTCCAGGTCTCCCAGGTTTTCGCCAGCCAGCTGCGATAATTCGGCCACAGAACCGACTGCCAGCTGATGATGGCACGCTTCGCATTCCCAGACGGGCATTGGCGCCCCCCAGTAGCGTTCTCGCCCCACGGACCAGTCGAGGTTGTTTTTCAGCCAGCTGCCGAACAGTTCTATCCGGGTATGCTTCGGGCGCCGCTGGATTCGCTGGGAGACAGCAGCAAGCTGCTCCCTGAAGTGGGTCTTGCGCAGGTACCAGGTGGAGCGTGCGTGATCGATCAGGGGCGTGCTGCACTGCCAGCAGAAAGAACTGGCGTGTGGATGAGGCTCTTCCCGGTAGAGCAGGCCGCGCGCCGCCAGATCCTGGATGATCAGCGGGTCAGCCTGCCTGACGAACACCCCGCTCCAGGGTCGCACTTCAGGGACGAACGTGCCGTCCTCCGCGACGGTCTCCAGGATCGGCAGGTCAAATTCCAATGCCAGCTGCATGTCCCGCGCGCCAAAAGCAGGGGCGATGTGAACCAGGCCCGTCCCTACCTTCGTGAGAACGAAATCACCCATCAAGACACGGTAGGCCGGCTTTTCGGGGACCAGGAACGTGAACAGCGGATGATAACGCAGACCCCGGAGCTTGCGACCGACCTTTGAACGTCTCGAACTTCGTCACCGGTTCGTCCCGAAACACCCTCCCAACCGATTCCCTGGCCACGATCAGTTTCTCGACCCCACCTTCCTGAAGCTGGCGCTCGACGATCACGTAATCGGCATCCGGGTTTGCTGCCACCGCGACGTTACCCGGCAAGGTCCAGGGCCTGGCTGTCCAGAGCAAGAGCGATGTCCCAGGGTCCTCGACCAGGGGCAGTCTTACGAATATGGATGAGTCGACCGCCTCGCCATACCCCAGAGAGACTTCGTAGTCTGATAGCGAAGTTCCGCAGCGTGGGCAATACGGGGTGACCTCGAATCCCTGGGTCAAGAGGCCCCTGTCCCAAAAGTTCTTCAACATCCACCATAACGATTCGATGTAATCATTCGTGTGTGTAACATACGCGTCCTCCAGGTCGGCCCAATACCCGATCCGCTCGGTCAATTTCTGCCACTCCTGGAGGTGCCCAAGTGCAAACCTCAGGCAAAGTTCGTTGAAGCGAGCGATACCATACTCTTCGATCTGCCTTTTGCTGTTGATGCCGAGCCGCCTCTCGACCTCGATTTCTACTGGTAGCCCATGGGTGTTCCATCCATCCCGCCGTATGACGTGATAGCCGCGCATGGACCGAAAACGGGCGAAGACATCCTGAAACGCCCAGACCAGGACATGGCTTAAACCGGGCTTACCACTCGCGTACAGGGGATTTCCATACGATACAAACTCCTGAGCGCCGCGGCGCTATTGCTCCGATTTCTCAAAAATGCGCCTGATCTTCCAGGTGCGCTGCACCGCCTCTTCCATTTGGGGGATGTGAAGTTTGGGAGATACCGGTTTGAACATGGCTGCACCCTGTCAATCCATCGCGGATACTTCGGCCCCGGTAGTCGTGTTGACGCTGGAAACCGATGGGATTCCCCTGGCCGCGCAGGCGCCGCCTGCTCCAGCCCTGCCAGTGAGTCGATCGGCCGGGTGTCCCAAGAATCTCAACAGCCCATACAGGGGGAAAGCTGTAAGCGTGGCAGCCCCGCCAATCACAAAACCCCTGGCGATCGATCCCATTTGAGAGACATATCCGAGACCTGCCTGCCCCAGGATGCCGCCGCTGCTGGCCACCAGGGAATCCAAGGAAACCACGGCCGCCCTTGTCTCAGATGGGATCAGCTGGTGTATCAAAGCCTGACGGACCGGGGTGATTACTCCAACGGTGGCCATGTAAACCAGCAGCAAGCCCACCGCCATCCAAAAAGATCCTGCCAGGCCGACGCCAATCGCGGCCAGGGAACCGCAGAGGGAGGCCCACAGGAGCAGGGTCGTCCGTCTCTCGCAGAACCGGGAAAACCATTCGACCAGCCCATTCCCGGCCATGGTGGAGAGGGAGACGAGCGCCGCGATCACTCCAGCCACCCAGACAGCAGACCCGCCCAGAAGTTCCAGGAAATAAGGCTGCCAGGCATAAAATCCCCAGTAAAGAAACCCGGCCTGGAGGAGATTGGCGAACATCAGCAAGCGCAGGGGTCGCACTCTCCATCCCAGGCGGAGGCTGGATATGGCGACGGAGCGCATTTCAGCCGGGATGGCGCCCATGGATAGAGCCCGGGGAGTGTAGCCGATATCGTGCATGGTGAAATAGGCAAAGATCAGCAGGAATGCCATCAAAGCAGCTCGCAGGAGGAAAGGGATCGCCAGATCGATATCGCCGAGGAAGCCGCCACCCACCGTCCCCACCAGCATTGCCGCACCTGTGACGAGGTTGCTGCGGGCAAAAACCTGGTCTAAAGATCCGTTGAATCTAGCGGCCTTCAATGCATCAACCATCCAGGCTTCAACTGCCCCGGAGTAGAAAGTGTACCCCAAGCCGAGCATGACCGACATTACGATGAACACCACCAGTCCACCTCCGAAAACCGCCGCCCCGACATATCCTAAGGTACCCATCACAAGCACTGCGACGCTGAGCAGAAAGGACTTCCGTCGGCCGCTGGTATCCGCCAGCACACCCGTCGGGATCTCAAAGACAACCATCCCGGCAGAGAAGATCGCGTTGACCAGGAACACTTCGAAAATCGTCAGCCCTGCGTCGAGTAGGAAGAGGGTGTTGATTCCCCAGATCAGGGAGGCTGCCAGGTTGTAAGATCCGGAGATTACAAAGTAGTTGCGGATGATCTGACGCGAATCCATGCTGCCTCCCGGTTCTAAGGGATGGGAACTCCCCCGGAGAGTGATTATAACTAGGAGCTATCTCAAACACATCGTGAAGGGGGTTTTGCGGCGGCTGCGCCGCTGCAAAACCCCCCAACCCACCAATTTTGAGATAAGTTCTACTCTCGCTCCGTTCGCTGATGGAAACCCTCCGATTATAATCGCCAGTATCGATTGGGCATCCGATCAGATTCACCCAGGAGGCATGGATCCTTGTGGTAAGCGGGCAGCAGGCGCTCATCCAGATAATATACAACGCCGAGCGGATATTCGATGGAATCAAAAAACGCATCGGTGCTGCATTGCTGCGTCCAAAGCCCGTGGTCATCCTTCCATATCGGGGATATGCCTCTCCCGGGTTCGTGTATCTCAAAGGACGGGTGCTGGAAGACAAGGACATCCGGCCGTCCACCGAGGCGGATACTGTTTGGGTCAACCTGCGAAACATGTACCGGCGCTTCGAGAGCGATGAGGTGCCTCACGCCCGCGTCCTGGCGCGCTGCCTGGGGCAGGAAAGGGTTTTTCAGGCAGATGAAGAAGGCTTTTTCGAGGTGCACGTTGAATTCTCCAGACCTGCGCCTCAGGGAAACGATTGGGTGGATATCGACCTTGAGCTGCTGGATCCCCCCATTGGGCACAATGGAGCGGTCCGCGCCGAGGGACATGCCCTGATGGTGTCCCCGGAAGCTGCGTTCGGTGTGATCAGCGACATCGACGACACGGTTGTGCACACCGGGGCAACCAGTCTGTTCAGGATGGCGGGAACCGTTTTCTTGAGGAATGCCCACACCCGTCTGCCGCTGGAAGGGGTGGCTGATTTCTACCGGTCGCTTCGCCGCGGGCAGGATTCACCGCCCAACCCCCTGTTCTACGTCTCGAGCAGCCCATGGAACCTGTACGATTTGTTCGAGCAGTTTTTCGAAATTCACGGATTGCCGGAGGGGCCTTTAATCTTACGCGATTGGGGGGTAGGAAGGGATTCAATGCTTGCTTTCCACCATTCCCGGTTCAAAATGGCGGCTATCCGCAAGATCCTGGACAGCTACCCAGGACTGCCTTTCATACTCATAGGCGACAGCGGGGAAAAAGACCCGGAGATTTACACAGAAGTGATCCACCGCTACCCGGGCCGCATCCTGGCTGCCTACATCCGGGAGGCCAGGCAGCACGCTTCCCGACGAGCTTCGGTACAGGTTCTGGTGGAGGCAGCTGCAGCGATGGGCAGCACGATGTTGCTGGCGACCGACACGAGGACCATGGCCAGCCACGCTCAGCAGCACGGCTGGATCCGTTGATGACCTATTGATTAGTTCGGGCGATTTTAACAGGCGATGCGGGGGGTTATCAGGGGCGACCCCTCAACCAGCTCACCAGCCGCTCCGGATCCCAGGTGTTGATAACGTGATCCGCTTCCACCCAGCCCCGGCGAGCCGTGGAGACGCCGAAGTGCATCAGGTCCATTTCCTCCGGTCGGTGGGCATCGGTGTTAATGCTGAGGGGGATGCCCATTTCGACCGCCCGGCGAGCGTATATATCGTTCAAGTCGAGCCGCTGGGGATGGGCGCTCATCTCCAGGGCGACCCCGCTTTCAGCAGCTGCGGCGAGCACCGCTTCCATATCCACGTCTGCTCCCTCGCGGTCCGGGATCAACCTTCCGGTGGGGTGTCCGATCACATCGACGTGGGGGGTCCGGATGGCGTTCATAAGGCGCTGCGTGACCTGCTCCCGGGGTTGCCGCAGGCTGACATGCAGGGATGCGAAGACGATATCGAACCTTTCCAGCACTTCATCGGGAAAATCCAGAGAGCCATCCGCTTTGATCTCCACTTCGGAGCCCTGCAAGATCAGAAGCGAATCCCCCATCGTCTCTTGCGCAGCGTCGATCTCGGCGCGTTGCTCCGCAATATCTTCGATCGTGACTCCCTGGGTGATGCCCAGGCTGGGAGAATGGTCGGTGATGGCGAGGACGCGATATCCACGCTCTCGGGCAGCCTGCGCCATTTCCAGAACGGATGCCTTGCCATCGCTCCAGGTGGTGTGGCAATGCAGCTCAGCCCGGATATCGCTTAAATTGATCCATTTCGGTAAATTCCCGGCCAGAGCTGCCTGCACCTCGCCGCGGTCCTCGCGCATCTCTGGAGGGATCCAGGGCAGCCCCAGCGTGCTGTAGACTTCTTCCTCGGCTGCACAGAGGAACTCGGTGCCATCTCCTTTCAGGAATCCCTGGTCAGAGAGAGACAGCCCACGTTTGAGAGACAGCTCCCTGAGCCGGACGTTGTGATCCTTGGAACCGGTGGCGTACTGCAATGCGGTGCCGAACCTCTCTGGAGAGTGGACCCAAAGCTGGGCGCGCAAGCCGTTATCAAATTCGATGCTGGATTTCGTCTCACCGCTGCCCATGACGCGCAGCACGCCTGGCAGACTGGTGAATGCCTGCATGACCGGCTCTGAATCACGCGCCGCGATAACCAGGTCCAGATCACCGACCGTCTCCCGCATTCTGCGCAGGCTTCCGGCTGTCTCTGCAGCTTCGACGCCGGGGATCTCCCGCAACACCGCAAGGAGCTCCTGGGCAAAAGGCCAGGCCTTCCATAACGGAATGCGCGTCGTCCGCCGGGCTAGTGATTCGATCCCGGCGATGATCTTCTGTTCGGATTTCTCGCCCATGCCTGGCAAACCGCGGAGCCTTCCTTCCCGAGCGGCAATCTCCAGCCCTGCCAGGTCTGTGATCCCCAGCTCACGCCAGAAGAGGGCAACTTTCTTGGGACCTAAGTCGGGAACCTGGAGCAGTTCGGCCAGGCTGGGCGGGACTTCGGCGCTGAGCTTCTCTAAGAACTCGAGCCTGCCGGTCCTGAACAGCTCGTCGATCTTTTCGGCGATGGCTTTACCCACACCGGGGATGTCGGTCAACTGTGCCGACTGCCAGAGATCATAAGCAGGCCGTCCATATTCTGCGAGGCTGTCTGCTGCCTTGCGGTAGGCAAGGATTTTGTAGATCACCTCCCCCTTAATTTCCAGCAGGTTCCCGATCAGGTAAAATGTATCCGCAAGCTGTTTATTGGTTAATCGGTGGGGCGACATCAAGATTATCATACCATACTTGACTAAACTGTAAGCTCGGCACGAGCTTTTATGCCACATGGTTGATTGCAAACGCAAGAAATTTGATGTATAAGTAATCATCAGGACCTTGCAGAGGGCTCGCGCTGCGAATACACACCCTAGCAGGCCTGCTGCTCATGGATGGGCGATCTTGACCGAATTGATGATTGGTCTGGGGGTGGGAATTCTGCTGGGGGGGATCCTCATGTACTCCCTGTGGTCTCGCACGGGGAAGGTGAAACCGCGCCGCGGTTCGTCTCCCGGCGGTGATCCGCTCCAGCGACGGTTGGAAGAATTAACCATCTTGCACGCGGTCGCGACCGCCGGAGCGGAAGCGACGGGCGAAGACGCACTCATCGAGCGCGTTACCCGGGTCATCGGTGAGAATCTCTATCCGGATAATTTTGGGCTCTTGCTGGTGGATGAGGTGGACGGCTTGCTCCACGCTCACCCCTCCTATAAAGAACGGGAAGGAGCGTCTCAAGCCGGGCCTGTCCCATTGGGCACGGGAATCTGCGGCCTGGTCGCGCAAGATGGAAAATCGCGCCTGGTCGGGGATGTGCGGCTCGATCCGGATTACCTGGAGGTGGACCCGTTAACTCGTTCAGAGCTGTGTGTCCCCTTGAAAGTTGGCGACCGCGTGATCGGGGTGATAAACGCCGAAAGCGTCGAGCTAAACAGCTTCACGCAGGCCGACGAGCAACTGCTTTCAACCGTGGCCGGTCAGCTGGCTACGGCCATCGACCGCCTGCGAGCGGAATCGGCGGTACGCCGCCGGGCCAACCAGCTGGCGATCCTCTCCCGCATCAGCCAGGAGGTCGCCGCCAGCCTGGTGCTTGACCAGGTCTACACAGCTGTCCATCAGGCAGCCGCCCAGTTGATGACTGTTGAGGCATTCGTGATTGTCCTTCTGGATAAATCAGGGCACCGCCTAGTCCCGGTGTATTTTTACGACCAGGAACGGGAGATCAAGGCGGAGCCTATCCCTTCGCATCGCGGTTTGAGCGGGCACATCATCTCGACCGGGGAGGCAATGATCGTCAACGACTTGCACGACCTGGCCGGCATCGACATCGTTCATGCAGATAAGGACAACGGTGTCCGCTCCCTGCTAGCAGTCCCTCTGCGTCTCGGGGGCAAGGTATTCGGGATGCTTTCCTGTCAAAGTTACCGGCCAAACGCTTACCGCCAGGACGACCTGCAAACGCTCATCACGCTGGCGAACCAGGCAGCCGTAGCGATCGACAACGCCCGCTTGTTCGAGGAAACCCAGCAGCGATTGGCCGAGATTACGTTCCTCAGCCAGATCATCGCCATCACGGCCACGGAAAACGATCTGGGTGTGGCGCTGAGCCAGATCTGTTCAGAACTGGCAAACTTCTTTCGGGTGCCGGAAGTCAGCTTTGCCCTGTTGAACTCGCAACTGACGTCTGCCCAGGTGATCGCCGAATATCACATTCCCGGTCGTCCCGACAACCTGGGGACGCAGGTCCGGGTCATCGGCAACCCGGTCATGACCCAGATCTTGGAGAGCAGGCGATCACTGGCTGTCGATGACGCCCGCCATAATCCCTTGTTCGAGTCCCTGATGGACATGGTGGAGCAGCGCGGCGTGGCTTCGATGCTATTGGTGCCGATTGTATTTGGAGGAGAAGTGGTTGGCACGCTGGAGATTACGTCGGTTGAACCACGGGAATTCAGTGCCAACGAGATCGCCCTGGTCGAAAGAGTCGCCAGCCAGGTCGGACAGGTGTTGGAACGGCTTGGCCTGTTCGCAGCGACCCGCGAGCAGGCTGAAAGCATGGCGTATCTGGCAACCATCAGCGAGGGTTTAAATCGCCCCCTCAGCCTGTCCGAAGTGATCGACGCGATCGGAGAGGGCGCGCTGGTCCTCAGCCAGGCAGACCGAGCCGCGTTATTCTTGCGGCAGGAAGGCGATGCGATCGTTGCTCCATGGTGCGTCGGAGTGTCGCCGGAGTACATCCAACAGGTCATAGAACATGCTGGTGAGATGCCAGGCGGCCTTTTTATGGCCAGACCGGAACAGCTGTTGATCTCCGACATCGATTTCTTACCAGATGACTCGCTGATCAAGCAGCTGAGCCTCAAAGAAGAGGTCGGCGCCCTGGAGCTCTGGCCCCTGATCTACCAGGATGACGTGGTCGCGGCGATTGGTTGTTTTTACAACGAACCCCATCTCGGTTCCGATGCCGAACAAGAAGTCATGCGGGCATTCGCCCGACAGGCGGCTGTCGCGCTGGTCAACGCCCGCCTGTTCGATGAGACTCGCCGCAGGACGGTCCAGCTCGAAGCGATGAACGCGATCATTGCTGAGGCTGCAGCCGCCTCTGATCCGAAGCATCTTCTGGGGACCGCTCTGGATCACACGCTGCGGGCGCTCGGTCTCTCGATCGGGGGGATCTGGGCGGGGGGTCACCGCGTCGTGCGCAACGTGACCAACCTGATCGGCGATGCCTGCCGACACATCCACAAAACTCACGGCGGGGAGGTGGCAGGGATCATCGCGGTCGCGGATTGGCAGGAGGTCGATGAGGATTTCGAGTTTTCAAGCTACAAGCCTTTAATGCAACGCTACGGCATCCGAGCCACAATCACAGTCCCCCTCATTTCACAAGGCAGGCGAATCGGCGGGGTGAGCCTGGCGTCGAAAGCACCTCACCGCTGGTTAAAAGAAGAAATCGCTCTGGTGGAAGGCATCGGCCGCCAGCTGGGAGGGGCCGTGGAGCGGATCGCGCTGTTGGAGAAGATCCAGGACAACGCCAGGCAGGTCCAACACATCATCGAGACTGTCCCGGAGGGTGTCGCCCTCCTGGACGATAACTACCAGGTCGTGCTTGCCAACCCGATCGCCCAGGGATACCTCCTGGACCTAGCCAATGCCAGGACCGGCGATCACATCACACACATTGGTGGGACTCCAGTCCGGGAAATCCTGAGACCCGGTTCGCAAGTATTTTGGAACGAGCTGGAGGTGCAGGGACCGCCTCGCCGTTTGTTCGAGCTGGCTGCCCAACCTTTCGAAACTGGTGAGAGACCCGAGGGGTGGGTGCTGGTCCTGAGGGAAGTCACTCAAGAACGTCAAAACCAGGCGCGCATCCAGATGCAGGAACGCCTGGCGACCGTTGGTCAGCTGGCAGCCGGCATCGCCCACGATTTCAATAACATCCTGGCTGCCATCGTCGTTTACTCTGACCTGTTGAAGCGCGATCCAAATCTTGGGCAGGTCAGCTACGACCGACTGCACGTGATCCAGCAGCAGGTGCAGCGCGCCGCCAGCCTGATCCGCCAGATCCTCGATTTCAGCCGCCGTTCTGTCATGGAGCAGAGCCGCCTAGACCTGCTCCCCTTCGTAAAAGAGCTCGATAAACTCTTGCGCCGGGTATTGCCGGAAACCATCCGACTCGAGTTGACCTACCAGCCAGGGGCGTATCTAGTGGATGCCGACCCGGCACGGTTGCAGCAGGTGTTCATCAACCTGGCTGTGAATGCGCGCGATGCTTCGCCCAACGGCGGCGTCTTGCAGTTCAGACTCGAACGGGTAGAAGTCGCTGAGGATTCCCCTCCACCCTGTCCAGACATTCCCCCAGGTTCCTGGGTGCGGATTACTGTCAGAGATTATGGAGAGGGCATCCCGGAAGAAGTGCTGCCGCACGTCTTCGAGCCTTTCTTCACAACGAAACCTGTTGGACAAGGTACCGGCCTGGGACTGGCTCAGGCTTATGGGATCATCAAACAACACGATGGTTTTATCGATGTCCACAGCCAGATTGGGTATGGGACGACGTTCCACATCTATCTGCCTGCCCGCCAGCCCACCGTCGAAGGTCCGGAGTCAACAGCTCCTTCGGTGGATGTAAAAGGAGCAGGGGAGACGATCTTGCTCGTCGAGGACGATTTCTCCGCCCGCGAGGCTTTGAAAACCTTGCTGGAAAACTGCAACTATCGTGTCCTGACGGCCTCGAATGGGCTGGAGGCTCTCCAGATCTACGATCGAGAAGCAAAGAAAATTGCCCTGGTTGTCAGCGATGTCGTAATGCCAGTCTTGGGGGGGATCGACCTGTACGAACGGCTGCTGGAACGCTGGCCGGAAGCCAAGATGCTGTTTGTCACAGGTCACCCCGTGAAGGAGCAGGACCAGGCAGTGCTGGAGAAAGGTCACGTGCACTGGCTCCAGAAGCCATTCTCGGTGGGGGTGTTTAACCAGGCGGTGAGCGACCTGCTCTACAAGGACCTGGAATAACCGTTTGGGGGAGTATCTAGATGGAGAATTTCTGGACTGCCTGAAGCGGGCTGCCCCTTTGCAGGATTGAGATGCGTGCGTCAGGCGCGCCTCACCCGCTGGATGAATTCAGGGGAGTTCAGCGACCTCTCCAGGTGGTAAGTGAAGTAATGTTGAAGGAATGGCTCGAGCTGGCGATTCACCCTGGAGGGGAGAGTGATCCCGGAGATTGCCGAGAAGGGATTGCGTTGAAAATGCCTCAGATACCGCAGTGCATCCACGGAGATCGGACTTGCATCTGGGATGTATGGACCGCACCTTGGGCACAGCACCCCGCCCAGAGAGATCGAAAAGTACTGGTCTTCAGGCTGTGTTTCGTTCTCACAGCGTATGCAGCGAAACAGCTGGGGGCGGTAACCGAGGAGATCGAGCAGGTGAACTTCGTAATAGCGCAAAGGCACAGCCGGGTCCGCAGCTGTATTAAGCCGGGAGAGTGAATCTGCGAGCAGTTTATAAAGTCTTTGATTCTCGTCCCCTTCGTATGTAAAGCGGTCCAGCAGTTCCACGATATAAGAAGCATAACCGATACGGACAAGGTCCTTTCGCAGGTTGCTGAAAGCATCAATTGCCTCAGCCTGTGTGACGATCCAAAAATCTCTTCCCCTGGCAAGCAAGAGGGTCACCCGCGTGAACGGCTCCAGATGCCCGGCTTTCCGGGAGCGGATCTTTCGCACCCCCTTGGCCAGGGCGTGCACTTTCCCCTCCTTGCGGGTATATAACCAGAGCAGGCGGTCTGCTTCGCCCCAGTCTCTGTGGCGCAGCACAACCGCCTCGGTCTGCAGCGTCCGCTCTGTGCCAGCCATGCGGTGATTATAATTCAGTTGTCCGATTGACGCATCTACCGCCATTTGGTACAATCTCTCTGCCCGGTGCGTTGTACCCTTCGCCCGGGCACGATTTCTGTGTCCCCGTTAGAGGCACGGATCGAGAACACGGTTAGAAAGGGCTTGATTAAGATGAAAGTATTGTTGATAAAGGACGTTTACAAGCTGGGAAGGGCAGGAGAAGTCAAACGAGTGGCGGACGGCTACGGCCGCAATTATCTTCTCCCGCAAGGGATGGCAGTCCTGGCCACCCCAGGGGCGCTCAAGCAAGCGGACCGCATCCGCCAGGAAGCCAGCTTCAAGCGCCAGGAATTGAATCAGGAGATGAGCGGAGTCGCCGAGAAACTGGACGGCGCCGTGCTCACCTTTCCGGCGCGCGCCAGCGAAACCGGCAAACTCTATGGCTCGGTCACAACCCAGATGATTGCCGATGCGCTGAGTCAAAAGGCAGGGGTGCAGATCACCCGCCGGCAGGTCGATGCTCAACCTCTTCGCTCCCTTGGAGATCACAGGGTCAGCGTCCGCCTGACAGTGGACCTGGTGCCGGAAGTGACAGTCATCGTGTACCGCGAAGGAGAAGCTCCTGCTGTCGAGCAAGGGTCCCTGACGGAAACCGCCCCGCTGGACGTCGAAGAAGAACCGGTCGAAGAGGAAAGCCAGGCTGAACCTGATTCAGAGCTGCCGGAGACAGCCTTTGAACCGGAAGTAGATGAACCCGACGTGGAGGCATAGCGCCCGACCAGGCGGCATGGCCAGGTTGACCTCCTGACCGGTTTTATCAGGTTTCTTCCCAATTATTCGGTTTCATCTTCATGAACCAGACACTCGGCGACCAACTCCGCCAGGCACGCCAGGAGCGCAACCTTTCCCTGGAACAGGCTGCTGAAGGGACGCGGATCCGGGTGCACTATCTCGAGGCGCTCGAGACCGGGGATTTCAGTCGGTTGCCATCCAAGGCGCAGGCCAGAGGTTTTTTACGTGCCTACGCCGGTTTCCTCAATCTGGACCCTGAGAGGCTGCTCGGGATTCCTGAAGATGAAATCGAAGAGCCAACCGTGGAACAGGTGGAACCTGCCCCGCCCCCGGTCCAAATGCGCGAAGCTGCACCCGTCGGATCGCGGGTCATCTTCAGGCAGCTCGGTGAGACCCTGAAAAGGCAGCGTGAAACACTCGGGTTCTCTTTAGAAGAGGTCGAACACAACACCCGGCTGCGTCGTCGCTACCTTTACTCCCTGGAGGAAGGGGACCTGGATGGGTTGCCCTCGCCGGTCCAGGCTCGCGGGATGCTTCAAAATTACACCACCTTCCTTGGACTGGATCTGGAGCCAATTTTGTTGCGTTTTGCCGACGGACTGCAGGCCAGGCTGGCCGAAAAGCAAGCCGCGGCGCCGCCTTCACCCCTTATTCGACCGTCCAGGAAATTTCAGCGCCGTCCAATCCAGAGCTGGCTGCCATTGGAATACCTCCTCCTTGGAGGCCTAGTAATCCTGCTGATCGGCTTTGTGATCTGGAGCGTCCTGCGGATCAATGCACTGCAGGCAACGGAAGAGCCGGAAGTGACACTGCCATCCGTTGCAGACGCAATTCTTGCGACGCCTGAAGTGGAGGTCACTCTGGAACCTGTGTCCTCCCCCTCACCAGCTGCAAACACTCCGGTCCCGGGAACGCCGGAAGGGACGGCAGTTGCCACGGGCGAAGTCACCGCGGAATCCACACTCACCACCCCCATTCCAACGCTCAGCGATGCTCCGGTTCAGGTCTACATCACCGTCCTCCAGCGGGCATGGATGCGGGTGACTGTGGATGGCATGGTCGAATTCGAAGGCAGGGTCCTGCCCGGCTCCGCGCACGCTTTTGCCGGGACAAGCCGGATCGAATTGTTGACCGGCAATGGAGCGGCCTTGCAGGTCTTCTTTGCTCAGACCGATCTGGGCGTGTTAGGCGTATACGGCGAGGTCGTCAATCGTGTATTCACCCCGGATGGACTGGTCCTGCCAACCCCGTCGGTCACGCCGACGCCGACTGCCACCCTCCAGGCTACCGGCACCGCCCCGCTCGCGGAGACACCGCCAGCGACCCCGGCCCCGTGATGCTGAAGGAGCAAACGAAGTTCGAGACTGGTATGGATTGATGCGGAAAAATACATTTTACTTGGTGTCCTTAGGGTGTTCGAAAAACACTGTCGATTCTGAATCAATGGCCCAGCTGCTGCGCGCTGATGGCTTTCGCCCCGTAACAGATCCGGCCAGGGCAGGTGTGTTGATCGTCAACACCTGCGGCTTCATCCGGCCCGCGAGAGAAGAATCATTCGATGTTCTGCGCGAGCTGGCGGCAGGCAAAAGAAAAGACCAGCTATTGATCGCCGCCGGCTGCCTGACGCAGCGGTATGGGATGGAGGTCGCCCGAGAAGTCCCCGGCATTGATGGGATCATTGGGACGCGCCGTTGGGCAGATATCGTAGGGCTGGTGCGCCAGCTGCGCAAGAACGGGCACCCGGCGCCGATTTACCATCTGCCGGAATCACCGAAGACGGTAATGGACGAGGCGGGGGT
>Ga0073934_10003367_pt1 | contig 29710 bp, 24 predicted proteins | sample LarsenN4metaG_FD_76834 | JGI IMG/M metagenome (GOLD analysis project Ga0073934, IMG submission 76834) | Hot spring sediment bacterial and archeal communities from British Columbia, Canada, to study Microbial Dark Matter (Phase II) - Larsen... ... | reverse complement strand
TAGTGGATGCCGTGTAGTTTTCCGCCGTGAATCGTGATCGGCGCGCAGCCATTTGCTTGCGCCGTGATTTTCGCGCCCATTTGCGTGAGCGGTTCGATGATCCGCCGCATCGGGCGCCGTTGCAATGAAGCATCGCCGGTGATGGTGGCGCTGAACGATTGCGAAGCGAGAAGGCCGGCGAGCAGGCGAATCGTCGTGCCGGAATTGCCGGCATCGAGCATCTTTTCCGATTTCTGCAAGCCGAAGCGGCCGCGGCCCTGCACAAAAATTTCGCCGTTTTTTTCTTTGATGATGACGCCAAGCTGCTGGAGGCAACGTTTTGTGCTGTTCACGTCTTCTCCCGGCGCCAAGCCGCGAATAACGGTTTCACCCTCGGCCATCGCTCCGAGCATCAACGCGCGGTGGGAGATGGATTTGTCGCCGGGGAGGGAGATTCGGCCACGGATGGTATAAACAGGGGAGATTGGGAGGTTCATGGGCTAAAACGGCTCAAGGATTGCAACTTGCTTACCTTTTACTTTCTGAAAGTGCCGATCGAATGTCACAATTTTGGCTCCATGTTTAAGGGCGACGTAATATTGCACGGCATCGTCAAAATCTAAATTCCAGCGATTCGCATTTTCTGCAATCAATTTTTCTTCGGCAAGATTTGTTTGATAAACCTTCAAATTCTTCCATTGCTCGAGAACTGAAAGGAATTTTACCACTTCATTCAATGAACGCTTCCTCTCCAAGAGAACTTCAATGGAATGAAGTGTAAACGATGAGATAACAGCCTTAATCCGCTCAGTCTCTATCTTGCGAAAAAAATTATAAGCAAGTTTAACATTACTTCGATTCAAAAGCAATTCTAAAAATACATTCGTGTCAACCAGATACATATTTGCGGCTCCATTCTTCGGCGATCTGATGCTGTAATTCAACGGAAGATAAGGACTCGCCTTCCAGCAATCCTATTAAATCCTTCAGCTTTGGCTGTCTTCCCTTCCGTTTTTTCTTTTTTGAACTATTTGGCACATTCCGCACGCTTTGTGGTGTCGAATTAAGAAAAATGATAATGACTTCCGAATCCGTTTTTACAGGAGTTTTTTCCAACAGCTCAATTTCCCCATTTTTGTAAATACCAGAAATCAACGTATACATGACTGTTGCACCTCACTTGCTTGTATAAATGAAATCAACTTCAGCCGGTCGCTCGTAAAGTTAAATGAAAAACTTTGACAAGACAATTCAAATTAGCAAATTTATATTCAAATATCAAGCGCCGTCGCCGGGTTCCGCTTGCTTCATTGCCGGCTTCTTGTAAAATTTTATGCAGAGTCGGCGCGAAACCGTATCGTCAACCCGAACATATCGGCTTCTTCAATATGTCGCCCGAAAAGTGCTTTGATCTTTCCAAACCAGGAACGGTCACGGGTTTCAGCGAGCAAGGCCTCAAAAGTTCTGCGAACCATTTCCTCCAGCGTTTGTGCGCCACCCCAAAAAACGTGAACGCCGAGCATGCCTTCTTTGGCGAGTATTTGGCGGGCGACGCGGCAAAACGAGCTTTTACCGATGCCGCGCGCCCCGCTGACAAAAACACGCTCAATTCGTCCGGCTACCGCGGCTCTACCTTTTTGCGTTAGGGTTTGTAATTCCGCCAGCCTTCCCATGAAAAACTCAATGGGAACCGGGATGCCCGGCGTAAATGGAGAATAGTCTTTCGTCATGACTGCCGACTCTTTGGTTTACGACAGATGGATATTTAAACCAATATAACAACTTTATCTCAAAAGCGCAAGCAAGGGGCGAGAGCAAATGGCAAGCGGCAAAATCAGCGAAGGGACGCCATAAGCTGGCGAAGCCTGTTCGCTTGCTCGAAACTGGGCTCAAGATCATCGTTATCAAGATCGCGCGTTAAGTTTTGAAGAGCAACAATAAATTCCTGCAAGCTTCGCCGGATATTCGCGCGATTGCCGGCCAAAATATCTTTCCAAATTTCAAACGGGCTGGCGGCAAGGCGCGTCATGTCGCGAAAACCGCCGGCAGTCAATTGCAGGCCAAGCTCGTGCTGCGCGCCTTCGCGGGTGATGAAATTCATGAGCGCCACCGAGAGCAGTTGCGGCAAATGGCTGATGTCGGCAACGACGCGATCATGGGTTGCAGGATCAAGCGGGACGACGCGCGCGCCGAGGGCTTGCAGCAGGCGGGTGAATGAATCCAATAAAGGCACGGGGAAATTCGACGCCGGCGTGAGCACATACGCGGCGTTTTCAAACAGACGGGCATCGGCATTTTCCCAGCCGCCTTTTTCACGGCCGGCCATCGGATGGCCGCCGATAAAATAACGCTCGCCGGTGAAATGTTTTTGCGCCTGCTCGACAATGAGACTTTTCGTGCTTCCCACATCCGTCACCAGCGCGCCGGGGCGAATCGCCTTGGCCACCTCGGGCAGAAGATGCAAAATCTCTTTGATCGGCGCGGCAAGAAAAACGAGATCGGTGTCGCGCAAGGCGTACGCCAATTTCTCCGGCAAAAATGCTTCGTCGAGATATTCGCGCGCCGAGGTGATCACGTGTTGAAAATCGACGCCGATGATTTTGCATTCCGGTTGCGCTCGGCGAAAACTTTTGACCAACGACCCGCCGATCAAACCCAGCCCGACAACGGCAATGCGTTGAAATCGTAAATTTATCATCAAACTAATTTTTATGAAATTAAATAACAACCAACGAGCAACCAGCGACCAGCAACGACCAACGAGCAACCAGCAACCAGCATCCAGCAACTTACAACCTTCTTCCAATCACTTTCGCAATCATCCGCAACTCTTCCATCAGTTTCGTAAACTGCTCGGGCAGGAGCGACTGCGCGCCGTCGGAAAGCGCGTTGTCGGGATCGTGATGCACTTCGATGATCAAACCATCGGCGCCGGCTGCGACCGCCGCGCGCGCCATCGGCGCCACTTTGTCGCGGCGCCCGGTGCCGTGGCTCGGATCGGCGATGATGGGCAGATGGCTCAGTTTTTTGACGACGGGAATCGCCGAAATGTCGAGCGTGTTGCGCGTGGCATTTTCAAACGTGCGGATGCCGCGCTCGCAAAGAATGACTTGATAATTGCCGCCGGCCATGAGGTATTCCGCCGCCATCAGCAGCTCTTCGATGGTCGCCGCCATGCCGCGCTTGAGCAAAACCGGCTTGCGAATTTTGCCCAGCTCGCGCAGCAAATTGAAGTTTTGCATGTTGCGCGCGCCGACTTGCAGAATATCGACGTACTCGGCGACCAACGGCACTTGCGCCACTTCCATGACTTCAGAAACAGCAAGCAGGCCTTCTTTATCCGCAGCCCGGCGTAGCATTTGCAGGCCGGCCTCGCCGAGGCCTTGAAATGAATACGGCGAAGTGCGTGGTTTAAACGCGCCGCCGCGCAAAATTTTTGCGCCGGCCTTTTTCACGGCGGCGGCGATGAGTTCGATCTGTTCCGGCGTTTCCACCGAACACGGCCCGGCCATCACCACGACGGCTTCGCCGCCGATCGTCACCTCGCGAATTTTCACCACCGTGTCGTTGGGATGAAACGTCCGGCTGGCGAGTTTGTAAGGCGTCGTGATGCGCAAAACTTCGTGCACGCCCTCCATCAGCTCGAAGTTGCGCGTGTCGACGTCGCGCTTGTCGCCGATGGCGCCGAGCACGGTCTGATTGACGCCGGTGGAACGATGCACGTCGAATTTCATGTCCACCAATTTGGAAATGACGGCTTGAATCTGTTCTTCGGTTGCGTTTTCATTCATGACGACCACCATGATTCATTTCTCCTTTGACTTTTTGCGTTGATTTGAGGCTTTGCATAACTTGGATTTTGCTGTCAAGCGTTTCTGTTTTTTTCGGCCATTTCTTTCTCGATCCGGCGCGATTCGTCGATGATGCGCTCAAAAAGCCGGCGCACGGCTTTGTCCGAAAGCGGGCCTTGATTCAGGCGTTCCATTCGCTCGTAAATTTGTTGCTCCCGCTCCGGCACGTAGATGGGAAGATGCCGGCGCTCTTTGATCTTTCCGATTTCGAGACTGTAGCGCGTCCGCTCATTGAGCAATTCGAGAAGTTTCAAATCTACCGTATCGATGCGCTCGCGCCAATCTTCGAGGTCCATGGCATTCTCCATTTAAAATCAATTCAAACCGCGATGCAATTCACGGATAAACTCACAAATTTTTTTCCCGCCCTCCGGCGACAGGCCGTGCTTTTCAATTTGCGCGAGCAGCGCGCTGCCAACGATCACACCGTCGCAAAACGCCGCGAGACGTTGGGCCTCTGCCGCATTCGCCACGCCGAAGCCAACCAGCACCGGATTCTGCACTTGCCGGCGCAGCTTTTGTAAAAACTCTATCGCCTGATTCGCCACGTTTTCCCGCGCGCCGGTCACGCCGGTAACGGAAACGGCGTAAATGAAACTCGTGGTCAAGTCGTCGATCAACGCCAATCGCTGCAAGGAAGTGTTGGGTGAAACGAGATAAACGAGACTCAAGTTTTTCGCCAGAGCGGCATCGCGCAGCGACAGACTCTCCTCCGGCGGCAAATCCGGAATGATCAAACCCTGCACGCCGGCGTTGGCCGCAGCTTGCACGAATTCTTTCGGCCCAAATTGGAAAATCGGATTATAGTAACCCATCAGAATGAGCGGCGGACGCAATGTTGATTTCACCGCCGCCGCCATTTCCAAAACTTTTTTTAGCGTGACGCCGTTTTGCAGCGCGATCTGCGACGTGCGTTGAATCGTCGGGCCGTCGGCCAGCGGATCGGAAAAGGGAATGCCAAGCTCGATGAGATCGGCGCCGGCTTCGTCAAGCAATTTGAGCAACGGCAGAGTGGCTCCGATTTGCGGAAAACCGGCGGTCAAAAAGAGCGAGAGGAGCTTTTGGTTCTTCTTTTGACGGATGAGTAAAAAATTTTGCAGAGACAAATTCATGTCAGCTCGATCCGCTTGACTTTGAAGTTCGATAAACTGTTCTTGACTTTTGAAATGAAAACAGCTATTTTTATTCACATAATCAATTATCTAACCGGAGTGCATTATGCCAATCATTCGTCCACTTTCTGAATTTCAAACACGCACCGACGAACTGCTCAAGTCTTGTCAAGAGCATGACCAGCCGATTTTTTTAACTGAAAATGGATATGGCCGTGTTGTGCTCATGAGCCAAACGGTTTTTGATCGAATGCAGTTAATGATGAATCTCAGGAATAAGCTCGATGAAGCGAAACAATCTATAGCCTCAGGAGACAAAGGAATCACTATCGCAGAATTACGCCGTCGCTCCAGAGCCAGATTAGCGCGAGCTCGACGAAAATGAACAACGCTTTCCATTATCAGGTTCGCGTTTTGCGGCCAGCCGAAAGGGATTATTTTCAGATTCTCGACTATCTCATGGAAAAAAGCCCTCAAGCAGCCGAAAAGTTTGAAGAAAAATTCATCAAGATACTCGAGCGGCTTAAACGTTCGCCCTTTTTCGGCAAGATTCCGAATGATAAGGAATTGCGTGTTGAAGGGTATCGCATGGCAATTCTCGGCAAGTATCTTGTCTTTTATATTGTGCAAGGTACGGTCGTAGAAGTTCATCGTATCATTCATGGTGCGCGTGATTATCTGAAAATTTTGCGGGGATATTAACTCTGTTTACGACTTCCACATCTTTATCCCCCCTCCCCGAAAGACAAACTACAATCACCTCATTCATTGTAACAAAGTTTTTTAACTTTTGCAAATACGCCAGCGCATGTGAGCTTTCCAGCGCCGGGATGATGCCTTCGAGTTTGGCGAGATTTTCAAACGCCATCAGCGCTTCGGCGTCGGTCACGGCTTCGTATTGCACGCGCCCAATGGCTTTGAGAAAACTGTGTTCCGGGCCGACGCCGGGATAATCCAAGCCGGCGGAAATCGAGTGCGCCTCTTGAATCTGGCCGTCGCCATTTTGCAAGAGATAACTCATCGCGCCGTGCAAAACCCCGACGCGACCGCGAGAAAGCGTGGCCGCGTGTTTTCCCGAATCGAGGCCGCAGCCGCCGGCTTCGATGCCGTATAAACGCACCGCCGCGTCATCGAGAAAAGGATGAAACATGCCGATCGCATTGCTGCCGCCGCCCACACACGCGACGATGCGATCCGGCAATTTTCCCGTGAGCGCGAGAATCTGCCGGCGCGTTTCCCTGCCGATGATGCTCTGAAAATCACGCACGATCAGCGGATACGGATGCGGCCCGACAACGGAGCCGATGAGATAAAAGGTGTCGCGCACGTTCGTCACCCAATCGCGGATGGTCTCATTGATGGCGTCTTTCAACGTGCGACTGCCGCTTTTTACGGGCACGACTTCCGCGCCGAGCAAGTGCATGCGAAACACATTCAACTGCTGTCGCTGCATGTCTTCTTCGCCCATGTAAATTGTGCAAGGCAGACCGTAACGCGCGCAAACCGTCGCCGTGGCCACGCCGTGCTGTCCCGCGCCGGTCTCGGCGATAATACGGCGCTTCCCCATTTTTTTTGCCAATAAAATTTGCCCGACGGCATTGTTGATTTTGTGCGCGCCGGTGTGCGTCAAATCTTCGCGTTTGAGAAAAATCCGGCCGCCGATTTGTTCAGAAAACTGGCTGGCAAATGTCAACGGCGTCGGCCGACCGGCGTAAGCACAAAGCGCTTCATCCAAAGCATTTTGAAAATTTGCGTCAGCGCGTATCGCGCTGTAAGCCTGCTCGAGTTCATCAAGCGCCGGTATCAACACTTCCGGAACGTAACGACCGCCGAAGGCAACGTCGTTGTCCGGCACTTGAAACTTGCCGTGACGATCAGGATAGAGAGAAAAATCCATTCTTTAATCTCGTTAGGGGTGAAGGCCGACTGGCGCAAAAGGATTTTGTGAAATTAGAAAAACCGCCGGGCGCAAGTCGGACTTCGCTCGATTTTTTTTCAGCGCCGCAAAAAATTCGCGCAGCTTTTGATGGTCTTTGACGCCGGGCGACAACTCAATGGAACTCGAGAGATCAACGGCATCAGGCAAAGCGCAGGTAACCGCCGCCGCAATGTTGGCCGTCGCAAGGCCGCCGGCGAGAATCACCGGCGCCGTTTCGCGCGCGTGCCGGCAAAAATGCCAATCGGCCAATTGCCCCGTGCCGCCGAATTGATTCTTTGTTCTGCTGTCGATTAAAAAAGCCGCCAACGGCGTCTTCTCATATTTCTCAAATTCGTTCTTGTTTCGAACGGTTTTGATGACCGGCAGCGGCGCGCGCCGACACAGCAAGACGCTTTCCTCGCCGTGAAGCTGAATGTGCGTGAGATGCGCGTTTTTTGCTGTGAACATCAGTGTTTCCAAATCGGGGTTGACAAACACGCCGACACGAGCCACGTGCGGCGGCAATTTCTCACTGATGCGCCCGGCGGCGCCCGCGTCGATATCGCGCGGACTTTTGGGATAAAACACAAATCCGATGGCGGCAGCGCCCAATTCGACGGCGAGTCTCGCATCTTCAAAACGCGTGATGCCGCAGATTTTTGTTGGAATCATCGCCGCGCGACTCCGGTTAATTTTGACAAGGCCTCGCCGGGATCGGCTTGGCGCATCAAATGGCTGCCGACGAGAACAGCGTCGACGCCGCAATCCGCCATGCGTTTCACATCATCGCGCGAGGCGATGCCGGATTCGGCGACGCGCACGCACGACGGCGGAATTAACCGGCTGAGCCGCTCGGTGGTTTCCAGCATCACCTCGAAGGTTTGCAAGTTGCGATTATTGATGCCGATGAGATTGGCGCCGGCCAGCAAAGCGCGATCAAGCTCGGCTTCGTTGTGTACTTCCGCTAAAGCTTGCATGCTGTTTTCTTCGGCGGCAGATAAAAGCTCGAACAGTTCGCTGCGGTCGAGCATCGCCACAATGAGGAGAATCGCATCCGCGCCAAACGCCCGCGCTTCTAAAATTTGATATGGACTCAAGATGAAATCTTTGCGCAAAATCGGCAGCGCACAAACTGCCCGCGCCTTTTGCAGATTTTCCAAATTCCCGCCAAAAAACTTTTCATCGGTCAAAATCGATAACGCCGCGGCGCCATGTCCAGCATAGCTTTTTGCAAGGACAACGGGATCGAAATCCTCGCGCAACACGCCGGTCGAGGGCGAGGCTTTTTTCATCTCAGCGATCACGGCGATGTTTTCACCGGTTGACAGAGCGCGGCGAAAATCACCCGGCGCGGCTTGCGCCTGCGCCATGTGCTGCAAGGCGGCGGATGATAATTTTTTTTGCGCACGGGCTAATTCGTCGCGCTTGTGTGAAACGATGCGCGAGAGAAAGGATTCGGCGCTTGCAACTGCAGTTGACATGTTCTCAATTCAGATGAATTTTATTAGCAGGATGCTAAAAAAGAAGAAACCGTCATCGCGAGCGTTTTTCAGCGAAGCGAACTTTATAAAACCGAGAGTTTGCTTCGGCAAAAGGCGCCTCGCAATGACAGACGTATTTTTTTCAGCACTCTGTTCAATGGTTGAAACCATTGCTCAATTTTCGTAGCGCTTCGAGTTTGGCCAGCGCCGCGCCGGAATCGAGGCTCTGCCTGGACATGGCCACGCCTTCTGAAATATTTTTCGCAAGACCCGCGACCCAAAAGCCGCAAGCCGCATTGGCGATCACAATCTCGCGTGCGGCGCCTTTCTCGCCGTTCAGAATGCGCCAAGCCATCTGCGCGTTCTGCTCGGCATTGCCGCCCATGATGCTATCGCCATTGGCAGGCGAGAAACCAAAATCTTCCGGCGTCAGCGTTTTTTCGGAAATGCGGCATTCACGTATTTCGAGAATCATTGTTGAACCGTGCACTGAAATTTCGTCGAGACCATCTTCGCTATGAACGACGAGCGCATGCTCCGCGCCAAGCTCGGCCAAGACCTGCGCCACGAGCGCCGCGAGGTCGCGATGATAAACCCCCAGCAACTGCCGTTTAACGCCGGCGGGATTGGTGAGCGGGCCGAGAATATTGAAGACGGTGCGCGTGCCGATTTCCTTCCGAGGGCCGACCGCATGTTTGGTGGCGCTGTGCAAAACCGGCGCGAACAAAAATGCGATGCCGATTTCATCGAGACATTGGCTCATCTGCGACGCGGTGAGATTGATGTTGACGCCGAGCGCTTCCAAGACATCGGCGCTGCCGCATTGACTGGAAACCGAACGATTGCCGTGTTTCGCCACCGTCACGCCGCCGCCGGCTGCCACGAATGACGCCACCGTTGAAATGTTGAATGTGCCTTTGCCATCGCCGCCGGTGCCGCATAAGTCGATGGGATTTTCTCGCCGCGTCGTCACCGGCGTAGCACGCTCGCGCATTGCTTGCGCCAAACCGGCGACTTCTTGCGGCCGCTCGCCTTTCATGCGCATGGCCACGAGAAAAGCCGCAATCTGCGCCGGCGTCGCCGCCCCGCTCATGATTTCGTTCATGGCGGCGTAAGCTTGAGCGCGATCAAGATCGATGCGGTCAATAACCAGAGAAATTGTTTGTTGCAACATACGATTTCCCGATTTCGTGTTGAAGTTGGATGTGGGCGCAATGTGAGACAGCGTCGTGCTTTGTTCTGCGAAGTTTGCGGTTGCTTCATTTTTATTGGAAGAGCAAAGCTGCAAAAAATTCCGCAGAATGGCTTTTCCGGCCGTCGTCATGATCGACTCCGGATGAAACTGCACGCCTTCAACAAAAAATTCACGATGCCGCACGCCCATAATCAATCCGCTTTCGCTGCGCGCCGTCACTTCCAGACAGGAGGGCAGCGAGGCGTCCGCAATGATCAGCGAGTGATAGCGCGTCGCGATGAAAGGATTCTCAATCTCACGAAACAACCCTTTGCCGTCGTGATGAATTTCAGAAGTTTTGCCGTGCCTCAATTCCGGCGCGCGCACGACTTCGCCGCCGAAGGCCGCGCCGATGGCTTGATGGCCGAGGCAAACGCCGAGCAGCGGAATCTTGCCGGCAAAGTGTTGGATCGTCGCAATCGTGACGCCGGCTTCCTCGGGCCGTCCCGGCCCGGGAGAAATCACAATGCCTGCCGGTTGCATCCCGGCAATCTGCTCCACCGTAACCGCGTTATTGCGATACACGCGCAACTCCGCACCCAGCTCGCCGAGATATTGCACGAGGTTGTAAGTGAACGAGTCGAAGTTGTCGATGATGAGGATCATAATTTGTAAAACGTAATTCGTAAAACGTAAAAAGCAACCAGCAACGAGCAATCAGCCTCAAGCATCCAGTCCCCGCTCCGCCAGATCGATCGCATTCCACACGGCGCGCGATTTTTCAATGGTCTCCTGATATTCGCGCGCCGGATCGGAGTCGGCGACGATGCCGGCGCCGGCTTGAAAAAAAGCCTGTTGGCCTTGCGTCCAAATCGTGCGAATCGTGATGCAGGTGTCGAGATTGCCGGAGAAATCGAGGTATCCGACCGCGCCGGCATAAGGCCCGCGCGGCTCCGGCTCCAGCTCGTCGATGATTTCCATCGCGCGAATTTTCGGCGCGCCGCTCACCGTTCCGGCGGGAAAGCACGCCCGCAGCGCCTCAATCGCATCCAACTCGGGACGCAATCTGCCGCGCACGTTGGAAACCAAATGCATCACGTGCGAATAACGCTCCACCGCCATCAGCTCGTTGGCGTCAATGCTGCCAAATTCACAGACGCGGCCGAGATCGTTGCGGCCGAGATCGACGAGCATGAGATGTTCGGCGCGTTCTTTGGCGTCGGCCCGCAGCTCCGCTTCCAGGCGATGATCTTCGGCGGCGTCCATCCCGCGGCGGCGCGTGCCGGCGATGGGCCGCACTTCCGCGACACGATTTTCAACGCGCAGCAACGCTTCCGGCGACGAGCCGATCAGGCAGTTTTCATCGTGTTTGAGAAAATACATATAGGGCGACGGATTGATGCGGCGGAGGGCGCGATAAATTTGAAAAGGAGAAACAGAGAGCGTGCAGGAAAAACGCTGCGACAGTACGGCTTGAAAAATATCGCCGGCCGCGATATGCTCTTTTGCTTTGGCGACGGCGGCCAGAAATTTTTGGCGCGGAAAATTGGAGTGCGGCTCGGGCAAGTGGGCAGACGAGAAAGAGCCGCTTTCCGGCTGTTGCAGCGGCGCACAAATTTGCGCGCGCATTTTTTCCAGCCGCTCGCCGGCCTCTTCGTAGCGCCGCCGCACATTCAAGTCGCCGTCTTCGAGAAAAACGTTGGTGATGAGCAAAATTTGCTGTTGCACGTGATCGAAGACGATGACCGTATTATATAAGCCAAATTCGGCGTCGGGAAATTTTTCCGTTGTCTGATCACGTTCCGCCGGCAACGCTGGCGGTTCCGGCAGTTTTTCCAAATCCCGCACCGTATCGTAGCCAAAATAACCGACAAAACCGCCGGTAAAACGCGGCAATCCGGCCGGCCGCACGGGTTGGAATTTTTTGCGCGCCGTTTGCAGGTAAGCAAAAATATCGGCTGGCGCGGTTTCGTGATCGTCAAACGGCAGAGCCGGCTGCAAGCGTTCGATCTGTAGCCTGGAGGTTGGCGAAGCGCACGAACGGAAATAACGCGCGATCAATCGCGGCGCAAACCCGAGAAAGGAATAGCGCGCGATTTTTTCTCCGCCTTCGACGCTTTCCAGGAGAAAGCCGTGGCGCTGCGCTTCCGCCAGCCGCAGAAAAATTGAGACCGGCGTGAACGTATCCGCTGGCAGCGACAGGCTGAACGGCACGAGGTTGCCTTGCCGCGCCAGCCGCGAGAATTCTTCAAAAGATGACCACAGGCTCATAAATAAAATAGCGCCAAAATAAAAAACCCCACCTGGTGATTGCCATGGTGGGGCTGAAGACCTTTTATAATCTGTTTTTATAGAGTCTATCCGATCTGCGTCGGAAATGAGCAGTTTCCACCATGGCCACGCTGGCGCCAATACCAGTAGCTCCAATAAAATCGAACGGTGGAAAGGCTCTGAAATTTCATCATCATCTCATTAAATTGATTGCCAATTTAAGCAACTGGATTGTCATTGTCAAGAAATTTTTGAAAAATTTTTTTCTGATAATCCAGCTCGATTATACAACTAAAAAACTCTATTGCAATACTAATTTGGAATCGATCTACAAGATACAGTAAAATCAATTGTAATCCACATTCCGCTTTGAAATAGCCTTCTCTACACAATCGCCGCTGCCACTTTGAAATAGCCTTCTCTACACAATCGCCGCTGCCACCCGTATCTTCAGCGCCATGCCCGTGGTATCGAAATATCGAAAATCGTGATCTCGTGATTGGAACTGTGGCCCTCTTTTTTGCCCACGACAATTTCACCCAACTCAGCACGCACTTTTGTTCTCGTCACCAAACCGGCTTCCAAAGTAATGCTGCTCGCCTATCGTGACACATTGTTCGAGAATATCAACGACGACCTTGCTGGATGCTACCAATTTCGACTCCAACGCTTGCTTGTTGGCGCTATCCGCTTGGCACCGACGGTTTCATCGAGCGTTATATTGCTCGCGCAAAGATGAAATCATGCTTGAAGTTCCTTTTGCAAACTCTGCAGCCAAATATAAAGATGAATCATGATAAAAGAATATAAACAAACCCACAGCGGAAATCAAGCAGAGAGAATTTCTTTATATATTTTACGGTATCCTCACCGGCAGCGTCACATGCGAAGAAAACTGTTTCGAGCGAAACACCCGTTGCGTTGCCGTTTGATAATCCGATTCCTTCGCCAGAAAGATGTTCTCCACATACTTTTGCGGATTGCGGTCGATGACCGGAAACCACGTGCTTTGCACCTGCACCATGATCCTATGCCCGGGGCGGAAACGATGATCGCTGCCGTGCAAATCGATAACGTACTCGTTCACTTGATTCGGCACGATCGGCTCAGGCTTCTCAAAACTTTTGCGAAACCGGCCGCGCAGCACCTCGTTGGCGATCATCAACTGATAGCCGCTCATTTTAATGTCTTTCGGATAGTTTTCGGGATAAACATCAATCACCTTCACAATCCAATCGCTGTCGGTGCCGGAGGTCGAAGCAAAAAGATGCGCGATGATTTTGCCGGTGACCACCACGTCTTCCGGCAGCGGCTCGGTTTCCCAGCTCAACACGTCGGGGCGTTGATGCGCGAAGCGTTGATCTTCGAGCAGCCACGTTGACCAGCCCGAACCGTGCGGATAGTACGTCGGCTCGATCGGTCGCGGGCGATACGGCACCGGACGCGCCGGATCGGAAACATAACCGTCAAATTGTTTTTCATCGGCTTGTTGCGGCGCCTCAAACGAGAGACGGCCATTCGTATGAAAATAAAGATTGCGCGTGACGAAGTTTTGGCGCGGCGGCCATTGCTCGTAAGCCTGCCACGTGTTCGAGCCGGTTTGAAATGTGTGCGCTTCCTTCATCTCAAAGGCGCCCTTGTCTTTCAAAAAGTAGGCAAACCACGGCGCTTGAATTTTTTCGCGAAAATGTTTGCTCGCGGCGTTTTCGAAATCGATCTTGCCGAGCTTGCTGCCTCCGCCGCGATTCCAGCCGCCGTGATTCCATGGCCCGACGACGAGGTAATTCATCTTGCCGGTATCGTGCTTTTCCAGCGCGTCATAAATTTTGAGCGGGCCGTAAAAATCCTCCTGATCCCACCAGCCCGCCACATTCAGCGTCGGCACCGTCACCCGCGTCAAATATGGCGCGAACGCCTGCTTCTGCCAAAACGCGTCGTAATTCGGATGCGCCACAAAATCATTCCACGTCGGAATTTTGCCGAGCAAATATTTTGCATTCACGTTGGAAAGCGGCCCCAAATCGAGATACCATTCGTAGGTGTCGTACTGGTTGAAACTGAAGTTGGTGTTGATGTTCGAAGTTTCCATCATGGCGGCATATTCGAAGCCGTAGCTCAAGCGGAACGCGCCGTTGTGATGAAAATCATCGCCGAGGAACATGTCCGCCGGCGAGGCCTGCGGCGAAACGGCTTTCAGCGCCGGATGCGGATCGAGCATCGCCATCGCTGTCAACCAGCCGTCGTAAGAGACGCCGTAAATTCCGGCGCGGCCATTGTGGTTCGGAACATTTTTAAGCAGCCAGGCGATGGTGTCGAAGGTATCCGTGCTCTCGTCGATAGCCTGCGGATCGTTTTTGTCGCGCGGATTACGCAGCATCACGAACTTGCCATCGGATTTATAACGGCCGCGAATATCTTGAAAAACGAAAATATAACCCTCATCCACCAGCTCTTTCAATGAACTTTGGGGATTGCTGAACGTTTGGGGAGAAACGCCGTCGCCGATGCCGTACGGCGAGCGTTTGATCAAAAACGGCAGCGGCGCGGCCGCGTTTTTCGGCGCGTAGATGCTGGTGTTGAGACGCGCGCCGTCGCGCATCGGAATGAGAACCGTCTGCTTCTCGTAAACCCAATTGGAATCCGGAATTGATTTGGCGTAAAGCGGAGAAAGGCAAAGATGGAAAATCAGCGCCGTCAAACCGCTTCGATACATCATGTGAAGTTTTGTGTTTTTCATGTAAGCTCCCACGGAGGGCTAAAATCAGATGGACAGCGTTATGATTCGATCTGCCTACGGCTGAATCGTAGCTTTCATCAATCGGGATGAATTTGAAAGTCTTTTGAAAGCGGTGGCTGAACAGTAAGTATCTCGACAATGTTAAGTTAAAGGTAAAAGTTTAGCAATCTGAACCGGAGTGCAATGCTTTAGCATTGCAAAACTAAAGTTTTGCACTCCGAGATCACGTGGCTAAATTCATTCAGTTAAAGTTGAATGTCATTCTGGAAGAACCTTTTTGAATCAAAGCTGATTGTCCAATTCAAAAAGGGTTCCTACGGAATGACATTGCTGGGAATCTAACATTGTCAAGCTACTTCTTCGCGGCAACCCGTACCGTATCCGTCACCGTTTGTTGAATGTAAATCACATCGTAAACCGGCTTTTCGATGTAAATCGTATCGGAGCGGGTGTAGAACATCATGTCGTGCGCGAATTGGTCGTTGGGGTTGAGCGCCTTGAGTAGCTCGTCTTCTTGAAAGCCCCAAATTTGCAATGAGGCGGCGCCTTTTTCAGAGCCGTCAAAATCGAATTGCAAGGTCAAGCGACGGCCGACGTAATTCTTTTCGACGAGACGAACCAGGCCGTTGAACATCGAGAGGGCAGCCGGAAAATTCGAGCGGGCGCCGTATTCGCTGCGCTTACCGCGTTCGGCCACGACCTCGATAAAGCTGCTGCGTTTCCAGTTGCGCATCACCGCCAGGGCGGTGTCCGATTCGCTCAGGCTGAACAGTTGTTTGGAGGGATACACTTCGAGCACGTCTTTTTCGTTGAAGCCGTCGCCGAGCACGTCGATGACCTCGATGCTGTCGATTTTTTGCTCGGGGATGAAATACTGCTCGACGAAGAAGTTGATCGTCTCGCGATCTTTAATGGTCGCCACCGGCACGGTTTTGCGCGTCACCAGCACTTGACTTGATGGTTGCGCTGCCGCCGGATGACTTAGCATCATTACGTTCAACGAAAATAACAGCCATCCACTTCCTGCAAACATTCTTCTATGCTTCATGACAGTCCTCAATTATCCTCACAAAAAGATTTGAGTTGATAAAGGCCACACCAGTTTTTAAACCAAATAGGGCGGTGATTGAGCAAGAAAACTTTCAGGCGACGACCGAGAAGCTTTCTGCGTTTGGCCAGCTAGATGTTGCCTACTGCATCGCCCGGAGCTTGTCAAAATAACTCCTGGCTTTGTCAACCTGCCCGGAGCGGCGATACCCGTCCACCAGCAGTTTATAAAGATTTTGCAATTCTTCCGGCGTTAATTGCGATGACAGCGACACGGCTTTTTCACCGTTGGCAATGAGGAGCTGAGGATTCGCGCTCGTCAAATCCGCCATGAACATGTAGCTTCTGCCGCGGCCGCTCCACTCGATCTCGGCGGCTTGCGCAAAATAGGCGTAGGCCAGCCGGCGATCGCTGCGCAGCGTATCGATGCCCATATTATAACACATCGCGCCGTAGGCGTCGAAATAATCCTGGTAGCCCGCCTCCAGCGGCGCGCCGCCGGCGCCTTTGGGAATGGTTTGAATCACTTCGTACAACCGCGACACCGCGCTGGCTTTGCGGTTGAGATTTTTATACTCGATCGCCGCGTACGTCCAGCTCATCTCGTCTTTGGCGCGCTTGGTTTTGAGAATGCGGTGAATCAAATCGGCGTAAATTTTGCCGGCGGCTTCGAACTGGCGGCGATTGGTCAGCGCATTCGCCGAATCCTTCATCACCGAGCCGTAGATATTGCCGTCGTCCCAGTTGATCCATTTGACATTCGACTCGATCACCGCGAGATAGTCGGGATTGCGGGTGAGGGTTTTGGCGTGATGCAGCTTTTGCAACGCCTGTGGCGCCTCAAACAATTTAATCGCCGCCTGCGCCTGAAAATAAACCGACAAGAAACGGTACGTCGTGTCGATGGTGGCTTCCACCGGCAGCCCAGGATTTTGCAAACGCCGCGGATTGACTTCGGCGGAGGCGAGCAGGACTTCTTCGCATTTTTTGAAATTATCCAGCGCCTCGGCCCAATGCTGCTCGGCAAAATAAGTCGAGCCGAGATTGTAGTAATGCAGATACTCGCCGGGTTCCAGGCGCGCCAAGGTCCCCCAAATGTGCAGGGATTTGTCAAACGTCATGTCTTTGGGGAAGCGCTGCGCCAGCAGCTTGTAGGTCAAAGCCAGATAGTTTTGCACTTGCGCATTGAACGGATTGAGCTGCACCGAACGTTCCAAATATTTTTGCGCCTCTTTCAAATTATAACTCGCCTGAATGATCAAGCGCTGTTCCTGCGTGCGGTCGAAGGCTTGCAGATTTTGCGCGGCTTCATCCAATTTCAACGCCCCCGGAATCGTTTGTTTCACTGCCGCCAGCGAATCTTCCGGCCGCACCGATTTGACCGGTGATTTTTTGGCGTTGTCAAGGATGAGCCAGAGCGAGTCGCTCACATTATAATGCTGGCGGCCTTTCACAAACAGGGAAGTGGCTTCGCGCTCATCCTTCGTGGCGACAAACAATCCGGCGGAAATCGAATCGGCGCGCGCCGCCACCAGCGGGGAAATTCCGGGCGGCACTCTGATCGCGCGATAGCTGCGCGCCGCGCCGCTGCCGCCACAGCTCGCGAGACCCAGCGCCAGCGCGATCAAACTCAGGCAATAAGCACAACGGGTTTTCATGATTTTTTCTGGCCTCCGGCTTTGTTGGTCTTATCCCACCAGGATAAGAAAACGTTGTAAAATTTCGAGGTTTCCTGCAGCGTCGGCCTTTGTTCGAGCATGCTCACCGAGGCGACGGCGGCGGTTTCATTGCGGCTGGCAATGCCTTTGCTCAAATAAAAACTTTGCTTGCGGAAACCGGTGTCACGCAAACAAATCGCCTGGGTGCTGTCGCCGGCGGCAACGAGCAGCAGCCCGAAATCCTCCGACACCTCGTTGCATAACATGAACAACTCGTATTCGGTCTCGTTCGTCGCAATCGCCACGCGCGAGGTGATGTCGCCGGGTTTAAAGCGCATGTACTGCTTCAAAGCCGGCGGAAAGTCGTAGGGATTTTTGCGCATCCACTCCAGCAATTCGTGAAAAAGTTTTTTGAGATCGCGCATGCGCCAGTCTTTTTCGCCGTCTTTGTTCTTGATGACGATTTTTTCCGGGCCGGTTTTTTCGGCCTTCTTGTGATCGTTGATGATCGGCGCGGCGCGGCCGGTGGAATAACCTTCGCCGCTGGGCGCGCCGCCATAACCGCTTTTCGGCGTTTCGATTTTCGGCGCAAAAACGTTGCTCGGCGTGCCGAACACCGGCAAACCATTGGGCCGGCTGTGCTCCACCGGCGCGTTCACCGCGGGCATCAGGCTCGTGCCGACGTTGATCTCGGGCATTTTCACCGACGAGGGCAGGGAAGCGCTGCGCTGCAACAGCATCAAATCTTTCGGCGCCTGATCGACGACGTGCGCCAGCGCTTGCAACGTGGTCAAATCGATTTGAGGAATCTCGTTCGGCGCCGCATTGGCCGGCGCCACCATTTCCTCGACTGACTTCGAGGCCTGCGGCTTGTTCATTTTTTCGCGTCCGGGCAAAACCGGCTTGGGCGGCTGGAACTTGGTGAAGTCGATTTCCGCAAATTTTTCGACGTTAAAGCGCGGTTCCGAAAATCTCACCTGCAGCGCCGCCAGATAAAGAAGCAAAACCAAAATAGTCGTCAAAATGTACGTCCACAGTTTCTCCGGCTCGAGGCGGCGAAGCCGTCCGTACACACTATACGCCAGGCTCGACATAATTGATATTCTTTACAAAGTGATTTCGTTCGCAAACATCCAGCACATTCACGGTCAGTTGAATCGGCGAGTTGGGATCGGGTTGAATGAGAAAGATGACGTCTTCGTTGCGGCTCAAATAATTTTGCCGCACCGCGCGCAACACCTGCTCGATGCGAAGCAAATCCGAATCGCTGGCAATTTCCTGGGCGCCGTCGATCACCATATAGCGCGGACCGTCCAGCACGAGAATCGAAACCGTCTTGAGCCGGGATGGCGAGCTGACGGCGGCGACCTCGCGCGGCAATTTCACCTGGGTTTTGCGTTCGATATCGCTGATCGCGACAAAACCAAACAGCATGGTCAAGGCGATATCGATATAGCGAATAATCATTCCGGTTCTGGCCATATCACATTTTGACTTTTTTTCCGATGCGCACGTCGACGCTGCGCGCCACGTCGATCCGGTCGCAAAGATCCACGGCGCGCATCACAAAACGCACCGGCGTATCGTAGTTGGCGCGAACCCGCACGCGCATTTTATACTTTTTCTGCGCCAGCTCGCTTTTTCTGGCGAGCAGATACCGCTCCACGATATCAGGATCCGGCGTTCGAATTTTTTCGCCGTCGAGAAGATAAATGCCGTTTGTCTGCACGCCGACAAAAACCACCATCTCCGCATCGGGAGGCGCCGGCTTCAATTCCACCGTGGTCGCCAATTCGATCTTGTCGTGCCGGCTCAGCTCCGAAAAACAAATGAAGCCGAACAGCAAATTCATGCAAATATCAATATAGCGAATCACTGTGCTGCCGCTGCTCATCATACCGACTTTACTCCCGTCCCATGGACTCAAAAGAGGTTTCGAGCTTGCGGCCGCCCTTGGGTTTTACCGTCGCCTTGACGATGTTGACGCCGGAGGTTTCGCCGAGACGAAAGCCGACCGCGGCGACGCCTTCGTCATTCGTTTTCACTTCCAGACGGGTTTTATCCCGATCCAGCCGGCCGGTGTTGTATGTCACCTCGAAGTGAACGGCTTGATCCGGCACGGGATTGCCGCAGGCGTCTTCCAATTTCAAACGCAGCGGCTCGGGCAAATGCGAGCCGGGGCGGCCGGTTTGCAAATGTCCGGCGAGAACATACATTTTGTCCGCCGGGCCGACGCGGCTTTCGACTTCAAATTCTTCGCTCAGACTGGCCTCGCCATTGACTTGCGCGACGATCTTTTGCTTGCCGAGCAGCTTGCCCAACCGCGCTTGCACTTTGGCGCGGCCGATGATGTCCGTATCGATCTGCCGGACGCTCTCGCCGTTATCGAAACTCACCATGCTGCCGTTGGCCTCAAACGTTACGGTAACGTTTTTCATCGGCTTGCCGTGCTGATCTTCCACCGCCACTTCCAAAGCTTTCGGTAGCGCCGTGCCGGCATCCGCGACTTGATGATTGCCCGAGAGAATTTTCAACCGGCTCGGTATGCGGCTTGGCGGCGGCGAAGATTTTACGGCCAAATTATTATTGGGCAGTGATGAGACAGAGGGATGAAGTCCTGCGTCTTTGGCGGCCAGCGCCGACTGGCCCCTGCCGAAACGATTGCGAAACAAATCGGCGCGTTCCGCCACCAATTCCATGTGGCGGTGAAACGTCGAATGCGCCCACGAAATGCCGAAATTCAAAATAATACTGACGATCAAACCGCCGATGGTGGTGACCAGCGCGACGCCCATGCCGGAAATGATTTGCGACGATTCCAATTGGCCGGGCATGAAGGTTTGGTACATGCCCAGCACCGTGCCGAGCAAACCCAGCGCGCCGGCGGTGTCCGAAAGCAGAACCGCAAAGCTGCGGCCGACTTCGTACCGTTCCTTGATCGATTTCACGAAGCTGTTGATTTCCACCTGCAACGCTTCGGCGGTCGAATCGCGCTGCCAGAGATCGCACAAGCGATCCAGCAACTGCGCGATTTTTGATTTCGGATGCTCCCGCACCAGTTCCCAGATTTCCTCGATCTCGGATTCGTCGTAGGCGCCTTTGAGTCCGAGTTTTTTCTCGATGATTGCGCTGATCGGCTTGGCGTAATGGTTGTCAAAAAAGATGCGGACAAACTGATAGATGATGACGCCGAGGCCCAGAATCAAAATGCCATAAATCGGATACATGACCCAGCCGCCTTGCGCCGTCCATTCCGAGAAATTGCTGGCAATGCCGCCGCGCGGCGTTTCGGCTGTGATGGTGAGCGGCTGCGACGTCGTGTCGAGAAGGGCAGTCGAGAACGCCGGCGGCGGGGCAGTCACCGTATCCTGCAAGGCCATGCCCGCAGGGTTTACGGCCGCTAGCCCGAACGCCGGCGCCAAACTCGCAAGCATGAACAAAAAAACCGCCGGTCCCAAGCACGGGACGCGCGTCGTGCGCTTTGTGAACATATTAGAATCTCCGTCAAAAAATAATAATTTCATAAAACCCAACGCGGACAAGCCGCAACCAAAAGAGAGCGCTCACGGAATGGAACTCTCACGGGAAAAAATTCATGAATTCATTTCCGTGAGAGTTCCATTCCGTGAGCCAGATTTCTTTGCTTTTATTGCAAAGATTTCACTTGTAACAAAGCAAGGCGTAAAACGAAAGGCATAACGTGAATTTGCGCATTACGTTTTACGCCTTACGATTCACGTTTTAATTCACAACAATCGTCGCCGTGGCTCGTCCCGTGCTCGGGACCGTCAAATCCTTGCGCCGCATGATCTCGATCGTGATGCGGCGGTTCTCGCGGCTGACGATCAGCGGCTGGCGCGGCGAGGTGTATTTTTGGCCGTCGGCGGATTGCCAGCGCAGGTAGTAATAATACGCGCCGGGCAGCGGCAATTCCCCGTCCGGCCAACGCCAATTCCACACGTAACGCCGTGGAATTTGTTTTTCACCGGCGTATTTGAGCAGCTCTTTCCCCTCGGCGTCTTCAATAATGAACGCCCACGCCACCGGCCCGCGGCGCAAATCCGCCAAGTTCAGCGCGAATTTGAACGTATCCGCCGGCACGCTCAGCTCGCGGTGATAAACAAATTCGGGAATTTTGCGCCCGGCCAAACGATCCGGCGGCGCGTTGCGCGCCGTCGAATCGCGCCGCGCAATTTCGAGACGATCATTCAACGGTCCATACAGCGACAAATATTTTAACAACAAGTAAACGCGTTTTTCCTCGGCCGGCGCGATGAGGCGCGTGCGAAACGCCGGGTCTTTCATTTGTTTGGCCAGATTGCGCAGAAACTCCAGATAATTTTGGGTGTGATCTTTTCGCATCGCATGAACGATCCCGACGCTGTCCCTGGGAATATCAAATTTTGCCGCGGCGTCACTCGTCGCCGCTTCGATGCCGGTCATCAAATGTTTGGCGCCGATTTGCGGCAGCGCCGGCTCGAGGCTGTCGGCCGAAAAAAGAATATTCACCGGCAGGCTCGCCAGATCTTTCGGCGTCAAAGCCGGGTCGATTTTGCGGTAAATGAATTTATCGACCATCTTGAGCGTGTCAAAAACCGAGCGCACGACAAAGGCGGTGGCGGGATTGACGGTCCCGAGCATGGGACGCGCGTATTCCTCTTTCAGCCACTCCGGCTCGTAGGGCGTGCGATTTTTGCGGAAATTGAACGACAAGCCGAGTTCGTGCGAGCCGCTGCTGGCGAGACGCAATTCATTCATCGGATAATTGTAGCGATAACTCAGGCTCACGCCTTGCATCACGTGCATCGAGCCTTCGAGCGCGGCGGCTTCGCGGCCGAAGACGATTTTCAGATAACCGAGATCCGGGCGGAAACTTTCGAACGCGATCATCGGCAGCGTTTCGCCCTCATCGCGCGACACGCCGATCAGCGCGCGGAAATAGCCCATGCCGATGGCCGCGCCCAGGCTGAACGCGCGCCGCAGGCGGACGTTTTCATCGTACATCGAAATATTCGAGCGCGTGAGATGCGAAACGTTGAATGCCAGCGTGACGTAACGATGCGGCACGGCAACGACGCCGAAACCGAGGTCGGGAAAAATCCATTTGGAGAGGCGGGCGAGCGCCGGGTCGTCTTCGGCTTCGAGGACGAATTGGCTGCGGTCAAAGGCGCGATTGCTAAAACCCACATTGACGGCGGCGGCCAAATTGGCGTGAAGCTTTTTTCCGAAAACCGCGTTCAGCACGACGGCGTTGTACAACGGCGTTTGCAAAACCTGGCCTTGCAGGCCGTACCCAAAATGATCGAACCGCCAGAGGCTGCGATTGGACGTCGTCAAGCTGAAGAAACTGTGGCGCAAATCGAGGCCGCCGGACAAAACGCCGTAATGCAGCGCTTTGCTGCCGAGCGTGAAAAGCGGATCCTGCAGGACGGCGACGGCCGGGTTGAGCAGGCTGGCGCGCGCGTCGCCGCGATCGGCGGCGTTGGCGAAAATCAAGTTCTGCGCCGCAACGAAACGCGCGCTCATCAGCACGACTAAAATGGCGAGGCAATGTCGAGAAGTTTTATTCATGGATATATAACCATCGCATTTAAAAACGCTGGCAACAAAAGCATTAGCAAAATAATTAGTCCATTAAGAGTGAAATCTTTGCTTTAAAAGCAAAAACTTTGGACACAAAAATAAAAGCTCACAAAATAGAATCTTTAGTTTTGTGGCCTTTCGCTTTTGTGAGCCGATAATTTGGTTGCGGCTCGCCCGCGTTGGGGCAGGATAATTGAAAATCTTTTGCAAAGACTGCGTCCGTAGGATTTTTTGCTTTAATGCTTTTTATCGAATCAACACCAATTGACCGCTCCCGACTTTTTTGCCGTTATCTTCCAACAGCCATAAATATGCCCCGGGCATTTGCAGATCGCCGCGATCGTCGCGCCCATCCCAGCCGATTTCAGGCTCGCCCCGTCTTTCCGGCCGCAGCAAACGCACTTCCAGACCGCGCAGATCGTACACCCGCAGCAGCAGCGTTTGCGGATCGTAGCCGGTGAAGTGAATTTTGGCTTGATCGTTTTTGCCGTCGCCGTTCGGCGTGAACGCATTCGGCCTGGCGAAGGCGCGATTGCCGGTGCCCGCGCCAGCCAGGACGACTTTTTGCGTTTGCGTCCGGCCCGGATCGCTCAACGCGGAATAAACCAGCTTGAGCGTATCGACCATTTCGCCGTGGCGCTGCGGCGCAAAATTGACGGCAAAAAACTGGGGATTGTGCGGGAAAATCGTTAAAGTATCGGGCAAAATTTTGAAATCGCGGCTCGCGGGCTGCAGGGCGCGAACGATGAGGCGGCTGTCGGCGCTGCAATTGGTCACTTGCAAATCGAGGCGCTTAACCTGGCCGACCGCGACTTCGCCAAAATCCAATTTGGCCGCGCCAACTTGCAAACACGGCGCGCCGTCCATCACATTTCCCCACAAGCTGACGCTGAGGCGCTGGAGATTTTGCTGCCAATCGACGCAGTAAATGTACAAGGAATCGGCGAAGGTTCTGAAATCATCGCCTTTGAACGAAACCGTAACGTTCAAGCTCTGGTCTTTTTCCAACGTCACCGGCAGCGGCCGTTCGGGACGAGTCGCGAAGACGCGCAGCTTGCGCGCCAGCTCGATTTGGCTGATTTCGATTTTGCCGCAGCCGGCGTTGGTGATCGTCACCTGCTCGGTTTTGGTTTCGTCGAGGTGGCTGTTGAACGCCAGCGCTTGATGCGACATCTCCAGCCTCGCCATGTCATCGCGGCCGGCGCCTTGCAACGCAACGCGAAACAGCGCATTGGCGGCAAGATCGGTTTGCACCAACAACGTGTCGCTCACGTTTCCGGCCTGTTTCGGCGTAAACGCCAGCGGAATCACCACCGACTCCTGCGGATGCACTGGTTTGGGCAATTGGATCGCGCCGGCGATTTTAAAAAGCTCGCCGCGCGCCGTCATAATTTGCGTCAGGGTTAAATCCGACTGGCCGGTGTTGGTGATGGTGCATTCGCGGGCGATGCTCTCATCCAGACAGGCTTTGCCGAAGTCGATGCGATTGGGGCCGGCCAATTTGCCGGGAAGGCCGTTGCCATTGCCGTTCAGCGTGACTTCAAAACGCGGCTGCACCGGATCGGAGCTGGTGATGACCAGCAAGGCCTGGCGGGCGCTGGCGAGGCTGGGCTTAAATTCCAAAGCCAGGCGCGAGGAGCCGCGCGAGACAATGACGGGCGGGCCGATATCGATCACTTTGAAATCATTCGCATGAGCGCCTTCGATCTTCACGCCGGTCACGGTCAACGGGCAATCGCCGAGGTTGTTCAAGAGATATGAATCACGGCGCGCGCTATCGACGTCCGTCGGCGCAAAGGCCATGCGGCTCTGGCCGCCAATTTCCGCCGCTGTGCCGCTGCCGTGCAATTTCACTTCGAGCAGGCGGCCGTTGCTGGCGTTGCTGAAAAGCTGCAGCGCCGCGCTGTACTCGGCTCGCTGCAGCGGTGTGAAAAATACCGTCAAGGTTTTGCTCTGCTGCGGCTCGAGCTGAAAACCCCTACGGGCGTCGCCGGCGGCAGTTGAAAAAATTTGTTGAGTGGAAGCCACGCGCACGGAGTCGACGCGCAGCACCGCGCTGCCTTTGTTCGTCACCACCGCGCGCAGGCTGTCACGGCTGCCGACGCAGAGGGCCGGGAAATGATACGCCGAGGCGTCCGTCGTGATGATCGCCTGCACCGATTTCGTGCCCTGCCCGCGCAAGAAAACATTCACGGTGGCTTCGTCGGGATCGTTGCTCGTGATCGACAATGTCGCGGTGAAAAGGCCGGTAGAATCGGGCGAGAACGCAACCGTTACCGCGCTGTCCTGCTTGCAGGCCAAAGCGAAAGCCTGCGCCGCCGCCGTGAAGCGCGATGATGAAATGGCCAGACTCGCCACGTTCAAATCGACCTCGCCGAGATTGCGGATGGCGAGCCGCGAGCTTTTGGTGCTGTCGACCGACACCACGCCGAAATCAAGCGTGTCCGCCGCCACGGCGATATGCGGCGCTGCCACGCCGCGGCCATGCAATCTGGTTAGAAATTGGCGTTCACCGGACGAATTCGTCACGATTCGCAGCGTGCCAGTGTAGTCACCGATCGAAGTTGGCGTAAATTTCAACACAACATTCAATTTGCCCTGAGCCGGAATAATCTGCGGCAGGCTCGGCGATGCCACCGAAAAAACGCCGGTAGCAATCAGCGAATCGACGCGGAGATCGCAACCGCCGTCATTGCCGATGACATAGGTTTTTGTGGCCGAATTGACGAGCCCGGCGCAGGTTTGAACTTCGACGGCGCCGAACTCCACGGTGGGCGTAACGACAAGAACGGGAACAGCGCCCTGCCCGCGCAAAGCAACCGTCACGGATTTTTTATTGGCGTCGTTGCTGAAAATAGCGAGCGCACCCTCGGACACAGCGCCGGCGACGGGTGTGAAACGAATGCGAATGGTATCGCGCTGGCCGGCGGCAACGGAAAAAGTCCGGGCGTGATCGGTGGAGAAGGCGGGATTGGAAAAAACCAGCGAGTCGACTTGCAGGGTTTTCTCGCCGGTATTGGCGACCACGGCGTGCAATTGCTTCTCAGCGCAAATTTTGCCGAACGTCAACGCCAGCGGGGTGACTTCGATGTCGGGCCGGGTCGCCGCCGCGTTTCCCTGCAAAACCACGACGAACGGATTGCGCTGCCGGTCATTATTATAGATTAACAAACTCGCGTGATACGCGCTCAAAGCTGCCGGCGAGAAGCGCACCGCGAATGTGGCCGTATCACCCACCGCCAAAATTTTCGGCAAGCTCGCGGCCTCGACCGAGAACGCAGCCGCATTGGCGCCGGCAATTTTCACGGAATCGATGCGCAGCGCGCAGTCATTGCCGTTTAAAACGTGCGCCACTTGGGCGGCGGATTTGCCCATGACCACCTCGCCAAAATTCAGCGAGTCGCCCGTACGGGCGGAAATCCTGGCGCCGAGGCCGCTGCCTCTGAGCGTGACGGCGGCGTTGCCGGCGTTGCTATGAATGGTCAGAATTTCGCTATACGAAATGAAATCAGCGGGCGCGAATGTCACCGGCACGGTTTTTTGCGCGCCGGCCGGCAAAATAAAACCCCTACGGGCGTCGCCGGCGGAATCAATTTGAAAAACCGCCTGGGAGACCGCGAGATGATTCACCTGCAAATCGGCGTTGCCCGGATTGGAAATTTTCAGCGCCAGCGTCGCCGCGCTGCCGACGCAGACCTCGCCCCAATCGAGCGGCCGGGTCTCGACCACCATTTTCGGCGCGCTCGCGCTGATGGCATAAAGCTTCTTGTCGCTGGCGACGTACACCGTGCCATCGGCGCCGAAGGCCGGCGAGAACTGGCACTGAATCTCCGGCATCGACCAGCGCAACTGTCCGCCTTCCGAGGTGGAGATCAGCCCGTCGTTGTCATCGACAATGTAAATTTGGTTGGCCTGATCGAGAACCAGCTCGGTGAGAAATTTGCCGCTGGCGGGTGAAGACGACCAGCGTTTGCTGCCGTCACGATTCAACACCAACAACTCGCCGGATTTGGCGCTGGCGAAATAAAGGCTGCCGTCGGTTCCCAGCGCCGGCAGTTGCGCCGGCCCGAAGTTTTCGGGAAACCGGTAGCTCCAGCGCTCGACGCCGGAGTTGCTGATGGCGAGGACGTTAGGACTTTCCAAAGCGGTGACATAAATCAATTCAAACCCGTCGACGATCAAACCGCTGAGCACGCCGACAGCCGAGCAATTCACGTCAAGCCGGCGCGAGCCATCCGGGCCGTAGCCTTTGAGAGAGGCGCCAGCGACAACGTAAATCGTGCCGTCGGATGAGATCGCCGGGCCGTTGCCGGGATAGGCTTCGAGATTGACGCGCCACTTGATTTTTCCATCTGGCGCCAGCGCATACAAGCGGCAATCTTTCGCCGCCACGTAGATCGTGCCATCGCCGCCGATATTCGCCGAGAGCCGAACCTCGCCTTCCAGCGCCGCGCTCCAACGCAGCGCGCCGTCGGGATTCACCGCGTAAAAAATATTTTGGGTGGAGCCAAAATAAATGACGCCGTCGCGCCCCACGATCGCCGGCGCGATAAACTGTTCGCCGGATAATTTTTTGCCCGTAAAACTCCATTGCAAGCGTCCCTCCGGCGAAACCGCATAAAGCGTGTCGTTCTCATTGCCGGGAATATAAATGGTGCCGTCGCCGCCAAGCACCGGCGAGCCGAGCTTGCCGCCGCTCAAATTCAGCGCCCATTTCAACTGCGGATTCGTCGGGCCGACGACCTGCGCGCGGCCGGTCATGAACGCATCATGCCGGGAGGCCGGCCACGAACTGGCGGCGAGTCCGGTTTGCGCGGGCGCCGGCGCGGCGGCGAGAATGAGCAGCAGCGTGAGGAACGAAAAAAGTTTGGTCATATCACTTTCAAAAAGGTAAAAAAGTGATTCATCTCGGCACACTGGAAACGAAGGCGGAACTAAAGTAATGATAACGGTTTAAAAAGCAGGCGTTTGGATTGGCGGCGTCTATCAATTTGATTTGTGCAGATATTAGGCCATCTGCTGCCGGTAAACCTTTGAAAAAAAGAATTCCCGCTCGCGGCCAGAAGCCGAGAGGGAACGATTCATCACACCCGCGGGCGCGATCGGTGAAATTAAATCAAAGAAAAGGCGCAGGAGAGTTTTTTCCAGCGTGTAACACCTGTTTCGACAAGGGCTTGACACGCTGATGTAGTCGGCTGTGAGTATCCTTCACGCATAAGTTTTTTACCGGTCGTCCTAGACCCCCTACTACCAACGAAGAAGCACAGGCAAGCTGTGGAGGGGGATAAAATGTTAAAAAAAGTAAACTGGATTTTCCTAACCATGAAAAAAATACCAAGTCCGTGTGTGAAAGTAGATAAATTTTATCAATAAAGCAAGCGGAAAATTGTAAAAATAAAGTGACATGCCGCTGAAAGTTGACAATTTCCTAAGAATTATCCCCGGCTTTCAGCAGTGAAAAAATAGATGTACTTTTTACTGAGATGAAAACGCGTGTCCTGTGCAATATTTTTTTTGCAATGAGACGATTTTTTAGAACGGCAGCCTTTCCAGCACGGCTGCGACCACTCGCTCCGGCAGTAATTTATTCTGGCAATCGAGATGGCCGAGCGGGCAAAAGTTTTTGTGGCAGGGACGGCATTCGATTTCATGCCACAGCGCAAGATGGCCATCGGCTTGATGATAAGGAAACCAAATCCGCGGTTGGCTGGAGCCAAACAAGCCAATCGTCGGCGTGCCGGCGGCCACGGCCAGATGCATGACGCCGCAATCGTTCGAGACAAACACGCGCATGTGTTGTTGGATACTCGCCAACTGACGCAGTGGCAGCACCGGCAGCAAAATGACGGCATTGCGAGAAGTCGAAGATTGAGGCGGCGGAATTTGCCGCATGACGTCCAGCGCGATTTTCTCTTCGCCCGGGCCTTGGGTGATCACCACCTGAACATGGTGATCAACGAGCCGGCGCGCCAATTCAGCAAAATGTTTTTCCGGCCAGCGCTTATTCGGCCAGCTGGCGCCGGGATGCAGGCCGGCGATGGGCCGCGCGAGGTCGAGATGATAGTCATTTAAAAATTCCCGCGCCGACTGCTTTTCCTGCGCGGTAATAAAAATCTCGGTGCGAGGCTCGCTCTTGGTGATGCCAAGCGCTTCGAGGCTGCGCCAGTGAAAATCAATCGCGTTCGTTTCGATGGCCGGCGCCGGCACGCGAACGTTGTATAATTTTCCACGCCCGCGAAAATCGCCGCCGACGCGAATTGGCGCGCCGGTCAGCCACGTCATCAAGGCGGTGCGCGGATTGCCAAACAGATCGATGGCCAGATCAAAACGCCGCCGGCGCAATTGCGAGTAAGCTTGCCATTGCGCGACAAGACTGCCTTGCGACGGAAACGCCATCACCTCATCGAGATGCGGATTGTGCAGTAGCAGCGGCGCGAAAGTGTCTTGCGTCAAATAGCTCAATTGCGCGTGCGGAAAAACTTCCTTGAGCCGCCGGATGAGCGGTGTGGTGAGAATCACATCGCCCATGAAGCGCAGCCGGCTCAACAAAATGCGACGAATATTGTTTCTGTCTGCAATTTTCAAAAAAACCTTTTTCGTTGCGGCTACGCCCGCAGGGTTCTCTTTTAGTTGCAAAATCACTACTGTCCGGTTAAAGCTTAAAATGACTGTTGGTCGTGCGTAAAAAGGCCATTTTGATGATTAACGTCTCCAACTGACGGCTGCTTCACATCAGTTTTATGTGGATAACTCAAAAAGTCGTGGATAACTCCGGGGGTTGTGAAAAAAAGCTTGAGTTTCCGACGCGGCATTTCGTATTTTAGTGCAAGAGCAGTTTATGAAATGTCAACCACCAGGAGATTCAAGCCATGCAACAATTTAGTACCATCTACAATCAG
>Ga0073934_10003366_pt1 | contig 29712 bp, 29 predicted proteins | sample LarsenN4metaG_FD_76834 | JGI IMG/M metagenome (GOLD analysis project Ga0073934, IMG submission 76834) | Hot spring sediment bacterial and archeal communities from British Columbia, Canada, to study Microbial Dark Matter (Phase II) - Larsen... ... | reverse complement strand
TCGGAGACCGCTCCTGCGTCTTGCTGCGTCGCGGTCGGAGACCGCTCCTACTTGTTGCAATAGTCGATGATCCGCGCGATCTCGCTGCGCAGGTCCTTGCGGTGCACGATGCGGTCCACGAAGCCGTGCTCCAGCATGAACTCGGCCCGCTGGAAGCCCTCCGGCAGCGTGGCCCGGATGGTGTTGGCGATCACGCGCGGCCCGGCGAAGCCGATCAGCGCCCCAGGCTCGGCCAGCGTGACGTCGCCCAGGAAGGCGAAGCTGGCCGCCACGCCGGCCGTCGTCGGGTCGGTCATCACCACGATGTACAGGCCGCCGGCCTCGTCCAGCTTGGCGATGGCAGCCGACGTCTTGGCCATCTGCACCAGCGAGACCATGCCCTCCATCATCCGCGCCCCGCCGCTGGCCGTGAGCATCACCAGCGGCAGCTCTTCCTTGAGGGCGCGTTCGGCGGCGGCGGCCACCTTCTCGCCGACGACGGCGCCCATCGAGCCCATGATGAAGAAGGGGTTCATGACGCCCATGATGACCGGGCGGCCCTTGACGAAACCCTTGCCGACGACGATCGCTTCCGTGTCCCCGGTCTGTTTGCGGGTCTGCTCCAGCCGCTCGCGGTATGTGATGCGGTCGCTGAACTCCAGCGGGTCGGTCGGCTCGAGGTCCGCCAGGAACTCCTCGAACGCGCCGGGGTCGTTGAGCTGCCGGATCCGCGTGCGGGCGTCGATGCGGTAGTGGTAGTCGCACTCCGGGCAGACGTGCAGCGACTCCTCGAGGATGCGGCGGTAGATCATCGCCTGGCACCGGGTGCAGCGGATCCAGAGCCCCTCGGGAACGTCGACATTGCGGCGGGTCTGCGTGGGCGTGTCGGCCATGCGCTCCATCCCTGGCTACGGGCCGGGGGCGGGGGCTTCCGCGCCATACTCGACCACCACCGGCTCATCCTGCCCCCAAGCATCCTCCCAAATCCGCGCCGCGTCCAGTCCGTTCAGCACGTAGCGCGCGATCGCCAGCGACACCGGCCGCAGCACCACTCCTACGCCGCCTCGCCCGTTGCGCCGCACCAAGCGCTGCACGAACTTCCGCAACCGCTCCGCCGCCGCCGCAAACTCCTCGCCGCCGGGCGGGCAAACGCTCAGCGGCGCTTCCTGGAGCTGGCGGTAGGCGCTGGCATAGCGCGTGCGGAGCTGAAGGTCGGTCAGTCCGGCCCACAGGCCCAGGTCGACCTCCTTCAAGTCCTGCACCGTGCGCGTCGGCACGCCCAGCCGCCGGCCCAGCAGCCGCGCCGTTGCCCGCGCCAGCTCGTCCGGCGCGTGCAAGATGCGTGAGAGATTCAGCGGCCGCAGCCGCTCCACCCAGGCCGAGACCCACGCCTCGGCCTGCGGCGTGAACGCCAGCTCCACGCGGCCGAGCAGCCGACCCTCGGAGTGCCAGTCCGACGGCCCGCATGGGATCAGCGTGATGATCATCGCTTTCGCCCCGCAGCGCTGGCATGGAGCGCCGCCGCGCGCAGCGCCGCGACGGCGGCAATCGGATCGTCGCTCCGGAAGATGGCGTGCCCGGCGACCAGCGTGTCGGCGCCGGCCGCGACGGCCAGTCGTGCCGTCTCCAGGTTCACGCCGCCGTCCACCTCCAGCCACTGCTCCTCGCTCATCAGGTCGGCCAGCGTGGCGATCTTGTCCAGGCAGTCGATGCGGAAGCGCTGGCCGCCGAAGCCCGGCTGCACCGCCATGACCAGCACGATGTCGACGTCCTCGACCACCTCCAGCACGGCCTCGACCGGCGTGGACGGATTCAGTGCGACGCCCAGCTTGACCCCCAGCTCGCGCAGGCGCTTGACGGTCTCGCGCGGGTGGTCCACCACCTCGATGTGGAACGTGATGCTGCTCGCGCCGGCTTCGACGAACGGGCGCGCATAGCGCTCCGGGTCGGCGATCATCAGGTGCGTATCGAGGAACAGGTCGGTGACGTTGGAGATCGCCTCGACCACCGGAACGCCGAACGAAAGGTTGGGCGCGAAGTGGCCGTCCATGATGTCCAGATGCAGCAGGTCGGCGCCGGCCCGCTCGATCAGCTCGATCTGCTCGCGCAGGCACGCGAAGTCGGCGCTCAGCAGCGAGGGCGCGATGCGAATCGTCGGTACGTCACTCATCGTCGATGATCTCGATCGGCCCGAACTTCTTGCCTTCCAGAAACCGCAGCGACGCGCCCCCGCCCGTGCTGATGTGCGTCATCCGCTCCGCCAGCCCGGCCTGCTCCACCGCCGCCGCACTGTCCCCGCCGCCGATCACCGACACCGCCCCGCGGCCAGTCGCCTCGGCGATCAGCTTCGCCAACGCGACCGTGCCGGCGTCGAACGGCTTCGTCTCGAACGCCCCCACCGGCCCGTTCCATACGATCGTGCCCGCGTCGCGGATGAGCAGCGCGTAACGCTCGATCGTGGTCGGGCCAATGTCCAGCCCCATCAGCTCGTCCGGCAGGTCGCCTTCGATCACACGCGTCGGCACGCCGGCCTTCAGCTCCGCCGCCGCTACGGAATCCACCGGCAGCTTGAGCTTGTCGCCGCAGGCGGCGATCAGTTCGCGCGCCAGGTCGAGCTTGTCGCGCTCGCACAGGCTGCGGCCGACGCGTCGTCCCTGGGCCGCCCAGAAGGTGAACGTCATCGCGCCGCCGATCAGAATGTGATCCACCCGCGGGACGAGGTTCCTGATGACGCCGATCTTGTCGCTCACCTTCGCGCCGCCGAGGATGGCCACGAACGGCCGCCTGGGCGACTCCAGCACCTGGCCCAGGTAGCGCAATTCCTTCTCGACTAGAAAGCCGATCGCCCGCTTGCCCGGGCCGAGCAGCCTGGGCACGTCGTACATGCTCACGTGCTTGCGGTGGCACGTGCCGAATGCGTCGTTGACGTACAGGTCCGCGTGCGCCGCCAGCGCCCGCGCGAAGTTCTCGCGTTCCGCTTCCTGCTGCGGCGTCAGCCTGCCGTCGAGGTTCTTCTTGGCTTCGTCGATGAGCGTCTCGGCGGGATGGAAGCGCAGGTTCTCCAGCAGCAGCACCTCGCCGTCCCGCAGCGACCGCGACGCCTGCTCGGCCACCGGTCCCACGCAGTCCGTCGCGAACGCGCAGGGTCGGCCACAAAGCTCCTGCACGCGAACCGCCACGGGAGCGAGCGAATACGTGCGATCCGCGTGCGGGTCGCCGGTCGGCCGGCCCAGGTGGCTCATCAGAATTGCCCGTCCGCCGCGCTCGACTACGTGCAGCAGCGTGGGGACGAACTGCCGGATGCGCAGGTCGTCGGTGATCTGCTGGCGGTCGTCGATGGGGACGTTCAGGTCCGCCCGGATGAGCACGCGCCGGCCGCCAACTGCCAGGTCTCGGACGGAACGCTTCGCCATCGCTCGCCCCCGTGCGGCAAAGCCAACAAGCCCATCCGGCGGGGTCCGGCGGATGGGCTTGCCGTGGCAGAGTATGGTACGGGCCGGGCGGACTAAATCAATCCATCCTGCCGGGCCATGTGCTTGATCAGGTCGTTGACCCGGCACGAATAGCCCCACTCGTTGTCGTACCAGGCGATGAGCTTGAAGAACCGCGGGTTGAGCTCAATGCTCGCGCCGGAGTCGTAAATGCAGGAATACGTTGAGGTTATGAAATCCGAGCTCACGACCTCCTCGTCGGTATAGGCCATAATCCCCCGCATCCGCCCCACCGCCGCCTTCTGGACGGCTCTCCCAATGTCCGCCAGCGTGGTTGGGTTGACCGTCCTCACGGTCAGGTCCACGACCGACACGTCCGACACCGGTACCCGGAACGCCATCCCCGTCAGCTTGCCGGCCAGTTCCGGTATGCACAGCGTGACCGCTTTCGCCGCCCCGGTCGAGGACGGGACGATGTTTTGCAGCGCACTGCGGCCGCCGCGCCAGTCCTTCTTCGAGGGACCGTCGACGATCGGCTGGGTGGCGGTGACGGCGTGCACCGTCGTCATTAAGCCCTCTTCAATTCCGAAGTCGTCGTGGACGACCTTGGCCAGCGGGGCCAGGCAGTTGGTGGTGCAGCTCGCGTTCGAAACGATCGTGTCGGACTTCTTGAACCGTTCCTCGTTCACGCCCATGACGAAGGTCGGGATGTCCTTTTCCTTGGCCGGCGCGGAGATGACCACCCGCTTGGCCCCGGCGGCCAAGTGCTTGCCGGCACCCTCGCGCGACGTGAACAGGCCGGTGGACTCGACCACATAGTCCACCTTCAGGTCCTTCCACGGCAGCGCCGTCGGGTCTTTCTCGCTGAAGCAGCGAATCTCGCGTCCGGCGACCCGCAGGGCCGATTCGGTCGCGGTCAGCGTGCCCTCGAACGTGCCGTGCGTCGAGTCGTGCTCGAACAGGTACGCCAGTGCGTCGGCCGGGACCAGGTCGTTGATCGCCACGAACTCCAGGTCGGCGTCGTTGATGCCTGTCCGGCAGACCAGCCGGCCGATCCGGCCGAAACCGTTGATGCCAATCCGCACCGGCATGATGCAGCCCCCTTCTGTGCGAACCGCCCGTCATTGGCCCACGCCAGCGCGCGAGCGACTGAAGATAGCTTCGGCACACAGTGCGGGTGTGTCAAGCGAAGCGGTGCCGCGTGCACAGGCCTACTGATCTGTCAGCGCAACATCTCCCGTTCGCGGCAAACCGGAAGGGCGAGCTTCCCGGCGAGTCATGGCTCGGCAGGGGCCTCGCCCTCCCACTGCGACCAGAAAGCTGGACGTTGACAGAGTTGCGGCAGCGTGGCCGGAAACGCGCGTAGCGGCGGTTGACCGGCGTCAAGAGCGGCCTCACAATGCGTCATTGTTGGGGACACAACCCCCAAGGAGAAAAGCATGAACCCGAGACATGCTGTGAACCGAGCTCTTGCGCTGCTGTCCTGTCTCGCCCTTGTAAACGGCGCGGCGCTGAGTCAGGATCGGCCGGCTGCCGGCGCAACGCTCAAGGTCGGCGACAAGGCCCCGCCGCTGACGATCGAGAAGTGGGTCAAGGGCGAGGCGGTGCCGACGTTCCAGCCCGGGAAGGTCTATGTGGTTGAGTTCTGGGCGACCTGGTGCGGCCCGTGCATCGCCTCCATGCCGCACCTCTCCGCGCTCCAGAAGGAGTACAAGGACAAGGGCGTGACGATCATCGGCTGCACCAGCGCCGACCCGCGGAACACGCTCGAGGCCGTGGAGAAGATGACCAGGGAGAAGGGCGACGGCATGGCGTACACCGTCGCCTGGGACAAGCAGCGTACGACCAACGAAGCCTACATGGAGGCGGCCGGCCAGAACGGCATCCCGACCGCCTTCCTGGTCGACCAGAAGGGCACCATCGCCTGGATCGGTCACCCGATGTTCCTGGACATGCCGCTGGAGCTCGTGCTCGCCGGCAAATGGAACCCCAAGACCGGCCCGCAGGAGATCGAGAAGGCGCAGGCCAAGCTGCGGGACGTGTCGGAGCTCATGCGCACCGCCCCCAAGGACGCTCTCAAAGCCTGGGAGGCGTTTGAGAAGGAGTACCCCGCCGTCGCACGCCAGATGACCGACCAGAAGTTTGAGCTGCTGCTGGCGGCCGGCGAGTACGACCAGGCATCCAAGATCGGGGGCGAGATCGTCGATAAGGCCATCGCCGCCAAGGACCCGATGCAGCTCAATGAGATCGCCTGGACGATCGTCGATCCGGAGGGAAAGGTCGCCAAGAAGGACCTGGACCTGGCCATGAAGGCGGCGGCCAAGGCGGTCGAGCTGACCGACAGCAAGGACGCCGCCATCCTCGACACGCTCGCGCGCGTGTACTTCCTCAGGGGAGACGTGAACAAGGCGATCGAGCTTCAGACCAGGGCGGTCGAGCTGGCCGACCCGCGGATGAAGGCCGAGCTCGAGAAGTCGCTCGACGAATTCAAGCAGGCCAAGGCCAAGAGGGGCCCCTAGCGGCCGCGCGCCGCCCTGAGCACGAACCCGTCCCCTTCACCCAGCCCCACTTGGTCGGGCCGCTCCCGGGGGTCGGGTTGTAGGCCGTACCGCATTCCGGCGGGTTCGATATCTGCCAGGCGCCGCCGGGCGGCCAGGCAGCTATCGGGCGCGGACGAATGCGGTTGGCGCGATGCCGGCCTGCGGCAACGCCGGGCGGATGTCGACCAGGAAACGCCGCGCGTCCTTGTAGTAGCCGGCGGTGGGTCGCAGGGTCGGCAGCAGCCTGCGCCAGAACCGGTTGAAGCGGAGCATCAGCAGCTCACGCACGTACTTGGCGATCATGCTGGCCAGCGAGACCGGCAGGTGCCGGCGGTCGGCTGCGACCGAAAACTCGATGAACCAGTCGCTGCGGGCGCTGGCCAGGCGATAGCGGCTGAGCGTGTCGCCGACCTCCAGCTCGTGCAGGTGCCGCTCCGGGAAGGCCGTGCGCAGCAGCTCGCGGTAATTGCAGCGTCCGCCGAGGCGGTCGATGCGCACCAGCATGTCCTGCTCGCCTGCTTGCCGGGCCGCTTCGTGCAGCAGCGAGAGCACCTGCTCCTGCAACACGGCGGCCTTGCTGCGCGTGACGGCGAGCCGCTGGTTGAAGAAGTCCTCGGTCACGACGCGCGCCGCCAGGCCGCAGCAGCGCAGGCCGGCGCCGTCCATCGCCGCGCGCAGCCGCCGGGCGATGCCCGCGAACCCGGCCCGGGCACCGGCGACCGGCAGGCGCTCGTCCAGCTCACGGTACCAGGGCATGCCCGGCGTGCAGGGCAGCTCAGCCGCGCGCGAATCCAGCCCAGCGAGGAAGGTGGAAACGCTATCGCAGCGCTTGCCGGTCGCGGAGGCAAACGCCAGCACGCCCCGTTCGAGCGTCGCCAAGCCCTGCTTCGGGTCGTACACTTGCTTGGAGTCGCCGACGGTCAGATGCGTGTCGCGCCGCTTCGGCGGCCGTACGACGCACGCGCGCAGCAGGCTCCAGAAATCCTGCTCGAGCCGTCGCGGCTCGACCTGCCAGCACGTCGCGCCGACCACCAGCGGGCCGAGCAGCGGCCCGTAGCCGGCCTCGTCGACGCCCACCACCAGCGGCATCTCACCAGCCCACCACGTAGAAGACCATCGTGAACACGCAGTCGGCCGCGATCAGCGCCACAATGCTCTTGACCACCGTCGTGGTCGTCGCCCGCCCCACCCCCTCGGCGCCGCCGCGAACGTTCAGCCCCTCGTAGCAGGCCAGCCCGGCGATCAGCACGCCGAAGACCGCGGCCTTGGACAGCCCGGTGAGGTAGTCGCCGGTGTCCACCGAGGTGCGCGTGAGGTCCAGATAGATGTGCGGGTTGATGCCGAGCACGAGCACGCCGGTGAAGAAGCCGCCGGCCACGCCCACGACGTCGGCCAGGATCGCCAGCCCGACCAGCATGACCGCGGTGGCCAGCACGCGCGGCGCGACCAGAAAGCGGATCGGATCCAGCGCGTGCGCCCGCAAGGCCTTGATCTCCTCGCCCTCGACCATCGCCCCCAGCTCGGCGGCGATGGACGCGCCGGCGAAGCCGCTCAGCAGGATGGCCGTGATCAGTGGCCCCAGCTCGCGGAAGATGGCGATGGCCACGACCGTCGCGACGCTCTCGACCTGCCCGTAGAGCTCCAGCGTCGGGGCCAGGTTGAGCACCAGGATGATGCCGATGAACACCTGCACCAGCACCACGATCGGGATGCTGCGCACGCCAAAACGGAAGCTCTGCTGCAGCACGGCCCGCAGGCGCACGCGCGGCCCCGGCGCCGCGAGCGAGCGTCCGACCCAGCGGGCCACGTGCCCGAGCAGCCGCGTCAGTCCGCCCACGTACTCGAAGCCGCCCACCAACCGGCTCGCCCCGCCGCGCACGCTCGCCCCCAGCGCGGCAGCCAGCCGCTGCCAGGCCGGAGTCTGGAGCGGTTGCGGCGCGCTGCTCATCGCTGCCGGGCCTCGTCGATCGTGGCGGTAATGGTGAAGAAGCGGTCCAGCCGCGTGATCTCCAGCACGCCGCGGACGCGCGGCTGCGGACCGACCAGCACCAGCCGCCCGCCGTACCGCTCCAGCCGTCGCTTGAAGTCCACGATCGTCCCCACCCCCGAGGAATCCATGTAGCTGACCTGCGTGAGCTCCAGGAGGAAGCGCGGCGGCCGCTGCGCGGCCAGCTCGATCAGCCGCTCGTGCAGCATGGGCGAAGTGCGCAGGTCGATCTCGCCGTCCAGGCGGATGACGGCCGTGCCGTCTGCGTCGTGGCTGACCGCGATGTCGAGGTTGTGCCGCCCGTCGCTCATTCTGGCTCCGGCCGCGCCGGCCGGCCGGCTGCGCCGCCACGGTACTTTCGCATAACCAGCCGCATCCCGCCACCCGGGGCGTGTGTGTACTCGGCGGAATCCATCACGCCGTGAATGATGTGCACGCCCAGACCGCCGGGCTGCAGGTCGCGCAGATCGCGGCCGCAGATCGATTGGATCGGAACCTGTCTGCCGTAGTCCCGCACGGTGATCTCCAACCCTTCGCCGCGCACCGCGTCGCGGACGTGCTGCACCGTGACGTCGATTCTCTGTCCGGGTCGGCCCTCGTAGCCGTGGCGGATGACGTTCGTCAGCGCCTCGTCCAACGCCAGCACGATGTCGGCCCGCCGCTGCTCGTCCCAGCCGTCGGCCTGGCACCAGTCGCCCAGCAGTTCGCGAACGCGCGCCAGCTCTGACGGATCGCTGGTCAGCTCGAGCTGCAGGTCGCGAGGGCTCATGGCGGATCAGCGCGAGCGCTGCTCAGGCGGCTCGCCGTCGCCGCCGTCGGTCGGCGGCGGCGGAACGGGCGATTCCTCTAGACGTTGGTTCGTGCCGGTCGCGGCGGTCGGCCGGTGCACCACGACCAAGCCGTCCTGCAAGGCCTGCCGCCAGCGCCGAATGGCGGCCTCGCGCTCGGCCGGCGGGTCGTAATAGCGGTATCCATAGTTCTCGCCGCAAAGGCGCTCGAGCGCGAGGATGGCGTACATCCGGACGGCGCGGTCGTCGTCGGCCAGCAGCTCCACGAGCGTGTGGACCGCCTGCGTGTCGCCGGCTTCCGCCAGCCGCACGATCGCCTGGGCCCGGTCGGGGGGATAGCGCGACGCGAGCTGCCGCCGCTGCCGCGCGGTCGAATCGCAACCGCAGACGCACGCGCCGAGCAACAGCGCGCACACCCAGCGGCTTGCACGAGAGAAGAGCATGACGGCATTATACGACGCCCACTGGCTGCCGGTCACAGCGCCAGGAGGTCGTCGACCGTCGGCTCGCTCAGGGAAGTGTACGTGCGGTGCGCCCGGCCCACGCGCTGCGGCGGGCCGACGCCGATGCGGGGGTCGACCCGGCGGGACGTACAGCGCGGCCAGCGCGATCAGCGAGCAGGCCCAGGTCGTCGGTCAATGGGGCAACCAGGCTACAGGACCCAACCATGCCTTTCAGTGGGAGAACGACGTGATGACCGACCTGGGGCCGGTGATGGGCACACCCAACGGCGCGACGCTAAACACGTACCGGTCTGGAGACCGGTCCCCCATGCATCGGCTAAACTCTTTGTCATGTTCGACGCACTGAGTCAGAAGCTGGGCGAAGTATTCCGGGGCCTGCGCGGCCGCGGGCGGATCAGCGAGGGCAACGTCCGCCACGCGATGGCCGCGATTCGCACCGCGCTGCTCGAGGCCGACGTCAACGTCGAGGTCGCGCGCAAGTTCTGCGACGAGTGCCAGCAGTTGGCGCTTGGCCAGAAGGTGATCGAGACGCTGCGGCCCGAGCAGGTGATGGTCAAGGCCGTGCACGACGAGCTGGTGCGCATCATGGGCCCGGTCGACGCTCGCATCCCCTTTGTGGCCGATCCGCCCACCATCCTGCTGATGGCCGGCCTGCAAGGCTCCGGCAAGACCACCACCTGCGCCAAGCTCGCCCGCTACTGCATGCTGCGCGGCAAGAAGCCCATGCTGGTCGCCGCCGACCTCAAACGCCCCGCCGCCATCGACCAGCTCGAAGTGCTCGGCCGGCAGCTCGAAATCCCGGTCTACGCCGAGCGCGGGCACCAGAACGCCGTGCTGGTCTGTCGCAACGCGGTCCGCGAGTCGCGCAAGCTCGACCGCGACGTGCTGATCCTGGACACGGCCGGGCGGCTGGCGATCGACGACGAGCTGATGCGCGAGCTGGAGCAGGTGGCCAACGCCACCCAGCCGCACCAGATCTTCCTCGTGCTCGACGCCATGACCGGCCAGGACGCGGTGAATACCGCCAAGGTCTTCAACGAGCGGCTGGAGCTGGACGGCGTGATCCTGACCAAGTTCGACTCGGACACGCGCGGCGGGGCGGCGTTGAGCGTCCGGGCCGTGACCGGCAAGCCGATCAAGTTCATCGGCGTGGGCGAGAAGCTGGACGCGCTGGACGAGTTCCACCCGCAGCGGATGGCCGGCCGCATCCTGGGCATGGGCGACGTGGTGGCGCTGGTGGAGAAGGCGCAGCAGGCGTTCGACGCCGAGCAACAGGCCAGGGTGCAGGAGAAGATGCTCAAGGGCGCGTTCGGGCTGGACGACTTCGTGGCCCAGCTCGAAGGCTTCCGCCGCATGGGCTCGATGAAGCAGGTGCTCAAGCTGATGCCGGGCGTGGGCGGCATGCTGGACGAGATGGACGTGTCGGACGAGGACCTGAACCAGATTCGCGGCATCATCCACTCGATGACGCCCAGGGAGCGGCGGAACCCGGAGGTGATCGACGCGTCGCGGCGGCGGCGGATCGCGCGTGGGGCGGGGGTCGAGGCGCAGGACGTGAGCGGGCTGGTGAAGCAGTTCATGCAGATCCGCCCGTTCATGAAGCAGATGGCGGGCCTGGGCTTCGGCCAGAAGATGAAGATGGCCGCGTCGCTGGGGCAGATGGGCGTGCTGAGCGGCGGCAAGATGCCCCGCGTCAAGAAAGGCTCCACCTTCTACGACCCGCGGCCGTACGAGCGCAAGCGAAAACGGCGAAGACGATAGCCGGGGGGATCTGCCAGCGCCTCACTTGACTGGCCTGGTCCGGTCCGTACGCTGCCGGCGTTGCGGCGATTCCGCACACGGAGGTTGAGCGCATGCCGCAGCCGCACGACCCGCACCCGCGCGCCCCGCGGCCCAGCGACCAGCTCGCCGACGGCTGGGGACACAAGTTCCAGCCGCTCGAGCCGCTCGACGTGACCCAGCCGCGCAGCTTCGCCGAGATGCTGGCGGCGATGTCGCGGACGGCGTTCGGCGGGCGGAACGTGGGCGAGGCGGCGGACGTGCTGTACGAGATGGTCCGCGACCCGAAGTGCCTGGTGGTGGCAACGTTCAGCGGCGCGATGACCATCGCCAAGATGGGCCTGTTGATCGCGGAGATGATCGACCAGGGCATGCTCCACGCGATGGTCAGCACCGGGGCGCTGATGTGCCACGGGCTGGTGGAGCAGACCGGGCACACGCACTTCCGCTACGACCCGAGCTGGGATGACGACAAGCTGTATGAGGCCGGCTACTGCCGCGTGTACGACACGCTCGAGCTGGAGGCCAACCTGGACGAGGCTGACCGCATCATCCACCCGGTGCTGGAGGAGCTGACGAAAGTCGACGCGTTCGGCAGCCACGAGTTCAACGCCAAGCTGGGCGAGCACCTGGTCAGGCATTATGAGGGCCGCGGCATCCTGCAGTCGGCGCACCGCAAGGGCGTGCCCGTCTACGTGCCCTCGTTCACCGACAGCGAGCTGGGCATCGACGTCTTCACCTACAACGCGGTCGCCGCCGCCGACCACAAGCCGCTGCTGCGCTTCGACGCCCTGCGCGACATGCAGCACTACTACGACCGCTGCCTGGCCGCCGAGCGGCTGGGCATCTTCACCATTGGCGGCGGCGTGCCGCGCAACTGGGCCCAGCAGGTCGGCCCGCTGGCCGAGCTCATGCACCGCCGCAGCGGTGGCCGCTTCGGCGGGCTGATCCGCTTCCATTACGGGGTGCGGATTTGCCCGGAGCCGACGCACTGGGGAGGGTTGTCGGGCTGCACGTACTCCGAGGGCGTGTCGTGGGGCAAGTTTGTGCCGCCGGCCGAGGGCGGCCGCTACGCCGAGGTGTATTGCGACGCGACGATCGCCTGGCCGCTGGTGGTGCGGGCGGTGCTGGAGCGGCTGGGGCGGGTGTAGCGCTTGGCCAGCTCTTCGTCCGAGCGATGGCTGCACGTCTTGCGCGATCCGGCGCTCGACGGTCCCGAGAACATGGCCCGCGACGAGCACCTGCTCTACGACGAGGTGCTGCGACCGGCGGCGTTGCGGCTCTACGGCTGGCAACCTGCAACTATTAGCCTGGGGTACTTCCAGCGCTACCAGCAACTCGCGGGACTGCCGGACGAGCTGCAGCGCCTGGCGGTTGTTCGCCGGCCGACCGGCGGCGGGGCGATCCTGCACGACCGCGAGGTGACGTATGCACTGATCGTCGACGATTCGCTGCTAGTGGCGCGGCGAGCACCGAGCGAGCTCTATCGGCTAGTGCACACCTGCTGGCGCGACGCGCTGGCGACGGACGTGGCCGCGTGCCGCCTGGCGCCGGAGGCGCTGCCGTTGCCTTCGCCGCGCAGCGGGCCGTTCTTCTGCTTCGAAAAGCCGGCCCGCACGGACCTGATCGTCGACGGCCAGAAGCTGCTGGGCAGCGCGCAGCGGCGCATTCCCGGGCGCGTGCTTCAGCACGGCTCGCTGCTGCTGGGGCGGCGCTTCGCGTCGCACCCCGGCGCCGACCTGCACGAACCGCCGCCCGAGCGCGTGCAGCGATGGATCGCAGGCTTCGTGGGCCGGCTCGCTGATGCGCTCGCCTTGCAGCCTCGCCACACGGATTGGACGCCGCCGCAGTTGCACGACGTGGCCGTCCGTCGCCGCCGCTACGCCAGCCCGGAGTGGACGCACCGCCGGTAGCGGCTCATGCGCGGCACCATATCATTGCTGCTCATGAGCAGGATTTCGGGGGGATCATCGGCTGCGCGTCCGGCGCTGCTGCTGTATCTGTGCGCCGGCGCGCTGGCGGCCGCGCTGGGCGTCGCGTCTCTGCAGGTGCGCAGCGCGCGGTCCCTGGACACGCCGCGACGCCTGGCCGGCACGCCGCTGCTGGTCCGCGCGCCGCGCGGCTGGATTGAGCCGCGGCCGGGCGTATTCGTGCCGAAGCCGGCGGCGGGCCGCGCGGAACAGCAGCCCGTCAAGCTGGCGTGGCGGCTCGAGTTCTACTATGAGCGGCGCGAGGCGTTTCTGGCCCCGGCGCACCTGCTCAAGGACAGCGCGGCAGCCATTCCGACCCGCATCGGCGGCCTGGCGGGCCTCGAAGTCCACCGCCGCGAGCCGGTGCGCACCGGCGGCTGGCTGGCGATGCGCGAGACGATCGTACGGCTGGCATGCTCGCCGCGCGGCGACGTGATCATGGTGGAGTACTGGCCGCCGGCGGGGTTCACGCAATCCGATGCGATGCTGCTGGATGCGATCTGCGACGCGGTGCGAATCGAAGGCCTGGACACGGCGGCCGGAGCGGAGCCGGCCCTGCAGCGCGCCGGTCTGCGTTTCGCGGTGGCAGAGGCGTGGCGCGTCTATCCCACGAGCCCGGAATTGCGGCCTGGGCTTTATGTCCTGTCGTCCATTCGCGGCATACCGCTCTGGTCGCTCGGGGTGTTCCGCACGTGGCTGGCGCCGGGCCGCACGCCGCGCGAACTCTTGAGCAGTTTCGCTGTCCGCGCGTGGGACTTGGGCCTGCGCGGGCTGCCGATCGTGGAGTGGAGCCCCCGCGCCGGCGTGCAGTGCGCCGAAGTGCGGCACCCCAGCTTCGCTGCCGACGAGATCGCGATCCCCGCCGCATGGGTCGTTGCGTCTGCGCCCGACCAGGCAGCCATGCTGTTCGTGTACGCGGCTCCCCGGGACGCGGCGGCGGCCGCCGAGGCGGCGCGGACCCTGGCTGACACGGTCGAGCTGGTGCCCGAGGCGGCGCTCGACATGCCGGCGGGCCAGGCGGCCGGGCGCGAGCTGGCGGAGCTTCTGACGCGCGAGGGGCCGTATCCGTCGTGGGGTGACGCGCCGCCGGCCGGCCTCTACGTCGCCGACAGCGGCCAGCGCCGCCTGGTGGCGCTGGATCTGCGCGAACCGATCCGCGCGGACGGTCGGGCCGGGTACCGCGGGCACTGGGGGTATCTGATCGCGCCCGAAGGACTGTACGACGTCGCTTCCTGGGAGATCAACCGCCGCGCGACCGTTTACCAGCTCGTGCGCGTGCGCGGGGACAGCCGCCGCTCGCAGCGCGGCTCGTCGGTGACGATCCGCGAACGCCGCGGCCTCGACGGCGAGAAGCTGCGCGTGGCGGTAGAGCGCGGCGGTCGCATGGCGGAGGTGCGTGAGTTCGACGTCGGGCCAACGTTCGTGGCGCCGCCTCTGGAGACGCTGGCCGCCGCCTGGGTGTCGGGGCAGGCGCGGGGGACGTGGCTGATCGAGGTTTCGTCGCAGGGCGGCGGGGATTCGTTCACGCGCCTGCTGCAGCCGTTGGCGCACGACGCAGACGGCCGCCCCCGCGTGCTGAGCGCGGATGACTTCTGGCCCCCGGGCGACGTCATCCGGTTTGACCAGGACGGGCTGCCGCACGAATGGTCGCTGCCGGGCGCAGTCGCGCAGCGCCGCAAACCCGAAGACGCCGGCGAGTACCGTGCGGCGATTCAGCGTCTGCGGAGTCTGTTTCCCGAGTGAGCGGCGCGCGGGCGACGCTTTCCGTTCCCGCCGGACGGCAGTATGCTTGGCCTGGCAACGGACAGTTGTGGCGCGTGTAGAATGATCCCGTCGCCAGGATGACTCAGGCCGCAAGCGGATGGAGACGCTGCAGATCGCCGAACCGGTCGAGCCGGCCTCGCCGCAGGAGCGGTGGCGAACCGGGACGCGCGCTGCCGGTCCGAGCAGCGAGTCGCCGGCCGTGCCCCAGGTAGAGCAGCGTCGTATCGACGCGCTGCCGTGGACGTTGCGGGCGGGGTTCCAACGCGTCCTGGCGCAGCTCCCGGCCGCCGCCTGGAGCGATCCGCAGGGCCGCGGCGGGCAGCCGATCAAGCAGAGTGCCACGCGCGACGTATGGCGCGTCGCCTTGGACGGCCAGTCGTACTACCTGAAGTACTACCACGACCATGGTCTGCGGGCGGCGCTCAAGCGGCTCCTGCGCGGACCAGCCTGTCAGGCCGAATGGCGCGCCGGACTGTATGCGTTGCAGCACGGGATCGCCGCGGTCCGCCCGCTGGCGTACGCGTCCGCCCTGCGGCGCGGCGGGCGCGGCTGTTCGTTGCTGGTGACGGAAGCGATCGAGCCGGCGTACTCGCTGCATGAGTTCTGGCAGAGCGTGCTGTGCGACGACGATCCGCAGCGCCGGCGCATCGAAGCTGCGGCGCTCACGGAACCGCTGGCGGAGCTGATCGCGCGCGCCCACCAGGCCGGTTTCGAGCACCTGGACATGCACGCCGCGAACCTCCTGGTGCAGCCGCTGGGACCGCAACAATACCGCCTGCTCTTTGTGGACCTGCAGAGCGCGCGGCTGGGCCGGCCGGTGAGCGACCGGGCGGTGGTGCGCAATCTGGCCCAGCTCAACCAGTGGTTCCGCCGGCACAGCACGCTGACCGAGCGGCTGCGCTTTCTGCGCGTGTACCTGCGCTGGCGGAGTGAATTCGAGACGACTTTCGAGCACGCGCGCCCGCTGGGGCTGACGTTCGAGCAGCTCGTGCGCGCGCTCGCGCGGGCGGCCGAGCGCCACGCGCGGCGGCTGTGGTCCGCCCGCGACCGCCGCGTGCGGCCGCGCGGGCGCTATTTCGCGGCCCTGCGCCTGGCGGGCGGATGGCGCGGTGTGGCGTATATGCGCTGCAAGCATCCGCAGGCGGAGTCGGCCGCCTCGCGCCTGGTGCTGGAGCCGTGCCGGTGGCAGGAAATGTTCGCCGACCCGCTGGGCTGGTTCCGGGCCGCCGTCGGCCCGGCACGCAAGGACTCGCACTCGGCCACCGTCAGCCGCGGCGTGCTGCCGACGCCGAGCGGCGAGCTGGCCGTGATCGTTAAGCGCCCGCTGGCGCGGAACTGGCGGCGCCGCCTGCGGCACCTGCTGGCGCCGTCGCGCAGCCGCCGCGGCTGGAAGATGGGCTACGCGCTGCTCAACCGCGACCTGCCCACGGCCCGGCCGCTGGCCTACCTGGAGCGCCGCCTCGGCCCCTGGGTCCGCGACAACCTGCTGATCACCGAGGCGATCGACGGGGCGCGCCCGCTGGACGAGCACCTGCGGGCCGTGCACGCCGTCAGCAGCCCGCGGGACTGGTTCCGCCATAAGCGCGCCCTGAGCGGCTTGCTGGCCCGGCAACTGCGCCGGCTGGAGGAGCGCGGCTTCGTGCACCGCGACTGCAAGGCCCGGAACGTGCTGGTGGTCACGCAGCCCGCGCTGCGGCTGGTGTGGATCGACCTGGACGGCATGCGCAGGGCCGGGGTGCTGACGCGCGACGATCGGCTGCGCGCGCTGGCGCGGCTGCACGTGAGCCTGCTGGAAACCCCCGGGCTGACCCGCACCGACCGGCTGCGGTTTCTGAAAGCGTACCTGGTGCGGTTCGGCTCCAGGCCGGACGCGTGGCGCGACCTGTGGCCGAAACTGTCGGCGGCGGCGGACGTCAAGGTCCGTCGCCTGGCCGCCCGGCGGGCGTGGAAGCTGGCGCATTACGGCCGCGTGTGACCGATCGGCCGTGTGCGGCCGGTGGAGCGGTTTCGCGGCGACGTGGCGGGCGAGAGGATGAGCGGAGCGAGGTTGGCGAGGTGTCCGCTGGAAGAGCACTTGGGCTGGGCGGCAGGGCAGGAGTCGGGGGCGCAGGTGGACTCTCCGATCTGCGGCGGGCCGGTGCGTCGCGAATCCGCGGAACAGGCGGCGATGTTTCGGCACGCCGTTGCCAAGGCGCTCGCGGCTTGGCCCACGGCATAGTGGCTGGCCGGCCCGAGGGGCCTGCCGCTTCAAGATAGACCCTCGCGAGATTCCTACGGCAGCTCCAGGTCGCGCAGGTCGAACTCCAGCTTCTCGCGCTCGACGCGCGGGAAGACGGTGACGACCATCTGGCAGTCCGGGTCCAGCCGGCCGCGCGTGATCGAGAAGTAGGTGTAGCGCCGCTCGTCCGTGCCGCGGTCGGTGCGCGTCTGCGTGTACAGCCGCCGCAGCCAGGCGTCGAAGAAGTCCACGCCGCGGACGTTGTCGTCGCCCGCGTCGATGCGGATGGCGATGCCGCGGCCCTCGCCGGCCTCCTCGACCTCTTCGCCGATCTTCAGCACGCGGATGACCACGCCCAGCTCCTTGAGCCGCTCGTTCTCGACGTTGCGGCCCTCGTACCGCAGCGGGTCGCGGACGACGACGTCTTCCACGTGCGCGCCGTACACCACGTTGAGGTAGCCCTTGAGCCGGCTGATCTTCGCGGCGCGGCGCTGCGGCGACTTGAACATGGCTTCGGTGGGCAGGAAGCCCTGGCGCAGCACGCGGGCCGTGACGCTCACCTGCTGGGTGGCCCAGGTGTCGCGCGGCTTGACGTCCTCGGACTTCAGCAGCGACGCACCCGTGTCGTCGCGGATTTCCTCGACGATCATCTTGCCCGAGCGGACCACCTCTCCCAGCCGCTCGCCGGTGATCTGCAACTGGATCCTCAGCCCCGGCTCCAGCCCGCGGCCGACCTGCGGGGCCCAGTCCTTGACGCGGCCGTCGAAGATCGCCAGCGGCTCAATCCGCATCGGGCCGGTCGGCCGATGCAACGGGCCGCCCGGCTGTTCCGCTGCTGCGGCTGCACCCTGCTCGCTCTCCGCCCCCTGCTCCGCTTCGGCCTCTTCGGCCCGACGGCCCTTGCCGCGCCGCTTGGCGGGCTGGGTGTCCGGCGGCTGCTGGCCCGTGGCGTCCGGGCCGAAGTCGCCTGCCGGTTCAGTCGGCGCCGGCGCATGCGTCAAGGGCTGGGCGGCGGAAGCCTGCTCCTGCAGCATCGTGATCATCGCCGGCAGCGCCGGCGCAGGTGAATGCAGCGACACACCGACAAACATGCACATCAACCACATGCGACGTTCTCCATCCCTGAGGTCTTGCCCACCCCGTCAGGCTCCCCCCGCCTATCGGCCGCCGGCTCGCCCCAGAAGCGCCTCGACATACTCCCGCCCCTGGCGCAGGGCGTCAACCGGTCGGCCAGCGACGTCCCGCCGGATCGTCAGCGTCCCCGCGTATTCGCTCTCCGCCAAGCCGCCCAGCAACGCCGCGAAATCAACGTCCCCTTGTCCGAAGGGGACTTCTTCCATCGTCTGGCCCATCCGCCGCACGTCGCGCAGGTGCACGGCCGCGACCAGGCCGGGTGGAAGGTGCAGCCCTGCGCCGGCCAGCGCAGCCGTGTCAAGCCCCAGCTTCAGCCGCGGCGATCCCAGCCGGCGGAGTCGGGGCGCGACGTCTTCCGGCGGGTCGGTGCTGAACACGGCCAGGGGCTTCTCGAAGCCCTCCGCCAGCTCGGCCGCCAGTGCCAGCATTTCGGCCGCCAGATCACGCCGCCGCTCATCCCCCAAGCCGGCGAGCGTGACGCCCGCGGTGGGCACGCCCAGGTCGGCGGCGAGCTGGAGGGTCTGGCGCAGTTGTGCGACGCGTTCGTCCGCCCGCGACGGGTCAGCCAGCCCCGCACCCGGGAAGGCGGCGACGACCTGATCGAGCGTCAGGCCCAAGTCGCGCAAGTAACGCCGCAGGTGGCGGCGGGCAGACTCGCCGAAGTCGCGCGGGTCGAAGTCCTTCCGGTTGGTGTTGGCCGCGATGCAGGCGAAGCCCGTGCGTGCGGCGGTTCGCAGCGCCGCTTTGAGCTCCTGCGGGTAGGAATCGAGCCAGGCGGCGAGGCGCGGTGTGACGGGCATCAGTGGGTCAGCAGCTTGTCGGCCGCCTCGACCAGCCGGTCCATGCTGAACGGCTTGTTGAGGTACTCATCCACGCCGAGCGACTCGGCGTACTGACGGTGGCGCCGGCCCTGGTTGCCGGTGATCATGATCACGCGCGGCTTGTCGCCCTTCTTCTTGCCCTGGCGGAGCCGTTCGAGCACCAGGAAGCCGCTCTTCTGCGGCAGCATGATGTCGAGGATGACCAGGTCGGGCGACCGCTTTTCAGCCAGGTGCACGGCGGTATTGCCGTCCGCGGCCGTCTCGATGCTGGCGCCGGTGCCGGCGAAGCCGGCCGAGATGGCCGTCAGCACGTCGGGATCGTCGTCGACGATGAGGATGGTCTTTCCCTGGTACTTCTCGGCCACGGCGTTCTCCTTCCACGGATTGCACGATAGTGTAGTTGGCGGGCTGTCCTTCGACAACGTCCGGCGGCCGAAGCCGCACCGTCACGCCATGGTATAAGCCAATAGCCGCGCTGCTCTTGACGCGTGGGCCGAAGAGGCCTACCGGTTCGGCCGGCGCCGGCGCAAGCGTCGAGGGCTGCGCGGAGCAAGGAGACACTCATGAACGAGATGCGTCGCAACCTGCTGGTGGGGAGCTTCGCTCTGGTCGGCCTGGGAATCCTGGGACTGCTGGTGGTGCTGTTCGGGCAGCAGGCGGGGTGGTTCGCGCGCGGACAATATCGGCTCAACGTCCGCTTTGACTCCGCGGCCGGCATCCGCACCGGCACGCTCGTGACGGTCAACGGCATCCGCGTCGGCACGGTCGGCAAGGTCGGCTTCGTCGACGTTAACAACCTGCTGGGCGGAGCGTACGTCGAGGTGCGCTTCGACCGCGGCTTGAAGTTCACCAAGGGCACGCAGGCCGAGACCACCGAGCCCGGCCTCGGTGCGGGCCGCCCGCCCATCCTCATCACCCCAGGTCCGCTCGACGCGCCGGCGCTGGCCTCCGGCGAGTTCATCCCCGGCCGCATGGTCAAGGCGATCGACTCGCTCATCCCGCGAGAGATCGTCTCGAGCTTCGACCGGACGGCGACACAGGTCGGCGAAGCCGCCGCGGCCCTGAGCCCGGTACTGAAGGACCTGCACGAGATGATCCAGCCCCGCGACGTAACCGCCGTCGACCTGCCGGCCGGCCCGCCCGGCAACCTGGCCACAGCCGCCGTGCGCCTGGACGCGATGCTGAAGCACTTCAACGAGGTGCTCGGCGATCCGCAGGTCAAGAGCCAGCTCAAGGGCGGCGTCGACAATCTGCACACCATGACCGAGGAAGGCAAGCAGATGATGGCCGACCTGCGCGTCGCGGCCGCCGACGCCAAGGAGTTTACGGCCGGCGGCAGGCAGCTCGTCAGCGACACGCGCGAGGCGGTGGGCCGCATCGACGCGCGGACGGCGGAGCTGGCGCGGGCCTTGCTCGAAGCGCTTCAGCAGGCCAGCCTGATCCTGACGCAGTTGAACGGCGCCGCCCAGAAGGTCAACAGCGGGGAGGGCACGATCGGGCGGTTCGTCAACGACGACCGGCTGTACGAGGCGATGGTGCTGACGTTCCGGCGGCTGGCGGAGACGACCGAGGAGTTGCGCATCCTGGTGAAGGACTGGCAGCAGGGCAAGGTGCGCGTGTCCGCGTTCTGACGCAGCGGGCGAGACCGTAGCGTCGGCCCGCCCGTGGCCGACGTAGGGCGTCAGAGGTCCTGCCGCCGCTAGGGCGTCGTACTGTACGAATGGAAGCGCGGTGCGCACAATGCCCATGGGACCGTTCCGCTGAGGAGACTTCAGTGGCCGACACCAACGCCCCCGAGACCCCTGCGGCGCCGTCGCCTGAGCCGGCCGCCGCCGCGCCGGCCGCAGCGGCCCCCCGCAAGCGTGCGGAGCACGTTCACGAGGTGAACTTCGTCACCTATCCGAAGCTGCTGTTTGTGTGGCCGCTGATTCTGGCCGGCTTTCTGTTCTGGCCGCTGGCCGGGTGGTTCAGCCCCGAGAGCCCCAACGGCTCCGAGACGCTCGGCTGGACGTACGCCGTGATCCTGCTGCTGGTCATGCTGACGCTCGGCGTGGACGTGGACCGCAACCAGGCTGTGTTCTGGGTGGTGCTGCTGCTGGCGATCTGGATCGGCGGGAAGTGGCTGGCGGACGTGAAGGGCTTCACGCTGTTCGGCAACATTTACAACTGGTTCGCGGCCTTGGACGTGCAATACAACCGCAACTTCGGCCTGGCGGTCAGCATCGTGCTGCTCGTGCCGTTCCTGCTGATGATCCTGTGGGCGCGGTTCAACGACCGCTGGCGCATTACGCACAACGAGTTCGAGCATTTCATGTTCGGCAAAATGGACGACTCGCTCGGCCGCGGGGCCAAGACCATCCGCACCAGCTACCCGGACGTGTTCGAGCTGCTGCTGGGCCTGGCCGGCACGCTGGTCGTCTACAACGCCACCGGCACGCGCGAGCTGCGCCGCATCCCGCACGTCATGTTCCTGCCCTTCATCCGCCAGCGGCTCAACCAGATCCTCGAGCGCACCGCCGTCACCGCCGAGCAGACGGAGGAGGAAGAGGAGGACGTCCTCACGCCCTGAGCGGGTTGGCAGGTGTCCTCTCGCCGAACCAGCCTCTGCCGTGCACCTGGATATGTGGCACAGCCGCCCTCGGCTGTGCTTGAGCGGCCTCCGCGCATGGGCCGCTCCGTTGACGCGCCGGCGCGGCCGCGCAATCATACGGGCCGTCGCGGTTGGGATGCGTGCGCGGCCGCCCGAGCCGCGGTCTTCGCCGAGAGCCCCGGATGAGCATGGCCCTTCAGCGCGTCTGCCTTGCGGGCACCGGCTCCTTCCTGCCCAACGACCCCGTCCCGAATGACCGCATCGACGACGTCCTCGGCCAACTCAGCGACGCGCCGCCGCGCGTGCAGCAGTTCGTGCAGACCGTCGGGCGACGGATGCTGGAGGCGGGCGGCGTCAAGACGCGGCACTTCGCGGTCAACCCGGAGACCCATTGCCTCACACACACGCTGGCGTCGCTGGCCGAGCCGGCGGCGCGACAGGCGCTGGAGGCCGCGGGGATGAAGCCGACGGAACTCGACCTGCTGCTGCTGTCCAGCCCCAGCTACGATGCCGCCACGCCGCCGACCTCGACCCTGCTCCAGGAGCGGCTGGGGATCGACTCGTGCGCGGAGATGGAGGTGCACTCGAACTGCGCCGGGGTGGGCAAGTGCGTGCAGATCGCCTACGACGCGCTGCGGCTCGGCCGCTATCGCACGGCGCTGCTGGTTTATCCGCAGCTTTCCAGCGTGTATCTGCGGAGCTGCTACTTCAACCCCGCCCGCATCACCAAATCGCAGGCCGCGCTGCGCTACATCCTCGCCGACGGCGCGGGCGCCCTGGTCCTCAAGGCCGCGGGCGGCAACGGCGCCAGCCCCTTGCCCCGCCAGATCATCGGCACGCACGTGGAGTCGGTCGGCGGAGATCGGCGGCCGGGCATGACCGCCGGCGGGGGCGTCGCAGACGCCGCCGGCCCGCATCCGCCCACGCAGGACGTGTTTGAGCGCGGCTCGCACCATCTGGATCAGGACTTCGCCGCCGTCAGCCGCGACGCCGGCCCACTGCTGCTGGCGGGCGTGCTGCGGATGCTGGAGCGGCTGGCGCTGGCCCCGCGCGCGGTAGACCACTACATCTGGTCGATCCCCACCTTGCAGCTCTACGACGAGAACCGGGAGCGCTTCTGCAAGGCCCTGAGCGTCGGGGCCGAGCGCATGCGCTTCCACGCCACGCACGTGGGCTACTGCGGCGGGGCGTCGATCCTGATTCACCTCGATCAGATGGCCCGCTCCGGCGAACTGCGGAGCGGCCAGACGGTCGTGCTGCATTCGGTTGAGTCCAGCAAGTGGATGTCGGCGGGTTTCGTCGTCCGCTGGTGAATGGCGTGCCCATGAACGGCCCGTCCGTTGTCGCGAGCCAGGCCGTCGAGGAAAGCCGCAAGCCTGAGCCAGCGCCCGCGCCGCGGACCGGCTCCGGCTCCGTCGCCGTCGTGCTCGCGCGGATTCCGCTGGCCGTGCGCATGCTGGTCTACGGCACGACCTTCCTGTCGTTCGTGCTGATCCTGCTGCCGTGGCTGGCTCATCGGGCCGGCCTGGCCCTGTTGCCGTGGCGGATGGAGATCGGCGCCGCTCGCGCGGTCGGCTGGGTTCTGTTTGCCGCGTGCCTGGCCGCCTACGCCTGGTGCTCGGTCGTGCTCACGCGCCGCGGCCGCGGCGCCTACGTGGAATTCGATCCGCCGCGCGAGTTCGTCGCCGTCGGCCCGTACGGCTGGTGCCGCAACCCGCTCGCCGCCAGCCTGCTGGGGGGCCTGCTCGGCCTGGCGATGGCGTTCTCTTCGTTGGGCATCCTGCTGCTGTTCCTGGTTGCGATCCCGCTGGCCCACGCGCAGGTCGTGCTGCTCGAGGAACCGCTGCTCAAGCAACGCTTCGGCCAGCCGTACCTCGACTACCTCGCCCGCGTTCCGCGCTGGATCCCCCGCCCGCCGCGACGCACGCCATGAACGTCGCCCTTACCGGCGGAAGCGGCTTTCTGGGGCTGGCGCTGGTTCGCGCGCTGCTGCGTGACGGACATCGGGTGCGCGCGCTGGTGCGCCGAGCCGATGCGGGGATCGCGTTGCGCGCGCTCGGCGCGGAGACGATCCGCGGCGATCTGACCCGGCCCGGCGGCTGCGCCGGCCTGGTCTCTCCCGGCGATACCGTGATCCACGCCGCCGCACGCGTCGCCATGGCCGGGCGCTGGCCGCAGTTCCAGCGTGACACGATCGACAGCACGCGGAACGTGCTGGCCGCCGCCCTGCCGCACCGGCCGGCGCGGTTCGTGTATGTCAGCTCGGCCGGCGTGTACGGGACGGTTGGCGCTCGGGACGGGTATGCGGCGGGACGAGTTCCGGCTCAACCGGCGCGGTACAACTTCTACGGTCGCGCCAAGCTGGCCGCCGAGCAGCTCGTGCAGCGCGAGTGCGCCTCGGCTGCCTGCCCATGGACCATCCTGCGTTTGGGGTTCCTCTACGGCCCCGGCAACCGTGCCTTGCTGGACACGTTCGTCCCGCTGCTGGAGCTTGGACGTCTCTTTGTCATCGGCGACGGGTCCAACCGCATCGCCACGCTGCACGTGGACGACGCGGCGCACGCCATCCTGCTCGCCGCCTGTCACCCGACCGCGGTGAACCATATCTACGATGTCGCCGGCGAGGAACAAGTGACGCAGCGGCAATTCCTCTCGGCCACGGCCGCAGCCCTGGACCTGCCCTGGACGCCGCGATCCCTCAGCCGCCGGTCGGCCTACGTCGTCGCCTGGCTGATTGAGAGTCTGGCGGCGCTGCGGGGCGTGCAACCGCGGATTTGCCGGGCGCTGATCGACCTGATGAGCACCGACCAGGTGCTGGACGCGTCGCGCATCCGCACCGAGCTCGGCTGGCGGCCGCAGGTCGGCTTTTGGCAGGGCGCGCGGGCGGTCTGCTGCGGTCCGCACCTCCCCCGCACGACGTGAGGAGCGGGCGGGGCCGTTGGGTCCAAGGTCTTGCCGGCGGCGCGATGGAGCACTATGGTGTCATCGGACTTGCGTGTGTGCTGGCGCGCTGCGCCGGACGTGTACCGCATCCCTGGGCGACTGAACGGGCGCAACGGATGGCCGGACATTCCCACTGGGCACGCATCCGACGCGCCAAGGCCGTGACCGACGCCCGCCGCGGGCGCACGTGGAGCAAGCTGGCGCGGGCGCTGATCGTGGCGGCGCGGCAGGGCGGCGGCGACCCCGATTCGAATCTCAACCTGCGCTATGCGATGGACGCGGCCCGCGCCGCCAACATGCCCAAGGACACCATCGAGCGCGCCATCAAGAAGGGCACGGGCGGGCTGGCTGGAGAGCAGTTCGAGGAGTTGCAGTTCGAGGGCTACGGCCCCGGCGGCGTCGCGCTGCTGATCCGCGTCCTGACCGACAACCGCAACCGCACCGCGCCCGGGATTCGAAGGATCTTTGAGCTGCACGGGGGGAACCTCGGGGCCGCCAACTCGGTGGCGTGGATGTTCCGGCCGCGGGGCCTGTTCACGATCCCGGCGGGGCAGGCCAGCGAGGACCGGCTGACGGAGATCGCCCTGGAGACCGGCGCCGACGACGTGCGCGCCGTAGGCGACGCCTTTGAGCTGAGCTGCGATCCGGGCGTCTACGAGCGCGTGCGGCAGGCGCTGCGGCAGGCGAACATCACGCCTGAGAACGCCGAGATCGCCATGACGCCCGCGTCGACCGTCGCGCTGGAGGGCGAGCTGGCGGAGCGCGTGGCGAAGCTGATCGAGGAGCTCGAAGAGCACGAGGACGTGCAGAAGGTGTTCAGCAACTTCGAGATGTCCGAGGCAGACCTGGCCCGCCTGGCGCAATAGCCGGACGCAGCGGGCAGGCAACACAAGAGGAGGAGTCTCATGCGGGTTTCCCGGCCTTGGTACGTTGCCGCCTGCGCGGTTCTGCTGCCGGCCACGCCAGCGTCCGCGCACGTCACGTTCGCGACCGCCCAAAGCTTCCCCGTCGGCGACGGGAGCCAGACGCTGGAGACCAGCGCCATCGCCGTGGGCGACTTCGACCGCGACGGCGACGCTGACCTGGTCGTCGCACACGCCAACCTGGCGTTGACGCAAGCCACGGTCAGCATTCTGGAAAACGACGGCGCGGGCAACTTCACCGTAGCGGGCTCGCTCGACCTGCTGGCGCGCCCCATCTCGATCGCCGCCGCCGACCTGGACGGCGACGACCAGCGCGACCTGGCGGTTGCGCTGCTGGGCAGTGACGAGGTCGCGGTCTTGCTCGGTAACGGCGACGGCACGTTCGGCGCCGCAACGCGCTACGCCGTGGGCGACACGCCCCGGCAGGTCCGTGCGGCCGACCTGGACGGCAAGAACGGCCCCGATCTGCTCACGGCCAACGAAAGCGACGACACCGTCAGCGTGCTGCTCAACAACGGCGACGGCACGTTCGCCGACGCCAGCTCGATCAACGTGCAGGCCGCGACCGGTCTGTCGCGCTCCGAGCCGAACGCGGTGGCGGCTGGTGACGTGAACGGCGACGGCCGTACCGACCTCGTAGTCGCGCTGGCCGCGCGCGATCAGCTCGGAGTTCTGCCGGGCAACGGCGGCGGCACCTTCGGCGACATGGCGCTGTTCACCGTCGGCCGCGACCCGGTCGACGTGGAGGCCGGCGACCTGGACGGCGACGGCGACCTCGACCTGGTTTCCGCCAACAGCACCGCCGCCACCGTCTCCGTGCTGCGCAACGACGGCAGCGGCGGCTTCATCATGGTGCAGACGCTCGCGGTGGGCAACGGTCCGGTGGACGTCGTGCTGGTCGACCTCGACGGCGAGGGTCAGCTCGACCTGCTCTGTGCCAACTCCGAGTCCGACGAGGTCAGCTTCCGCAACGGCACGGCCGCCGGCATCTTCGAGGTGCTGGCGTCCGACTTCGGCGTGGGCGGCGCACCGGTGGGCCTGGCCGTGGCCGACTTCAACGACGACGGCATGCTCGATATCGCCAGCGCCAACCGCGAGGCCAGCCTCAGCGACCGCGACGACGTGAGTCTGCTCACGGCGACGGCGGGGGTCGAGATGCCGGCGGTGCCCGAGTGCGGCAACGGCTGCGGGCCGATGGGGGCCGTGCCGGCCGTATTCACATTGGTCGGCATCGGCGGCATGAAGCGCCGCGGGCGGCGCTGCCAGCGCGACGCCTGACCGATCCGAGCCGCCAGCGTGAGCGAGCGCTGAATCCTCCGTGCCACGAAGGGCCGGTACGTGCGCCGCGAGAACCGCTCCCTCACGGCTGCGGTGCGGATTCCGCCGGGGCTCAGCTCCATTGACGACCTGTGATCTGGCGTACGAAGCGGGCCGCGGCGTCCGGCGACGGGAACAGCGTTACGAGCGTGCCGGCGGCCAGGGCGGGCGCCGCCAGCATCCAGGGACTGCCGCTGAGCAGGTGGAAGACGACGCCCAGCAGGCCCACCGCCTCGGCCAGCGCGGCCGGGATCAGTCGCAAGGTGAAGAATGGCCCGGCCAGCTCGCGGCCGGCGTCGGCGCTGCTGACGCGCTCGTGCCACGCCCGCCGCAGGTTCCAGACCATCCGGTAGCGCAGCAGGCGGTACGCGACCAACGCGCCCAGCGCGACGACCACGAGGACCGCGGCCATCAGCCCGGCGTTTTCAGGTCGGGTTGGAAACTGCCCGCTGCGGACGAGGAACGCCGCCACAACCGCAAACGCCAGCACGGCGCTGATCATGGCTGCGAGCAGGATGCGGAGGTGTTGGACGCGTTGCGTCATGGCATCGTTCAATGTGAACCTCCGTCCGAGGCGTCGGCCCTCGGATTCCGGCGTGGCCCCGATTGTGCGCGCGGGTCGGTCGGACCGCAATCCGCCCGCTGGCTATGATGAATGCGTGACGCACTTCGGGCTTGTGTTCGATGAGCAGTTCAAGCGACACGTGCCGGCCCACGGGCATCCGGAACGCCCGCTGCGGCTGGACGCCGTCGCCGCGGGGCTGGAGCAGGCCGGCGTGTTGCGGCACGCGCTGCGCGTCCCCGCCGAGCCGGTCGGGCTGGAGCTGCTGGAGCGGCTGCACGCGCGACCCTACATCCAGCGGCTGGAGCAGGCCTGTCGCGATGGACGGCCGTTCATCGACGACCCCGACAGCAGCATCTGCCGTGAGACGTACGCGGTCGCCCTGCGGGCGGCGGGCGCGGTGGTGGAGGCGGCCCGGCGGATCGGGTCCGGCGATTTGAAACGCGCCTTCTGCGCCGTGCGGCCGCCGGGGCATCACGCCGAGCGCGACCGCTCGATGGGCTTCTGCATGTTCAACAACGTGGCCCTGGCGGCGCGCGTGCTGCGCGATGAGTTCGGCCTGGAGCGGCTGGCGATCCTGGATTGGGATGTGCACCACGGCAACAGTACGCAGCATGCGTTCGAGAGCGACCCCAGCGTGCTGTTCATCAGCCTGCACGGGCATCCGGACTTTCTGTACCCGGGGACGGGCTATGCCGAGGAGCGCGGCGTCGGGGCGGGCGCGGGCTACACGCTCAACGTGCCGCTGCTGCCGGGTACGACGGACAAGCAGTACCTGGCCGAGTTCGAGACACACGTGCTTCCGGCCATGCAGCGCTTCGAGCCGCAGGCGATCCTGATCTCGGCCGGCTTCGACGCGCATGCCGACGACCCGCTGGGCAATCTGTCGCTGAGCGACGAGGCGTACCGCTTCATGTTGCGACAGGTGCTGCGCCTGGCGGACTCCTTCGCCGCCGGCCGCGTGCTGAGCGTGCTGGAAGGCGGCTACAACCTGGACGTGCTGCGGCGCTGCGTGGCCGACCACGTGCGCATGCTGGCGGAGCAGGAGCGGTAGGCGTCCGCCGAGAATAGCGACTCCGGCCGGACTCCGGCGCACAAACCACGGCCTGGACAGGGTTTACAAGAAAAAACATAATTCTTTGACATTGACAGCGGCTAGCCTTGATGTTTAGATGCGTAGTGCGCCCCCACATCTAAGAAGGGGAGCACCATGGTCGCCTTTCGGCCAGCGCTGCTCTTGCTTGCACTCGCGCAAGCCCTCGCAGCGTACGCGCAGTTGGATGCGCCAGCGAAGCCGCCAATCGAACAGCTCCCGGCAGGGACGCGGGCGGTGCTGCACGCCTATCCAGGCGTGCAGGCCCACACGATCGACGGGCGGGTGGCAGCCCTGTACGGCAAGCCGATGACCGAAGGGCCGAGTCCGCAAGCCGCCGAGGCCGCGTTCTGGGCCGTCCATCCCGACGCGCTGGGCGTCGAGGATCTCGACCTCGACACGGCAGCGGTTCGCGAGCTGAGCAACAGCAAGTTCACGGTCTTCCAGTACAAGCAGCGCATCGCCGGGCTGCCCGTCGAGTACGGGATCGCCCGGCTGCTGGTGCTCAACGGCGAGCCGCACAAGGTCGTCTACGTCAGCGGCATCGTAGCCGAAGAGCCGGAGACACGGTTTGAGCCGCAGGCGCTGTCTGCCGGCGATGCGATCGGGTTCGTCTCCAACCTGGGCGAGTATCAGCATCTGGTGGACTGGTCCGATCCCGACTGGTCGTCTACGCCGGCGACCCGGTCGATGGCACGTTCGGCAAGATGACCCCTGTCGAGGCCTGGAAGTTCACCGGCCACTATCCCGTCCCGCACCTCTACGAGCGCTACACTTTCTTCGTGGACGCGGCGACGGGCCAACTCTTGCACGTGCGCAACGAGGTCCGTTCCGCCGACGTGACCGGCAGCGTCAAGGGCTGGGCGACGCCCGCTGGCAGCGTATGCACCGAGCCGCTGGGACCGCCGGCCCGCCCAGACGTTCCCGGGAACTCGCCCACGTTGCAGTGCATGCCGAACATCCTGGTCAAGATCGTCGGCGGAGAAAGCCGCTACACGGACGCGCTGGGAAACTTCAGCATCCCGCATCCCACCCCGGGTCCGGTGACCGTGACGGTCAGCGTCGCGGATGGCCTCTGGGTGCGGGTTGACAACTTCGATCAGGACGGCCCGGAGCTGGAGCTCAGGCAGGACAACGTCACGCCGGGGGGCGCGCCCGTGAACTTCGAGTTCAACCCTCCGCCCGACCCCCCGCCGCACGCGGCGTACTCGCACGCCACCGCGCAGGTCAACGCGTTCATCTACGTGAACAAGATTCACGACTTCTTCGCCAGCCGTCTCCCGGCCTGGGGCGGGTTGGACTATCAACTCGTGGCTAGGCCTAATGTAGAGGATGGCTGTACTTCCCAGTTCACTTTCTCCGCGATCGAATTCCCCGCTGAGGGCGGGGGTTGCCCGACGAATGCGGCC
>Ga0073934_10003364_pt1 | contig 29729 bp, 27 predicted proteins | sample LarsenN4metaG_FD_76834 | JGI IMG/M metagenome (GOLD analysis project Ga0073934, IMG submission 76834) | Hot spring sediment bacterial and archeal communities from British Columbia, Canada, to study Microbial Dark Matter (Phase II) - Larsen... ... | reverse complement strand
TTCGCTCGACTACTGGCTCAGCCAGCAAAACGTCCGCCGCGGTGACCAGCCCGACTACTACTACGTCATGACGATCTCGATCTATGAGTTCCTTCCGCTCGCACTGTCGATCGCGGCGTTGCTCTACTACACGATCCGCGGCCGCCTGAGCCACGCCATGTTCGTCGGCGCCGGCGTCCTCGCGATCGTCTTCCTCTTGCTGCTCCCGCACGGTCCCGGCTTCCACGGTTGCACCGTCGGCGTCAACGACTGCAAGGCCGGCGACGGCTCGAACGGCGTCTCCTTCACCCACGTCATCTTCCCGTTCACGATCGTCCTGATCGGCGTCCTCAGCTTCCCAATCAGCGCCTTCAACCGCTTCTTGCTCTTCTGGCTCGTCTCGACGGCGTTCGCGCTCACCGTCGCCGGCGAGAAGATGCCCTGGCTCAACGTCCACATCGCCGTCCCGCTCGCGATCCTCGCCGGCCGCTTCGTCGGCGACATCCTCAGCGACACTGACCTCCGAGAAGACCTCCCGCGGGTCGAGCGGCTCGCGCCGTTTGCCTACGCCGCGCTCGCGGCAGCCGCGTCCGTCGCTGTGTTCCTCGTTGTCGGGCCCTTCTCCGGCGCGTCGTTCGGCGCCTGGGCGCTCGCCGCGGTCGCAGCCGTGTCGGTGTACTGGGCCTTCACCAGCTACAGCCGCACCACCGCGATGCAGGTGGCCGTCGTCGGCGCCGTCGCCGCGTTCAGCGTCTTCTCCTTCCGCGCGGCGGTCCTCGCGTCATGGGGACACCCGGACAATCCCCACAAGGGCGATCTCGCGACCCGCGACTACGGCGAAGTGCCAGTCGAAGCCCTCGTCTACACCCAGACCTCCGGCGACATCCCGGTCCTCCGCGACAAGATCGACCAGTTCGCGCGCGAGTCCGGCCGCGGCGACGACCTACCCATCGTCGTCGACTCCACCGACGGCTACACGTGGCCGTGGGCGTGGTACCTGCGCCACTACAACAACGTGCAGTACCCGGCCATCACCGACAACTACCAGCCGCCCGAGGGCGCGGTGCTGCTGATCGCCAAGGGCAACGAGTCCAAGCTCAACCTCGGCGGCAACTGGGAAGCCGGCATCCCGTACTTCCACCGCCGCTGGTTCCCCGAGAGCTACCGGGGCGCGAACGGCATGTACAGCTCGCAGACGTTCCTCAAGGATCTCTTCTCGCCCGATGCGTGGAGCGAGCGCCTGGACTACTGGATCCGCAAGGAGCCGCCCGGAACGATCGGCTCGGCCGACGCCGTCGCCTTCTTCCCGAAGGGCTTCCAGGCTGTACCGCCCAAGCCCGTCGGCCCCACCGTGCGCACCGACGGCACGCAGCTCGTCATCGGCGGCGCGGGCAACGCCGAGGGACAACTCAGCGGCCCCTCGGACGTCGCCGTCGACGCGGAAGGCAACATCTACGTCGCCGACACGAACAACAATCGCATCGAGAAGTACGATGTGCAGGGCGTGTTCCAGGCCGCCGCCGGCGGCTTCGGCTCCGCCATCAAGTTCAACCAGCCGTGGTCGCTCGCCGTCGCGCCCGATGGCACCGTGTACGTCGCCAACACGTGGGATCATCAGGTGGTGAAGCTCGATCGAGACCTCAACCACGTTAAGACGTGGGGTGTCGGCGGTCAGGCGAAGGACACGAATGGCGACCCGACGACGCTCTACGGCCCCCGCGATATCATCGTGCTGCCGAACGGCAACGTGCTGATCACGGACACCGGCAACGGCCGCCTCGTCGAGTTCACGCCCGAGGGCGATCCCGTGCGGCAGTACGGCCACAACGGCTGGAAGCAGGGCGAGACGCAGTTCAGCGAGCCCGTCGGTCTGGCTGTCGCCGCAAACGGTGACGTCTACGTCGCCGACTTCTGGAACAAGCGCATCATCGTGCTCGACAGCAACATGCTCGAGAAGCAGCAGATCGACGTGCCGTCGTGGGGCAGCAATGCCGTCACCGATCGCGCGTACATCGCGCTGCTCGCCGACGGCCGCATCGTCGCGACAGATCCGCAGAACGGGCGTATCCTCGTCTTCTCTGCGGACGGGCAGGAACTCGGCTCGTTCGCAGTGCCGGTTGAGGGGACGAACACAACGTCACGCCCGGTTGGCATCGCCAGCGACGGCACGAGCGTGCTCGTCGTCGATGCGGCAGGGAGCGTGGTCCGCAAGATCCCGCTCGCCGAAGTGGCGCCGTGACATAATGACTCGACCGGCGCCCTGCGCGTATGGCGCCGGTGTCTAGTTCGAAGCGGGCGTCGTCGGACTGCGATCCGATTGACCCGCCTAGGGGGCGACCCTATAATGCGCGAGTTTCGCTGCCGAACATAAAACTGTGAGGGTCGGGGCGGCACGCGCGCGCCCTGGCGGTCCCGTGTGAGGCAGTACCCCCGGGAGTTCGGATTGCTCAGGAGCCGCGGATTCTGGATCGGCATCGTCGTCAGCGTGATCTTCATCGCGCTGTTCCTCCGCAGCACTGACTTCGGAGAGGTGAAGGCCGCATTCAGCGAGGCGAACTACGCGCTCGCCGCGCTCTCGCTCCCCGTGTACTTCGCCGGACTCTGGATGCGGACCATCCGCTGGCAATACCTGCTACGCCGCATCAAGGCGATCCCGACGATCCGCCTCTATCCCGTCGTCATCGTCGGGCTCATGGCGAACAACCTCATCCCCGCCCGCGCAGGGGAGATCGCGCGCGCCTACGTCCTCGGCAAGCGCGAGCGCATCAGCAAGACCACCAGCCTCGGCACCATCGCCGTCGACCGCCTCTACGACGGCCTCACGCTCGTGCCGATGATGCTCATCGTCGCCGCCTTCGCCAAGAGCGACACCAGCTTCGACGTCGGCTTCGGATCATGGACCGTGAGCCTCGGCTTCCGCGGCCTTGGCATCGCCATGGCCGCAGTCTTCGGCTTCGCCCTCGCCGTGCTCTCGTACCTCGCGCTCGCCGAGCGGGGCCGTCGGTTTCTCCATTCGACCTCGCACAGGGTTACGCCCGCGCGCTTCAAGCCGAACGTCGAGCGCATGCTCCACTCGTTCTTCGATGGACTGCACGCGCTCCGCAGCCCGTTCGATCTGCTCGTCGCCGCCGTCACGTCGTCAGCGTCGTGGTTGCTCGAAGCCACGATGTACTACATGGTCGCGCGCGCCTTCCACATCGATGAGCCGTTCTACGTGTTCTTGCTCCTCACCGCCGCCGCGAACCTCGTGATCGCGGTCGTCGCCACGCAGGGCGGCGTCGGCCCGTTCGAGCTCGTCGTCTCGCGCACCGTCGTCGCGTTCGGCGCGCCCGAGCACCTCGCGAGCGCCTACGCCATCGGCTTGCACGCGCTGCTGCTCTTCCCCATCATCATCCTCGGCCTCTACCTCATGTGGTCGATGAAGCTCACCTTCGGCGACATGCTCAAGCAGAGCAGCTACGACGACGTCGAGCCCGCTCCCGCCGGCGTAGCGTCCTCATCCGCCGCGAATGAGCCCGCAGGCCGCCAGACAACGCTGCAGTCAAAGCCTGCCGTCGAAGGGTCGGGTGGACCGTGAAGGTCGTCGTCATCGGCGGCGGCGTGGCCGGAATGAGCTCGGCCTATCGGCTCATGCAGCAGGGCCACCAGGTGTCGCTCTACGAAGCGAGCCCGTTCCTCGGCGGCCTCGTGCGCACGTTCGACATCGGCGGCAACCGCCTCGAGGCCTACTACCACCACCTCTTCCGCACAGACACGACCATCATCAACCTCATCGAGGAACTCGGTCTCGGCGATCGGCTCAAGTGGATCGAGTCGAAGGTCGGCTGGTACGAGGACGGCAAGATCTATCCGTTCGTCACACCGATCGACCTCCTCCGCTTCAAGCCGCTACCGCTTATCGACCGCGTCAAGCTCGGCCTGATGGGCATGCGCCTGCGGAACCGCGAGGACTGGGCGGAGTTCGAGCACATCACCTGCAAGGACTGGATCGAGAAGAACGTCTCGAAGAAGGTGTTCGAGAAGGTCTGGGGCCCGCTGCTCATCGGCAAGTACGGCTCCGCCTACGACCAGGTCGCCATGGCGTGGCTCTGGAGCAAGATCCACCTCCGCTTCGCCTCCCGTAAGGGCGGCCCCATGCAGAAGGAGGAGCTCGGCTACCTCGACGGCAGCTTCGCCGTCTACATCGACGAGATGGAGCGCCGCATGCGCGCCGGCTGCGTCGATATCCACCTCGGCTCGGGCGTCGATCGCATCACCGCCGAGAACAACCGCGCCACCGGCGTCATCCTCGCCGACGGCACAAACATACCGGCCGACGCCGTCATCGCCGCCGTCCCGTCGCTCCTCTTCAAGAAACTCGCGCCGCCGCTCACGCCCGAGTACGAGGCCAAGCTCGACTACGTCCAGTGGCAGGGCGCCGTCTGCATGATCGTCACGATGAAGCGCTCGCTCTCGCCCATCTACTGGATGAACATCGGCGACCGCTCCATGCCCTTCCTGGCGCTCGTCGAGCACACCAACTTCATCGGCCCCGAGAACTATGGCGGCAACCACATCCTCTACATCTCGAACTACCTTGCGCAGGACCACGAGTACTTCGGCATGGACGAGGATCAGCTCTGGGCGCTCTTCGAGCCCGCCCTCAAGAAGATCAATCCCGAGTTCTCGTCCGACTGGGTGAACGACCGCTGGCTCTTCAAGGCGCCATACGCCCAGCCCGTCATCCGCATGCAGTACTCCGCCCACCGCCCCGAGCACCGCACGCCGGTCGAGGGTCTCTACCTCGAGACCATGACGCAGATCTACCCCGAGGACCGCGGCCAGAACTACAGCATCAAGATGGGCGAGGAAGTCGCCCGCATGGCCGTCGAAGACTTCACCAACCGCACCCCCCGCCCCGAAGCCGTCGCCTGACGCACGCCTGCTTCCCTCGATCTCGCGCACGGTGACATCCCGCCCTTTGCGTGCGCCCCACCCCACCCCATAATCGCCTCCACCACGCACGACGAGGAGGCTCCATGACGCGCCAGACCGGTCCCACCACCGACGAGGGCAAGGCTATCGCCTCCCGCAACGCCATCCGCCATGGCCTCTACGCCCCGCCGGATGTCGCCGTCAACGACGAGATGCCCGGCGACTGGCACGCCTTCCTCGAGGCGGTGGTCGCCGACCTCCAGGCCGCCGGGCTCGTCGAGGAGGCGCTGGCACGTGGCGTTGCCGGCGCCCTCTGGCGCCTTCGCCGCCTCGCTGTCGCCGAGACGATGGCCATCGAGCGCGCGACGCGCTCCGCGCGCGGGCACGCCGAAGCGCCCAGGCAGAGCGACGGCCCCGACGACGCCGCTACGTTCAGTCGCGACTACCTCGTCCTGCCGGAAGACGGCACGATCGACAAGCTCATGCGGCTCGAAGCGCACCTCAGTCGCCAGCTCCTGTCCAACCTCCACCAGCTCGAAGCGATCCGGGCCCGCCGCCGCGGCAAGGCAGCTCCCTTGGCCCGCCTCGACGTGAACGTTCCTCAGGATCAGGAAAAGTGACCAAACGAAATGCCCCCATCCGTTCCCGCAGGTCTGCATCACCGTGCGCCCACCGAGACCCGGCTCGGCCAACCGAAAAAATGACAAAACGAAATGCCCATCAGGCCCCCATGGCGATGCGCCCCACCCGACACGCCGCTGGGGCACACCGAAAAGTGACCAAACGAAACGCCCATCAGGACCCCATGGCGATACGCCCGCCGACACGCCCGCTCGGGCACACCGAAAAGTGACCAAACGAAACGCCCATCAGGACCACGGTGATACGCCCCGCCGACGACGCGGCGCCGCTCACCCCCGCCCGACCTCCGACCTCCGACCTCCCACCTCCCGTCACCCTGTGGCCTGAACCTGGAAACCTGTATAGTGAACCCGCGCACAAAGTAGGGGCAGATGCTCGAAAACGAAGCTACCCTCGAAATCCAGCACCTCATCCGCGACTTCAAGCCCGGCGACGGCGACCTGCTCGCCGCCCTCCACAGGATCCAGCACCACTACGGCTACATCCCGAAGATCGCCATGCGCGTCGTCGCCCGCCAGCTCCGCCTCAGTGAGGCGCGCGTCTACGGTGCGGTCACCTTCTACAGCGAGTTCCGCCTCATCCCGCCGCCCCGGACCCTCATCGGCTGGTGCAGCGGCCCCGCCTGCCGAATCAACGGCGGTGACAACGTCCGCAAGATCCTCGAGGCCGAGCTCGGCATCGCCATGGGCGAGAACACCGACGGCGATCGCCTCGGGCTCCACCTCGCCCAGTGCAACGGCACCTGCGAGCACGCGCCCCAGGTCTGGGTGAACGGCGACGTCGTCGGCCCGCTCACGTCAGCCGAGACCGTCCGCCTCGTGCGCGACCTCAAGGACCGGGCGTAGATGGCGCGATACGACGAGTTGCGCGCCGCCGCCGACGCCGCCTGGCAACCCGTCGCTGAGCCGCGACGGCCGCTCTTCATGGTCTCGATCAACACGTCGTCCATCTCCTCCGGCGCACGCGCCACCCTTGACGCGTTGCGTGCGCTCGGAGAGACACATGGCTTCGACGTCATGCAGACAGGCGATACCGGCCTCGCGTTCGCCGAGCCCGTCGTGCGCGTCGTCCGGCCCGATGGCCCGGCCGTCCTCTACGGCAACGTCACCGCCGGCAAAGCCGAGGCGTTCGCTGCGCTGGCGGCGCGCGGCATCGCCAAGGACCACGCCATCGCCATCGTCGATGGCCCCGCCACGGACGGCGTACCCGCAATCGGTGACCTCGACTGGTTCAAGATCCAGACGCGCTGGATCATGCGCAACTGCGGCGAGATCGACCCTGACAGCATCGACCACTACATCGCCCGCGACGGCTACAAGACCTTCGTCGACTGCGCCCAGATGGACCGCGACGAACTGATCAGCGTCGTGACGGGCTCCACGCTGCGCGGGCACTCCGGCTCGTTCTTCTCCACCGGCACGAAGTGGAAGTTCCTCAAGGACGCCACGGCCGAGCCGAAGTTCCTCGTCTGCAACGCCGACGAGGGCGACCCCGGCGCCTGGGTCAACCGCGTGCTCATGGAGAGCGACCCGCACCTCATCCTCGAGGGCATGCTCATCGCTGCCTACGCCTCCGGCGCCACCTACGGCTGGATCTACATTCGGGACGAGTACCCGCTCGCCGTCGAGCGCATGACGCGCGCCATCGAGCAGTGCCGAGAGCGCGGCATCCTTGGCGAGGACGCACTCGGCACGGGCGTCAGGTACGAGTGCGAAGTCGTGCGCGGCGCCGGCGCCTACGTCTGCGGCGACGAGACCGGCCTCATCTCGTCCATCAACGACAGCCGAGGCATGCCTCGGATCAAACCGCCATTCCCGGCGCAACAGGGCGTGCTCGAGAAGCCCACGAACGTCAACAACGTCGAAACCTACGCCGCCGCCGCGACGCTCCTCCGCATCGGCGCCGACACCTACAGCACCGTCGGCACCGAGGCGAACCGCGGCACAAAGCTCTTCACCGTCTCCGGCGCTACGGCCCGCACCGGCTGCGTCGAAGTCCCGTTCGGCACCACGGTCAATGAGTTGCTTGCCGCCGTCGGCGGCATCCGCAACGGCCGCCCGTTCAAGGCGCTGCAGCAGGGGGGACCGCTCTCCGGCCTCTTGCCGGGATCCGTCGCCGGCCCGCTGCCCCTCGAGCCCGAGCCCTTCCGCCCGCTCGGCGCCGGCATGGGCGGCGGTGGACTGGTCTTCCTCGACGACACGTCCTGCGTCATCGACCTCAACGTCATGACCGCCTGGTTCCTCGAGGACGAGTCCTGCGGCCGCTGCACCACCTGCCGCGGAGCCAATCAACGCATGCTCGAGATCTGGAAGCGCACGGCCCGCGGCGAAGCCTACGAACGGGATCTCGCGCTGCTCGAGTCCCTCGCCCAGTCGATGCAGTATTCCAACTGCTTCCACGGCTCGCTCTCACCTACGATCATGCGAAACACCATCGCGCACTTCCGCGACGAGTACGACGCCCACGCGATCGAGCACCGTTGCCCCACGAAGGTGTGCCCGGAGCTGATCGTTTTCCGCGTGGTCGAACAGGCCCCGGCAGTGGAGCAGGCCGCCGACATCTGCCCCACCGACGCGATCGTGCGCGAAGACGGCCAGTGGCAGGTCGACGATGCGAAGTGCATCCGCTGCCGCGCCTGCAAGGATGTCGCGCCGGACGCCATCAGCATCCAGGATCGCTTCGCCGGCGAAGCCCCGTCGCCAGCGGTACGCAGAGCGGCCGTCGCGCCGCTCCAGGTGCCCATCATGGAGCGCCCGTTGTAGTTCGAGGCCAGTCGGCGAAGCGCGGCCGGCAGCTTCGTAAAGTCATCTAGCCCAATCGTGACGTGAAGAGATCGCGCTTGCCCCGCGCGAACGCGCCCGCTGGCATTGGCTTCCGTCCCGCAGGCTTCACCGTCACCACGGCGAGGTCATTCCCCACGGTCGCGACCACGAACCCGTCGTCCGACGGCGCCGGTCCAACCACCGTACCCGCCGCCGCTTCCGAGCGTGTCTCGAGCACTCTCGCGCGCAGGATGCTCAACTGCTGCCCGGACACGTACGTGTACGCCGTTGGCCAGGGGTCGTACGCCCGCACCATCCGCACGATCGTGTCGGCATCATGGCGCGCCCAGTCGATGAGTCCATCCGACTTCCTTAGCTGCGGTGCGTACGTCACCAGCGACTCATCCTGCTCCTCCGTTGCGATCGCCCCGCGCGCCCACTTTGGCAGCAGCTCGAGCAACAGGGCTGCTCCTGCCTCCGCGACGCGCGGCGTTAGCGTCGCGGTCGTGTCGTCGGGCGCGATCTCCACTTCGGTCTGTCCGAGGATCGGCCCTGCGTCCAGCGCGAGCACCACCTTCATGATCGTCGCGCCGGTCCTCGTGTCTCCCGCCAGGATCGCCGCCGGGATCGGTGCGGCGCCGCGCCAACGTGGAAGCAGCGATGCGTGGACATTCAGGACGCCGAGCGGCGGCACGTCGAGCACCGGCTGCTTCAAGATCTGCCCGTATGCAGCGATCACTCCGACATCGGGCGCAAGCGTGCGCAGCTGCTCGACGGACTCGGGCTTGCTGATCGACTTCGGCTGAAAGACCGGGACCCCGTGCGCCGCGGCGAGCTGCTTCACCGGCGGCGGTGCGAGCCTCCGTCCGCGTCCGACCGGGCGGTCCGGCTGCGTGTACACCCCGACGACGTCGTGCTCGCTCTCGATGAGCCGCCGGAGCGTGGGCAACGCGAACTCCGGCGAACCCATGAACACGACGCGCATCGCCGATGAGCATAGCACGCAGTGACACGTCCGCTCGGCGTGGCGCCCTGGAAGTGCTACCATCGGCCTGGGCGTAGACGGAGGCCACCACGGACAAGCTCGCGCTTCTCCTTCTCGTCGGATGCATCGTCAGTGCCGCGGCGATCGCCGGCTGCGATGATGATGAGGACGGCCCGGCGGCGGTGTCGCCGTCGGCCACCACCGCGACGCAAGGAGGTACCCCCGCTCCCAGCCTTCCGACACCCGGCCCGACGGACGGCCTCCCCGCTATCACGATCGATGAGCCGCCGTTAGGTGCTGTCGTCGATGTGCCGTTCGGCATCAGCGGGACTGCCGACGTTTTCGAGGCCGCGCTCAGCGTGCAGGTACTCACCGACGCGGGCGTGCTCGTCTGCCAGCACAACCTGACGGCCACCTCCGGCAGCGGCACCCGCGGCGACTGGTCCACGTCGATGGCGTTCCCGCCGCCGGCCCCGCCCGCCGGCCAGGAGGCCGTCCCGATGACCGTGCGCGCGTTCGACTACAGCGCCGAAGACGGCTCCGAAGAGAACGTCGTCTCCGTGAACGTCAACGTCTCTGGCCTCCGCCCGCCGATTGTCATTGACGAGCCGGGATGCGACGCCTCGGTCGCCGCCGGCCGGTCCATCTCGGTATCCGGCACCGCGCGCGTCTTTGAGGGCGCGCTCCAACTCGAGCTGCTCGACAGTAGCGGCACCTCGGTAGTGAGCCAGACGGTGCAGGCCGAGAGCGGCGTCGGCGAAGCCCCATGGTCCACGACGATCACCGTCCCGCCGAGCGCCTTCCCTGGAACATACCGGCTGGTAGCATTCAGCTACAGTCCGATGGGTGGCTCGCGCGAGAACGACTTCGCCATCCCGCTCGACGTTGCGCCGCCCTAGGGCGGCGGTACACAGTGACGAGGGCGCACCAGGGGGAGACCGATGAAAAGGCTCCAGGCCGTGGTGCACGGCCGCGTCCAGGGGGTGGGGTTCCGCGAGTTCGTGCGACACGAAGCCGCCACCCGCGGCATCACCGGCTACGTCCGCAACAGTGACGATGGCCAACGCGTCGAGGTCGTCGCCGAGGGCGACGAACAACGGCTGGCTGAGCTTGTGCAGGCGCTCCACGAAGGCCCGCGCTTCGCCCGCGTCGAGCGCGTCGATGTCGACTACAGCCAGCCCAGCCTCGGCTTCGCGAAGTTCAGCGTCGAACTGTAGCCTCTGCCGCTACTCCAGCACGATGCAGTCGACTTCCTCGCCTGCGGCGACGCCCGGCACATCCTCCGGCACGATCGCCAACGCGTTCGCTGCCGCCATCGATGTCAGGATGCCCGATCCCTGTGGCCCGGTGAGTGCCGCATGCCACCGACCGTCCCGTTCCGACAGGATCGCGCGCGCGTAGACGCGCCGGGCGTCGGTGTTCGCGATCGCCTCATCGGCGATTGCGCGCACGCGCCGGCGCTCCCAGTCCCACCGCCCCAGCATCTTGTAGATCGACGGCCTGCCGAACAGCTCGAACGACACCATCGAGCTCACGGGGTTGCCCGGCAGCCCGATGTGAGGCACGCGCCGTCCGCCAGACGGGAACGAGCCAAACGCCAGCGGCTTCCCCGGTCGCATCCGCACCGTCCAGAAGTCGACCGTACCTTCGCTTGCGAGTACGTCCTTCACGACGTCGTAGTCGCCGCGCGACACGCCCGCCGACGTCACCAGCATGTCGGCATCGAGCCCCTCGCGGATCCGCGCCCTCAGCGACTCCACCGTGTCACTGGCGATCCCGAGCCGCTTTGGGATGCCGCCGTTCTCCAGCACCATCGCGCTGATGCTGTACGCGTTGCTGTCGTAGATCTGGCCTGGCGCCAGCGGTCCGCCCGGCTCGCGCACCTCGTCGCCCGTCGACAGGATCGCCACCACGGGGCGCCGATGTACCTTCACCGTCGCCATGCCAAGCGACGCCAGCACGCCGATTTGCGCCGGACGCAGCACCTTGCCCTTCGGCATGATGCGCTGTCCCTTGTGGACGTCCTCGGCCGCCTCGCGAATGTTCGCGCCTGGCTCCGCTGCCTTCAGCACACCGACGACATCGCGCGATTTGGCGAACGAACCGAACGCTCGCCCTGCCGGCTCGTCCGTCTCCTCAAACGGCACGACAGCGTCGGCGCCCGCCGGTATCGGCGCGCCCGTCATGATGCGCACCGCCGTGCCCGGCCGCACCTCGCCCTCGAAGACGTACCCTGCCGCCAGCTCCCCGGCCACCCGCAGCTCGACCGGCGTCGCCTCGGACGCGCCCGCCGTGTCAGCCGCCCGCACGGCGTAGCCGTCCATCGCTGTGTTCGGCAGCGGCGGGATGTCGATCGGCGAGACGACATCCTCCGCGACGACCTGGCCCAGCGCGTCGAGGATCGGCGTCTCGACCGGCTCCAGCACGGGCACGAGCGCCAGGATCCGCTCGAGCGCTTCCTCGACCGAGATCATGCTCTGTTGCAGTGTCATGCTTCGATTGAACCACAAACGCGCGTGGCGAGCATCGCGACCGTCACGCCCGCCACTTCGCGCGTTCCGGCTATTCGGTCACGGTGACCGTCACAGACCGGTATCCCTCGACGTCACTCTCGACGATCAGGACGTTGACACCGGCCCCGGGCGTTGCGCTGTCTGCGTCTGAGTATGCAGCCAGGATCTCTCCGTGCTGTTCCGTCACGAACGCCTCCGTCCACCCTTGCGCGCTCAGCTCGTCGCGGAAGTGCGACCGCAAATCGTCAGCGCTCATCGCGGAGTAAAACTGGACGACATGCGTCGATGTCTCACCCGAGTCGATCGACGTGCTGCTCGTGACGCGGATGCCGTCCGGGAGCGGCACGCGATCCTCCGGGAAGTCCTCCGACAGCTCCTGCTCGTCGGGCAGGGACCCGCTTCCCGAAGACCCGTCATCGTCGCCGCCACCTTCCTCCGAATCGCCGTCGCCACCATCGGGTGCGGGCGGATCCCCGTCGTCACCGCTCTCCCGGCCGATGATCGCCTGAATCGCCACGTTCCCGTTCTCGGGCGTTACCGAAAGCGAGCCGGCAATCGACTCGTCGGCGCTCGTGACCGCGTAGATCGTCGCGCCCTCGTTCTCGACGCGTGTGACCTGGCGCCACGACGAACCATCGCCGAACTCCTCGTCGTAGAACGCCACGATGTCGTCGATGTCGTCGTCGCTCTGCCACGTCACGACGTGGCCCTCGGCGTCGTCGCTGTCCACAGTCTGAGCGGATTCAATCTCCGCACCCGGGTAGATGGGGAAGTCGTCCGGGAAGTCATCCGGCAGCTCCCGCGACGTCGTCACGTCACCATTTCCGGTGTCGATCGTCTCGTCGCTGTCATTACACGCGACGGACAGCGCGCCGAACGTGATCGCGGCAGCGATGATGAGCGAGAATCTGGTCAAGCGATTACTCCTTGCCACGTGTGCAAACCGCTCGATGGTAGCAGGAGCGTCCGGGCGTGTCACGGGCGTTCAGCGCCAGAGGCACCCGGTGCGGTTGCTCCTCGCCGTGCTCTCCAGGGCGACCAATGCGTCGCGAAGTGCGCCATCACGCGTCCACGCATACGCAAGCCCCTCGACGATCAGCGCCGCGTCGATGCTGGTCCCGTCCAGCGCATAGACATAACGCAGCAGCCGTCCAAACTGGTCGCGCTCACGCCGGTCCGGCAGGAGGCGCACTTCGGCGCCCGCGAGCTCCTCCAGTCGCGACGACGCCTCCTCAAAGCACGCCTCGCCGCGCTCCGCAGTGTCGATACCGAATACACGCACCACTTCCTCACGACCGTCGAGCATGACACGCAGCGTGTCGCCATCCACGATCCGTACGACCGTCGCTCGCTCCATGGGTGTCGGGTCGCCGCAGAAGGGTCGAGGGTAGGGCGGTGCGCAGCGAACAGTTGCCTGTAGAGTCGGAGCGGCGGTGGCTAAATCAATCGGCGTAGTGGGCGGCGACGCAGTGGTCGAAGCAACTGTGGCCACGCTGGTACTTGTAACCATCGAGTCGGGCGCCGAGGCGCCGGAATCGGCATCGGTGCACGCGGAGGACACGAGGGCAGGCAGGAGGATCAGCGCAAGGACAAAACGCACATGCGATGCTAGCATGCGCCGTTTGACACCGTGAAGGCGAGCGGGTACCCGTACCGGGGCCGCTAAAGCTGTTGGATGGAGGCAGGATGGCGGAGTTCGATGTCCTCGGCGTAGGCAACGCAATGGTCGACGTAATCGTCCACGCCGACGACGCGCTTCTCCAGCGCGAGGGCATGGTGAAAGCAAGCATGCAGCTCATCGAGGCAGATCGCGCCCGCGAGCTGTACGACCGGCTTCCGCCGGGCATCGAGGTGTCCGGTGGGTCCGCCGCCAACACTATGGCGGGCATCGCCTCACTCGGCGGCCGGGGCGCCTATATCGGCAAGGTCGCCGACGACCAGCTTGGGCAGGTCTTCGCGCACGATCTGCGCGCGATCGGCGTTCACTTCCCGCCCGCGCCCGCGACGAGCGGCCCGCCGACCGGACGCTGCCTGATCGTGGTGACGCCCGACGCCCAGCGCACGATGCACACCTACCTCGGCGCGGGCCTCGAACTTACGCCAGACGATATTGACCCTGACCTCGTGAGCGCGGCCCAGATCACGTTCCTCGAGGGCTACCTGTGGGATCCACCGCTTGCGAAGCAAGCCTTCCTCAAGGCGGCGGCGCTCGCGCACGAGGCCGGCCGCCGCGTCTCGTTGACGCTCTCCGACACATTCTGCGTCGAACGCCACCGGGCGGAGTTCCTCGACCTCGTCGAGCACCACGTGGACGTGCTCTTCGCTAACGAACGCGAACTGCTCTCGCTCTATGAGACGAACAGCCTCGACGCCGCCGTCGACGCTGTCCGCGGGAAATGCGAGATCGCCATCGTCACACGCAGCGAGCACGGCTCGTTGATCATCGCCGGCGGCGACACCCACGTCGTCCAGGCCGCGCCTGTGGAGCACGTCGTTGATACCACCGGCGCCGGCGACCTCTACGCGGCGGGCTTCCTCTTCGGGCTCACGCACGGCAGGGACCTGCCGGCCTGCGGCCGTATCGCCTCCATCGCAGCGGCAGAGGTCATCAGCCATCTCGGCGCCCGGCCGGAGATCTCGCTTTCGAGGCTGATCGGGGCGGTAGCCTAGGCGCCGCTGATCACCGTGCGCTCGCCTGCATCGCTTCGTCAAGCAGTTCGATGACGTGCACGACCCGCACATCGAGCCCGCGCAGCCGCGCGCCCGCCTCAAGCTGTGTCATACAGCCGGGGTTTACCGTCGCGATCACAGACGCCCCGGTCCGCTCGATATCATCCATCTTGTCGTCGAGGATCCTCCCCGACAGGTCACGCTGCACGATACTGTAGATGCCCGCGCTCCCGCAGCAGCGGTCCGGCGACGCCATCTCTCGCAATTCGACGCCCGGGATCGCCTGCAGGATCACCCGCGGAGCAGCCGGTACGCGCTGCGCGTGCACGAGGTGGCATGAGTCCTGGTATGTGACCGTGCATCCCACCCGCTGGAGGTCGCCGAGCTTGTGCGAGGCTACGAACTCGAGCACGTCCTTCGTCTTCGCGGCGAACGATGCCGCGCGCTCCGCGTAATCAGAGTCGCTGGCAAGCAGGTGACCGTACTCTTTCATCGTCGAACCGCAACCAGCCGAATTCACGATGATCGCCTTGACCTCAGGCCGAAGCATCGCGTCGATGTTCTGCCGCGCCAGATCGCGCGCGAAGCGGCGATCGCCGGCGTGGAAGTTGAGCGCGCCGCAGCACGTCTGTGTGTCGGGCATCACGACGCGATATCCCAGCCGGTTGAGCACTCGGATCGTCGCCTCGTGCGTGCGCGGATACAGGTGCGGCATCACACAGCCCGTGAGCAACGCCACCGTCCCTGACGGCGCATGCTCTGGCTGCTCAGGCGGCATGAATGGCCGCGACGGCAGCGCGGGCAGCGATGCATCGACGGCGGCGAGCGGCGGCACAATCCGATTCAGAATGCGCGAGGCCTGCAACCACGAGCGGACCGGCCACCGCTGGTAGAGCCGCCCGGCCGCGAAGAGCGCTCGCAGGCGGCCACGATGGGGCAGCAGCGCCCGCAGCACGCCGACCCGCACCTGCCACGCCAACGGTGCCTGCTTCGCCTCGATCACCTCGGCGCGCGCCGCTTCCATGATCCGCCCGTATGGCACGCCCGACGGGCACGCCGTCTCGCACGCCCGGCACTGCAGGCACTGATCGAGGTGCTTCAAGAGCGGACGCGTCGGCGCAGCGCGGCCCGATATGATCGCGTCGATCAGCGCGATGCGCCCGCGCGGTGAGTCAGTCTCCATCCCCAACTGGAGGTATGTGGGACATGCCTGCAGGCAGAAACCGCAGTGCACGCAGCGCGCGATGTCCTCGCTGAGTGATGGCGCGCTGGACGCCATCTGAGGCTGCACCGGCGTATCGTGCACTACAGCCTCCCGACGAATCGCCCGGGTGAAAGCGTGCGCTTCGGGTCGAATTCGTCCTTCAGGCGCTTCATGATCGCGAAGTCCGCCCGCAACGGGCTGAACACGTCGTGCTCGCGCTTGTACGAGGGCGGCGCCGCCTCCACAACGACGGAGCCGCCGTGGGCGCTCACTAGCTCCCGTGCGTGGTCGACGAGAGCCCCCGCGCGCTCCTCCGCCGACGGGCTGAGTTTCGCGCGGATGACGCCCACCCCGGCCGTCGCCGACAGCATCGCCGCGGCGCCCGCGAACCGGCGATCGAGCACCTCCACCACCTCCGGCACACTCGTCGGAGAAACGGAGACGCGGAGCGAGAGCCGTTCCAGCGCGAACGCCGTGTACCAGCGTTCCCAGGCGTCATCCCTGACCTCATCGGCGGCGCCACCCAGTCCGTTCGCGTAGGTACCAAGCTCCCGCATCGTGCGGTCGACGCCGCCACGCACGCCGCCGAGGCGCATGAGCACGCTCCACCGCGCCTCGCCCAACACCGCGAACGCGGCTGGTGGCGAGAGCAGCTCCGCCGCCTCCAGTGAGAGCCCCGCGTCGCGCGCGGCAAAGAGCAGCGTTGAGGCAGCGTGCGCCGAGTGCGTCGTGCACACGACGGTGCACCGCACGGGCGGCAAGGGCGCCAATTTGAACGTGGCCTCGGTAACTACGCCGAGCGTCCCAAGCGAGCCGGTGTAGAGCTTCGTCATCTCGTAACCGGTCACGTTCTTGACGACGCGCCCACCCGCCTTGCTGATGCGGCCGTCCGCATGTGCCACGCGTACGCCGATCAGCCAGTCGCGGATCGTCCCATACGCATGCCGTAGCGGCCCCGAGAGGTTCGCAGCCACCAGACCGCCGACCGTCGCGCCTCCACCCGGCGGATCGACGGGAAGGAACTGGTTGTGCGGGGACAGCGTGAGCCCGAGATCCCCGAAGCTGGTGCCGGCTTCGACCGTAACGGTAAGGTCCGCGGGCTCGTGCGCGATGACGCGATTGAGCCGGCGCATCGACAGCGCCACGTCGTACCTCTCCGGCGGGTTGCCGATCGTCAGATGCTGGCCAGCGCCGACCGCCACGATGCTCAAACCCGCCGCCTGCGCCTCCGCGAGCACAGATGCCACGTCGGCTTCGCTGCGCGGCTCCACGACAACGGCTGGTAACGCGCCATCAACTGCGAATCCCTCCGCCCACGCCTCGGCATCGATGCGCGACGCCACCGCCGCGCGGAATTCGTCAATCCGCGAGTTGACCCTCGTCCCGCTAGACATACATGTCCTGCCCGAGCGCCGCCGCGACGCGGGCGACGTGAGCCTGGCTCAGTTCGCCACACCCCTTGTGCGTCGGGAACGCCTTGCACGGATTGAAGTGCTCGCCTGCCTTGAATGCTCGCTTCAGCCCGGCCATCACCGCGAGATCGGTGTCATCGAAGATCCAACCGATGAAGTCGCGCTTCTCCAGCCCCACGCCGTGCTCGCCCGTGATGCTCCCGCCCGCGTCGACACAGAGCCTCATGATCTCGGCGCCAGCCTCCAGCACGCGCGCGGTCGCGCCGGCCTCACGCTCATCGAAGAGCAGGTTTGGGTGCAGGTTGCCGTCGCCCGCGTGGAACACGTTCGCGACGGCCAGCCCGTGCTTCTCGGCGATGCGGTACGTCTCGCCTAGCACCTCCGGCAACCGTGTGCGCGGCACGACGCCGTCGAGCACGTAGTAGTTTGGATACAACCGGCCCAGCGCGCTGATCGAGCTCTTGCGGCCAGCCCATAGCAGCTCGCGGTCGGCTGCCTCGACGGCAACGCGCACTTCGCGCGCTGCATGATCGTGGCAGATCCGCTCGATGAGGTCGGCTTCCTCTACCGTAGCCTCCTCCAGGCCGTCGACCTCGATCAGCAAGACGGCTTCCGCGTCCAGCGGGAAGCCCGCGTTTAGCACCGGCTCGACCGCCGCGATGACGTTTCGGTCCATCATCTCGAGCGCCGCCGGCAGGATGCCCGTCGCAATGATGGCGGACACAGCGCGGCTCGCGTCGTCGATCGTGTCGAAGATCGCCAGCAGGGTGCGGGTTGACTCCGGCAGCGGCGAAAGGCGGACGACGATCTTCGTCGCGATGGCGAGTGTGCCCTCCGAACCCACGAACGCTCCCGTCAGGTCGTACCCCGGTACGTCGCGCGTGCGCCCGCCAACCCAGACGACCTCTCCATCCGCCAGCACGAGCTCCACGCCCAGCACATGGTTCGTCGTCGCGCCGTACGCCAGGCAGTGCGGCCCGCCGGCGTTCTCCGCGACGTTCCCGCCGATCGTGCATGCACGCTGGCTCGATGGATCGGGCGCGTAGAACAAGCCGTGCTCGGCAACGGCACGGGAGAGGTCCAGGTTGACTACTCCCGGCTCGACGACGGCGATCCTGTTCGCCACGTCCACCTCGAGGATGCGCTTCATGCGCGCCATCGCCAGTACGACTCCGCCGATCGCCGCGACGGCGCCCCCGCTCAACCCGGTGCCGGCGCCGCGGGGAACGACCGGCAGATCGTAGCGGTAGGCGATGCGCACGGCCGCCGACACGTGATCCGTCGACTCAGGGAAGACGACTGCCTGCGGGAGCCCGCGCTCGATCGTGCCGTCGAACTCGTACGCGATGAGCTCTTCGGGCGTCGAGAGCACGCGCTCCTTGCCCAGCGCGCGCTCCAACTCGCGTATGACTGAGCGCGTCACAAAGCCTCGCGGGAGCGCACGGTCATCGGGAGAGGGCGTGGTCATCGGGGCTGGCTTTCGAAGTGGACGCTGCCGCCATTATAGGCGGGCATGGCCTAGAGCATGGTGCCGTTGGCCGCGACATAACGGTCGAACTGCCCGAATGGCGCAGACGTGAGGAGGTATGTCCATCGCCCCAGGCGCCACCCGGATCGCAGTAGCGGCGCCAGCGCCGTGGCATTCATCGAGGGGATTTGCAGCACCGCCTCTTCGAGATCCCGTCCGTGGAGCCACTCCCCCGCCGTGCGGAGCAGCAGCAGCACATCCTCCGCGTCGTACGCGGCCACCGGGCCGACCACTCCATTGGCTGCGGCGTACCCGTAGCCCAGGAAGTCGGCGCCACGCGTGAGCGCAAACGACTGTCCGCCCTCTGGCGCGAAGGCGCCCCTGAGGTACGCAGCATGGTCCACCGGACGCTCCGCGCCCCAGACCACGCGGTCGAGGTCGGCGATGCGGTCCTGCCAGCCCGAACAATCGACAACGGCCTTGCGGCTCGCGTCCGGCTCCGGCAGCGCGAGCAACGCCGCGACGGGCCCGCTAATGCGGTACAGCACGCCCGTCGCGAACATCCCGGCGCGCATGTAGAGTGCGTGCGCTGCAGCTGATGGCGATGAAACCACCGAGATGATGCGTGCGCCCCGTGCGCGACCCGCCTCGACGCTGCGCTCGAGCAGGCCATGGCCGGCCCCACTCGTGTGCACCTCGGGCTGGACGAACAGCTGCGAGAGAAACCAGATGTCACCACGCACGAAGCCCATCGCGTACCCAACGAACAGACCGTTGACCTCGGCAGTCCATGCACAGTCCGGATCGGTGCGCAGCAGGTGCTGCAACAGCGTCTGCTCAAACGGTTGCCACGACTCCATGGTGACGTTGCGCTCCTCTGCGAGCTGCTCGAGCGCCGCCTTGCGTACGTACGCAGCCGCTGCGATGTCCGCTTCGGTGAACGGGCGGTAGGTCGCCGGCGGGAGCTCAGACATCGGGCGACACGAGGATTTTGCAGAGGCCGTCGCGACCCTTGGACAGGCGCGCGAAGGCGTCCGGCGTGCCATCGATAGAGACGACCTCCGAGATCACCGGCGAAAGGTTCACCTCACCACGCGCGATCATCTGCGCCGCTTCTGCGAACTCCACTCGCGTGTAGCCCAGCACGCCGATGTACGTGTACTCGCTGATGATGGTGCGCAAGATGTCGAGTGAATACGGCTGCTCGCCGACACCGGCGAGCACGATGCGCCCGCCGCGCGCCGTCGCATCAACGCAACTCGCGATGCCCGCCGGCAACCCCGAGCAGTCGACCGACATGTCCGCGCCGTCGCCGCCGGACAGTTTGCTGACCGTAGAGACGAGTTGTGCAGGCTCCACCACGTGCGTGGCGCCGACTTGCTCCGCCACGTCCCGCCTGCCTGCGAGCGGCTCCGAGACGACGATGCGCTGGCCGCCCATCTGCGCCGCCGCAATCACCGTCAGCAGGCCGATCGGCCCCGCGCCGACGACCACGAGCAGTTCATCGGGCCGGTAGCCGCCCTGGATGAGCGCGTGCCGCGCCACAGCGAACGGCTCCGTCAGCGCGGCCTGCCGCAGATCTGCGCCCTCGGGCAACACGACGACGCCACGCTCGGGCATCGTCACGAACTGTGCGTACGCTCCCGCGATGGTGTATCCCACGCCGCCGGTGGAGCCGCTGCGGCAAAGGTTCTCCCTGCCGGCATGGCAGTAGCGGCAGGAGCCACACCCCGCGCCGGGATTACCTACCGCGATCTGCCCGACCTGGCACGACGTGACGCCGTCACCGACTCCGATGATCGCCCCGCTGAACTCGTGGCCCATCACAGGTTGCATGAAACCGAGCGCCCGCGGTGGGTGCTCGGACTCGTATTCGTGCATGTCGGATCCGCAGATCCCGCAGTAGGCGATCCGCAGCTTGACCATGCCAGGCCCCGGGTCGGCGTCAGGCAGGTCGACGATCTCCATCGTCCGTGAACCTTTGAGCGCGGCAGCCTTCATCGGACCTCCAGTGGGCCAGATGATAGCCAAAGGCAGCCGATGAGACGAGGCGTTAGACGAGGTGCGGCGAGATGTGCCGGAACACGTCACCGATGCTGATCACGCCGGTCGGCACCCCATCCTGGATGAGCGGGATGTGCCGAAATCCGCCGATCGACATCTTGTTCAGCGCCACGGCGACGTCGTCGTCATCCCGCAAGAACACGGGGTCGGCCGTCATCACGTCGCCGCACGTCACGGCGTTCAGGTCCTCCCGCGGGCCCGCTACCTTGTGCAGGATGTCCCAGGGCGTGATGATGCCCGCCAGCCGGCTGCCGTCCATCACCAGCACGCAGTCCGTCTCCGCGTGCTGCATCAGCCGCACGGCCAGGCCCACAGGGTCCGTCACGCTCGCCTTCACCGGCGACCGTGAGGGGATGTCCCGCAGCCGTTCATGGATGAACTCGGGCCCCGTCGCACCGGGCGCATCCGGCTGATCGAGTCCGTAGAGGTCGTGTCCGCAGTTGGCGCAGTAGTCGACCCCTTCGATGTTGTCGTGCTTGCACTCGGGGCAGATCATCGCCGCTACTCGACGGTCCAGGTGTCGCCCTCGAGGAAGAGCTCGCGCAGGTTGCCCTCGCCCTCCGCCTCGATAGCCATCTCGATCTGCTTGTCCATCAGGTCGTTGTACGTGGGCTTATCGATAGCGCGCAGCACGCCCACGGGCACCGGATATTCGGGCCACTCCATGCGGCTCAGCATAAAGGCGATCGTCGGGTCCTCGCGCTGCTCGTCGTGGACCAGGATGTCGCTCTCCGTGACGCCGTTTTCGCCGATCTTCACGACTTCGAGTTGCATGCCGTTGAAGCGCAGGCCCTTGTCACGCTCCTTGCCGAAGATCATCGGCTTCCCATGTTCGAGCGCGATCGTCCGGTCGGCGCGCACCTCCTTGGCGGCGAACTCCGCGAACGCGCCGTCGTTGAAGATGTTGCAGTTCTGGTACACCTCGACGAACGACGCGCCCTTGTGCCGGTACGCCCGGTCGAGCGTCGCAACCAGGTGGTGCGCGTCGGTGTCAATTGACCGCGCCACGAATGTCGCCTCGGCGCCGATCGCCACGCTCAGCGGGTGCAACGGCCGGTCGATCGTGCCGTACGGCGACGACTTCGTCCGCTTGCCCAGCTCTGACGTTGGCGAGTACTGTCCCTTCGTCAGGCCGTAGATCTCGTTGTTGTGCAGCACGATCTGCAGGTCGACGTTCCGTCGCAGCACGTGCAGCAGATGGTTCCCGCCGATGCTCAGCGCGTCGCCGTCACCGGTCACCACCCACACGCTCAGCTCCGGCCGCGACGCCTTCAGCCCGCTGGCGATCGTCGGTGCACGGCCGTGGATGCTATGGAACCCGTACGTGTTCATGTAGTACGGCAGCCGACTCGAGCACCCGATGCCCGAGATGAAGACGATGTTCTCGCGCGGAATGCCGAGATCCGGCATGAGTTTCTGTGTCTGCGCGAGAATCGAGTAGTCGCCGCAGCCCGGGCACCACCGCACTTCCTGATCCGACACGAAATCCTTGCGTGTCAGTTGCTGTACGTTTCCCTCTCGATGTACCGCTACCATCCGTCCACTGCCTCTTCTACGCGGCCACCTTGCCGGCAAGCTCGACGATCTTCTCTTCCACTTCAGCGATCCTGAACGGTCGTCCGGAGACCTTGTTCAGCCCGACCGCATCGACCAGGAACTTCGACCTGATGAGCATCCGGAGCTGTCCCAGGTTGATCTCGGGGATCAGCACCTGGTCGTACCGCTTCAGCACCTGTTCGACGTTCGCTGGAAGCGGGTTCAGGTACCGCAGATGCGCTGCCGAAACGCGCATCCCCTGCGCGCGTGCGCGCTGCACAGCCGTCCGGATGACGCCATACGTGCTGCCCCAGCCCAGCACGAGCAGCCCGCCGCGCTCGTCGCCGTACACATCGAGCTGCGGGATGTCGCGCGCAATCCGTTCAATCTTCTCCGCACGGAAGCGCACCATCTTGTCGTGGTTTGCCGCGTCGTAGCTCACGTTTCCGGTGATGTCCGACTTCTCAAGGCCGCCGATGCGATGTTCGAGGTTCGGCGTGCCGGGGATGGCCCACGGCCGCGCCAGGGTCTCGGGATCGCGAGCGTAAGGCTTGAACGTCTCGGGGTCGCTGGCGAAGTCGGGATCGATCGTTGGCAGGTCGTCGAAGTTCGGCACCAGCCACGGCTCCGACCCCATGCCCAGGTAGCCGTCTGACAGGTACAGCACCGGCGTCCGGTACTTGATCGCGATGCGCCAGGCCTCGATCGCCATCTGGAAGCAATCCGATGGCGTCGCCGGCGCAATCACCGCCACAGGCGACTCACCGTTGCGCCCGAACATTGCCTGCAGCAGGTCCGCCTGCTCGGTCTTCGTCGGCATGCCGGTGCTCGGCCCCGCGCGCTGTACGTCGATGACCACGAGCGGAAGCTCGACCATCACCGCCAGGCCGATCGCCTCGCTCTTCAGCGCCAGCCCCGGGCCGCTCGTGCCCGTAAGCCCCAGCGCGCCGCCGAACGACGCGCCAATCGCGGCGCCGACCGCGGCAATCTCGTCCTCCGCCTGGAACGTCCGCACGCCGAACCGCTTGAACCGCGACAGTTCGTGCAGAATGTCGCTCGCCGGCGTAATCGGATAGCTGCCGTAGAATAACGGCCGTCCCGCCAGCTTTGAAGCCGTCAGGAAGCCGAGCGCCGTCGCCTCGTTACCCGTGATGTTGCGATAGAGGCCGGGCTGCAGCTTCGCCTTCGGCACGTGATAATGAGAGGCGAACATCTCAGTCGTCTCGCCGAAGTGATAGCCCGCCTTCAGCGTCGTCTTGTTCGCCTCGGCCACCGCCTTGTTCTTGCCGAATTTCTCTTCGATCCAGCGCAGCGTCACGTCGAGTGGCCGGCTGTACATCCAGAACATCAGCCCGAGCGCGAACATGTTCTTGCAGCGGTCGATCTGCACCGCCGTCAGTCCGCTGTCCTTCAGCGCCCGCGCGTTGAGCGTCGAGATCGGCACCTTGTACACCCGGTAGGCGCTCAGCGTCCCATCCTCGAGAGGGTTCGATGCGTACGCCGCTTTCTTCAGGTTCGTCTCGTTGAACTCGTCCTCGTTCACGACCACGATGCCGCCGCGCGGCACGTCGGCCAGATTTGTCTTGAGCGCCGCAGGGTTCATCGCTACCAGCACGTCCGGCTGGTCGCCCGGCGTGAAGATGTCCTGGCTTGCGAAGCTCACCTGGAAGCCGCTGACGCCGGGAAGCGAGCCCTGTGGAGCACGGATCTCGGCGGGGATGTCCGGGAACGTGCTGATGTCGTTCCCGACCACCGCGGACGTCTTCGTGAACTGCGTGCCGGCGAGCTGCATCCCGTCGCCGGAGTCGCCTGCGAAGCGGATTGTCACCCGCTCGAGCTCGAGTACCTCCGGCTGCCCAGGCTGCTCCGATTCCCTCGTCAACGTTGTCACTACGCGCCCTCCGGCTCTGGGATCAGTTGGTGCGGCCTTGGCGGCAGGTTCAGCACCTGGGCCGGGAAGGCCTCCGCCAGGAAATGGATGATGTCCAAGGTCCGGAGCACGGCGACGGCGCGCCCCGTCTCGTCGACGATTGGAATGTTCCGGTCTCCACCCTCGTTCATCAGCTCGATCGCCCGCGCGATCGCGTCCTTCTCCGTGAGCGTCGGCGGGTTGTGGGTCATGAACTTGTCGACGCCTTCGTCGTACTTCACGTCTCGCGCGACGATCTTCATCAGCACCTCGGTCTCCGACATGATGCCGACGGGCCGCCCCTCCTCCACGATGAGCACGTAGCCCACACCGTGGCTCTGGACGGCCCGGAGCGCCTCGCCCACCGAGGAGTCACGTCCGATAGAAACGGGGGGAGGAAGCCCGAGGGCGCTGATGGGGTCGGTCTGGAATGTCTCGTCGACCATGTGGCCTCTGCCGCGCCCGATTCCGCGGCCGCCCCGGCGATTCCCGCCTTGGGACGATTCCATACGAAATTGTACCGCACGCTGTACGATATACCCACCCGCAGGTACGCACTTCCGTCGATGTGGCTATTGACCGTCTCGATGGTGGCCTGCTAGGTATACTCACCATTCTGATCGACACCCCGCAGGCATCAGACAAGGGGTACAGCCGCCGGGCGAGGAAGCATGGAGGCGCTGCCGTGATCAAAGCCTACGTACTGGTCGTCACCGACCCCGGCCAGACGAAGAACGTGGTCGCCGCCATCACCGGCATCCCCGGCGTCGTCGAGCTTCATGAGGTCATGGGGCCTTACGACATCGTCGTCGAGATCGAGGTCGAGCAGCTCGGCGATGTCCCGCCCATCCTGAGCGAGCAGATCCGCTCAGTGCCCGGCATCGAGAGCACCACCTCGCTCGTCACCTTCCCGGAGTAGGGAGGCTCAGGCGGGCAACAGGCGCTCGTCCCGCATCGCCCGCAGCGTGTGACGAAACGCCTCGACGGTACGATCCACGTCCGCCGGCGTGTGGGCGGACGACACCATCATACCGTCGCCCATCAAATCTACGCCCTCGTTGAGCATGCCGCGGCGGAGTGCGGTCGTTACCGCGCCCGGAGACCACGTCCTCGGGGCGGGCAACGCACTCCATCCCCACGAGTAGCCGTCTGGCGGCTGCTGTTCCATGCCGATGGCGATGTGCAGCATCGATGACTGGCCGTACACCGCGCCCATGACCGATTCTTCTCGGAACACGGCGTTCAGTTCCCGCGCAATCTGCGCCGCCGTTGTCGCCGCCCGGCGCTGGTGCGCGCCATCGGCGATCAGTTCCAGACACGTCGCGCCGGCGGCGGCCGACAGCGGGTTCGCGTTGTACGTCCCCGGATGAGCGATCCGCTTCGCTGGGTCGTGCGTGTGCGATGCCATCGAGATCTGGTCGAGGATCTCCGATCGCCCGGCGACCGCGCCGCCAGGCAAGCCACCGCCCAGGATCTTGGCCATCGTGGTCATGTCCGGCGTGATGCCGTAGGCCACCTGCGCGCCGCCCTCCGTCACGCGGAAGCCGGTGATTACCTCATCGAAGATCAGCAGGGCCCCGTGATCCCGCGTCAGGTCGCGGGCCCGACGGATGTACGAAAGGTCGAGCGGATGGGTACCCCAGTGCGCGCCGGTCGTCTCGAAGATCATCGCGGCTATCTCGTGACCCTCCTCAGCGAACGCGCGCTCGAGCGCCGCTGCGTCGTTCGCCGGCAGGACGATCGTCGCGTTGAGCAGTCCCTGCGGGATGCCAGACGATCGCGGCGTCGTCTCCTCCGGCGCAGGCTGTCCAGTAAGCGCGTCGCTCCATCCGTGAAAGTGCTCCGCGAGCCGGATCACCTTCTCTCGTCCTGTAAACGACCGTGCGAGCCGCAGCGCGAGCATCGTCGCCTCTGTGCCGGACGACGTGAACCGCAAACGCTCGGCCGACGTCACGAGCTGGCACACCAGCTCGCCCCAGCGCACCTCCAGCTCGTGTGATGCGCCGTAGTGCGTGCCCAGTTGCGCCTGCCGCATGACTGCGTCGACGACCGGCGGGTACCCGTGCCCGAGCAGCAGCGCACCGTGGCCCATCACGTAGTCGACGATCTCGTTGCCGTCGACGTCCCATTTGCGAGAGCCCTCCGCTCGTTCGACGTACAGGGGGAACGGCGTTTGCCGCCGGATGTCGTGGGTAACGCCGTCGGGGAAAACGTCGAGCGCGCGCCGGTGAAGGGCTGCGGATCGCTGGTGAAGCTCTACATAACGCTCAACGAGCGTGGTCATACGCGCGCTCCTGCGCCGTCATTATGCGCCTGGCCTTAGAGCGAGGCGAGTTGGTTCTCCACGTGGTCGAGCAGGTCCTCCGCGTCACCCTGCAATTTGCCCTCGGGTCGGAGCGCGAGGCACCTCCGGAACGCCGCGGCCGCACGCTCGTAGAGCGGGCGCACATCTACGGCTCCGCTGGCAGGGCGGCGCCGCTGCTCGTGCGCCGCGAACTCGTAGCACCAGCCGAGGCCATACCAGAGGCCGGCATCGTCATTACGGATCGCAACCGCGCGCTCGAGCAGGCGGAGACCTTCGTCATAGGCGCGCCTGCGCGTGACGAGCACCGTCCCCAGGTGCTCGAGCGCTTCGACGTTCTCCGGATCAAGCTCGAGCGCGCGGCGAGCGAGCGCGATCGACCCGGCCGTGTCCCGAGCGGTATGCCGCTCGAGCGCCTGCTCCAGCAGCTCGCGGGACTCGTCGGCGGCTGGCGTCAGTCCAGCCCCTCCGTGAGCGCCAGCGCCTCCTCCTCGGTGAACACCCGGAACGAGTTCGTGCGCACGTTGCCCTGCGCACTCACCGCCAGCGAGACCCGAGTGATCGTCTCGTCGTCGGGCGCTTCCGCGATGACGACGTAGTCGTAGGCGCCCATCGCGAAGTAGATCTGTTTGAGGTCGGCGCCAAACTTTCGAAACGTCGAACGAGCGTTCTCGAGCCGCGTCGGGAGATCGCGCATCGTGCGCGCCCCCTGATCGGTGAGGTTGCAGAGGATGACATAGGCGGCCAGGGTGCACCTCCTTCGTCGCGAACAGAGGTCAGGGTGCGATAACGATCGGCCCGGATGGCGAATCTGTCAAGAAGCCCCGGGCGACGGCGCGGCCGCTTCTCGCCGCGCAGCCGCCGGTTCAGGCTCGCCTGGAAGCGCGCCCGGCGGCCCGCCGGTGAACCGCCGCATCTCGATCAACTGCCGCACGCCGAATGCCACGGCGAGGACGATGTACGCATAGGAGAACCAGTCTCGCGGAATAATCGAATGCGGCGTGAAGAACTGGGCGAAGAAGAGCACGGCTAGGGTACCCGCCTCCCACAACGACATCCGCAGGTTGATAAGCAGCACAACGGCGAGCAGGCCCTGCGCCGCCGTGAGCAAGATCTCCTCAGTCTGGCGCGCGTCCGTGGGAAGCGGATCAATCGAGCCGCTCGATACCGCGAACGCCAGCGGCAACGTGCCGATCAGCAGCGTCCACTGGTTCACCTTGGAGGAGACGAGCGCGCCGAGCGCCGCGTCGGCCCGCATCCGCCAGGCAAGCAGCCCGGCGACCAAGAATTCCGGGAACTCCGACGCCAGCGGCGCCACCCACTGCACAAGCTGGAACTCGTCGATGCCCAGCTGTGTTCCGCTCTCGATCAGGCCCTCGGCGAACGGCTCAGCCGCAATCAGGATGGCGAGGCCCGCATACGCGAACATCGCAAGCACGACCGTACGTCGCTGCACCTTCGGCAGATTCGCGATCGTTTCGGCGGGTCCGACGAGCGAAGACTCCTCCTCCACCTCTCCGCGCGACGCCAGATACACGTAGAACGCGAACAGCGACACCAGGAATACCGAATCGAACAGCGTGATGCCGCCACGCAGCGGGATGATGAACGAGTACGCCGTCGCAATCGCGAGGATCCCGACCTCGTTTCGGTGGACGGACGCCAGCTTCAGCACCTTCCCACCGGTCCGGAACCAGAAGATCGCGACCACTACTGACCAGCCCAGGCCGATGAGCAGCCGGTTCGCCCCGGTCATGTTCGCGGTCGCGTAGGACGCGTATGACGGATCCTGGCCCGCCTTCCACGCGAACAGCAGGTCGACGGCGTACTCCGGCAGCACGGCGATGAGCGCCAGTCCGGCCAGAGCGAGGGTACGCGGCACGTCGCGTTCAGCCGCCTCAGCGCTCCATGTCAGCAAGAAGGCCGCGGAGACGATGGCGAGGCCGAAGAGCGTCGTCTCAACGACGTGCGGCGCTGAGATGACATGAAACTGGAGCAGCGCCGCCGGCCAAGCCATGAGCGCCATGATGATGGGGAGCCGCCATTTGCCGAGAGATGCGCCCAACGTGACCCCAGCGATACAAAAAGACCTTCGATGACGCCTGTCATCAAAGGTCTCACCGTCCCTCGTCGCCGGGCGATGAGGGCGTCCGGACCGGGCACGCGGTGCCGGGGTGACGATCCGGACTGTCCCGACGACCCCGGGACCAGTTACTCCCCTTCGGACGCTGAAACGCTATCGCGGATCGCGATACGGGTCAATTCAATCGACTATCCGGCGCGCACCCCGCGGGTAGTGCCGCAGCGCGCGTGCTCGAATCGATCGATCAGCTCGGCGTCGGCGTAGTCCTGCGCCGTCTCGCCGTACTCAGGCAACCGCAGTTCGGCGTCGAAGAAGTCTCGGCGTGTCATCGGCCCGCCGCAAATCGCGCAGTTGAACATGACACGGCCGCGCAGGTCGATGAGCGGCTCGTCTTCCTCGGTGTTCATTCGGCCACCTCCACGAGATCCAACGCGGGCCGAAGACGCGCGTGTCAGGGCAGCGGGCGTCAGATTGACATAATTGACGCCACAGATCGCATTCACTACCGCCGATGATCTCCTGGGGAGCGAAAAGCAAACACCGCAGGGTAGGCAGTCCGGCCACCGCCATCGTCGCGAGACGCCCGCAACCACCGCGTCCACCCCGGGATCGCCGGGGAAACAGCGGGGCACGTGGCGCGTTATTCAGGGTAGCCGGCCTTCCTGAGAGGGGACACGTCCATGAGCGACCGCGACTACTACGAGATCCTCGGAATCACGCCGGGCGCCGACGGCGCCATGGTCGACCAGGCGTACTGGCATCTCGCCCGGAAGTACCAGTCGCTTGCAGCGACGAACCCGCGCGCCCAGTACATGCTTGACGAACTGAACGAAGCGTACGGCGTCTTGGGCAACCCGCGCCTCCGCGAACAGTACGACGCCTTCCGCGACGACGTCCTCATCCGGAAGGGCATGATCAAGGCTGTGCCGGCCAAGGCTCAGGCCCGGCGTCGCCGCGACACCGGCGACGCGGGCGTGACGTCAGTCAGTCTCCCGTCGATGCCGCGCTTCTCGTTCTCAAACCTCCGGTTCTATGGTGCCGCCGCGGGCGTCGCTGGACTCACAGTCGTCGGCGCCTGGTTCGGCCTCGGCTTCGGCATCGTCCTCCTCGGCCTCGTTGCGGGCATCGGGCTCGCGCTCACACCAACCGTGCGGGCCCGCCTCGGAGAACTCGATCTGTCGATGCCGTCCGTGTCCATGCCGCAGATGCCGTCAATGCCGTCCATGCCGTCGCTGCAGATGCCCAGGGTCGATGTCCCGGACATCCAGGTGCCAGCGCTCGCGGGC
>Ga0073934_10003363_pt1 | contig 29732 bp, 19 predicted proteins | sample LarsenN4metaG_FD_76834 | JGI IMG/M metagenome (GOLD analysis project Ga0073934, IMG submission 76834) | Hot spring sediment bacterial and archeal communities from British Columbia, Canada, to study Microbial Dark Matter (Phase II) - Larsen... ... | reverse complement strand
GGCAATGGTGACCGTTTTGTCGCCGAACTTGAATTCGTAGTCGACGGGCAGGTGCGATTCCGACAGCAGCGCCAGCGTCTGCGCGGGGTGGCCTTCGAAGGCATATTACCGCGTGAACGGATGAAACTTCGCCCCGTGCGGCGTGACGAGCAGGAGCGGCAGGCCGTCGAACCTGGGCTCGCTGGTGGCGACCCATTCGATGGCCGAGACCTTCTGCTCGCCAATCTTGAGCAGCAAGTCCTTCTTGTAAGCCAGAATGCCGTGAAAGATCTGCCACGGGCTGTGATAGTTGGCGATGAGGTACCGCTGCCCGTTGACTTTAATGGCCTCGTCGACCTGGACGATCAGCGGGTCTTCGTCGCCAGGCGTGATGGTGGCGGCGGCCGCCGGTTCGGCCTGTGCGAATGCCTGTTGTCCACCCAGCGCGAGGAGGCAAAACCAAAGAAGAGGTCCGCGAATCATCCGGTGTCCCTGCCGCTGGAGATGCCGCACCGCTGCGTCCGGCGCGGGCGGCCAGGCGCATGGGATGCAAAGCCGGACCGGCCGGCAGGTAGATTCTCGGCAACTTGTTTGCGGACACCGTATTCCGCAACTCGCGGCGGTTGGATGTTCCCTAGGCGAAAAACTCTACCTAAGTCGTCGGTTACGGCCGCGGCGGCAGTTCCAGTGTCTTCGCATTCACTCGTCCTTCCCGCTCGAACACCACGCGAATCGGTCCCGAATCGTTCTGAACGCGGCGGGCCAACTCCTCCGGAGCAGGGACCGGTTCGTGGCCCCACTGCAGAAGCACGTCGCCCGGCTGAAGTCCAGCACGATCTGCCGGAGAGGTTTCCACCACGTGCGTCACCGTGAACGTGCCGGGCATCGCAGGATCGGGAAGGAGGCCAATCCCGCAGCGGACTTGCTCGCCGGTCAGCCGGCAGGTGGCGGACATTGGTTCCGGCACGTTCGGCCGGCGCCAGACGAGCCGGGTGGACGGTGGTGCGCAGGTGATGACCGTCCGCAGTTCGTCGTAGGTGCCCTGCTTCCAGCAGTCGAACTCGAGGAACTCATCGCCCGGCTGCAAACCGATGCGCTGCGCCGGCGACTGCGGCGCGATAGAAACGACCTTGATGCGACCCTGCTTCAGTTCCTCGGAGCTCCAGCTCACGCCCAGCCGCACGGGAGCCGGCTTGCGGGCCCGCGGATCCCAATGAGTGGCGGTCGGCTCGCGGAAGCAGTCGGGGCGAAACGCGGGCAGGGTGGGATCGTCGGCCGCGGCACGGACGAGCCGCGCCACGACCTGGGCCAGCCGCACCATGTCGTCCCACTTCAATTTGTCGACGTCGTCGCTGGGCCGGTGGTAGTCGGGGTGCTTGCCGGTGTCGAAGTGCAGGACCGGGATCTGGCCGGCGTAGAGCGAATAATGGTCGCTGTCGTTCTGGACCTGCGGCTCGAATTGAAAGGCGATGTTTGCCGGACCATTCTGCTCCACAAGCCGGGAGCGCAGCCCGGCGGCCGAGCGCCAGCCCACCACCATCACTCGGTCGGTCTGCATCCGGCCAATCATGTCGATATTGACACCCAACTTGACCGACTTGCGGCGAGGCCCCAGTTGGTTCACCCAATGCTGGCTGCCTAACAGGCCGATTTCTTCGGCATCCCAGGCGGCGATCACCACGGTGCGGCGCATTGGCGCGGGAACAACTCGAAGGGCCTGGGCGAGCTCCAGCAGCACCGAAACGCCGCTGGCGTTGTCATCGGCGCCGTTGTGGATCTGCCCCAAGGGGCCGTGACTGTTGGAACTGTTGCCGTAACCCACGTGGTCGTAGTGGGCACCGATCACGACGCACTCGTCGCGGAGCGCGTCGTCGCTTCCGGGCAGTCGGGCCAGCACGTTGGAGTAGTTCTGTCCGAACGACTGGCGGAAATCCTTTCCATCGCCGGCGGGTTCCAGTCCCAACCTGCGGAACTCCGACACCAGATACGCGGCGGCCGCCTGGCCTCCGCGAGAACCCGCCTCGCGCCCTTCCAGGGCGTCGGCAGCCAGCACCGTGCAGTGCCGCTTCAGGTCGGAAACATCGATCTGCTGGAGCCATTCCTCCTGCGACCACGCCTTGACGGCGAACGATCCTGATCCAGCGGCGCAGAGAACACACAGCCGTGCTGCGGCCTGAAGCCACGCATTCGCCATCACATCTCGACTTTCCGGCGAAACAGGTGCGATTGGAATGATCGATTCAACCGGTCAATTCTAGCGGCGTCCCTGCCAACCCTGCGCGCACCACCGCTCAGTTTTTCGATGCCGATAGTCACCATCCTTCGCGAAACAGCCGCGCACACGCACGGCCGGACTTCTCCGGCAAATCGCGGGCCGTCTGGCACAGATCGCGCCGGGGAACGCACCCGTTTCCGACCGATATCTGCCGTGTGCCTGGCCGAAAAGCCGCTTGTCTCCGCCCGACGCGTGTGCCACACTGCTGGGAACGTCGGTCGTCTCGGCAGGAACGCCGTTGCCGACAGTCATCAGTGTCCGCCACCCTGTCCACTGCAGACCACGGGCCACATCACAAAGGATCGACCGTCATGTTGCGCTGGGGTTCGTGGGCGTGCTGCTGGTTCGTGCTGGCGTCCTCGGCCTCGGCCCAGGGGCTCGTGCTTCGGCTTCCGGCAGACGGCACGTGGGTGCGTTATGAAGGGACCTACACCCAAACGGAAATTCGGCCCAACACGGCAACGGGGAAGCTGGAGATCCCGCCTTGGCGCGAGCAGGTGACGGTGAAATCCGTGGGGACCGAAACGGCCGAGTTCCGCGGCGAAATGGTCCCCTGCCGGTGGATTGAGGTGAAAGTCGAGCGTGGCCGTGAAGCGGAAGGGAAAATCGACGTCGGCAAGACCGGCTTGGAAATCTACAAGGTGCTGGTGCCCGAGTCCGCCGTCACCGACGCCCCCGTCTCGCCGGAAGGGATTCCCAATACGTTTCTGCCAATTGTCAAAGGGGTCCGCAAATTGGGCGAGTCGGACCCGCAGCCGATCTCCGAACCGGCGTTCCGGCTGTACCCTCTGGCCGTCCTGTTTGGCTACTGCCGCGATCTGACCACCGAAGAGAAAGGGGTCGATCCGGGCATTGGGCTCGGCGCTGTTTCCGCTGACGTGCTGACCGGCAGCACGGCGCTCGAGCGCGACACCAGCCGCACGCAGCTCGATACGAAAATCTGGGCGAGCAAAGACGTGCCGTTCGGCGTCGCCGCATGGACCATCAAGATCGTCCGCCAGATTAAGGACGAACAAGAGCCGCGCGAGGAATTCAAGACCACCACGGAAGTGCAGGTCGAGTTAAAGGCCCAACAGACCGGGGCCGACGCGACGAGCGAGTTGAACTGACCGTCAATCCGTCAGCACGCTTTTCCGCGTCCGCCATTCGCTGTTGGCCTTCTTCACATACTCGTCGAGGAACTTGTACATATCCCCTTCGAGCTTGCGGTCCTTGTTCAGCAGGTCGGTGCCGCGAAACTTGGTATCGTATTCCACGTAGGTCACGTACTCTTCGTCTTTCTTCGGCCGGATGAGTTCGTCGAGCTTCTTGGCGGCGCCCCGGTCCTGGCTGTCCTTGTTGCCGACGGCGATCAACGTCGGCATTTTCAAGGTACGAATGAGCGCCGCGCCGTCTGCTGCCGGCAGGCCCGGCACCGTGGCGTCCGGAGAAAGCAGAATCAGCGCGCGCACGTCCTTGCCGCGCGGCGTCTTCTGCGCTTCCACGGGGGCATCGTCGTAGGGCAGCTTGGACCAATCGAGCACGGCGTAGCTGAGAGCCACGTGGGTGCTGAAGTCTGCCCCCACGATCGCCAGCTTGTTGATGTTGAGCTGCTGCTTCTCGTGCTCTTCCAGGAGGAACCGCTTCACGGCCTCCAGATCTTGCCGCACCATGGCCTGCGTGATGGGAGGCGTCAGCTTAATCTCGTCCGCCTTCTTGTTGGCAGCGGGGACACCCGCGCTGCCGGGGACGCTCTCGCCGTGTCCGCGCAAGTCAACGGTCACCACGGCGAAACCGTTCTGCTGCAGCGCTTGCGCATATCCCGGGTAGTTGCCCACGCCCGTCTGCCACACCAGCCGGTTGCCGCGCTTGCCGTGCAGCAGCACCACCACCGCCGAGTCCTTACCCGCCCCAGACGGAAAATACGTGCACCGAATGGGCACGCCGTCCTTCGTTACGAGGGTCCTGTCTTCGGACAATGCCTTTTTGGGCTGCGCCTTGGCTTGGGCGCGCGCCTCAGGCACCGCCAGCACCAGCCCACACCAGCCGGTCGCACCGATCAGCGCCCACGTCACCATTTTCCCGCAGACAGTCATGTGCCACGGCCCTTCGTTGTGCAGGGTCGGGCGGAGACAAGTCCGCGAGCCCCACCAGACACTCGCTCGTCAATCGCAGTTGAAGTTTGTGCCCTCTTGCGCCAGTGTAGAACCCTGGGGCCGGTCGGTCAATTTTCGATCACTGCGTCCGACGAGGGATTTGAGGAATGGACGCGCCGCCCATCATCACGCTCCTCACCGACTTTGGCGATCGGGATACCTTTGTCGGCCAGATGTGTGGGGCAATCGTCGGAATCTGCCCCTCCGCGACGATCATTCATCTCACCCATCAGATTCCGCCGCAGCACGTGTTGTGCGGCGCACTCCATTTGGTCGATGCGGTCGAGGCGTTTCCTCCCGGCACGATCCACCTGGGAGTGATCGACCCCGGTGTGGGCAGCGCGCGCCGGGCGGTCGCGGCGGAAATCGGGCCTTGGCGCTTTGTGGCGCCGGACAACGGTTTGCTCACCGCGATCCGCCAACGCTGGCCCACCCGCTCCGCAGTCGAGTTGAACCGCGACGAATGGCACCGACCGGTTCGTTCGGCGACCTTCCACGGACGAGACGTTTTTGCACCCGTGACCGCCCATTGGGCACACGGCGTCCCGCTGGAGGAGTTGGGCAGCCCCCTCGCACAGCCGCTCGTGGAGATCCCGCTGCCTGTTGTCACACCATTAGAATCCGGAGTGCGCGGCGAAATTCTCTGGGCGGACCGTTTCGGCAACCTGATCACGAGCATCAGCCGAGGAAACGTCCCAGCAGATGTTCCTCCCCATCAGTTCGAGGTAACCACCGGACCTCACCGGATTACCGGTCTCTCGACGTGCTTTGCGGACGTGCCGGCGGGTTCGCTGTTGGTATTCTGGGGAAGCAGCGGTCGGCTGGAGCTCGCGGTGTCATGCGGTTCGGCGAATGAACTGCCTGGCGTCGGTCGAGGCGTACCAGTGTCGCTTTGCTGGCCCGCTGGCGTTGACTGAACGGTCCCCTGCCAAAGAGTTTACACATTAGTACACTGGTTGTGTGTACTTGTTGTGTGTACTTGGTTCACTATTCGATTTTCCAATAAATGAGAACGACAGATTTTTTTCGCAAATTATGACTAAGTTACGATAAATTGTCGCGTACATCATCATGGATTCACCGGTAAATGAGGGGAGCTCCGGTCATGTCAGCCCGGAGACCGGAACGTGAGTCCAAGAATGCATGAAGAGGGGAGTCCGTGAACGAGCCGTCACATTCAATCGTCCGAAAGGGGTTTACGCTCATCGAACTGCTGGTGGTCATCGCGATTATCGCGATCCTGATCGCCCTGTTGTTGCCGGCCGTGCAACAAGCTCGCGAAGCGGCCCGTCGTACGCAGTGCAAGAACAATCTCAAGCAGATCGGCTTGGCCCTGCACAACTACCACGACAACTTCAACGTGTTTCCGCCGGGAGGCATTGCCAGCACGACCGCCGGGGCACCCTATCAGGGCTGGGGCTGGAGCGTGATGATCCTGCCCCATATGGATCAGTCGCCGCTCTACAACCAGATCAACTTCAGCCTGACGATGGATGCAGCCCGCACGCAGGCCGGCAGCCCGCTGGCGACATCCATTTCCGCGTTCCGTTGTCCGTCGGATGTCGGCGGCCAGGTGGTGGCCAACGTGGATGAAGTGACGACAGTCGGCGGCACCGCCACCACCTATGCCGGCCAGTTCGCCCGTTCGAATTATCCCGGCGTGGTGGGTTACTCTTCGGTCGCCATCGGCAGCGTGCAGCCGCCGGTAGGCATCATCGCCGGCACTCCTCCGACGACGACGTTGTACCGCGGCATTTTCGGCGCCAACTCCCGCATGGGCATTCGCGACATGACCGACGGCACCAGCAACTGCGTGGTTGTGGGCGAGCGTTACACGCCAGCCGCCGGCGGGCAAAACCCCGGCCCGCAGCCGGTGGGGCATGGCATCTGGATCGGCACGCCCAACCCGCTCACGGCGGATGGCGTCGCCATGACGCTCGGCGACACGGCCGTGAGCGCCACCAACCCGAACCCGGCCACAGCACCGTTTACGCCGATTGGCTATCGTATTAACGGCAACAACAGCGGAAGCGCCCCGCGCGGCCAGACCAGCGGTTTCGGCAGCATGCACACCGGCGGTTGCCACTTCCTGATCGGCGATGGCACCGTGCGCTTCATCAGCGAGAACATCGACACCACGATGTATCGCAATCTCGGCACGGTGAACGACGGCAATACGATCGGCGAATTCTGAGCGACGTGTTGACCGAGAGTCGGACATTCGCACGGGCGGCTTCCAACGGAAGCCGCCCGTTTTCATGGATCAGCGCAATGCAAAAGACCGCGGGGATGCAATCCCGCGGCTTCTGGCCTGGACATCACCGCACGCGGCCGATGCCGAACTGATCGCCGGTGCGGACCGGCTTGCCGTTGCGGAAGTCGATTTCGACCATCTTTTCGCTGTGCACGCCGGCGCCGTGCTCGTCGGTGAGCTGTGCCACCAGCTTGCGGGTCGCGACCTCGAACACGTCGCCGGTGGAGGGGTATGCGTACCGTCCGTCGATGCTGAACGTGACCCAGCCGGGTTGCTCACGGACCTCGAGGCTGGCCACCTGCTTCGGCGGGAGGCTCCTCGCGTCGAAGATGTGCATCCGCTGGTTGAAGGCATCGCACAGCCAGATCTCTGTTTCGTCCGGCGTGAGGCCGATGCCGTGGCTGGGGCAGCCGTGCCGCTTCACGGGGCCCTTCGAGAAGCCCTGTACTTCCACGCGGTGCAGTTTCTTGCCCGTGGTGAGGTCGCCGATTTCAAAGCCGAGCAGTTCGTTGACGTTGACGAAGCACAGCGTCTGCCGGCCGTTGATGGTGAACGGCCGAATGCTGAGGTTGAATGGCCCGCATTCACCGACGAACTCGTGCGTTCTGGGATCGACGATTTTCAGCACGGGCGACCGCAAACCGGCCAAATAAACCTTCGTGCCGTCCGGTCCGAAGACGGTGTTGTGCGCTCCCGGCTGGGGCTCGACGCGCTTGAGCACGTCGCCCGTGACGCCGTCCACCGCGTGCCAATGGTCCTTCTCAAGCGACGGGACAAAAATGATGCGGCCATCGGGGGAGATGGCCATGCGGTCGCAGCCCCCGTCGTACTTCTTTTCCCACACAACTTTCTCGGTCACGAGGTCGATCGACTGCAGCGACTGCGTCGTGCTGATCGTGACGCGGCCGGTGTCGGCGCTGGCACAGATCCCCTTCACGTTGAGCGGCGCGCCTTTGTCGTCCAATCCCTGCGTCGGGATGCGCTTCACAAACTGGTGGCGGCGGTCGATGTCGAACACCAGCAGGCCGTGCCCGCCGAATTCCAGGTAGTTGCGGATGCCGGGGCAGGCGACATACAGGAACCGCTGTGCCGGCTGTTCCGGTTCGGCTCCGAAGAAGAGCGTGAGAAGAAGTGCGATGCTGCAGGGATTCATGAGGAGGCTCCTCAGAAGAACAAGATCGATGGCGATCTTCCGGCACTTGCTTGGGGGGCGTGCGTGCCTCCCCGGTTCTTGAAGTCTCACGCCAGCGTCACCATCAGGTCTCCCGTTGCGACCTGCACACCGGGAGACACCAGCACCTGGGCAATCGTGGCGTCGCGCTCGACGTGCACGTTAGTGGTCATCTTCATGGCTTCCAGGCTGAGCAGCATTTGCCCCTTGGCCACCTTGTCGCCCGGCTTCACTTCGACCTTGACGACCATTCCGGGCATGCTGGCGCCGATGTGCTTGGGGTTGTCGGGGTCGGCCTTGGTGTTGGCGATGACCGAACGCTGCAGCGACTGGTCGACGATGGTGACGTCGCGCGGCTGGCCGTTCAGCTCGAAAAACACGCTCCGCTTGCCGTCGGGATGCGGATCGCCAACGGTGAGGAACTTCATGATCAGCCGCTTGCCCGGCTCGATGTCGAGCGAGATTTCTTCGCCTGGCTGCTGTCCGTAGAAGAACACGGGGGTGGGCAGGCCGCTGGTGTCCGAGTATCTCTGCTCGTGCGAAACGAACTCCTCGAACACCTTGGGATACAGGATCCAGGTGATCACTTCGCGATGCGTCGGCTCTCGCTTCAAGATCGCCCGGACGCTTTCGGCGGTCTTTGGGAAATCGATGGGAGGCAGGCTGGCTCCGGGCCGGCCGGTGATCACCGGACGGTCGCGCATGATCCGCCGCACCACGCGCTCGGGGAATCCGCCCGGCGGCTGACCCATCTTACCGCCCACGAGATCCAGCACCGATTCCGGAAAGGTCAGGTCGCGCTTCTCGTCCAGAATGTCGTCGGCGGACAGGTTGTTCGCCACCATGAAGAGCGCCATATCGCCCACGGCCTTGGAGCTCGGCGTGACCTTCACGATGTCGCCGAACAGTTGGTTCACCTCGGCGTACACGCGGCAAATCTGCGGCCAGCGGTCCGCCAGGTGCAGCGCCTTCGCCTGCTGATAGAGGTTCGTATACTGGCCGCCAGGCATTTCGTGCTGATAGAGGTCGGCGTTGGCGGGCAGCATTACGGTCTCGAACGGCTTGTAGTAATCGCGAACCACTTCCCAGTAGCGCGCGATCTCGTCGAGGTGCTCGGACGAGAGACCGGTTGCCCGATCGCTGAACCGCAAGTCTTCCACAATGGCATTGAGGTTCGGCTGCGATGTGCCGCCGGACATGGGGGCCATGGCGCCGTCGGCAATGTCGAGCCCGACGCGGCTGGCCATCAGGAGGGAAGCGGCCTGCATTCCCGCCGTGTCGTGCGTGTGGAAGTGGATCGGGATGCCGATTTCCTGCTTGAGCGTGCGGACGAGAACCTCCGCCGCGTGCGGCTTGCACAGTCCCGCCATGTCCTTGATCGCGAGAATGTGCGCCCCCATCTTCTCGAACTGCTTCGCCAGCTCGACGTAGTACTTGAGGTCGTACTTCGGCCGTTGCGGGTTGAGGATGTCTCCCGTGTAGCAGATGGCGGCTTCGCAGATGGCGCCGGTTTCCAGCACGGCATCCATCGCCACCTGCATGTTCGGCGCCCAGTTGAGCGAATCGAACACGCGGAACACGTCGATCCCCGCGGCTGCGGCTTCCTTCACGAACTCCACCACCACGTTGTCGGGATAGTTCGTGTAGCCCACCGCGTTGGAGGCCCGCAGCAACATCTGAAAGAGGATGTTGGGGATCTTCTCGCGCAACTGCACGAGCCGGTCCCACGGGCATTCCTTGAGGAACCGCATCGCGGTGTCGAACGTGGCGCCGCCCCACATCTCCAGCGAGAACAGTTGCGGGCACAACCGGGCATACGCCTCGGCCACGTTGACCAAATCCACCGTGCGGAACCGCGTCGCCAGCAGCGATTGGTGCGCATCGCGAAACGTGGTGTCGGTGAGCAGCAGCGTCTGTTGCTCGCGGACCCACTCGGCGAACTGTTGCGGACCCAGTTGCTTGAGCCGGTCCCGCGTGCCTGGAGGAATCGGCGACGAGCGATCGAACGAGGGCACGGGGGCGGGATGCCGGGGCACCTGCGCCGCCAACTGCTTGTCGAATCCTCCAGCCCCGTTGACAATCGTTTCTCCGAGAAAGGTCAGCACCTTCGTCGCACGGTCTTTGCGGAGTGCAAACTGGAACAGCTCCGGCGTCTCGTCGATGAACCGCGTGGTGATCTCGCCGGCGACGAACTTGGGGTGCGTGACGACCTTGATCAGGAACGGAATGTTCGTCTTCACGCCGCGGATGCGGAACTCCTGCAGCACGCGCTCGATGCGGGCGGCGGCGTCGATAAACCGCCGTCCGCGGGCCGTCACCTTCACCAGCAGCGAATCGTAAAACGGGTTCACCACGGCGCCGGAGAACGCGCTGCCGGCATCAAGCCGCACGCCCATTCCACCGGCCGAGCGGTAGTGCGACACCCGGCCGTAATCGGGCATGAAGTTGTTGGTGGGATCTTCCGTCGTCACCCGGCACTGGATGGCAAAGCCGTTAGTGCGAATCTCCGCCTGGTTGCCCAGGCCGATCTCCGGATCGGACAGCGGCGTGCCCTGCGCGATGAGGATTTGCGATTTGACGATATCAACTCCGGTGACTTCCTCCGTCACTGTGTGCTCCACCTGGATCCGCGGGTTCACCTCAATGAAGTAGAACTTTGCGGCATCGGTGTCGTAGAGGAACTCGACCGTCCCGGCATTCTGATAGTGCACCGCCCGGCCGATCTTCAGCGCGGCCTCGCAAATCTGGTCGCGAATGGCAGCGTCCAGAAGCGGCGCGGGAGCAATCTCCACCACCTTCTGGTGCCGACGCTGCACCGAGCAGTCGCGCTCGTACAGATGCACAAGATGGCCGTGCTGGTCGCCGAGCAACTGCACTTCGATGTGCCTCGGCCGCGGCACGAACTTCTCGACAAAGATATCCGGGCTGCCGAAGGCATTCAGCGATTCGCGCTGAGCCTGCTCGAACAGCCCCGCAAATTCGGCGGCCGAGTTGACGACGCGCATGCCGCGTCCGCCGCCCCCCTTGGCTGCCTTCAGGATGATGGGATAGCCCAGCGACTTCGCCAGTTTCTGGCCCTCGGCGACGGTGGCAATGGGCGTCGAGCTGCCCCCCAGCACGGGTACGGCCACCGACTTGGCGATTTCTCGCGCGGTGATCTTGTCACCGAGCTGCTCCAGAGCCTCAACGCTGGGGCCGACGAACGTGATGCCTGCGGCCAGACAGGCGCGCGCCAGCTCAGGGTTCTCGGAGAGAAACCCGTAACCGGGATGGATGGCGTCCGCGCCGCAATCCTTTGCGATTTGGATCACGGCGGAAATGTCGAGGTACGCCCGGATCGGCTCGCCGGGCTGGCCGATGGCGTAGGCCTCATCCGCTTTGAAGCGGTGCAGGGCGTAGCGATCTTCGTGCGTGTAAATCGCGACCGTGCGGACACCCAACTCGTGAGCGCTGCGGAACACGCGGATGGCGATCTCGCTGCGGTTGGCACAAAGCAGCTTATGAATGGCGGGCATTGGGAACGTTGGACCGTTGGGTGGGCGCGGCGGCGAGGAATGGCATCGCCAGAGGATTCCGTGCCGGCTACGATACTGGGTGGCGAGAATGGTGGCAAATGCATCTCTCAGCGCGGACGGTCGCTATTTCGCCGCGGTGCGTTGCCAAATCGCCACAGACTGTTGCGGGTGTTGCCCTGCAGCCTGTCACGAAATCTTCACGCGGCGCTAGCGCTTCGCCTCGTTTGCGTGCGGACTTTGCCAAAGGCGCGGTGATTGCATCGCAACCGCTCCAGACAACCCTACGTTCGCTGCGGAGCGCGCCGCCGATGACCGTCCAATCTGTCTCACCGCCCGTCTGGCGGGTCCGTCAACTGGCCGAGCTGGCGTACGACCTGGTCGCCGTCGCTGACGAAATCGTCGCCGCGGAACTGCCGGTCGACGATGCGCCCCTCCTCGCCCTGTGGCAGTCCAGTCGCGATCTCACCGCAGACTGGCAGCGACGTTTACAGCGGCTCGACCGGCATCGCGATGCCAGTTGGTCGCGCACCTGGTGCGACGACCTCGTGCGTCTCGGACACGAAATCTTTGCTGCCGAACTCCTGCTGCGAGTCTGGGGCACCATCCTTGCCGCGCAGGACAAACACCGCGATGCGGCGACGGCCAGACCGATCCTCGACCACGTCGTGTTCAATGTGCAGCACGTACGGTCCAAGACGATGGAGCTCGTGATGCACGCCGGCGACCCCGCCGCCGCGGTCGACCGCTTTCGCCGCCGCTGCGAACGCTGGACCGATGTGCTGGTTGGACCGTTGGTGGCCCGCTACGGCACTGCCTTGTATGCCCACGAGGCCCGCCGCGCCTGGGAATTCGGCGAAGAAATGCTGGCCGCAGAGACGCTCTCCGGCGCCGAGCCGCTTCGCCGTGCCGGCTTTCGCGCCGCATTCCGCGATCCGGCGCTCGCCGCCGCCGCCACACCCGGCTGGCAAACCGTCGTCGATGCGATTCTCGATGGCTGTCACGCGAGCGTCCTGGAACGGCTGAACCACTGGCGCTCGCCTGCCGCGGAGGCAGGCTTTCGCGAATCGGCGGCCGAGCCAATGGAGTCGGACGGCACATCCCTCTTGGCGCGCTGTCTGCGCTTAGCGGAATTGCGGCAGAGCGAAGGCGAGTGATTGTTCGGGGATCACCTGGTCGGCGATGAGCGCCTCTCTCGATCGCTCGCCGCGATCCGCCGTCACGGCTTCAACGCCGCTTGCGACTGCTTGATGGTCTCATGCGGGAGAGCTAAAATTCGGGCCTGCGCGGTGGGTATAGCTCAGCTGGTTAGAGCGCCAGATTGTGGATCTGGAGGTCGCGGGTTCGAGCCCCGTTACCCACCCTGACACCATCTCTTGGCAAACCCCATCGGCAATGTCTTTCAATGACAGCGGCCCCTGGGTTGCCCCAGGGGCCGCTTCGATTGAACTCGCGAGCCTTGCGGCTCGGGCATCACTGAGAACCTCTCACACAACCGGTTGGGAACTATCAAAAGCTCCCGAGCGCCTGAGAAAACTCACATGCACAGAGGTTGTGTTAGAAACTCTTAGTCCAACAGGCCGAGGAGCTGCGAGATTCCGCTCTTAGCGCGGGAGGCGCCTTGGGGCGGAACCGGAGCCGGGGCCGGAGCGGTCCCGTTCATCGGGGCCGGGGCGCCAGCGGCCGGAGCGCAGCCAGCCGGAGCGGCACAGCCGGGGGCGGCGGCGCAGGTCTCGCAGCAGCCGTCCACCACTTCGTAACCGCACAGCTCGAGGGCTTCCTTAGCCTGCTTGCGGACACCCTTGTCGCAATCGCCCAACGCGCAGGTCAGGGCGGCCACGACTTCGGGGCAGCAGCAGCAGTGCTTGCGGACCTGGTCGCCGATCTCATCGGCGGCCTCTTTGCGAACGCGCTCATCGCAATCGTTGAGCGCGACGATGAAGGCCGTCATGATCTCGGGATTGCAGATGCAGTTATAGTGGTTGCCGAGCTTCTCGATGGCCTTGCGGCGATCCTTGGCATAGCACGCCGTCTGCGATTCGTAGATCAGGCAGGCGATCTCGCAGGGATCGGCGTCACAGCAGGGAGCCGCCGCCGTGCAGGCCGCGGGAGCGGCGCACGTCGCCGGAGCGCCACAGGTCGGGGCGCAGGCGCCGCAACCCTTGTTGTGGTGCTTGAACAGGCCGTCGAGCAGGCCGTGACGCTTCGGACCGCAGGCCGGAGCGCAGGCCGTCGTGCACGCTGCCGGAGCGGCACAGGCCGGAGCGCACCGCGGACCGCACGGAGCAGCGCAGGTCGGCGCCGGACCGCACGCGGCCGGGGCCGGAGCGCACGCCGCAGGAGCGGCACAAGCCGGAGCGCAGGCAGCGGGAGCCGGTGCACACGCGGCAGGAGCGGCACAAGCTGGAGCACAGGCGGCAGGAGCGGGGGCGCAGGCGGCGGGGGCCGCACACGCCGGGGCGCAAGCCGGACCACAGTTGCGAGCGGCCGGAGCGCAGCACGAGGCTGGCGCACAGCAGCGATCGCAGCAGGGCGGCTTGATGTCCGAGCACTTGCGCTGATACGTGTAGACGTTCGGGCAGCAAGGCTTCACGATCACCGGTTTGCAACAGGCGGGCTGGCAGGTCGGCGCGCAGCCGCAGCCCTTCTCCGCGCCGCACCCACGGTGCCCGAGCAGCCCGGCGTCCGCCAGGCTTGTCATGCTCAGGGCGGCCAGGACGGCGCCACAGAACTTGATCAACTTCATAGAGCCACGTCTCCTTCCCTTGGGAATCCCGAAACTGGGTCGTCCCGACCCCGGTCGAGCTCAAAGCACCGCTGTGGAAATCCCGGCAGCGCCGTTCCTTTCCGCCTTCGGACCGTCGCTGCCAGCGACGCGCGTCGCATTTCGGCAGCGGCTGTGCTGAGAACTCTTGGTCGAGCGTGCGACCGACAAACGATGTCCGTTCTCCGGCGAGTCTGCCTGCCGGACGCGGCAGTCCCGGCCAGACTCGCCTCGTGAGGACAAAGCGGCTTCGAGGCACAGGCACTTGGCGGGACTAGCCCAATGCATCGGTTGGGTGGAACAGACGCCTTGAATCTCGCAAGTCGTTATTTTCCAAAACACTTACGTCGATTTTTGTGCCGCTTGTACGAGACGTAACACGTAGGAAAAATGACCGCGACTTTGACGTCCGCGCATCCGTTTCAGACCGCAGACTCGCGCCACTTTGGATGCGACTCAGCAAGCTGGGAAACTGCGCCGCGAAGATTGCGTCTGTGTCGATGATGCCTCGCATAACGAGGCCATTTTGTCGGGAGGCGCATCCCCGCCGGACAGCGATGGCAATTCCATTTCGCTCCCTGCGTGACAGAGCTTGCGCCGTCGGCAGAGTCAAAGCCCCATCATTCGACCGCTGCCCCTGTTTAGGGTGGGCGTCGTCGCACAGTCGGTCAAAACCGCCGGGAAAACCCTGGCCGTAGCCTCTTCGCCATTGACCGCGCCCGAACCGGCAGCGCAAATGGGATCAGCGGACTGAACCGACGAAACAGCCGGGAATGGAAGTTCATGCGCAACTTGGGGGACATCATGTCGATCAGGCGATTGTTCTGGATCTTGCTCGCCGTGGCGCTGTGCGGCGGACCATTCGAGATTTCGTCGGCGCAGTCGAGCGCCCAGCGATCCACGCAGTTCAACATCGTGTTCGACGACAACTGCGATGGCATGAACCTGTTCTTAACCGACCGCGGCTCGGCGATCGGCTTCCATACCGGTTGCAACGCCGGCGAGTTCGTCGTCGGCAGCCAGTTTTCCTCGGCCGACGAGTCGGGCGTGTCGGTGACGTTTTTCGAGCAGGCCTCGGGGTTGTTTGTGCGGTACGACATCTACCGCACCGGTTTTCGCGCGGGACGCTTCTACGTCTACATCGTGCGGAACAACCAACTGGTGCGCTACAGCACCTACAGCCCGGCGCCGTAGTCGTGTCGCGCCATAAGAAGCCCAGGGATCGCCATCCCTGGGTCTCTCTCCGAACAGGCAAACCCCGTCCGACGTCACTTGGCGGCCGCCTTGCGCGCCTCGCTGACTGCCTGCTTCATGGCGGCGACTTGCTTCGGCAGGTCGGCCACGCGGGCTCGTGTGGCATTCCCTCCGGCGAGTTTTAGAAGCTCGTCGGCAATGTCGAACTGCTTGGCCGCAATCGCTGTGGTGGCCCCCGTCAACGCGACATCGACAACGGTCCGGCAATCGGCGGCAGACCGACTTGCGGAGGAGCTTTTGCTTAAGCCGTCCTGCAGCATCGCCAGTGCGTCGACCTGAAACGTTTGGCTGCTGGCCTCGATGGCGTTCAAGACCGTCGCCGCATCGCCGCTCTTGGCTGCCAGATCGCGTGCCTCCATCAGAAGTGCGAAGTTGTCCACAGGATTGCCACCCGCATTCGTTCTGCTCAACAACTTGCGAGCCAGCTCCTTTCCCAGTGTCGGATTCCAGGGTTTCAACTGGCGATAGTCGGACTCCAACTCGCGTTGGATTTCCTGTTGCTGCCTGTCGATGTCGTCGTCACTGGGTACAGCCTGCTTCGTCGCATCATCGGATATAGTTCCCGCTCCAAACATGCCCAATTGCCACAAGCGACTTGGCGCGCCGCGCACGTGCCAGCCCAGAATGACGCGGTACAGCCAAAAATCATTCCTGTAGTTCGGTTCGACCATCATGATCGTCACCCGTCCGTCGCCGAAAGGCGTCGTCGCCACGGCTGGGTCGCCGCCGGGGCGACGGAGCAGCACGACATGCGGTCGATCGATGCTGAACCAGCCGAGATAGGACAGCGAACCGTCCTTGGGCACGAAGCTCTCGCTGCCGGCAAACAGCGCATCACTCGCGTGGGGAACGCGGACAAAGCCCGAACCTTCCCAAGCGCCGGCCTCGATACCGAAGCGATTCAAATGCTGCATGTTCCGCCCATAGTACGTGCCGAACATCAACAAGTGCCCGCCCGACGCCACGAAATCGACGATTGGCTGAAACGCTTCGGGGGCCTTCGTATCCATTCCGCCCCAATAGTCCATCTGATTCGTGCCGACGAGGACTGCATGAAAGGGTTTGTAGTCCCGTCGTCGGGCATCGAAGCTGCCGGTAAAATCGGCCGCCATCCGAAGCTGCTGGCAGGCGGTTTTCAAATAGGCCTGTTCGTCAGCCGGAGCAATAATGAGCAGTTTTTGACCCGCCGCAGGGGCAAACAGCGGTACCACGAGCGGCAATTCCTCGTCACTTGCGGCAGGGAGAGTGCTCGCCGTCAGAAAAAACAGCGACCCCGTTATCGACAGCAGGGCTAGACGCATCGCTCACTCCTGCAGACACCCACGGATCGCGGTCTAAGTTGTCAATGCCGTCAGTGCTGGAACAAAAACTCCTTCGAGTTCAAAATCGCCCAGCCCACGTCTTCCAGCGCCATCCGGCGGTCGGTTTGCGCTGCGATGTGCTGCTTCGACGCGGCCAGCTCTTCGGCAACCGGCGGCCGCGACACCGCGGCGAGGTACAGCGTGGTGATGATCTCGTCGTCGGTCTTGCCGGCGGCGATCATCTGGGCGATGCGGCCGTTGTCGGCCCTGAGCTTGTTGTGCACCACCGGGCCGTTGATCATCTGCAGCGCCTGCGACAGGTTCGACTCGCCCGACCGCTCGCACTGGCAGGCCATTTCCCGCTGCGGCTGGCCGAACACTTTCAGGAAATAGTGGTCCGTCGGCGGGTCGGCCAGTTGCGTGGCCCGCATGCCGACGGGCGTGCCGGGGAACGTCTCCGGCACGTTCGTCACCGCGCAGATGGCGTCGAGGAGTTGCTCGGCAGTCAGCAGCCGCGTGGTGGCGTGCGAGGCGTAGATTTCGTCGTTCTTGTTGAACGGGTTTGTCCGCGAGCTGAGCTGGTACACGCGGCTGTTCATGATGGTGCGGATGGCCCACTTCTGGCTGAAGCCGTTGGCGACGAACTGTTTCGCCAGTTCGTCGAGCAGCCGGGCATTCGACGGCGGGTTGGAATCGCGGAAGTCGTCCACAGGCTCGACGATGCCGCGGCCCAGGAGATGCCCCCACGTGCGGTTCACCAGCGACCTGGCGAAAAATGGGTTTTCGGGCCTGGTGAGCCATTCGGCGAAGACCGCGCGGCGGTCCTGCTCGGCGGGCACATCGACGTCGCCCTGCAGCAAGAGGTGCACTTTCATCTGCTTGCCCGTCCGCGGCTGCGTGACCTCGCCCGAGGCCTGCGTAAAGATGACTTCCTCTTCGGCGTCCACCGAGTTCTTGCGGCCAACGCGCGTGAACGCCGCGGCGATGCCGTAGTAGTTGTCCTGCGTCCAGCGCTCGAACGGATGGTTGTGGCACTTGGCGCACTGGATGCGGACGCCGAGGAACAACTGGGCCGTGGTTTCGGTGGCGTCCTGTGGGTCGCGGCTGGCCCGCCAGTAGTTGGCGGCGGGGTTCTCGAAGACGCTGCCGGTGGCGGTGAGCAGCTCGCGGGCGAACTGGTCCAGCGGCTTGTCCTGCTTGAGCCCTTCGTAGACCCACAGCCGGAACTTATGCACGCCGGCGAGCTTCAGCTTCTTGCTGTTCGACCGCAAGATGTCGCACCACTTCAGTGCCCAGAACGACGCGTAGTCGTCGCTGTCGAGCAGTTGGTCGATGACCGCGCTGCGCTTGTTCGGGTCCGTGTTGGCGAGGAACGCCTGCGATTCTTCGAGCGTCGGCAGCCGGCCCGTGGTGTCGAGGTACGCCCGCCGCAGGAATTCGTCATCGGTGCACAGGTCGCTGGGCAGGATCTGCAGCGTTTGCAGCTTCTCGAAGACGAGCTGGTCGATGAAGTTATTCGTCGGAGGGTTGTTCCACGCGAAGCCAGGCACATCTTCGAGGAATGTGAGATAGCACGTGGCCATCTTGTCGAGATAGCGGGCCAGCACGGCAGTTTCGCCGCGGCCGTTCTTGGTGACGCGGCCGGCCGCGTTGACGCTGGCGACCGATTCGCTGGACGACGAAAAGTCGGCGAGCGCGGTCAGGTCGCGCACGCTGCCGTCGGTGAAATGACCGAGCACGACGATCTGCTGTTGCACGGCCGGTGCATGCAGCACGCGCTTCGACGGCAGCGTTTCGATCTTCACCAGGTCCGGCTCGGTGGGCGGATCGAGCCGGAGGCCTTCCGCAATCCATTGTTCCAGCACGCGATGGCAGGGGTCGCCTTTCTTGATCCGCTTGCCGCCGCCGTGGGCCACTTCCATAAGCGGCTTTTTGAGCAGCAGGCTTTCGGCCGGTTCGACGATGTTGATGCGCCGTCCGAAGAACTCGCTGCGCAGCGTCATGGCGTCGAGATCGGGATCGTAGGCCCGCAGCGACAACCGGAAGCCGCCTTTGCCGGATGGCGAACCGTGGCAGGCCCCCATGTTGCAGCCGGCCTTGGTAAGCGCCATCTGCGTCTCATTCTTGAAGCTCACCGGCGAGGGCAATTCCAGATTCTTGACGGAGCAGGGCACCACCGCGGCCTGCGAACCGACGACGGCCACAATGTGGCATTCGCCGTTCCCGACCGGCAGCACCACAGTGCCCTCGACGCGCGCCACGGCGGGGTTCGACGAACCAACGGGGACGAGGCCCGTCAGGTCGCGCTGCTCCGCGCTGGTGTACTGCCCGGTGACCAGCAACTGCTGACGCGACCGCGGCCCCACAAGCGTGATCGCGCCCGGTTCCAGAGTGACTGCCGTCGGCGCACCAATGACCTCGGCGGAGTCGCTCGGTTCCGCGGCGGACGATGCATTCGCTGCCGTCAGCAGAATCGTTATCAGTGTGAGAGTTCGCATTCCGTGTTTCTCCCTCGAAGCCCAGGGACGGCATCCCTGGGTCTTCTTTGATCTTTGATTGAGAAGAGACCCAGGGAAAGCCTTCCTTGGGCTTCCTGTGCAATCTACTCCACCGTCAATGTTGCCGCCGCAGACGTTGCCTCGAATTTGGCATTTCCCACCGCCGCGTCGGCTTTGACCGTCAGGTTGTTCACCGCTCCTTGGGCCGCGTCGGCGGCCGCAGTCAGCTTCACTTCAATCTCGGAGGCTTCCGGCGGCACGGTCGCGGCCGCGGCCGTTACCCCCTTCGGCAGGTTCTGAAACGTCAAAGTTACCGGGGCATTGAGGGCCGGGTTGCGGGCCACCTTCGCCTTCACAACGAGTTCCCCGCCGCGGGCCAACTTGGCGGCGCCGGCGTCGAGAGTCACCGTCATCGGGGCCTGCAGCGTCAGCCGAATGGCCGCCGGCTGCGTCACGGTTTTGTCGCCCTGCTTCAACGTGCCGAGCAACCCCGCCGTGAACTCTCCGAGCGGCGCCTGATTGTTTGCGGCGAACGTGATGGCGACCTCGCCCGCACCTTTGTCGATGTTCTTCACCGCCGCGGTGATGCCCGGCGGCAAACCGTTCTGCGCGGGTTGGACGGCGACGGCGATGGCTTCCTCGAAACCGGCAGCCCGCGCGGCCTTCAATTTCACGGTCGCGGACAGATCTTTGCCGAAGACGATTTCCGCCGGCTCCGGCGTCCAGGTGAAACCAGGCGTGGGCGCGACGGCCGCGGCGATCGTGGTCGTCAGCGAGGCCGGCGGGAATCGCATGTTCGCCAGGCGCTGTCGCAGCGCGCCGCTGAAGTCTGCCTCGTCGGACACGTCTGCATCACCAATCTTCGCCGTGCCGACGACCTTCACGGAATGCAACACGCCGGCCGGTGCATCGGGCTTGGCTTGAATCGTCAGCAAGGCATCGTTGCGGCCGGGACCGATCACCGACTTGCTGGCAGTAAAGCCGTCGGGCAGCCCCGCGACCGACAGCTCAATCGGACCGTTGTAACCCTGACGCACTGATGTCACAGTCCAGCCCATTAAGCCACCAGCGGGCACGTTGCCGGTGTCGCTCGACACGGCCAGAGCGAACGGTTTGGCCGCCGGGGTGATCTCCACGCGGTAGGCATAATTCGGTCCGCCGCGCTGCGACAGGTCTTCCACCACCAGGAAATAATCGCCATCCGCGGGGAACTTGACGGTCATCGAGCCTTCGTTCGTGCCGGTGTCGTCGACCGCCGCGACCTGTCCGCCGTCCTTGTTCAACACTTTGAGATTGAGATCGGCGGGCGAACCCTGCTGCCGCGTCACGCCGGCAAAGACCACCGACTGGTCTTTCTTGGCGGCAAAGACGAAGCGGTCGACGTCTTTCACGGCGTCGAGCCGGCCGTTGACGTCTTGCGTGAGCTCGATGCGGTTGGCCTGCTCGGCGGCGTTGTTCGGCTCGGTTTCGAGGTATTGTGGCCGATCGACAACGGCCACCTGGCTGAAGCCGCTGCTGGTGCCGCCGTTGCGCTTCCAACTTACCGACATCCATTCAACGGCCGGATCGGCGGTGGCGGTGATCGTCACCGGAGCGGCGTTTTCTCGCTCGGCAATCCCGGCCACCTGCACGGGCGTCGCAACACCGCGCTGCACGGCGAGCGGATATGCCAGCGTCGCACACGGAAAGTCGCCGATGCGCAGCCGGTACGGTCCCCCCTGGTAACGGATGTCGCGCAGCTCGAGCAGATATTCTCCGGCGGCCTGGAACGTGTGAGAGATCTGCGAATCGCCGCTGAGGCCCGGTGCGTCATCGCTGTAGGCGAGCTCGCGGCCGCGGGCATCGAGGATTCGCAACATGGGATCGAGCGACGACCCGATCCGCCGGGCGAGTACTTCGAACGACAGGGCCTGCCCTTCCGCCACGTTGATCTTGAAGTACTGCACGGTCAGGTTGGCGATCGCGCCATCCACGCCACAAGGCATCGTGAGCGGTTGCGCCGTCGCCGGCGATGAGTTGTTGCCCGCCTGCGGAACCGAGGGGAGGTCGTCGACCAGCAGGAACCGCAGCGCCGACACACCTTTGTCCGTGAGCAATCGCAGACCGTAAATGCCCGCGGGCGTCTCGGGCGGCACCTTCACCGACCACGTCACGGAATCGTTCTTCGTGCCGTTTTCAGGCACGCCTTCCGCGAGGACTGCTTCGCCGGCGAAACTCAGCCACAGCTGTTTGGATCCCGCCAGATTTCCGCCGGTGAGCTGCAGGTTCTGCTGTTGCCCGGGCAGCACGGCCCCCGGCGTTTGTCCCGAGATGGTCGGCTCCTGCGCCGTCGCAGCGGTGGCAACCAAGACAGCCGCACCAACGAGTGAACAGCGGGACACACACCGCAGCATTCGGAAGCACTCCAATTCAGGCGGGCCAGAAGTCCAGGGATCGCCACCCCTGGGTCTCTTGGGTTTATGGACGCGGGGAAACGAGGCGGGCAATCAATCAACCGGCATTGATGACTCGATGATAGGCGCGGGGCGGGGCGGGCGTCAAACGGAAAGGGCGAATCCGAAGCCCGCGGGCTGCGTCCCGTGGGCTCTTCAAGCCCGCGTCATATCTCCACAAAGACCTGCGTTCCCTCGACGCTCACCGGGAACGTCTCCACGCAGATCCGTGGGTTGAGTTGGTGCTGGCCGGTTCGCACACTGTATTGCCAGCCGTGCCAGGGACAGGTGACGACTTCGTTGCGGACCATGCCCTGAGCCAGCGGTCCGCCGGCGTGGGGACAGATGCCGTCGATGGCCACCACTTCGTCGCCGAGCTTGAACAGCGCGACGACCCGGCCGCCAACCACGCATTCCTTGCCGCGGTCGTCCGGGATGTCTCGCACCTCGCAGACGTATTCGCGTGCGGCCATGGGCCCCTCAAAAAAAACTTCCGAAGCCTGAGACGACTTCGGAAGTTTGACGGGAACCGTTGCCACGTCGCAAGCGATCTACCGTCGCCACGCCGTGCGGGATGCATGGACGACGGCCGGACCGGCCGCCGGTCGATACGGTGTGGCGTGGACGACGGTGGCTCCGCCGCGCACCGCAACGGGCGCCGGCTTCGCCACGTGAGCATGGACCGCGACACGTGCCGCCTCCGCCGTGGTGGCGCTCGCGACCACAACCCACGAAGCCAACACCAGGACCGAACGTTTCACGAACCGTGACATGATGCGGTCTCCTTTCATTCCGCGAATGGGGATGGCGTCGTTCGATTCCAATCGATCGACGCTTCTGAAAGGAAATTGCGCGGCCGCGGTTCCCGAGGGACAAAAAGTGTTCGCAACGTTCGGAAGCGTCCCGGATGCTCGTCACGTCTCCGCGTGAAACGTGAACTCGCCGTGCTGGACGTCGATGAACACTTTCGCGCCTTCCTGGAACTCGCCCGCCAGCAGCCGATTGGCCAACTCGTTCTGCAGCCGCTGCTGGATCACGCGCTTGAGCGGCCGCGCCCCATAGACCGGGTCGTATCCCTCGTGCACCAGTACGTTCTTGGCCGCGTCGCTCACCTCCAGCGTGATGTCCTGGTCCTTCACTCGGTCGGCCAGCTTTGCCAACTGCAAGTCCACAATCTGCCGGATGTCCTTCTTGTCCAGCGGATGAAACACGATCGTTTCGTCGATGCGGTTGAGGAACTCCGGCAGGAATTCCCGACGCAACGCCTCCAGCACGCGGCGGCGGATCTCCGCATCGTCTTCCTGGCCCGCAAGATCCATGATCATCTGGCTGCCGATGTTCGACGTCATCACCACGATGGTGTTCGTGAAGTCCACCGTGCGGCCGTGGCTGTCGGTCAGTCGGCCGTCGTCGAGCAACTGCAGCAGCACGTTGAACACGTCGCGATGCGCCTTCTCGATTTCATCGAGCAGCAGCACCGTGTACGGCCGGCGGCGGACCGCTTCGGTGAGCTTACCCCCTTCTTCGTAGCCCACGTATCCCGGAGGCGCGCCGATCAAGCGCGCGACCGAGTGCTTCTCCATGAACTCCGACATGTCGATGCGGACCATCGCCCGCTCGTCATCGAACAGGAACTCGGCCAGCGCCTTGCACAGCTCTGTTTTTCCGACGCCGGTGGGACCAAGGAAGATGAACGAACCGATGGGCCGATGCGGATCCTGCATGCCCGACCGCGCGCGGCGGACGGCATTGGACACCGCCGTCACCGCTTCTTCCTGGTCGATCATCCGGCGATGGATGTGGTCTTCCATCTCGAGCAGCTTCTGCCGCTCGGTCTGCAGCATCCGCGAGACCGGCACGCCCGTCCAACTGCTCACGACCTTCGCAATATCTTCCTGCGTCACCTCTTCGCGCAGCAGCCGCTGCCCTTCGCCGAGCGCCGCCACCTTTTGTTCCATGTCGGCCAGCTTCTTCTGGGCGGCCTTCAGTTGTTGCTCGGCGTTGAAGGCGCGGACGTAATCGTCATTGGAGTTCGTCCGCTGCGCCTGGGAGAAGGCCTGTTCGTAGGACGTCTTGAGGTGATCGATCTCCTCCTTGAGCGGACTGAGACCTGCCAACGCCGCCTTCTCCGCTTCCCAGCGGGCCTTGAGCGCCTTGACCGACTCTTCGCGCTCGGCGATCTCCTTCCGCAGCGACTCGAGACGCTGTCGGCTGTCGGGCGTGCCTTCCTTGGTGAGGGCCGCCGCCTCGATCTGCATCCGCGTGAGCTGCCGGGTGGCTTCGTCGATCTCGATCGGCATCGAGTCCATTTCCATCCGCAGCCGCGACGCCGCCTCATCGACCAGGTCGATCGCCTTATCGGGCAGGAAACGATCGTTGATGTAGCGGTCCGAGAGCGTGGCGGCCGCAATCAGCGCGTCGTCCATGATCCGCACGCCGTGGTGCGATTCGTAGCGGTCCTTGAGGCCGCGCAGAATGGAAATGGTGTCCTCGACGGACGGCTCGTTAACGAGGATCGGCTGGAATCGGCGCTCGAGCGCGGGGTCTTTCTCAATGTGCTTGCGGTACTCGTCGAGGGTCGTTGCACCGACGCAGTGCAGCTCGCCGCGCGCGAGCGCCGGCTTGAGCAGATTACTTGCATCGACGGCCCCTTCCGCGGCACCGGCGCCGACGACCGTGTGCAGCTCGTCGATGAACAGGATCACCTTGCCCTGCGCTTCGGTGACTTCCTTCAACACCGCCTTCAATCGGTCCTCGAACTCGCCCCGGTACTTCGCCCCGGCGATCAGCGCGCCCATGTCGAGCGCGACGACCCGCTTGTCTTTGAGGTTCTGCGGCACGTCGCCCAGCACGATGCGGTGGGCGATGCCTTCGACAATCGCAGTCTTGCCCACGCCGGCGTCGCCGATGAGAACCGGGTTGTTCTTCCGCCGTCGCGACAGCACCTGGATCACGCGGCGGATTTCGTTGTCGCGGCCGATGACCGGGTCAATCTTCCCCTGCTTCGCCAGGGCGACGAGATCTTTGCCGTATTTTTCAAGAGCCTGGTATTTGTCTTCCGGGTTCTGGTCGGTCACTTGCTGGCTCCCACGCACCGATTTGAGGGCGTTCAGCACGTCGGTCTCGGTGACGCCGTTCAGCTTCAGCACCCGCTGGCACTGGTCGTCGACTTTTGTCAGCGCGAGCAAGAGATGCTCGGTGGAGACGAACTGGTCCTGCATCTGGTCGGCGGTCTCGGCCGCCCTGTTGAGCACCTGCATCATCGCCGGGCCGGCCCCGACCTGCCCGCCCGACTGCTGAGGCAGCTTCTTGATGTCGGCGTCCACAATGCCGCGAAGCTGCGCGACGTTGACGCCGATCTTCTCCAGGAGCGGCCGGACGATCCCGCCCTCTTCGTCGAGCAGCGCCTTGAGCAGATGGAGCGGCACCAGTTGCGGGTTGCCGCGCTCGTCAGCCAGGTGCTGGGCGTTCTGGACTGCTTCCTGGGCTTTGACGGTGAGTTTATCGGGACGGAAGGGCATTGGACGTTCCTTCGGCGCAGTGCCGACGACCGCTGGCGACTGGGATCTCGCCGCTGGAGGGAATTGAGTCTTCGGTCGTCAAGCAGGAATAAGAGTCAGCAGCGACCGGGGTATGACGCCCCGGTCGCCGGTCAGGCCGTTCAGCTCTTCCGCTCGAACTCCGCGTCGATGACGCCTTCGTCCTTTGCGCCGGCTTCGCCGCCGGCGTGGCCGTCGCCGCTGGGTTGTGCGCCGGCAGCGCCGGCCTGGCCGTACATGTGCTGGGCCATGGCGTAGCTGGCTTGCTGCAGGGCTTCGACGGCGGAGTTGATGGCCGCGGGATCGTCTCCCTTCTCCGATTCCTTCACCTTGGCGACGGCCGCTTCGATGGCAGACTTCGAACTCGCGTCCAGCTTCTCGCCGTGCTCCTTCAGCAGCTTCTCCACTTCGTACACCGATGTGGACGCCTTGTTCTTCGCTTCGGCCAGCTCGCGACGGCGCTTGTCTTCGGCCGCGTGCGACTCGGCGTCGCGCTTCATCTTTTCAACTTCGTTCTTGTCGAGGCCGGACGCGTTCTGCACCTTCACCGTCTGCTCCTTGCCGGTGCCGAGGTCCTTCGCCTTCACGCTCAAGATGCCGTTGACGTCGATGTCGAACGACACTTCGATCTTCGGCACGCCGCGCGGAGCGGGCGGGATGCCGTCGAGATTGAACTGGCTCAACAGCCGGTTGTCGCGGGCCATGGGGCGCTCGCCCTGGTACACGCTGACGGTGACCGCGGTCTGCCCGTCGGCTGCGGTGGAGAACGTTTCCTTCTTCGTCACGGGGATCGTGGTGTTGCGCTCCACGAGGACGGTCATGATGCCGCCTTCGGTCTCGATACCGAGCGACAGCGGCGTCACGTCAAGCAACACCACGTCCTTCACTTCGCCGGAGATGATGGCGCCCTGAATGGCAGCGCCGACCGAAACGACTTCGTCGGGGTTCACGCCGCGGTGCGGCTCCTTCCCTTTGAAAAGCTTCTTGACGAATTCCTGCACCTTGGGCACGCGGGTGGAACCGCCCACGAGCACCACTTCGTCGATCTGCTCCGGCTTCAGCTTGGCATCGCGCAGCGCATTTTCGACGGGGATGCGGCAGCGCTCGACGAGATCGTCGATGAGCTTCTCGAACTCCGCCCGGGTGATCGTCATTTGCAGGTGCTTCGCCCCGGACGCATCGGCGGTGATGAACGGCAGATTGATGTCGGTGGTTTGCTGGCTCGACAGCTCCTTTTTGGCCTTTTCCGCCGCCTCGCGAAGCCGCTGCAGGGCCATCGCGTCTTTGCGGAGGTCGATGCCGTTCTCCTGCTGGAACTTGTCGGAGACGTAGTTCACCAGCCGCTGGTCGAAGTCGTCACCGCCGAGGTGGGTGTCGCCGTTCGTGCTGAGCACTTCGATGAGCTCATCCCCGACTTCCAGGACCGAGATGTCGAACGTGCCGCCGCCCAGGTCGAACACGGCAATCTTTTCGTTCTTTTTGTTCTGCAGACCATAGGCCAGCGCGGCGGCCGTGGGCTCGTTGATGATACGTTCCACCTTCAGTCCGGCAATTTCACCGGCGTCCTTGGTCGCCTGGCGCTGAGCGTCGTTGAAATACGCCGGCACCGTGATCACCGCGCGGTTGACGGTGTGACCGAGATAGCTCTCGGCGGCCTCTTTCAACTTGCGCAGAACCATCGCGGAGATTTCCGGCGGAGTGTAGGTCTTGCCATGCGTCTCGACCTTCACATACTCATTCGGCCCGCCAACAACCTTGTACGGCACGATCTTCTCTTCGGACTCCACCTCGGAGTGCCGACGACCCATGAATCGCTTGATCGAGTAGATCGTGTTCTTGGGATTGGTCACCGCCTGACGCTTGGCCGGGTCGCCGACGAGGCGGTCCCCTTTCTCCGTGAAGGCGACCACGCTGGGGGTGAGGCGATTACCGTCCTGGTTGGCGATCACCTTCACTTCGCCTCCCTCCATGATGGAGACGACGGAGTTGGTGGTCCCCAGGTCAATACCGATGATTTTCTCTTGAACGGCCATTACTGGTTTCTCCACGATGCGATTGGGGCGTGCCAATCCCGCCTCAGTCGCGAACGAAATGGCATAATGAGACGCGTATCGGTACTGGGTCAGCAAGAACCGCGCCCGTTCTGGACGGGCAGCCGGACATCATTTTCAACTCATTCACTGATATATGGTTGTGTCAATTGTAGGCACAGATTGTCGCAGAGGTTAGGCCGGACAGACTGGCTGCCAAATTGGCAATAAGTGCGGCGAAGGTCAAATGGTGCCATTTTGGCGGACTGCTCGTGTGAATCAACGATGAAGCAGTTTCGCAGCTCCCGCCACGTCAGCAATTGGGCTGCGGCTTGCATTCGTCAAAAACCGCTTGTACAAAGGCATCCGCGACATTTGCTCATCCGTTCTTGCTCATTGTCCAGTCCGGAACTGCTTCCGGTTGACCAATTCTAGCCGGAGCGCGGGTGGCAGATTGCAACGCTTTAACTGGCAATGAGTTATTGATCAGGCCGGCCTTCGACGTTGCGACGGCGGCCCGGGCGGGGGAGTGGCATGGCCAGCAAGTCGGTGCCGAAGAAGCGTCCCAAGGCAAGCCCGATGTCCCGTCGCCCCACGGCTCCCCCTCGGTCCGGGCACGGCTCTGGAAACTCTAAGGCACAATCCGAAAATGACTTGCGTCGCATCGACCAGGAGATCCTGAGGCTCGTCAACCGCCGGGCAGAGGCCACGGCCCGCATGCTGGAACAAGCCCATGACCGCCGGTCGATCATGTACGATCCTCGAGCCGACGACGACCTCTTCGCACAGATCGAGGCCGAAAACCCCGGACCGCTGAATGGCCGCGCGGTCCGCGGCATCTTCCGGCAGATCTTGAGTGCTGTTCGCAACCAGGTGCGCACGCAACGCGTCGCGTATCTTGGCCCGGCGTTCAGCTTCACGCATCTTGCGGCCAGCGAACGGTTCGGCGAATCGGCTGAACTGATCCCGGTCAACACCATCGCTGCCGTATTTGAAGAAGTGAACCGCGGCCATGCCGACTTCGGCCTGGTGCCGATCGAAAACAGCACTGATGGCCGCATCATCGACACGCTGGACATGTTCACGCGGCTGCCGCTGCGGATCTGTGGCGAAGTGCAGTTGGCGATCCACCACAATCTGCTCGGCCGCTCGCCGCGGGCGGAAATCACCGAGATCTACAGCAAGCCGCAGGCGCTGTCGCAGTGCCGCGACTGGCTGAGCCGCAACATGCCTCACGCGCGTCCGATTGAAGTCGCCAGCACATCGACGGCGGCGCAGCTGGCGCACGATAAGCCGGGCGTTGGCGCGATTGCCAGCCGGCAGGCGGCGCTGGAGTACCAGCTCGACATCCTGGCGGAAAACATCGAGGACAACAAGAACAACGTCACGCGGTTCGCGGTCATCGGAGACAAGCCGGTCAGCCCGACGGGGCGCGATCGCACGTCGCTGCTGCTGCAGATCCCGCACAAACCGGGCGCGCTCTCCGATGCGCTCACGATCTTCAAGCAGGGCAAGCTCAATCTGACGTGGATCGAATCGTTTCCGCTTCGCGGGCCGGAAAGCGGCTACATTTTCTTCATCGACTGCGAAGGACACGCCAAGGATCCGAAGGTGAAGAAGGCGCTGGACGACCTGTCGCATATGGCGGTCCGCATGGAAGTGCTGGGGTCGTATCCGCGGAGCGAGCCGGTGGAGTAGACCGTCGCGTCACGATAGTAGTAGGCACACTCCGTGTGCCGTCTGGCCCGGCAAGACCGCGGTTCCCAGGAAATCAACGCTCGAAGAACGGCACACGGAGTGTGCCTGTTACGATTGAAAGAGCCCCTCATGCGTCGTCTCTTTGTCGCCGGCAACTGGAAGATGAACCTCACCCTGGCGGCGGGGAAGTCGCTGGCGGCTGCGGTGGCAGCGGAGGTGCAGCAGACAAAGCCGCCGGTGGATGTTGCGGTGTGTCCGGCGTTTCCCTACTTGTTGGCCGTCAAGGAGGCCATCGGGTCGAGCGGCGTGCAACTCGGCGCACAAAATGCCTATTCTGCGCCGCCGGGAGCGTTCACGGGGGAGGTAGCGCTCGACATGCTGCTGGACTGCGGTTGCCAGTGGGTGATCCTCGGCCACAGCGAGCGCCGGCAGATGTTCGGCGAGACCGACAGCCTCGTTCACGAGAAAGTCCTGGCCGCAATCGCAAAGGGCATTGGCGTCATCTTGTGCGTGGGGGAACTTTTATCCGAACGGCACGCCGGCAAGACCGAGCTGGTTTTGGAGACACAGCTCGCGGAGGCCTTGGCCGGGGTCGACGCCAGCGCACTTCAGAAGCTGGTGATTGCCTACGAGCCTGTCTGGGCCATTGGCACGGGCGTCACCGCCACGCCCGAGCAGGCCGAGGAGTCGCACAAATTCATTCGCGGCTGGCTCAGCGGCCGGTATAATCCGCAGGTGGCGGAGGCCATGCGGATCCAATACGGTGGCAGCGTGAAGCCCGATAACGCGGCAGAATTGCTGTCCCGACCCAATGTGGACGGTGCGCTGGTGGGGGGCGCAAGTCTGAAGGCGGACCAGTTCCTGCCGATCATTCGGGCGGCCGCTGCAGT
>Ga0073934_10003362_pt1 | contig 29737 bp, 24 predicted proteins | sample LarsenN4metaG_FD_76834 | JGI IMG/M metagenome (GOLD analysis project Ga0073934, IMG submission 76834) | Hot spring sediment bacterial and archeal communities from British Columbia, Canada, to study Microbial Dark Matter (Phase II) - Larsen... ... | reverse complement strand
GCTCGGCGCGGCCGCGGTGCTGCGCAGGCCCTATGGCACAGGCGAGATCGCACGGCTGATCGGGGGTTAGCCGGCGCGGACCAGCAGCGTGACTTCCGCAGCGCCGAAATCGAGATGGGCGAGGCCTTCGGCGACAAGGCATTCGCCCGCCCCGGCGCAAGCCGAACCATCCGCCGCTACGACCTCGCCCGCCAGCGGCAGGACCAGCATCGGCCGCGCATAGGCCGCAATGGTTGCGGCATCGGGCGCGCCTTCGATGCGGTCAAACCGGAAGTGCGGGCCATCCACCAGCACCGGGCCGTCCGCCACCGAACGCCGGTGCTGCGCCTCGTAAGGCGCACCCATTGCCACTGCGAGCGCGCGGTCGAGATGCAACTCGCGCGGGCGGCCATAGTCGTAGAGGCGGAAGGTGGTGTCGCTGTTCTGCTGCACTTCGACCAGCGAAAGGCCCGGCCCGATCGCATGGACCGTGCCCGCGGGAAGGTAGAACAGATCGCCCGCGCGCGCCGGGTGCCAGACCAGCAGCTCCTCGATCGTGCCGTCGCGCGCGGCGGCCTCGATCTCCACCGGGCTGACCTCGCGCGTGAAACCGATCGCCAGCCGCGCCTCGGGCTCGGCCTCGAGCACCAGCCAGCATTCCTCCTTGCCCGCCTCGCCCGGCAGTGCCTGAGCGTCGGAGGGGTGAACCTGCACCGAGAGCTTTTCCGAGGTGAACAGGTATTTGACCAGCACCTGCGGCAGTTCGGGCGGGGGCTCGAACCAGATCTCGCCGATCCGCGTCCCCGCGGGCGCGGCAAAGGGTGCGGGCAGGTGATCGCGGCCCCAGACCTTCTCGACCATCCGCGTGGGCAGGCGGCGCGCGTTCACTGGTTCGCCGCCCCGGGCAGCTTGCCCACCGCCTGCGCGCCGTCCCGCGTGGTGACGAGCACCTCGTTGCCGGAGACGATGATGCACACGTCCTCGAGCCCCACGGCGGAGATGCGCGGCCCGTCGGTCAGCGCGAAGACGCGCTTGCACCGGGCAAGATCGACCGGCCCGCCGCGCATGATGTTGCCATCGGCGTCGGCGGTGTCGGCCAGCGCATCGGCCAGCGCGGCCCAGTTGCCGATGTCCGACCAGCCCATGCTGGCCGGCACCATCGCCGCCGCGCGGGTGTTCTCCATCACCGCATAGTCGATCGAATCGCCAGCAATCGCGGCGAAGGGTTCGGCCGCCGGGTGGAAGCGCGCGCCCTCGCTGCGCCCTCCGGCCACCGCCTCGGCGACCAGCCGCGCCATCTCGGGGCGGTGCGCGGCGAGTTCGTCCAGCAGCTGGCCGGCACGGAAGGCGAAGATCCCGCCGTTCCAGCTGAAATCGCCGCTGGCAAGATAGGCCTGCGCCGTGGCGAGATCGGGCTTTTCGACGAAGCGCCGGATCGCGAAGCCGCCCGGCAACGGCTCGCCGCGTTCGAGGTAGCCGTAGCCGGTTTCGGGCCGGTCGGGCGCGATGCCGAAGGAGACAAGGTAGCCCTCGCGCGCCAGCGCGGCGGCGGCGAGCGCGGCGGCGCGGAAGGCCGCGCTGTCGGCGATGTGATGATCGCTCGGGCAGACCAGCATCACCGCTTCGGGCGGCAACAGCGCCGCGGCGAGCGCGATCGCGGGCGCGGTGTTGCGCGCTGCCGGCTCGACCACCAGCCGTGCCCCGGGCGTATCGCCCAGCTGGGCCTCGATCAGATCGGCATGGGCCGCGCCCGCCACCACCATGGGTGCGGCGAAACGATCATCGCCTGCGACCCGGCGCACCGCCTGTTCGAACAGGGTTTGCGCGCTCACCAGCGGCAGAAACGGCTTGGGAAGGGCCTTGCGGCTCAGCGGCCACAGCCGCGTGCCGCTCCCGCCGCACAGGATCACCGGGTGGATTTGCGTCACGATTCATGCCCTTCATTGCTGCTTTTCCGGGCTATATCAGGCCCGTCGATGATGCCAGCCCGAAGCCGCACCGGCCCTGTGCCTTTGGCCCCGCAACGGAGCCATCAGAACCACCGCTGGCGCCAGTAGAACGGCGCTGCCACCGGATGGCCTTCGCTGTCCATCGCCGGGCGGAACCCGAGCCGCTCCTCGACCAGCCGGCAGGTGATGCGATCGGCCTCGGGATCGGGGCTGGGGCGATAGATGGTGCAGTCGCGCGCGCGCCCGTCGGTGCCGACGATGACGCGCACGATCACTTCGGTGCCTTGCCGGGCGCCGCGTCCGCCGGGGGGAACGGGGAAGTCGCGGGCATTGTCGATGGCGCCGGAGATGTGCACCGGCTTGGTCACCGCCACCCCGCCGCGCCCGCTGCCGCTATTGCCGCTTCCGGTGCCGAGCCCGCTGCCCGCCGCCCCTGTGCCGGCCCCTGCCTCGACCGCGCCCGAGCGGTTGGCGGTGCCGGTGGACGAGGCCTGCGGGCGCGGCGGCGCCTCGCGCAGGTCGCGCGGGGCGGGCGGCCGGGTGACGGGCTCGGGCACCGCCGCCTTGCCGGGATCGCCCTGGGCACCCTCATCGGGTTCGGGCCGGTTTTCGGGCGGAGGCGGAGGTGTGGTGGTGACCGTGACGGTGAAGGCCGAGACCACCTGACGCTCGACCGCAGCGGTGAGATCGGGCGCGAGCGCAAGGGCCAGCCCGTAGAGCGCGACGACATGGAGCAGCACGAGGCCGGTCAGCAGCGGCAGGCTGGGGCGATGGCGGCGTTGCCCGAAGCTGCTCGAACCGGTCACCGTGCACGCCTGTCAATCACGATTGCCTCCATTTTGGGCGAGGTTCCGCCGGAATCTCGCCGCGACTTCCTATAGCACGGCCAAGGATTTTGGCGATGGAGCGCAAGGATCGATCGCGCGTGGCCCCCTGTTGAAGCCGCCGGGGCGGACACTCCGGATGGCCCGGACGATCCCGCCCGTCGGGTTGTCGGGATCGTGCGTCCGCGTCCTGCGACAGGGGTCGGGGCCGATCCGCCGGCTCCCCTGCGCGCGCCGCCCGCACATGCATGGCGGGCCGGCCCGCCGTTCGCCGCCGGGCCGATCGATCGTGCTGCGCTGGTTGCCGCGCTGGCGGGCGGTGCAGCCTATCTCGTCCTGGCCTGCCTCAGCCTGGTGATCGCGCGGGCCGGCGACACCATTACGCCGGTGTGGCTGCCCAACGCCTTCGCGGCGGTGGTGCTGCTGCGCGTGCGGCTGGGCAATGAATGGCTGTTTCTCGCCTTTGCCTTCCTTGCCAGCCTCGCGGCCAATCAGGTCGCGCAGCTGCCATGGGCGGTGGCGCTGGTGTTCTCGCTCGCCAACGTGGTCGAGATCGCGGTGGTGGTGACGCTCGCCCGCCAGACGGAAGGCGGGCGCTGCGACATGACGCGGCTGGGCGATCTCGCGCGGCTGGTATGGGCGGGCGGGCTGGTCGGGCCGCTGGTCTCGGCCCTGCTCGCCGCGCCGGTCATGGGCACCGGCTGGAACGCGGTGCGCGATGGCACGGTGACCTGGTTCCTGACCGACAGCATGGCGATGGTGCTGATCGTGCCCGCGGGCCTGCTGCTGATCGACCGGTGGCGCGGGCAGCTGCCGCGCGCCCCGGCCCGCCCGCTTGAAAGCTTTGCCCTGCTGCTCGGGGGGATGACCTGCGCGCTGCTGGTGTTCAACCAGGACCGATACCCGCTGATCTTCCTGATCCAGCCGATCACGCTGCTGCATGCCTTCCGGCTCGGAAGCCTCGGCACCGCGGTCCACGTGGCCGGGGTGGCGCTGGTGGCAGGCGCGATGACTGTCGCCGGGCACGGTCCGATCGCAGAGGTCTCGGGCGGCGGAATCGCGCATTTGCACCTGCTCCAGGCCTTCATCGCCGCCAATTTCCTCAGCGGTCTGCCCGTGGCCGCGATCCTCGCCGGGCGCGACCGGATGATGACCCAGGTCGAAGCGGGCAAGCGACAGGTCGATCTGCTGGCCGACAACATCACCGATGCGGTGCTGCGCTACGATCTTTCGGGCATGTGCACCTATGCCTCACCCTCGGTGCGCGAGGTGATGGGCGTGCCGCCCGAAACCTTTATCGGCAAGCCGGTGACCGCGCGGCTCCATCCCGATGCGCGCGACCGGGCGGTGCTGGCGCTCGGTCGCCTGCTTGACGGCACGTCCGACAAGGAGCGCGTCACCTATCGCCGCTTTCAGGACAATCCCGATGGCACCCCGGTGTTCCTCGAGGCCGATTGCGCGATCATCCGCAATCCCGAAACCGGCGCGCGCGAAGGCGTGGTGGTGGCCGCGCGCGACGTGACCGAGCGGGTCGAGCTCGAGCTCCTGCTCACCCGGGCGCGGCGCCATGCCGAGAACGCGGCGCGCGCCAAGTCCGAATTTCTCGCCAACATGAGCCACGAGATCCGCACCCCGATGAACGGCGTGCTCGGCTTTGCCGAACTGCTGCTGCAGGGCGAACTCGCCGACGACGAGCGCCGCTATGCCGAGATGATCGTGCAGTCGGGCCGCTCGATGATGATGCTGCTCAACGACGTGCTCGACTTCAGCAAGATCGAAAGCGGGCAGTTCAGCATCGATTACGCCCCGGTCGATCTTCATGCCAGCCTGTCCGAATGCGCGGCGCTGCACCGTCAGGCGGCCGAGAAGAAGGGGCTGAGCCTCGAATTCGCCTGCGATTGCGGCGATGCGCCCGATTGCCGCTTCGATGAACAGCGCCGCCCCTGGCTGGTGACCGACGGGCTGCGGCTGCGCCAGATCGTGCTCAACCTGCTCGGCAATGCCGTCAAGTTCACCGAGGCGGGCACGATCCGGATGAGCTACCGTATCAGCGAGAGCGAGGTCCGCATCAGCATCGCCGACACCGGAATCGGCATCAGCGAAGCGCGGCTGGAAACGATCTTCCAGCCGTTCATCCAGGGCGAGAGCGATATCGCCCGGCGCTTCGGCGGGACGGGGCTGGGCCTGTCGATCAGCCGCCAGCTCGCCGCGCTGCTCGGCGGGCGGATCGAGGTCGAAAGCCGGCCCGGCGAGGGTTCGCGCTTCACGCTCTACCTGCCCCCGCGTCTCGCCACGCCCGAAATCGCCGAAGCGGAACCGGCACCCGCCGGGCCGGCCGATCTGCCGCGTGCCTCGCGGATCCTGCTGGTCGAGGATCACGACATCAACCGCGCGCTGGTGTGCGAGATGCTCGAACGCTGCGGACAGGACGTCGCGCTCGCGCATGACGGGAACGAGGCGATCGCGATGGTGATCGACAGCGCGATGCGCGGCGCGCTCTATGATCTGGTGCTGATGGATGTGCAGATGCCCGGCTGCGACGGCTATGCCGCCACCCGCGCGATCCGCGCCGAGGGCATCGCGCCCGACCTGCTGCCGGTGATCGCGCTCACCGCCAATGCCTTTCCCGAGGATATCGCCGCCGCGCGGGCCGCCGGAATGCAGGCACATCTGGCCAAGCCGATCGCGCTCGCCGATCTGGTCCGCGCGCTGCAACGCTGGCTGCCGACCCGGATCGTCGAGGAATCCTTGGCCGAAGGGATCGGGCAGGGGGGCGCGGCAGGCCCGGCGCGCCAGCCCGCGACAACCGGAGCCATATCGCCGCGGCTCGTGTTGCGCTGGGAGGCCCGGCGCCACGAAACGGTGGAGGCGGTGCGCGCCGCCCTGCGCGAGGGCACGATCGCTGCGCCGCGCGCCGCGCCTGAGGCGGCGGAACAGCTGGCATTGCTGCTCCACAAGCTGGCCGGCACCGCAGGCATGTTCGGCGAGGCCGAGCTCGGCACCTGCGCGGCCGCGCTCGAACGCGCGCTGACGCTGGAGCAGAGCGGCGAGGCCTGCGTTGCGCTCGCGCGCGAGCTGCTGGCGCTGGCCGATCGGCCCGAGGATGCGGGGCTGCGCAAGGTCGGCGGCGCGGCGGGCTGACACCGGCCGGCTTCGCGAGCCGGAGGCGCCCCGCACCTTTCTCCAAACGCAAACGGCGGAGCCCGAAGGCCCCGCCGCTCACTTTGTCCTGATCGATCAGGCCGGCGACGAATTAGAATTCGTAGCGCGCACCGATCTGGATCCGCCAGGCCGAAGGGGCCGGAGCGATGTTATTGACATCATCAGGCGCGAAGCCGGTGATGATGTAGCGGCCCTGCGTATCGACACCGCCGTCAACCAGATCGGTGAATTCCGGCCGGCGACGCAACACGTTCCAGCTCTCGTCCAGCAGGTTGAGGAAGTTCTGGAAGTCGGCGAACAGCACCACCTTGTCGTCGACCAGGCCAGTCCACGAGCCGATGAAGGGCAGTTCCTGGCTGAAGCGCAGATCGAGATCGAAGTGCCAGTCCATGTTGCAGGTGTTGCGCTCGATCGAGGTGCCCGGGGTGAAGCTGCAATCGCCCGGGATGTGCGAGCCGTCGTAGTTGACGGTCCGACCACCGATCGTGGCCGTGCCGACACCACCGTTGAGGTAGTCGATCAGGGCCGCGACCGATGCCGCATCCGACGACGGCGACAGGTTCGGATCGTTCGGGCCGCTCGGGATGTAGAGCAGCGCGTTGTCGGTACCCGATGCGCTGTCGTTGAAGACCGCACCACCGTCGAAGGTCAGGCTGTAAGGCAGGCCCGAACGCGCGCGGAAGAAGATCCCGAAGTTGGTGTCATAACCGTCGAAGAACTCTTCACGCAGGTTGAACGTGGCAGTGATGTTGTGCCGGGTCTCGAAGTTCGAGGTCGACACTGCCGGGTTCTGCCGGTCGAAGGCCGCGGTGATGTCGTAGGACGAGGTTGCGGTCGACGACGCGTTGTTGCGGTTGTTGTTCGAGTCGGTGAAGGCATAGCCAAGGTTGACGTTGAACGAACCGCCCGAGGTGAACAGGCCGCCCTGGAACCGCTTCGACAGGATGATCGAGGCGACGTGGCTATCGTAGCTCGGCCCGTTGGTGAGCTGGATTTCGTCGTCACGACCCGTGTTGAAGCAGACCGAGTTGACGTTGGTGAACACCGGCGGGGTACCGCCCGAGTAGACCAGATCGGCGGTGCAGCCCGCGATGTTCGGATCGATCGCGCGGTAGATCGGGCGACCGTCGACGGTGAAGCCGCCATCGGCCCGGCGCACGTCCGGGGTCTGCGACAGGTCGACGAAGTTCAGCGTGTCGTTGAACCGCGAATAGATGTAGTCGAGGTTCAGACGCCAGTTGCTGAAGAACCCGGTCTCGGTGCCGAAATCGGTCTGGAAGCCGAGGTTGGCGCGCACCACGGTGGGCACGTCGAACTCGGGGTCGGTCGACTGGACGTCGCCGAGGCCATTGGCAGCCTGATCCGAACCACCAGCGGTGATGCAGGTCGGGAAACCGGTGAAGTTCCCCTGGGCATCGAGCACCGAGGGCTGACCGTTGGCATCGCGCGGCAGTTCGGCGGCCGAACAGTTGTTCGAAGTACCGAGGCCGGTCGAGAAGCCGTTGTTCGAGAAGGCGTTCGAGAAGTACACCACCGGGTCACCGCCCGAGAAGATGCCAACGCCGCCGGTGAGGCGCGAATTCGAGAAGAAGCCTTCGTTGTCGAATTCGTAAGTCGCCGAAGCGCGCGGCAGCAGCACCGGATCGAGCCGGCTGAACGGCACCGCGTTGGTGAAGCCGTAACGGTTGAGGAACTGCGGGTTGGCGCGCGGTGCGTCGCCATCATACAGCTGGACGCGGATACCGGCGTTGATCGCCAGCTGATCGGTCGCCTGCCATTCGTCCTGAGCGTAGAACGAATAGATTTGACGGCTGAACAGCGCGGCAGCTTCGTTGACGTCCCCGGTGGGGGTGGCGTTGATGTCGCCCGCAATCGAGAGGCCGTCGACGATCTGGCCCTCGGTCGGGAAGATCGTCGAACCGGGCGAAAGCAGGCCCGCTTCGAAGTCGGCAAGGTTGCGGAAGTAGAGCGAACCGGTGGCGTTGACCGCGAAGAGGTTGAACACTTCGAGGTCGTTGAGTTCGGCGCCCAGCTTGATCAGGTGACCCTCACCCGCATCGATGTTCATCTGGAAACGGGCCTGATCGATCTTGGTGTCGAGCTGGTTGGCCGAACGGAAGATGCCCGGGCCGGTCGACAGGATGCCTTCCTGGGTGGTGAGGCCGGCGACCGGCTCGACCCCGACCACGAGACGCACGATCGGGTTGTCCGACTGGGCTTCACCGCCACCGACGGGGCCCTGCACGTCGCCCACTTCGGCGCGGCTGAGACGCAGTTCGGTCGAGATCTTGTCGTTCCACTCCGAATAGAGACGGACCGAATAGTAGTCCGAAATCGTGCCTTCGTCCTCGAACGAGTTGAGGCCGGTCAGGTTCTGGGTGCCGAAGTCGGATTCGACGTTGGTTTCCTCGAGCCGCTGGTAGGTGGCTTCGAGACGATGCCCTTCGGCGATCACCGCGTCGAGACGGCCGAAATAGCGCACCGAGGCTTCGGGCAGCGCGGTCGGGTAACCGCCGGTGTCCTGGCCGTAGACGTCGCGCGCAATCCGCGAGAACTCGTCGAACTGCTCCTGCGTCACGAAGTTGGCCGAGTTGAGGAAACCGCCGCCGGCGGGGCCGAAATCATTGCCGTCGCCAAGGTCGGTTTCTTCATAGCCGAAGCTGAAGAACAGACGATCCTTGATGATCGGGCCGGAGAGCGTGGCGCCCCAGCGCTTTTCCTCGCTGCCGGTGTCGAGATCGCCGACCAGGCCGCCATCGAAGTAGGTGAAGAAGGCCGAGCCGTGGAACTCGTTGCCGCCGCCCTTGGTGACGACGTTCACAAGACAGCCGGTGAATTCCGAATATTCGACGTCGAACGGCGCGAATTCGACCGAGACCTGGTCGACCACGTCGAAGGGCAGCGGCAGCGCGTTGCGCGCGGCGAAGGGCGTGCCGTTGAGGCCGAACACATCGGCCTGCACAATGCCGTCGACGGTGAAGGTGTTCGAACGGTCGTTGCCGCCAAGGCACGAAATGCGCTCGACGTCGTTCTGGTTATCGAGCGCAACGCGCGGGTCGATGCGGATGATGTCGCGGATGTCGCGGGTGATCGACGGGAAGGAGGTCAGTTCTTCCTGGCCGAAGGCGGTGCCCGGACCGACAGCGACCTGGCTCACCCGCGCGCGGGCGCCGGTGACGACGATGGTGTTGTCCGCAGAACCCGCAGCGGTCGAGGCCAGCGCGAAGTTGAACGCGGTGCGGCCGCCAAGGTTGGCGCCGACGTTTTCGACCGTCTGGCCTTCAAAGCCTTCTGCGGTCACGGTGATCTGATAGTTGCCCGGCTGCAGCGCGATGATGCGGAAGCCACCGCTCGAATCGGTGGTGGTGGTGCGCGAGGTGTTGGTGGCGGTGTTGGTGACCGTCACCACGGCGCCCGAAATGGCATTGCCGTTTTCGTCGGTGACCTGGCCTTCGACGCCCGAGGTGATCTGCTGGGCGGCGGCGGGTGCGACGAAGGTGGTGGTGGTGGCAGCAAGGCTGACCACGCTCGCTGCAAGAAGATACTTAAGCTTCATTGAAGTAGCCCCTGGTGATTGTGGAGAGAGTGAGAGACGTGTTAACCGGGTCCCCCTAGGCCCGGGTGACTGCGGAAAAGCGACTGTTTTATGACAGTTCGATGAAAACCGCCGGATCGAGAATGCTTTGCCCCGCGCGCAGTGCCCGCAGAAGCACGCAAATGCCCGCATTTCTGCGACATTTTGACCGGGGTGTTGCATTCGCGCAACGAAGCCAAGGATTTTGACGCCGCCGCCAGCGCCCTCGCGTGTGCTCAGGCGAGGTTGATCTCGCGCAGGCGCTGCATCAGGAAATCATGCGCCGTGATCGGCTCGGGCGGCGGCGCGGCATCCTCGGGGCCGATGCATTCGGGCAGCGGTTCGATCAGGAAATCGGGCCGGAAATGGAGGAAGAACGGCATCGAATAGCGTGAACGGCGCGCCGCTTCCCCGCGAGGGTTGACGACGCGGTGCGTGGTCGAACGCAGCCGCCCGTTGGTCTGACGCTCCAGCATGTCGCCGACATTGATCACCAGCTCCCCCTTGACCGCCGGGATCGGCAGCCATTCGCCCGCCTTGGTGAGCAGTTCGAGCCCCGCCTCCTCGGCGCCGAGCAGCAGGGTGATGGTGTTGATGTCGCCATGCGCCGCTGCGCGGATCGCGCCTTCGGGAGCGTCTTCGCCGAGCGGCGGATAATGCAGCAGGCGCATCACCGAATTGCCGTCTTCCACGCTTGCCGCGAAGAAATCGCGCGGCCGGCCGAGGTGCAGCGCGATCGCCTCGAGCACCCGTCCGCCGGTCTGTTCGAAGGCAGTGAACAGCGCGCTCATCGTTGCGCGGAAGCCCTCGACCTCGTCGGGCCAGACATTGGGGGCCATGAATTCGGAGAGCGGATGACCGGGCGGCAGGGTGCGGCCGACGTGCCAGAATTCCTTGAGATCGAACACCTCGGCATCCTTGGCCTTCTCGGTGCCGAACGGCGTGTAGCCACGCGCGCCGCCGCCGCCTTCGATCCTGTAGCTGCGCTTGACGCTGTCGGGCAGCGCGAAGAAGGCCTTCGACACCGCCTCGGCCGCGTCGATCAGGTCCTGCGGGATCCCGTGATCGCGCACCACGGCAAAGCCGTATTCGGCAAAGCTGCGTCCCAGTTCGTCGGCGATGGTTTCGAGCGGCTGGGCGAGGCTGACGGAAGCGATGTCGTTCATGCGCGCCGCTCTACACCCGCGCCAGCGCGCCTGCCAAGCCTTTCTAGAGCGGCAGGAACAGGCCCGCCAGCGCCGCGCTCATCAGGTTGGCGAGGCTGCCGGCAGCGAGCGCCTTCAGCCCCAGCCGCGCGATCACCGGGCGCTGGTTGGAGGCGAGCCCGCCGGTCACCGCCATCTGGATCGCGATCGAGGAGAAATTGGCAAAGCCGCACAGCGCGAAAGTCACGATCGCGCGGCTGCGCGCGGTCAGTTGGTCATCGCCCATCGCGCCCAGATCGATGAAGGCGACGAATTCGTTGAGCACGATCTTGGTGCCGAACAAGCCGCCGGCAATCTGCGCCTGCTGCCAATCGGGAATGCCGATCAGGAACATCACCGGCGCGAACAGGTAGCCGAGCAGCTTCTGGAAGCTGATGTCGGCCAGCCACTGCGCGCTGGCCGGGGCCAGCGGCGCACCGAGCTGATCCGCAAGGCCCACGATCCCGCTGCCGAGGCCCGCCAGCATCCCGTTCGCCAGTGCCACCAGCGCGACGAAGACCATCACCATCGCGCCCACCGCCACCGCCAGCTTGACCCCGGTCTGGGTGCCCTGCGCGGCGGCCTCGATGATATTGGCCGGGCGCTGGCCTTCCTCGAAGGTCTCGGCCGCTTGCACCTCGCTGGCCTTGCCGCCCTCGACCATCGCCGCCGGCCCCACCGCGCTGATGCGGGCCTGGGGCAGTTCGATCTCGTGCCCGTTCTCGTCGTACATCACCACCCGGGTCGCCTCGGCCACGGCATTGGCCTTGCCGCGCGCGCGCTGCACCGCCGCGGTGGCGATTCCCTGGTCGCGCCCCGGGGCGATCGCGGCGTCGTCGGGCATGATGATCTTGGCCATCAGGATCCCGCCGGGCGCCGACATGAAGGCCGCCGCGAGCAGGAACGGCACGGCCTCTTCGCCGATGAAGCTGGCATAGGCGGCCAGGATCGTGCCGGCCACGCCCGCCATGCCCACCGCCATCAGCGTGAACAGCTGCGCCGGCGGCAGCGCGGCGAGATAGGGCCGCACCACCAGCGGGCTCTCCGACTGGCCGACGAAGATGTTGGCGGCTGCCCCCAGCGCCTCGACCTTGCTGATCCCGGTGATCCAGCCGATCGCCCCGCCGACCCAGCGCACCAGCCGCTGCATGATCCCGAGGTGATAGAGGATCGAGACGATCGCGGCGAAGAACACGATCACCGGCAGGGCGGCGATGACGAAGGTGTTGGCGAAGGGATTGCTCTCCATCGGCCCGAACACCGAGGTGATCCCGACCTTGGAGAAATCGAGCAGCGCGATCACCCCGCCCGACAGCCCGCCGATCACCGCCACCCCGACATCGGTGCGCAGCACCACCAGCGCGGTAAAGGCCTGCAGCGCAAAGGCCGAGCCGACCACCCTGAGGTTGATCCGGCGTTTCGCCGAGGACAGCGCGAAGGCGATGCCCAGGATGGCGACAACCCCGGCAAGGCTCAGCAGGATGGGCGTGATACTCTCGTTCACGGCGGCAGATGCCCTCGAATTGCGTGAAAGCGTTGTGACCCCTGTTGCCCGCAAGGCGGCGGCCCGGCACGCAACACCCCGGGGCGTGGCAGTTTGCGCGGCGAGTTGCAAGCCGCGATGCGCAAGTCCTGTACGACATTGTGGTGACAGGCGCGCGCGGCCCGCTTTTCTTTTGCCGCCACGCTGGGTAGCACCTTGGGCCATGGACAACACGCCGCCCGCCGCCGCCCCCTTCGCCGCGACCACCCCGCAAGGCATCGCCCTACCGCTCGGCATGTTCGTCTTTACCCTGCTCTATGGCGGGATGACGGTGCTGGCCGGCGTGCTCGCGTTCAAGCAGGTGCAGCTGTGGCCGACCAGCCTTGCGGTGGAGAGCGGGATCTTCCCCTTCCTGCTGCTGGTGGTGATTTCGAGCACGCTGTCGCAGCTCTACGGGCGCGATGCAGCCAAGCGGATCGTGTGGTGGGGATTTCTGCCGCTGGGCCTTTCGGCGTTGCTGATGCAGCTGGTGCTGGCCCTGCCCGCCTCGTCCGAGATGATCGCCTTCCGTCCTGACGATCTTGCCGCCTTCGAGCGCGTCCACCAGTCGACCTGGCGGGTGTGGATGGCGGGCCCGGCGTCCTACATCACCTCGCTCCTGCTCAACATCTGGATCTTCGACCGGCTGCGCGGGAACGGAGAGGGCGAAAGCACCATCGGCCTGATGCTGCGCGGCGCGATCGCCTCGGCGCTCAGCCAAGCGGTGGATTCGGTAATCTTCATCACTCTCGCCTTCTACGGCGAGTTCGACATCACCGATCTGATGATCGGGCAGGTGCTCGCCAAGGTGTTCCTGAGCCTCGTGCTGGTGCCCTTCCTGATCACCTTCGGGGTGCGCGCGGCGCGCTGGCTCGACGCGCGCGCGCACAAGTCCGCGCTTTGAAAGTCGCTGGAATCGGGCTATCCTGCGCGTCAGGGATGGGGAGGAAAGCCATGAAATCGAAGATCATCGCGCTGTTCGTCGGCACGCTTGCGCTGGCCGCCTGCAACGAAAGCGTCGGCGGACCCGGCGCAAGCACCTATTACGATTGCGGCGGCGGCACGCGGCTGAAGGTCGACTATCTCTCGGGCGACCGGGTGATGGTGCAGATGAACGACAACGCCCCCGTCACCATCCCTGCCGACAAGTCCGCATCGGGCGCCAAATTCATGAGCCCCACCCACCAGTTCTGGAGCAAGGGCGACGAGGCGACCTGGACAGTCGGACGGATGGTCCCGATGACCTGTAGCCGGGTGGCGGTGCCGCGCGGCATGTAAGGGCCGACCGGACGCCATTCGTACCGCGGCGTTGAGCGCCCGATAGGCGAGGACATCGCGGCCTGAAGGGTTCCACCGCGCCGCAAACGCCGGGCCGAAATCGGCCAATGTCATCGTCGCCGTTGCGGCAAGAGAGCGTTGCCGTGCCGGGGGTTGGGCCTATTCGGCCAACCAAGCGGCCGTGATCTCGCCCCGATGCCCCTCCGGCGCCAGCGCGGCGCGCAGGGCTTCGAGCAGCGGCGGCAGGTCTTGCGTGAAGGCATAGGGCGGATTGACGATGAACAGCCCCGCGCCGTTATAGAGGCCGGGCTGATCGGCATCGTAGAGCCAATGCTCGACGTTCAGGAATTTCGGAATGCCGAGCTTGCGCAGCTTGTCCTTCCACAGCGCATGCACAGGCCGTTCCTTCAGCGGATACCAGATCACCGTCACCCCGTGCGCCCATTTGCGCTGCGCCGCGCCGAGAGCGGCCGTGATCCGGCTGCGTTCGTCGGTCTGCTCGTAGGGCGGATCGACCACCACGAGCCCGCGAGGGGTGCGGGTCGGAAGCATCGCCAGCCACAATTCATAGGCGTCGCGCTGATGCACGGCCGCGGGCGTGCCGCGCATCGCGGCGCGCAGGGCCTGAGCGTCCTCGGGGTGCTTCTCGTTGAGAATCAAGCCATCCTGCGCGCGCAACAGCTGCGCCAGGATACGCGGGCTTCCGGGATAGAGGCGCGGCTCCGGCCCTTCGCTCACCCCCTCATTCACCGCCCTTACGGCGGCGCGATAATCATCGAGCAGGGGGTTCGGGTCGGCAAAGGCGCGCAGCACGCCCTCCGCGGCCTCGCCGGTGCGCACGGCCTGATCGCCGTGAAGGTCATAGAGCCCGCAGCCGGCATGGGTGTCGATCAGGGTCAGCGCGCTCTGTTTGCGCTGCAAGGCCCTGACGAGCGCGATCAGCAGGCTGTGCTTCACGACATCGGCGCTGTTGCCAGCATGGAAGGAATGGCGATAATTCATCGGAATTCTCTTACCTTGCGATCGAGCGGGGCCTAGAAAGAGCTTTCCTCATACTGCCCCGGCGCCATCCCTGCGACCGTCCAGTCGCCGATCGACCAGCGCACCAGCCTCAAGGTGGGCAGACCGACGGCCGCCGTCATGCGGCGTAGCTGCCGGTTGCGCCCTTCGCGGATGGTGATTTTCAGCCAGCTGTCGGGGATCGACTTGCGCTGGCGGATCGGCGGATCGCGCGGCCACAGGTCGGGCGCGTCGATCCGGGCGACCTCGGCCGGCAGGGTCATGCCATCCTTGAGCCGGACACCGTGCCGCAAGCGTTCGAGCGCCTCGTCCTGCGGATCGCCTTCGACTTGCACGAGGTAGGTTTTGGGCAGCTTGAAGCGCGGATCGGCAATCCGCGCCTGCAGCCGCCCGTCATCGGTGAGCAGCAGCAGGCCCTCGCTGTCCCGATCGAGCCGCCCGGCGGGATAGACGCCGCTGACCGCAATGAAGTCCGACAAGGTCGCACGAACCGTCGGCGACCCGCGATCGGTGAATTGCGACAGGACCCCGAAGGGTTTGTTGAACAGCAGCAGTCGGGCCATCCGCCGCTCATATCGCCTGGTTGCATCTGTGTCTCCAGCCCCCTGAACGCCTGGAAGGCGGCGAGCCGACAGGATTCTCATCCAACCGGGTCTGGCCGCGGAGGGGCTCCTGCCAATGGCACGAGCTGCTCAGAACCGCATTGAGCAACCCAGCCAATTTCGGTGAAACTGACGAGACCCGCTGGTGCGCTCTCTCCCCGTCCGGAAGGCCGCCCGCTCGATTTCGCGCAGAAACCTGATTGCTATTGCGACTGACTCTCACTATCGGCGTGATGCGTTCAGTCAATCACGGTACACCCATGCGTTCGAACCTCTTCGTCACTTCCGCCGTTGCCACCCTTATTGCCCTGCCGGCCGCAGCACCCGCGCTGGCCCAGACCGTGGACGCGGAAGCCCCCGCGACTGACGGGGCGTCGGGAGGTGGTTCCGCGATCATCGTAACGGCGACCCGGTCTGGCACTGCACTCGAAAGCCTGCCGCTTTCGGTCTCGGTCGTGACCCAGGAAGAACTTCAGGCGCAGTTGCGCCAGAACCGCAACATCCTCTCGGCGCTCGAATTCACCGTCCCCGGTCTCAGCATTCAGGCGCCGGAAGACCGCTCTTCCTGCGGCAGCCAGATCCGCGGCCGCACTGCCTCGTTCCAGATCAACGGCGTGCCGGTGAACGAGGATCTGCGCCCCGGTTCTTGCACCGCGCCCTTCGCGATCAGCCCCTTCGCGGTGGAAAGCGTCGAAGTGGTGCGCGGGGGAACAGCGCTTTACGGCGCAGGCGCGCCGGGCGGGATCATCAACCTCCAGACCCGCCGCGCCAAGGGCCGCGATCTCGAGATCGACGTCACCGCGCAGACCAGCTTCAACACCGATGTCGCGGACGATACCTTCGTCACCGATCTCTATGTCGGGGCGGGGCAGGATCTCGGCGCGTTCGATTTCTATGTCGGCGCCGGCTACACCGACAGCGGGCTCCAGCGCAGCGGCAACGGCTTGCCCGTCTACAGCAGCGAATTCGAGGCGGTCGACCTCGTCGGCTCCTTCGGACTCGATATCGGTGAGGCGCGGATCGCCTTCACCGGCACCTTCCACGACGAGAACAAGGGCCGCGATTTCTACCCCGAAGGGGCCTTCCTTCCCGGCAGCAGCGAGGTGGCAAGCGTCATCGCGGTGGCACCGCACCCGCAGGTTGGCGAAGCGGGCGACCGCAGCGTCACCGGGATCCTCAGCTTCAACCACCCCGATCTGCTGGCCCACGATGTGACCTTGGCGCTGTTTTTCCAGGAGCAGGAGATCATCCAGCGCGACAACTTCTTCGATGTTGCCTTCGGGGACGACTTCTTTGCCTCCAACCGCGAGAATTCGCGGTTCGGGCTGCGCAGCACCTTTGTGCGCTCCTATGATCTGGGCGGAGGGAGCCTGAAGACGAGCTACGGGCTCGACTACACCCGCAACGACTTCTTGCGCTTCATAGTCGATCCGGCGGGTGAGGACACGATCACCGGCTACATCACGCCCGCCTTCTACCTCGAGACCCTCGCGCCGTTCGCGCAGGCCGAATTCAGCACCGGTGCGCTGACCCTCACCGGCGGCGTGCGGCACGAATGGTATTCGGGCGCGATCGAGGAGGAAGGTTTCGATCCCAGCCTGCCGCGCGCGGCCACGCCGGGCGATTTTGCCGATAGCGAATTGACGCTGTGGAACGCGGGCGCGATCTACCAGCTGACCGATGCGATGCAGCTTTATGCCGGTTTCAGCCAGGGCGCGGAGTTGACCCAGCTTGGCCGCGCAGCACGCGGCGCGACCGATCCGGGCACCATCTCCAATGAGCCGGCCACTTCGGACCAGTATGAGCTTGGTCTGCGCGGCAATACCGGGGCAGTGAGCTATGGCGCTGCAGTCTATTATGCGAGTTCGGATGCTTCCTCGCGAATCCAGCCTGACCCCAGCTGCGCGGGCGAGACCTTCTGCCCGCTCATCCCGCTGCGCATTCCCGAGCGCGCATGGGGCATAGAAGCGCAGGCCCAGTGGAAGGTGCTGCAAAACCTGCAACTGGCGGGCGTCTTCACCCTCCAGCGCGGCGAGGTTTTCGACGAGGATGCAGGCGAGTGGATCAACTTCTCCACCGACCGCGCTGTGCCGCTGCGCATCACCGCGCGTGCCGACTGGCAGCCCATCGAGCATCTGAGCCTTGGCGCGCAGGTCACGCATTACGGCGCTTCGAGCTTCTTCACGCCGACTCAGCAGGCGCTCGGCTTCGTCGATAGCGATGCGGTGACGCTTGCGTCGGCCAATATCGGCTACGATCTTGGCCGTGTGCGGCTCTACCTTGCCGCCGACAACCTGTTCGACGAGGTCTACGTCAACCCCGCCTCGCAGGGGGACGGGCTCGATTTCTTCAACTACGAAGCGCCCGGGCGCCGCGTCACAATCGGCATCAATGGACGTTTCTGAGCGCCTTCGCGATACGCCGGAGAGCGTCGGTGCGCCTGCTTCGGCAGGTTGCACTGCGCCCGCCCCCGCGCCGCGCCGCAAGCCGCGGCCGCTGGCCTTCTGGCTCCACAACCTGTTCGGGCTCAACCTCAGCCTGTTCATGGCCTTCGTCTGCCTGACCGGCACGATTGCCACGGTCGCCCACGAGATCGAGTGGCTCTACAAGCCCGCCGTGCGCGCCAGCGCGTTCCAGCCGGGCACCGAGGACTGGGGCGCGATGTGGGCGGCGGCGACACGCGCCTATCCCGAGGCGACGCTCACCGGCATCGGCTCCTACGATCGCTCGCACGCAGCCTATTTCGCCAAGAGCATCGCCGCGCGCGATGCATCGGGCACGGACTTCACCATCTACGCCGATCCCGGAACCGGCCGTGTCACCGGCCATGAATACGGCCGCAGCCTGCAGGACGCGATGCGGGCGCTGCACTACTACCTGTTCATTCCCCGCGATGTCGGCTTCTACCTCGTCACCAGCCTCGGCTTCGTCCTGCTGGGCTCGCTTGTTACCGGCCTCATCGCCTACAAGAAGTTCTGGCGCGGCTTCTTCAAGCCCCCCCGTTTGCAGCGCAACCTGCGCACCGCGATGGGCGATCTCCACCGGCTTGGCGGCCTGTGGTCGATCTGGTTTGCCGCGATCATCTCGCTCACCGCGATCTACTATTTCTTCGAAGGGAGCGGGCTCGACTGGAACAGCGAGCCGCCGCGCCTGCCCGAAAGCCATTTCATCGAGACCGCCAGCGCAGACCAGATCGCGCGGTGGACCGGCATGGCCCGGGCCGCCAAGCCGGGGCTGATGATAACGGCGGTGGCACTGCCCTATGCGCCCGGCGATCCGGTGATCGTGCAGGGCCACTGGCAGGCGGTGCTGGTACGCGAGCGGGCCGATGCGGTGTTCATCGATCCTGCCACAAACCGGATCGTCGGTGCGCGTACGGCCCATGCCATGGGAGTTGGCGAGCGTATCGTCCATACTGTCGATCCACTGCATTTCGGAACATTCGGAGGGCTCGTGACGCGCCTTGTCTGGGCCGTCTTCGGGCTTGTCCTGACTGGCCTCGCGGTGAGTGGTGCCTATATCTATGCGAAGCGGACGCGAGCAGCTCTGCAACCCAGCCGAGCGCTTGAGTTCCTGAACTACCTTGGACTGTTCAAGTGGCCGAGCGTCGCTCTCGTCACCGTGGTGCCAGCGATTGCCTTCATCTATTGGTGACTGCCAGCCAATTCATCGCTGCTCTGCCAGAAAAGCGATGAGGGCCGCCCGCTCCGCCGGACTGCGCAGGCCAAAGAAGCCCATCTCGTTGTCCGGCACGCTGCCCTGCGGATCGGCGAGAAAGGTATCGAGCGCCTCACGGGTCCAGCGCCCTTGCCTTGCGGCAAAGGCGCGCATGGCGGGTGAATATTCATAACCCGGCCATGCCGCCACGGGCCTTTCGACGATCCCCTTGAGCGAAGGGCCTTGCGCGCCTTCGTCGGTCTCGCCGAGCGAATGGCAGGCATAACACCTTTGGAAGACACGCTCGCCCTGAGAGACAGAAGCGGCCTCGCTCTCCTGCGCGATCCCAAAGGCGGGCGTGACGGCCACCATGCCCGCCGCCAGCGCCGCCAAGCCCATGCGCGTCATTCGCCGACAATCACCAGCATCAGGCGATCGGTGCCGGACTCGGGAAGGTAGATCTCCCTGCCGCGGCCGAGAATCTGGCGGACATTGGCATTGGGGCCGCTACCGGGGATAGTGGCGACCCAGCGCTCCGTGTCAGGATCGAACACCAGCGTGTTGTTGCTTGCGAAGTCGGTCACCCACACATCGTCGCGCTCGTCGACATAGACGGCATAGGCCTTGGGCGCTTCACCCGGCAGGTCGAAGCTGGTCCATTCGCTGCTTTCGGGCCGGTAACGGTAGAGCTTGCCGCTGTTCCAGCCGCTGATCCACAGGTCGCCTTGCGAATCCGCCCAGACACGGCGCAATCCCGCGCCTTCATGGGGCGGCTCGATCATCGTTACGCTGCCGTCCTTGCGGTCGACCTTGGCGAGGTGGCTCCCTGCGAGGCTGACATACCAGATCTCTCCGTCCGGCGTATCGTCGATGCCGTAGGGGCCGCGGCCCTCGGGATCCTTGAACACCTGCATGTTCCCGCGCGCATCGACCTTGCCGTAGATACCGTTCTGTGCGGTGAACCAGTGCACCCCATCGGCATCGAAGGCGCCGGTGTTGAGATTGGTGTAGCCGGTCTCCTCCGGCAGCTTCCACACGTCGATCGCCTCGCTCGCCGGATCGTAGCGAACAATGGCATTCTGCCCGCCATCGGTGATCCACGCCATACCGTCGGGGCCGAGCACCACGCCATGGGGAGCCGAACCAGGGCCAAGCGGCACCTGCCGATAGGTCCAGCTGGCGATATCGACGATCCCGAGCGCACCCTGGCGCTGCGCCGTATACCAGATCTCGCCGGGCCGACCGGGTGCCGCGTCATGCGGGCGCGAGCCTTCCGGAAGCTGGATCACGCGGGCTTCAAAGGCATACCGGGGGTCGGGGTCGCCAGCCTTATCAGCAATTGCGACCGATGATGAAATCGCAAAGGTCAGAGCCACAAGCAGACGATGCACGGTAACCCCCCTGGTTCAGGTCGGTAACCTAGCGAGGTTCCCGATGGAATTGAATAGGGGCGCAGCCCGCATGGGGGTCGGGTGGGCATTGCAGTGGGCGCGATGGGCAAAGCGGTCTGGCCGTCAAGTTGATCTGCCCAACCACTGTAATGGATGCCGACACTCCAGACACCGCTTGATTCTGCGGCTGAGGCGCGTTGTCAGTGAAGGGCAGAAACGAATTCGTGCGCGTTCGACGAGGTCGCGCGATGTCATTCCAGAAATCCCGCGCCAGCCGCTTCGCTTCACGGCCGCGACGCCGCATTTTGCCGATCTTTCGATAACCCGTGGATGGCATGCAGCTGCGAGACAATGACGAGACACAATTGGCCTGCCGCTCGCACTAAACCATTGGAAAACGGCAATTGGTGAGCCCGACAGGATTCGAACCTGTGACCCGCTGATTAAAAGTCAGCTGCTCTACCTACTGAGCTACGGGCCCACGTGCTGCGGCGGTGCCGCTTGCGGGGCCCACCTAGGCAGGGGGCGGCGGCGGGTCAAGCGGGCATGGAGGTGGGCCAAGGTGAGGCCGCTCGCCGGATCGCGCCATCCCGGGGCGATGGTCACGGCGGGGCCGAGCACGAAATCGCGCCGCCGGAACGCGGGATGCGGGATCGCGAGACCCGGCGAGCGCCAGCGCCCGCCGCTCCACAAAACGATGTCGCAATCGAGCACCCGGTCGCCCCAGCGCTGCCCGCCGCGCCGGCCGAATTCGCGCTCGGTGCGCTTGAGCGCAGCGAGCAGCGCCGGCGGGGACAGCTCGCTATCGAGCACCAGCGCGGCATTGGCGAAGCGCCGCCGCGCCGCGCCCATCGCCGCGGTGGCGATCACCGGCGAGCGCGCCAGCACCGTGCCGAAGGCGGCAAGTTCCTCCAGCGCCGCGCGCACCACCGCTTCGGGCGCACCGTACAGCGCGTGCCGCCGGTTGCTGCCGAGCGCGACGAGATAGAGGCTGCTCAAGATCAGATGTCTTGCGCGATCCGGCCATAGAGCTGCGGGCGGCGATCGCGGAAGAAGCCCATCCCCGCCCGGTGCGTGGCTGCGCGCGCGAGGTCGAGCTTCGCCACCAGCACGCCGGTCTCCGCAGCGCCGTATTCCGCGACGAAATCGCCCCACTCGTCGGCGATGAAGGAATGGCCATAGAAGCGTTGGCCGCCTTCGGTGCCGATCCGGTTGGCAGCGATCACCGGCATGCAGTTCGACACCGCATGGCCGATCATCGCGCGGCGCCACATCCGGCTGGTATCGAGATCCGCGTCATAGGGCTCGGAACCGATGGCGGTGGGATACATCAGCAGCTCCGCGCCCAGCAGCGCCATCACCCGCGCGCATTCGGGATACCACTGATCCCAGCAGATGCCGACGCCGACCTTGACCGGCGCGCCGCCTTCGCCCGGCACGTCCCACACCTTGAAGCCATCGTTGCCGGGGCGGAAATAGTATTTTTCCTCATAGCCCGGCCCGTCGGGAATGTGGCTCTTGCGATAGGTGCCCATGATCTGGCCATCGGGGCCGATCATCGCGAGTGTGTTGTAATAGTGGTGCCCGTCGCGCTCGAAGAAGCTGGTGGGGATCGTCACCTCCAGCCTTGCCGCGAGCGCCTGCATCGCGATCACGCTGGGGTGCTCGGCGGTGGGCCGGGCGAGCGCGAACAGCGCCTCGTCTTCCTCGCGGCAGAAATAGGGGCCGGAGAACAGCTCGGGCGGCAGGATCAGCTGCGCGCCCTGCGACGCTGCCTCCTCCACCTGCGCGCAGACGGCGGCGATGTTCTCGGCCTCGTCCTGTGATCCGAGGGCGAGTTGCAGGGCGGCGACGGTGATAGCGGTCATGCCGCCGCCCTTAACGCATCACATCGCTTTCTTGAACAGCAGAGTCATCCGGTCGCTTTCGCCCAGCCCGGCCAGATCGGCGCGCTTGGTCGCCTGCACCGGGGGCATCTCCCACACGCCTTCGGGGTGATTGGCCGGGTCCTTGGGGTTGGCGTTGACTTCGCTGCTGGCAACCAGTTCGAAGCCGTTGAGACGCATGAAATCCACCACGTCCTGCTGCTTGAGATAGCCCTTTGAGCCATTGGCATAGGACCACGGCGCATCGGCCTTGGCGCGGTGCTGGACGATGCCGAGCATCCCGTCATCCTTGAGCAGTTCGCGCATCGCCCGGATCTCGGTATCGGCGGTGCCGCTGCGGGTGATGCCGTGGAGCGCGCGGATCACCAAAATGCGATCGAAGGTGCCCTTCTGATCGGCGGGTATGGCCTCGAGCGTCATGCCGGCGAATTTCTCGGCCGGAAGCCCGGTGTAACCCGCCACTTCGGCCGGAAAACCCGCCGCCATGTCGCGCAAGCGCTGCTGGCGCGCGGGATCGGGGGTGGCGGTGAGCGGATTGGCATAGATGCCCACCAGCTGGCCCTCGCCGCCGAGGTAATGGCCGAGCAGCCGCGAATACCACCCGCCGCCGGGCGAATACTCGCCCACCTTCATGTCGGGCGCGACCTGGAAGAAGGCGAGGGTTTCGGCCGGGTGGCGGTGCACGTCGCGCTTGGCGTCCTCGGCGCGGCTGGGATGGTTGATCGCCGCCGAAATCGCCTCGGCATGGCGCGCGGCGAAGGGCGCATCGGCCGGCTTGGCGTGACCATCGGCAAGGACCGGCGCAGCCAGGGCAATCCCGCTCGCAGCGGCCAGGGCAAGGATCAGCTTGTTCATGGGTAACTCTCTCCCTTGGAATGACGAACACGGCTTGCAACACGGCAGTGGCAAATCCGCTTTTGCGGACTTATCTCTGGCACAAAGCAACGGAGAATGCGATGAACAATCTTGAAACGGCGATCATTGCGGGCGGGTGCTTCTGGTGCACCGAGGCGGTGTTCCGCGACGTGGTCGGCGTGAGCGGGGTCGAAAGCGGCTATATCGGCGGCACCAAGCCCAACCCGACCTACAAGGAGGTGTGCACCGGCACGACCGGCCACGCCGAGGCGATCCGCGTGACCTTTGATCCGGCCGTCATCAGCATTGCCGAGATTTACGACGTGTTCCTCGGCACCCATGATCCGACGCAATTGAACCGTCAGGGTAACGACATCGGCACGCAGTATCGCAGCGCGATTTTCCCGCTCTCGGACGCGCAGGGCGCCGAGGCCGAGGCCGCGATCGCGCGCTGGAATGCCGAGAACGGCAAGACCGCGGTGACCACCATCGAGGGGCTGTCCGGCGGCGCGCAGACGGCGGAATGGTATCCGGCCGAGGATTACCACCAGGAATACTGGGACGGCGAAGGGCAGCGGAACCCCTATTGCCTGGCGGTGATCCCGCCCAAGCTGATGAAACTGCGCAAGTCGTTTCAGAAGTATGTGAAGGCCTAAAGCTTCACCCAGCGCCCGACAAAAAACCCGTCGAGCCCGCCGGCATCGGCCAGCATCCCGGGGTGGGTGCGCAAGGCACCCGCGCCTGTGGGGGCGAGGCCGGCGGGCAGGTCCGCGGGCGCGATCGGCGCGGGCGCAAGGCCCAGTTCCGCGTCGATCCACGCGGCCTGGCTCTCGCCCTCCTCCTCCTCCAGCGAGCATACGGCATAGACCAGCACCCCGCCGGGGTTCAGCCAGCCCGCCGCCCGCGCCACCAGCGCACGCTGGAGTTCGACCATCTCGGCGATGTGCCCCTTGCCGATCCGGTGCAGCACGTCGGGGTGGCGGCGGCAGGTGCCGGTGGCGGTGCAGGGGGCGTCGATCAGGATCGCGTCGAAGCGGTGCTTGGGCTCCCAGACAAGCGCATCGGCGCGCACCGGCGAGGCCTTGAGCCCGGTGCGCTTCAGGTTGTCCTTGAGCAGATCGAGCCGCCGTTTCGACAGGTCGAGCGCGGTCACCTTCCACCCGGCGGCGGCAAGCTGCATCGTCTTGCCGCCTGGCGCAGCGCACAGATCGAGCACCGAGCGCCCCTCCCCTGCCCCCAGCAGCCGCGCGGGGAGCGAGGCGGCGAGATCCTGCACCCACCAGGCGCCGTCCTTGAAGTCCGCGAGGCTTTCCACCGCCGTGCCGCGCGGCAGGCGGATATGGCCGGGGGCGAGGCTGATCCCGCCCATGGCGACGGCGCGTATGGCGGTCTCGGCCGGGTCGCGCAGCGTGAGGTCGAGTTCGGGCGGGAAGGCGAGGCCGGGCTGAATCGCGGCCGCCTTCTCTGCGCCCCAGCGTTCGGTAACGCGTTCGGGCAAGGTCGGCGCCTCGGGCAGCGCCGCCGCGCCCGGCTTGACCAGCGCCGCGAACACCCCGTGGGCCAGCCGCCGCGGCCCGCCGGCGAGCAACGGCAGGCCAGTGGCGATCACCGCGTGGGGCGGGGTATCGAGCCGGAGCGCCTGCGCCAACATCAGCCGCAACACCATGCGCGCCTTGGCATCATCGGGCAGGCGCTGCTGGGTGGCGCTGTCGATCAGGGCGTCGATGTCGGTCAGCCAACGCAGGGTTTCGCCCGCGATCGCCCTCGCCAGTGCGCGGTCGGGCACCTTGCGGATGTCCGAAAGCGCGGCGCCCTCGGCCTGCTCGAGCGTCTCGCCCCGGCGCAGCACCGCATCGAGCAGGCGCAGCGCGGCGCGGCGAACGGGGAGACCGGGGGGAAGGGCCATGCGCCTGCCCCTAACCTTGCTTGAAACAAAGCGCCAGCATGGGCATTTGTCGGGTCATGACCAAGGAAAAGTCCGAAGCCGCGAAGAATTTCAAGAAGCCCGCGCACTGGACCAATGATCCGGTGCCGCAACCCAAGGCCACCGATCCGCTGCAAGGCGAGCCCAAGCCGCTTTCTCCCACCCGCTATGGTGACTGGGAGAAGGACGGCATCGCGTGGGATTTCTGAGCCTCAGAGCGGGACGAAGTTGACCTTCAAACCGTCCTTGGGCTGAGGGATCGGCCAGTCCTGCCACTGCGGATTGTAGCCCGGCGCGGCCTCGATCCGGTAGCGCTGGAGCAATTGCGCCAGCAGAATCTTCACCTGCATATAGGCAAAGTGCAGCCCCAGGCACATATGCGCGCCCCCGCCGAAGGGGACCCAGGCATATTTGTGCCGCTCGCGCACCTGCTCGGGCGTGAAGCGCATCGGATCGAAGGTGAAGGGGTTGTCCCAATATTCCTCCGAATGGTGGGTCCAGTAGATATTGATGCCCACCATCGTGCCCGCAGGGATGCGATAGCCGCCATATTCGAAGTCCCTGAGCGCGCGGCGCGGCATCGAGGGCACCGGCGGGATCATCCGCAACGCCTCCTTGAAGGCCATTTCGGTCAGTTCGAGCCGCGCAAGATCGTCATAGTCGAGCGGGCGCGGCTCGCCCTGCCCGTCCGGCCCGCCGGTGACCGCGACGATTTCCCCGCGCAGCTTCTCCTGCCAATCGGGATTGGTGGCGAGGTAGTAGATCAGCGAGGTGGCGGATGAGGTGATGGTGTCGTGCGCCGCCATCATCAGGAAGTTCATGTGATCGACCACCTCGTCGACCGGCAGCAGCGAGCCATCTTCGCGGGTGGCGGTGGCGAACTGGCTGAACATGTCCTGTCCGCCCCCTTCGGCGCGGCGGCGCAGGGTTTCGCGGGTAAAGTATTCGACCAGGAACGCGCGCCCGTCGACGCCCTTCTTCATCTTGGTGAAGGGCAGCGGCCGGCGCACTGGCGCGACCGAGGCCTGCACCATGTCGACGAAGGCCCCGTTGATACGGTCGGCCTCAGGCCCCCAGGGCAGGCCGATGAAGCTGTCGGCAGCGAGATCGAGGGTCAGCTTCTTGATTGCCGGATAGAACGCCTTCGGCCCGGCCCAAGTGGCGACTTCGCGCGCGATGCCGCGGTTCAAGGCGCCCGAATAGTGGCGCATCGGTTCGGGCTTGAAGGCGATCGAGAGCGCGCGGCGATCGATCCGGTGATGCTCGAAATCCATCAGCATCAGGCCGCGCGGGAAGAGCTGGTCGAGGATAGGGCCCCAGCCCTGTTCGGAGGAGAAGATCTTGTCCTTGTTGAACAGCAGCAGCTCGTTTGCCTCGGCGCCGATCAGCGATACCTGCCAGCCGCCGAAGGCGCGGTTCTTGTAGACCTTGCCGTAGCGCGCGATGCGCTCGCCCACGAAGCCGTGGGGGTCGGCCAGCATCTTGAAGGTGTTGCCCACCACCGGCCAGCCGCCTTCGCCCGGAATGTGGGCAAGATCGGCCTCGGTCGGGTTGCCCTCGCTCCAGTGACGGAACGGCGGGGCTTGGATCGGCGCGTCGGCGGCAAGCGTAGCCATGGTGGGTCGGCACTCCGTATCAGGTTCGCATTCGCAACTGACCTTGGTGTAAATAATCCGCCCGGTCAAATCCACCCCGAAAGCTCGCGGGCGAGAATCGTCTCGATCATCGCGAGGCCGTGGTCAGAGGTGTTGAGGCACTCGAGCACGGCGTAATGCTCGCCGCCCGCCTCGAGGAATTCGTCGCGGCCCTCGAGCGCCAGTTCCTCGAGCGTCTCGACGCAATCGGCGGCGAAACCCGGCGCGGCGACGATCAGCCGCTTGGTGCCCTTCTGCCCTTCCGCAATCAGCATCGCATCGGTCGACGGTTCGAGCCAGGCGGCGGGTCCGAAGCGCGACTGGAAGGTGGTTTCGAAGCGCACCCCGTCGAAGGCGGGCCGGCGCTCGAGCGCCTCGCGCAGCAGCCGTGCGGTCTTCATGCAGTGGCAATAATAGGGATCGCCCTTTTCCAGCGTCTGCTGCGGCATCCCGTGGAAGCTGAGCAGCATCACTTCGGGCCGGAAAGCCAGCGCCTCCGCCTGCCGGGTAAGATCATCCGCCAGCGCGCCGACATAGGCGGGATCATCGTGATAGGGCGGCACGAAGCGCAGCGCCGGCTGCCAGCGCTTCCGGCCCAGCACCCGGGCGATCTCGTCGAACACCGTCGCGGTGGTGGCGGCGCAATATTGCGGATACATCGGCGCGATCAGGATGCGGTCGCAGCCGCCCGCCATCATCGCATTGAGCCGGTTCTCGATCGAGGGATTGCCGTAACGCATCGCCCAATCGACCGTCACCTTTTCGCCAAAGCGGCCCATCATCGCCTCGGCCTGCCGCGCGGTGATGTCGGCCAGCGGCGAGCCGCGCTCGGTCCAGATCTTCTGATAGGCCTTGGCGCTCTTCTGGGGGCGGGTGTTGAGGATGATCCCGCGCAGGATCAGCTGCCAGGCGATCGGCGGGATCTCGACCACGCGCGTGTCGGACAGGAACTGCTTGAGGTAACGCTTGACCGATTCCGGGTCCGGCCCGTCGGGCGTGCCGAGGTTGATCAGCAACACGCCGATCTTGCCGCTGCGCACAGGAGGATGGTCGCCCGGAAGGCGCTGGGTCTGCCAGGTCATAGCCCGCCTAACGGTTGGCAGGCGTTTGGTTTCCGGGGTGCTGCGATTGCCCGGACCGGGAATTGTCGACGTGTCCGGGTCATATGCCGTCCGAAAGTAGGGGCAGTCGTCTCAGACGCAAGCCTGTCGCCGAAAACAGCGCATTGGCGATCGCCGGCGGGGCGACCACCGCACCGAGCTCACCCGGATCGGCGGGCGGGGCTTCGCTGGCGAGAAATTCGATCCGCATCTCGGGGCAATCGGCGAGCGTCGGCAGGCCGAGCCCGGCATAGTCGAGGCTTTCAGGCACCCCGGCGCGCATCCTGAAGGGATTGCCGAGCGCGATCCCCATGCCGAACACCAGTCCTCCCTCGATCTGCTGGCGGGCGATGTCGTGATTGACGATCCGGCCGATATCGACCGCCGCCGCGAGCTGGGTAACGCGCACCCCGCCCTCGCTCTGGCGCGCGGTGGCGACGCAGGCGATGCGCGCGGCTTCCGGCCCTTCGCCGATGCGCGCGATCGCCAGGCCTTGCCCCGACTGGTCGACCCCGCCATCCCACCCGGCGAGCTGCGCGGCGCGCTGGAGGCAGGCGGCCAGCCGCACATCGCTGCCCAGCATCGCAATGCGGAACGACAGCGGCTCGCGCGCAAACTTGGCCGCGATCTCGTCGATGAAACTTTCGATCGCAAAGACAGCGATCCCGTGGGCATTGCCGCGCACCCGCCCGACCGGCAGGCCGATATCGACCGGCACATGCTCGACCGTCACCCCCGGCAGTTCGTAGGGCGGCACCGCACCCTCGCAGGCGAGCGGATCGGGCTGTCCGGCGCTTTCGCGGATCGCGGCGGTGGTGGTGCGATTGCCGAACAGGCGCTGGCCGAACTCGCGCGCGGCGGGCGGGGCGGCGATGCGCAGGCGCAGGCCTTCGATCGCGCCGTCCTCGGTCTTGGACAGCTGTGCCCCGACCAGCAACCAGGCGGGCGGCCGCGGTCGCGCGCGGATCAGCTCGTCGCGGCGCGGCCAGGTGAGCTGCACCGGGCGCCCGAGTTCGCGCGCGATCAGCGCGATCTCGATCGCGTGGTCATGTTCGAGCCGGGCATCGAAGCTGCCCCCGGCGGGCATTGGGTAGAGCGCCACGTCCTCGGTGGAAATGCCGATCGCGCGCGCCGCGGCGATGCGCGCCTGTTCGGGGGCCTGGCTCGCGATCCACAGGTCGAGCCGCCCGTCGGCATAGCGCGCCGCCGCGCAGGCGGTCTCGACCGGGGCAGCCGGATGGGGCTCGATCTCGTAGCGGCGGGCCATGTCGACCCGCGCCATGGCGGCGGCGCCGAAGCCGGTTTCGGCAATGGTGAAGCCCTTGCCCCCGGTGAGCAGGGTATCGAGCCGCGCAGCCATCTCGTTGCTGTTGACCGGCGCGGCGACGGCAAAGCGCGGCTTCATCGCCGCAAGCGCGGCCTCGGCGCTCCACCAGGTCTCGGCGGCGACCGCGAGCCAACGCTTGCTCTCGACGATCCCGGCCAGCCCTCGGATCCCGGCAGCGCCTTCGCGGTCGAAGCCGGCAAGGGTCGAATCGTCGGTCGGCCCATGGCGGATCGAGGCAAACACCATGCCCGGCAGGCGCACGTCCCCGGCAAAGCGCCAGGACCCGTCGACCTTGGAGGGCAGATCGAGCCGCGGGAAGGCGAGCGGATCCTCGGCATCGGCGGGCAGCGGCGTCTCGCGCGGCGGCTCGGGGCGCAGCGGCGGGGGATCGGGCGGGGGAGGCAAGAGCCCCCAGCCCCAGACGTAGTGCTCGACAGCCTGGCGGGCCAACGCAAGGGCCTGCTGTCCGGGGAGGTCCATGGCGTCTCAGCCTTATCATGGGCATTTCGGGACGGGCTGGCAAGTTGACATCATCCCGGAGCCCCCTGACAATGAAGTCCGTGGCCAACCGTCTTCCCCTTCACGCCCTCCATGCCGAGATCGGCGCCGTCTTCGCGTCCCCGTGCGGCTGGGAGCTTCCCTTCTCCTACGGCGATCCCGAGGCGGAATATCGTGCCGTCCGGACGGCAGCGGGACTCTGCGACCGGTCCGTTTCCGAAGTGATAGAGGTGGCGGGCCGCGACCGGGTGAGCTTTCTCCAGGGAATGCTGTCGAACGACGTGAGGACGCTGGCCCCGGGGCAGGGGTGCCTCGCGGCGTTCCTCGACGCTCACGGCAAGGTTCAGGCGCTCCTGACGGTGCTGGCGCTG
>Ga0073934_10003361_pt1 | contig 29764 bp, 29 predicted proteins | sample LarsenN4metaG_FD_76834 | JGI IMG/M metagenome (GOLD analysis project Ga0073934, IMG submission 76834) | Hot spring sediment bacterial and archeal communities from British Columbia, Canada, to study Microbial Dark Matter (Phase II) - Larsen... ... | reverse complement strand
GGACATGCTGCCGAACGATTTGAGGGGCGTTGGCGGCCGCCAACGCGCCTTTGTGCGGCTCTTTTCGGCGCCCTTGAGGCCTTGGTGATCGCTATCGTCATGACTTGTTCAGACCTTCCTTAGCCTTGGACCCCGCCGTCGTCGACACCGTCCGCCGCACGATCCTCCGGCACGCGATGCTCGCGGGCGGCGAGCGCGTGCTCGTCGCGCTGTCGGGCGGCGCCGACTCCTCGGCGCTCCTCGCCGTCCTGGTCGCTCTCGCTCCGGAGTTCCGCCTCGACGTCCACGCGCTGCACGTCGACCACCGCCTGCGGCCCGACTCCGCCTGCGACGCCGAGGCCGCGCGCGCCCTCGGTCGGCGGCTCGGAGTGCCGGTCGACGTCGTCGCGGTCGACGTCGAGCGCGGCGGCTCGCTCGAGGACGCGGCGCGGCGCGCCCGTCTCGCCGCGCTCGAGTCCCACGCCGCCAGGCTCGGGGCTCACCGGATCGCTCTCGGCCACACCGCGGACGACCAGGCCGAGACGGTCGTGATGCGGCTGCTGGAGGGGAGCGGCATCCGCGGCCTCGCCGGCATCCCGCCCGTGCGCGGCCGCCTGATCAGGCCGCTGATCGCCGCCCGACGCCGCGACCTCGCCGCGATGCTCGAGTCGGCCGGCATCCCGTGGGTCGAGGATCCCACCAACCGCGATCGCCGATTCCTGAGGAACCGCGTCCGCCACGACGTCCTGCCGGCGCTGGCCGGCGTCCACGGCGGCGACGCCGTGCCGGCCCTCGCGCGCGTCGCCGAGCGCGCCCGCGAGACCGTCGCCGCGCTCGAGCGGGTGGCGGCGATGGAGCTCGAGCGCCTCGGAGTCGAGGACGCCGACGGCGCGCTCACGCTGCCGCGCGCGGCGCTCGCAGCGCTGCCGGGCGCCGTGGCCGCCGAGGCGCTGCGTCAGGCCGCGGCCCGGCTCGGGAGCCGCTCGCCGCTCCGGGCATGGGCCCATCGCGGGCTCGCCCGCGTCCTCGCTGAGCCGCCGCCCCGGCGCGCGTTCAGGCTCGGCGGCGTGGCGGTCGAGGTGAGCGGTCCCTCGGTGCGCGTCGCGCGGCGCGCGGCCCGTCGGCTGCCGGCCCGCACGCTCCCCGTTCCCGGCTCGGTCGCCCTCCCCGAGGCCGGGCTGCTCGTCGAGGCACGGGTCGTGGAGGCGGCGGGCTACCGGCTCCCGTCGGATCCCGATCGCGTCGCCTTCGACGCCGACGCCCTCGGGACGCCGCTCGTCGTCCGCGGCCGCCGGCGCGGCGACAGGTTCCGGCCGTTCGGCGGCGCCGGCGAGCGCCGGCTCAAGACGTTCCTGATCGACGCCAAGGTGCCGCGGTGGGAGCGTGACCGCCTGCCGGTGATCGAGGCCGGCGGCGAGATCGCCTGGGTCGCCGGACTCCGGCGGGCGGACCTCGCGCCGGTGACGGCACGCTCGCGTCGCGTCGTCGAGCTGGCGCTCAAGACGCTGGCGGACGGCGGATCCCGCCGGTAGAATCTCCGCGCCCATGAGACGGTGGACGCTGGCCGTGTGCCTGCTCCTCGTCGCCGTTCCCGCGTCGGCGCAGCAGCCGGGCCGGCCGGCGGTCGAGCCGAGGGCGATCCTCCGCGCCCTCGAGGAGGCGTTCTCCGACGTCGCCGACCGCGTGACCCCGGCCGTCGTCAACGTGAGCACGGTGCCCAGGCGCGGCGCCGGGATCGCGCCCGAGGAGCAGGAGCGCTTCCGCGAGTTCTTCGGTGACGAGCTCTACGAGCGGTACCTGCGCCGGCGGCGGGAGGAGCCGCGCGCCACCGGCTCCGGGGTCATCGTGGATCCTTCCGGATACATCTTGACGAACAACCACGTCATCGAGAACGCTCAGGACATCACCGTGCGGCTCTCCGACTCGCGGAAGCTCACCGCGCGCCTCGTCGGGCGCGACCCCAAGACCGACCTGGCGGTGCTCAAGGTCGAGGCGCCCGGCCCGCTGCCGGCCGCGGAGCTGGGAGACTCGGACCGCCTGCGCGTCGGCCAGTGGGCGATCGCGATCGGCAATCCGTTCGGGCTCGACCGCACGGTGACGGTCGGCATCATCTCGGCGACGGCCCGCACGCGCGTCGGCGTGACGACGTACGAGAGCTTCATCCAGACGGACGCGTCCATCAATCCCGGCAACTCCGGCGGGCCGCTGCTGAACCTCGACGGCAAGGTGGTCGGCATCAACACCGCGATCGTCGCCGCGGGACAGGGCATCGGCTTCTCCATCCCCATCAACATGGCGCGCGACGTCATGAAGCACCTCATCGCCCGGGGCCGCGTGGTGCGCGGCTGGCTCGGCGTCGCGATCCAGGACCTCACCGACGAGCTGGCCGCGACGTTCGGCGTGACCGAGCGCGGCGGCGTGCTGATCGCCGACGTGATCAGGGGTGGGCCGGCCGAGGCCGCCGGGCTCCGCGCCGGCGACGTCGTCGTCGAGTTCAACGGCGTGGCGGTCAACGAGGTGCCCGACCTCCAGCGCCAGGCGGCGGCAGCGGCGCCGGGCGACCGCGTACGCCTCGTCATCGTGCGAGACGGGGCGCGGGCGCCGGTCACGGTCACCGTCGGCGAGATGCCGTCGGAGGAGCCCGTCGCCGCCGAGTCCGGGGAGGGCTGGGGGATGACGGTCGAGGCGATCGACCCGGGGAAACGGCTCGACCTGCCGGTGAGCCACGGTGTCCTCGTGACCGGCGTCGTTCCCGGGAGCCCCGCGGACCGGGCCGGCCTGCGCCGCGGCGACGTCATCCTCGACGTCAAGGGACGTCCCGCGACGGATCCCCGGGCGCTCTACGCGGCGCTCGGGGCGCTGAGGCCCGGCGAGTCGGTGCCGCTCTACGTCCACCGCCAGGCGGGCGGGGAGGGACGCAACGAGTTCCTCGTCCTCGAGAGGCCGTCGCCGCCGTGACCGCCGCGCCGCCGGCCGAGCCCGAGCCGGCCGTCCATCCGGGGACGGTGCTCGTCGTCGACGACGAGGAGGGCGTCCGCGCGTCGGTGCGCGCGATCCTGGAGGACGTCTGCGAGGTCGTCGAGGCGGAGGACGGCGCGCGGGCGCTCGAGGTGCTGCGCAGCCGCGACATCGACGTCGTCATGCTGGACCAGCGCATGCCGGGCGACCCGGGCATCGAGGTGCTGGCGAAGGTCAAGGCCCTCGACCCGACGATCGTCGTCGTGCTCGCGACCGCCGTCCGCGACGTCCGCACGGCGGTCGAGGCGATGCGTCTCGGCGCCTACGACTACCTCGTCAAGCCGTTCGACGTCGACGACATCATCCTGCTCGTGCGGCGAGCGCTGGAGAAGCGCGCCCTCGAGCGCGAGGTCCTCTGCCTGCGCTCCGCGCTGGCGGCGAGCGGCGCCCGGACCGCCGGCTTCGAGGGCATGGTCGGGCGCAACGCGGACATGGTGAGGATCTATCAGCTCGTCACGCAGATCGCCGAGACGTCGGCCACGGTGCTCATCACCGGCGAGAGCGGCACGGGCAAGGAACTGATCGCGCGCGCGATCCACGCGCGCAGCACGCGCCGGACCCAGCCGTTCGTCGCCGTGAACGTGGCGGCCATCCCGGAGACGCTGGTGGAGTCGGAGCTGTTCGGCCACGAGCGGGGCGCGTTCACCGGGGCCCACGCGCGGGTGCGCGGCAAGTTCGAGCTCGCCCACGGCGGGACCGTCTTCCTGGACGAGATCGGGTCGCTCCGGCTCGACCTGCAGTCGAAGCTGCTGCGTGTGCTGCAGGAGCGCGAGATCTGGCGCGTGGGGGGCACGCGGCCGATCCCCGTCGACGTGCGGGTGCTGGCGGCGACGAACGTCAACGTCCGGCAGGCGGTGCGCGACCGCGTCTTCCGCGAGGACCTCTTCTACCGCCTCAACGTCGTTCCCATCCACGTGCCGCCGCTCCGCGAGCGACGCGAGGACATCCCGATCCTGGTGGAGCACTTCGTCCGGAAGATCGCGCGGGAGTGCAGCCGCGACGTCCGCGGCGTCTCCGCGGGCGCGCTGGACGTCCTCACGCGGTACGACTGGCCGGGGAACGTGCGCGAGCTGGAGAACGTCATCCACCGGGCGATCGTGCTGGCGCGGGAGCCCGTCCTGCACCTCCAGGACATCCCGCTCGACGTCGCCCTGCCGGAGGCCGGCCCCAGGCTCGCGGACAACCCCGCGCTGCCGCTGCGGGACGCCTGCGAGCAGTTCGAGCGCCAGTACGTGCTCAGGGTGCTGGAGCGCGTCCGGTGGAACGTGAGCCGGGCGGCGCGGCTCCTCGGCGTCCACAGGAACACCCTGCTCGGGAAGCTGTCGGGGTGGGGCGTCCAGCGGCCCGGGCGCGAGGGCCGGCGGTCGTCCTCGTCGTCCTGAACGGCGGCCGATAGCGGCTCGCCGCTCAGCGCGGTCTGATCCGGAGGATCCTGGTCGCTCCCGACACCGTGCTCCCAGCCGAGCTGACGGCGCCGTTCACCACGTTGCCGGCCGCATCGACCGTGACGACCTCGAAGCCCCGGACGGCGTCGGACGTCGTCGCGCCCCGCAGGCCCCCGGACGTCTGCCCCGAGGAGGCGCCGACCTGGGGGACCGTCGCGATCCCGGACGGGTTCGCGGCGAGGCCCCCAGCGACCGGCTGGACGCCGAGGATCGGTCCCGGTTTGCCGGAGGCGGCATCGTGCTGGCTCGGGGCGTCCGCCCGGGTGAGATTCCCGACGTTCTCCTTCGTGAGCGACGCCGCGTGGTCGGCCGCGGCGCGGATCTGGGTGCTCAGGACGTTCTGCGGGACCGGCGGGTCGACGACGGCCGCGGGGACGCGGGGCTTGAACGTCTCCGACAGCTCGGTGGCCGCCTCGGGCGTCACCTGCCGGGCCTGAGGGGGCGTCGCCCCGCTGACGACCCCGAGGTGGAGGGCCGGCAGGCTCACGGCGGGGCCGACCGGCCGACCCGTCGCGTCCAGCGCGGTCACGTCCACGAGGCCGCGGAGCACGGTCACGCTCGTGACGAACGAGGTCCCAGGGCCCGCCGGGTTCGGCGCCTCGCTCACCTCGACGACCACCACGGTCCCCCGGATGGCGGCGACGGCGTTCGGGGTCCGGATCTCGATCGTCTCTCCACGCATCCGGCTCTTCACTGCCGCGACCGCGAGGCGTCCGGCGCTCATCTCGATCGTCGACGCGCCCGGACGCTCGGAGATCGTCAGCGTCGACCGCTCCCGGACCGTCACGAGCGCCTTGCCGCCCAGCAGGATGCGGGCGAGCGCCCGCTCGCCCGTGGCGATCCGGTCGTGGAGGAACACGTCGTCGCGGAGCCTGAGGTCGCGGGGCTCGGCGAGCGCCACGCGGGCGAGCGTGGCGCTGCCCTGCACCGTCGTCACGACGCCGGCCGGCCGGCCCTGAGCGCCGGCCACCGCCGGCAGCGCCAGCAGCGCCAGCACGGCCGGCAGGGCGGAGATCGAGGCCTGGTCGAACCTCATCGGAGTTCCTCCTCGCTGGTAGATCTCGAGCTTCGAGTCTTTGCCCCCCGGCCGGGAGGATCAATTCCACGTTTCCGGGCGCGGCGCCCGGTTGCCGGCCGGGGGGCTCCGTCCGCGGCGCGGCTACTTCCTGCTGCTCGTGGTGGTCTTGACGAGCTTTCCGACCTGCTCTTCGAGCCGGTTCACGGTGCCCTGGCCCCGGGTGCTCTGCTGGGGCAGGACCGGAGGCGTCGAGGGACCGCTGTTGCTTCCGCCCGTCACGATGGCGTTCACGGTGGGCGCGACCGCTCCCATGACGGCCGCGGGCGCCGTCGCCCGGGGCAGCGGCGCGGCGCTGGCGGAGGCGGCGGGGGCGGACGAGACCGTCGGCGCGGACACCGTGGGCGCCGACAGCGTCGGCGCCGAGGCCGGCGGGGCGGAAACCGTCGTGCCCGAAGCGGACGGGGCCGAGGTGGACGGCGCCGAGGCCGGCGGGGCCGAGGTCGTCACGGCGGTGGCCGCCGAGCTGCCGCCGCCCTGCCCCTTGTCAGACCCGCCCTTCGACGTCGACGAGCCGCTGCTCGACGAGCCGCCGGAGGCCCTGCGAGGCGGATCGCTGGAGGCGCTCGCCGCGTCCTCGGAGAGATTCGGCGCCTCCTTGCCATCGACCACGGCCTTCATCGCGATGGCGGCCGCGCGCATCTGCTCCTGAGCGATCGGAGCGTTGGCGGCCGGCACCTCCTTGATCTCGGCCTTCATCTCGGCGGCGATCGCCCGCACCTGGTCCGGAGCCACCGGCTGAGGCGCGCGCAGCGGCGCCACTCCGCTGACCCGGATGCTCTGGAGCGCCCCGAGGTTGATCGCCGGGCCGATCGGCTGGCGCGTCAGCGCGTCGAGCTGGCGCAGCTCCACCAGGCCCTTGACGACCGTGATCGTGGTGGTGAACCCGCCCGACGTGGCGCCGACCTGCGACGTGGCGCGCGACACCTCGGTGATGACCACGGTGCCGCGGATGGCGGCGACCGCGTTGGGCGTGCGGATCTCGATCAGCTCACCCGGCTTCATCCGCTCCTTGACGACCGCGATGCCCATTCGTCCGACGCCGACGTCCACCGTCGACACGCCGGCGGACTCCTTGATGGTCACGACGGTCCGCTCGCGCACCGTGACCAGCGCCTTGCCGCCGAGCAGGATCCTGGCGGTCGATTCGTCGCCGGTGGTGATCCGGTCGGCCACGAACACCGGATCGCGGGGCTTGAGCGGCGTCTCCTGGGGGAGCGCCACCCTCGCGAGAGTCGCCGTCCCGTCCAGCCGGGTGACGACCCCGACGGGCGAGAGCTGGGCGCTGGCGAGCGGCGGGACGGCGATCGTGAGCAGTCCGGCCGTGAGCGACGAGACGAGCGCGCGGCTTGACGACGGCATCGTGGCTCCAATCCCGGTTCGTTCGAGCGAACCGCCTTCCGCCTCAGTGGCGGATCACGGCCGGGATCGAGCAACGTCAGTGCCATGCCTCTCGGCAAAAAAAGCGAACGATCGTCGGCGGTTACGTCATGATTCGATCGCTCCAATCCGCCCGGAAACCCGCCGATTCCAGCCACCGTGGCACCGGCCCGTGGCCCGCCTGGCACCCGTGGCGGGCGCAGCCGGAACGTGCCGGGGAATCGCTCGCTTGGAGGGCGCCCTCAGGATCCCGCGAGCAGGGAGTAAAGGGCACCCCAGAGTGCCAGAAGGTCGCGGCCGAGACGGGGCCGTGCGGCGAGCCCGGGCGCGTCCACGTGGTCGACGCCCGCGAGCAGGATGACCGTCGTGCGGGACGGCCGGGCGTCGGCGAGCCGCAAGCTCTCGGTGAAGGGGACGGCCGGGTCGGCGCGCCCGTGGACGAGGATCAACCGGGCCTCGATGGAGGACGCCACGCTGAGCGGCGAGAGCGCATCGAGGTGACGTCCGAGGGCCGGCGGGGGAGAGCCGAGGATCGCCGCGAGCCGCCGGGGGTCCGTCGTCCCCGGCGCGCCGGCGAGCCGCTCCACCAGATCGGCGTTGGCCTCGACGAAGCGCCGGACGACCGCCTCGTCGCGGGCCACGCGGCCCCTGGTCTCCCGGTACGCGTACTCGCCGGTGAGGAGGAAGCGGAGCAGCTCCGCCGCCGACGCGTAGCCGCCCAGGCTCAGCACCACCGTCACGCGCTCCCGCACCCGCGGATCGGCCGCCGCCAGCAGCGCCGGCCCCGCCCCGATGCTGACGGCGATGACGCCCACGCGCGCGTTTCCCCCTGCCTGGGCGAGGACGGCGGCCACGACGGGCTCGACGTCGCCGGAGCCGAGCCGGCCGGTCGTGAGACCGGTCACGGTGGGGATGGCGACGTCGAAGCCTGCGCGGGCGAGGAGCATCCCGGCCTGCACGGCGCGCGGGTCGTCCTTGCCCTGGGGCGCGAAGCCGTGGACGAGGACCAGCGGGCGAGAGACGAGCGCGGGCCGCACGTAGCGGTCGGCGGCAGTGCCGGGAAGGTCGAGGCCCATGCGCCGTGGACGGGGCGTGAGCGCCGTCAGCACGCCGAGACGGCCGTCGGTGGCGAACTCCACGAGGAAGGCGCCGGCGAGGAGCAGGCGGACGGCGGCGAGGGCGACCGGAGCGGCGAGGACGAGCGCGAGGAGAAGGGCGGCGAGCCGCGCTACTTGCGGTTGACGCACTTCACGAGGCGCCACCCGTTGAACATGTTCACCTTGACGACCAGCTCCGGAGTGAGCCCGACCTGCTTGAGCAGCGGCGTGAGCGGCAGGTTCGACTTCCAGCCGAGTCGGGTGCAGATCGGCGCCACGAGGTCCTCGAAGCGGCCGATCGCGCGGCGCTCGCTCCGGAAGTGGTTGAGGATCACGATGATGCCGCCCGGGCGGACGACGCGGCGCATCTCGCGCAGGACGGCGACGGGGTCGGGCACCGCGGAGATCGTGTACGTCGCCAGCGCCTTGTCGAACTCGTTGTCGCCGAAGTCCATCGACGTGGCGTCCATGACCTTCAGCGTGACGTTCGGCATCGTCAGCGTCTGCACGCGCTCCACGGCCTTGTCGAGCATCTCCTCGCTGAGGTCGATGCCGGTCAGCCGGACCGTCGGCGGGTACAGCGGCAGGTTCAGCCCCGTGCCGATCCCGACCTCGAGGACACGGTCGCGCGACTCGAGGGCCAGCGCCTTCACGGCGGCCGCACGTCCTGGCGCGAAGACCCAGTCGAAGATGAAGTCGTACACGGGAGCGTAGAACTCGTATGCCCGCTGGACCTGCCGCTTCCGCAGCACAACGTCCACGTCAATCCTCCGCCGCGTTGTCGTCGAGGCCGGTGAGCTCGGAAAAGTGCAAGCGCTGCTGCATCTTACCCGCCCGGGGTCCCGATTGCAAAGGGCCTTGTCGGGTCAGAGCAGGAACCGGATCAATAGGGTCGACAGCCCGAGGAACGAGAAGAAGCCCAGGACGTCGGTGAACGTGGTGACGATGACGCTGGAAGCGATGGCCGGGTCGATGCGGAATGTGCGGAGCGCCACCGGGACGAGCGTGCCGACGACGGCGGCGACGACCATGTTGAAGAGCAGCGCGACGCCGAGGATGACCGATAGCAGGAGCTGGCCCTTCCAGGCGTAGGCGATCACGGCGAGGACGAGGCCCGTGGCGGCGCCCGTCGTGAGGCCGAGCCACAGCTCCTTCCGGAGAACGCGGCGGAGGACGCTGCCGGTCATCTCCCCGAGCGCGATCCCGCGCACGACGACCGTGGCCGTCTGGGTCGTGCCGATGCCGCCCATCGAGGCGACGATCGGCATGAACACCGCGAGCGTCGCCAGCGCCTGGATCGACGACTCGAAGACGCCGATCACGGAGGCGGCGAGCACGGCGGTGCCGAGGTTGATGAGCCGCCAGATCAGCCGCTTCCTGAACACCGCCTGGGGCGGGTCGAGCACGGTCTCGTCGCCGGCGGCGCCCGCGAAGCGCTGGATGTCCTCCGTGGCCTCCTCGTTGATGATGTCGATGACGTCGTCCACGCTGATGGTGCCGAGGAGGCGGCGACTGGCGTCGACGACCGGGACCTGGATGAGGTCGTAGCGCTGCACCAGCCGCGCCACCTCCTCCTGGTCGGTGTCCACGGTCACGCTGGCGACGTCCTCGTTCCTGACGACGTGGATCGGCGTGGAGGGCGCCGCGGTCAGGAGGCGGTGGAGCGGCACCATGCCCACGAGGTGCTCGTGATCGTCGACGACGTAAAGGTAGAAGGCGTCGTCGCCCGACTTGGACTTGCGGATGTGCTCGATGGCCTGGCCCACGGTCGCCGCCTCGTGGACGGCGACGAAGTCCGTCGACATGAGGCGGCCCGCCGTGCCCTCGCCATACTCGAGGAGCTCCTGGACCTCCTCGGACTTCTCCTCCTCCATGAGGTCGAGGATCTTCTCGGCCTCCTCGCGCGGCAGCTCCTCGACGACCTCCACGACGTGGTCGGCGGGCATGCGCTCGAGGATGCGCGACACCTCGGTCTCGTCGAGCGACCGGAGGATCTCGCGGGCAGTGGGGTCGTCGAGCTCGGAGAGGACGGCGCCGGCGTGGTCGGTGTCGAGGAGCCGGAAGAGCCGGACCTGGTCTGCGAGGTCGAGCTCGCGCACGGCGGACGCGATGTCGGCCGCGTGGGCGTCCTCCAGCAGGGCCGCCAGACGCTCCTCGCGCCCGCCCCCGAGCAGCTCCTTGATCGTCTCCACCAGGCGTTCGGACTCACCCATGGTCGCCGTTCCCCCGGACGACCTCAGTATGATCCGCTCGCCCCGGCGCACAAGCGCTTTGTCGCTACGAGACGCCCGCGCGGAAGCGCCGGTACGCCGGGGACGACTGGAGCCGCCGGCGGAGCCTCACGTCGACCGCCGCGGGGCGGGTCGCCGCGGCCAGCAGCCGATCGAGGGTCCGGCGGTCGACCAGCCCGTGGGACGCGACCACGTCGCGCAGGGGCTTCCGCCCCTCGAGGGCCTCCTTCACCAGCTCGGCGGTCACCTCGTAGCCGAGGTAGGGCGACAGCGCCGTCGCCTCGACGAGGCTGCCCGCCAGCAGGCCGGCGATCCGGGCCCGGTCGACCGTGATGCCGTCCACGCAGCGCGTGCGCAGCAGCCGGACCCCGCGCGTGAGCAGTCCGAAGCCGCGGGCCAGGTTCAGCGCGACCAGCGGCGTCATGACGTTCAGCTCCAGCTCGCCCCGGGCCGCCGCGAGTGCGACGGCGTGGTCGTGGCCGCACACCTGGAGGCATGCCATCTCGACGGCCTCGACGACCGACGGATTGACCTTGCCCGGCATGATCGAGGACCCCGGCTCGACGGCCGGGAGCCGCAGCTCCCCCAGCCCCGTGTGGGGCCCCGAGGCCAGGAGCCGGAGGTCGAAGCAGACCTTCGCCAGGTCCACCGCGGCGCCGCGCAGGGCCGCCGAGCAGGCGAGGAGGGGCCGCAGGCTCCACGTCGCGGTCACCGCGCTCGGGGCCGGACGGAGGCGCTCGCCGGTCAGCGCCGACAGCTCCCGGACGACGAGCGGCCGGAATCTCGGGTGTGTCGCGATCCCGGTGCCGACGGCCGTGCCGCCGAGCCCGATCGCGCGCAGCTCGCTCCGGCAGGCGGCGATCGCTCCCCACGCCTCCCGCACCGCCTGGGCCCAGCCCTCGAAGACCTGGCCGTAGGTGATCGGCACGGCATCCTGGAGGTGCGTGCGGCCGGGCTTGACGACGTGCCGCTCCCGCCGCGCCAGCCGTGAGAGCGACGCCGCGAGGGCCTCCATCTCGACGCCGAGCGGTCGCGACAGCTCCAGCGCCATGAGGCGGATCGCCGTCGGCGTCACGTCGTTCGACGACTGGCCGAGGTTGACGTGGTCGTTCGGGTGGATGGGGGCGTAGACCCCGAGGCGCCCGCCGAGCCGCTCATTGGCGAGGTTGGCGACCACCTCGTTCACGTTCATGTGCATCGGCGTCCCGGCGCCGGCGTGGAGGCTGTCGACGACCGAGGCGTCGGGCACGTCGCCGGCCGCCACGGCGTCGGCGGCCCGGGCGATCGCCCTGGCCCAGGCGGCCGGAAGGAGCCCCAGGCGGGCATTGACGCGCGCCGCGGCCTTCTTGACGAGGGCGTAGGCGCGGATCAGCGCGGGGTGGGGAGGCTCGCCGCTGAGGTCGAAGGTCTCGCGGGCCCGCAGGGTGAAGATCCCGTAGAGGGCCCGGGTGGGTACGCGCCTGGCGCCGAGGCTGTCACGCTCCCGGCGCATCGCGCCTCGGCGCTACGCGGCGAGCTCGGGCGCCTCGTAGCGGTGCCGGTCGCCGTTCGTCCCGCCCACGAGGCGCGGGCGCTTGCCGAAACGGCCCACGTACCATGCCTCGTAGCACTCGCGGTGATAGGTCGCGCCCGGGGCGACGACCTGCGGCGCGTAGCGGGCGACCAGCATGAAGCAGCGCCGGCAGGCCGGCGCGCCCTTCATGTCGACCTCGGTCACGTTCTGCTCGTCCATGGCTTCGCACGTCCCTTCCCGGCCCTGGCTTCGGGGGGCCGTCGGCTGCGCAGTCCCGACGCAAAGGCGATGCCATGACGAAGGCCTCGATTTTGTTCGACTTCCCACCGGCCTGGAGGGCGGCTGGCAACCCTTACATGGGCAACCGCTACACCAGTCTGTCCTCGGTCGTTCCCTGACGGTCGGCGAGGGCCGTGCGAGGGATGCGGGCCAGCTCGGAGAGCAGCCGACCGGCCCAGCGGTAGATGTTCTGCTCGCGGACCTGGGCGCGCATCCGCGCCATGCGGTCGCGCCGCTCCCGCTGGGACATCTCGATGGCCCGGCGGATGGCGTCCGCCGTGTCCTCGATGTCGTAGGGGTTGACGAGCAGGGCGTCGCCCAGCTCGCGCGAGGCGCCGGTGAACCGGCTGAGGATCAGGACGCCGTCGTCGTCGTCGCGCGCCGCGATGAACTCCTTGGCGACGAGGTTCATGCCGTCGTGGAGCGCGGTCACCATGCAGAAGTCCGCGGCGCGGTAGAAGGCGCGGATCTCGCGGTGGTCGTGGTGGCGCTCCCGGTACACGACCGGCCGCCAGCCGCGCTCGCCGATCTCCTCGTTGATCGCGCGGACCATGGCGCGCGTCTCCTCCTGGAGCGCCTGGTAGCGCGGGATGCGCGTCCGGCTGGGCGAGGCGATCTGCACGAACACGACGCGGCGCCGGTACTGCGGCCAGCGCTCGAAGAACCGTCGGATCGCGCGGAGCCGCTCGGGAAGCCCCTTGGTGTAGTCGATCCGCTCCACGCCGACCCCCAGGAACTCCGCCGAGACCTCGACCTGGGCCATCACCGCCGCCTTGTCGACCCGCTCAGGCTCCTCGACGGCATCCGTCGCCACGCTGATGGGAAACGGCAGCACGTGGGTGGTGTGCTGGCCGCGCACCACCGTGAAGTGGTCCCACTCGACGCGCCCCTCGATCGTGCGCTCGACGGTCTCCAGAAAGTTGTTGCAGTGGAACTGGGTGTGGAACCCCACCAGGTCGGCGCCCAGCATGCCGAGCAGGATCTCCTCCTGCCAGGGGCAGATCCCGAACGCCTCGAAGTTTGGCCACGGGATGTGCCAGAAGAGCGCGACGCGGGCGTCGGGGCGCTCCCGCTTGATCATCTGCGGCAGCAGCGCGAAGTGGTAGTCCTGGACCAGGACGATCGGGTCGTCCGCCTTCTCCATTTCCTCGAGGAGCGTCAGCGCGAACTTGTGGTTGACGGCCCGGTACTGCTCCCAGTCGCCGGCGCGGAACCGGGGCCGCTCGTGGACGATGTGGCAGAGCGGCCACAGGCCCTCGTTGGCGAAGCCGTAGTAGTAGCCGGCCTCCTCCTCGGCGTCGAGCCACACCCGGCGCAGCGTGTAGGTCGGGTCGTCCGAGGGCAGCCCGATCCGCTCGCCGACGACCCGGTCGGCGTCGCCGCTGCCGTGCGCGACCCAGACCCCCCCGCACGCCAGCACGATCGGCTCGAGCGCGGTGACGAGGCCGCTCGCCGGCTGCAGCTCCTTGATCGTCTTGCCGTCGCGGACGTGGCTCACCGGCTCGCGGTTCGAGACGACGAAGATCGGCCGGGCGCCGAACCGGATCTGGACGAACTGCTTCAGGCGCTCCTCGGTCCACACGCTCTCGCCGTGCAGCCGCAGCCGGGCCTCCTGCTCGGCGACGGCCCGCGCGCGGGCGAGCGTCCGCGCCAGGCCCGTGACCTCGCCGGCGAGCGAGCCGAAGAGGCTCGCGTCGGCGTCGGGCGGCGGCGCCACCGGCTGGCCCGCCTTGAGCTGCTTGGTCCACTCCGCCATGCGGGCGATGGGGCGCGTCACCGTCCAGCGCACGAGGAGCCACGTGATGCCGGTGAGCAAGAGGATGAGGACCCCGAGGCGCACGGCGGAGCGCTGCCAGAGGCCCCACTCGTACGATTCGAGGTACTGCGCGTCGAGCAGGATGGCCACCGCGCCGATGATGAGGTCGTCGCGCTCGAGGGGAACGACGTGCACCCAGCGGCGCGCGCCCCCCACGTCCTGGAAGCCGCGGGCCGGCCCGCGGTTGCTCATGGCCTCGGAGACGAGCGGGGAGAGCGGGCCGAGCGCGGGCTTCACCTCGGGCGAGGCCTCGATCACGCTGCCGAACTGGTCGTAGATCGCGATCGAGCGGTCGGGCCGGCCGAACCGCTTGAGCACGCGGTCGTACCCGGCGCGCGACTGCCGCGCGACGAGCGGCTCGGTGGCCTCGCGGACGGCATCTGCGGCCAGGGCGGCCCGCCGCCCGATGTCCTGGACGAGACGGGCCCGCTCCTCCTGGACTTCCAGGTAGGTGAAGCCGGCGATCACGACGAGCGTCGCCAGCCAGATCCCACCGAGGAGCCTCAGCAGCAGCCGCACCGGCGGAGGCCCTTCCCGGGGGCCCGACGGCGGGCCCGCGACGTCGCTATCCCATCACGCACCGAACTTGGTCAACCGCAGGGCGTTGGCCATGACGAGCGGCATCAGGTGCTGCGCGGGGAGCACGCCGAGGCTTCCCGACGCGCACGCGCGCTCGCTGAACGCCGCCACGGTGTCCGCGCCGCTGTAGCGGCTCCAGAGGACGACGGGCACCGGCTGCCAGCCGTGGCCGGCGAGCACCGACGGCGTCGCGTGGTCGCCGGTCACGACGAGGACGTCGGGCCCCAGCGCCTCGATCTCGGGGATGCAGGCGTCGAGGCGCTCGAGCGCCGCCACCTTTGCGTCGAAGTCGCCGTCCTCGCCGGCCTTGTCCGTGTCCTTGTAGTGGAGGAAGAAGAAGTCGTGGCTCTCCCAGTGCTGGCGCAGCGTGGCCAGCTCGTCGGCGAACGTCGCGCCGGTCTTGAGCACCTCCATGCCGACGAGCCGCGCCAGGCCCCGGTACATCGGGTAGGCGGCGATCGCGGCGGCGCGGAGCCGGAAGACGTCCGGGAAGGCCGGCAGGCCCGGGAGCCGGTCGAAGCCGCGCAGCAGCACCATGTTGGCGGGCGCGGCGTCCGCCAGACGGCGGCGCGCCTCGTCGGTGAAGGCGTTGACGATGTCCGCGGTGCGCGCCGCCGCCGGGTCGAGAGGGCGGACGGGCAGCGGCGGCTTTCCGAGCGCCTGCGGATCGGTCTCGGACAGTCGCCCGTCGAGCCCGGGGCCGCGCAGCACCAGCACGAAGCGGTGGTCCTTGACGGGCTCGACGAAGACCTCCACGCCGGGCAGCCGGATCCCGCGCAGCCGCTGCGTCAGCCTGACGCAGACGTCGGTGCCGATGCGGCCGGCCCGCCGGTCCGTGATGAGCCCCGCGCCGTCGACCGTGCAGAAGTTGCCGCGCGCCGCCACGTCGCCGGGGCGCAGGTCGAACTCGATGCCCAGCGCCTCGAGGACCCCGCGGCCGACCCGGAACTCCAGCGGATCGTAGCCGAAGAGGCCCAGGTGCCCGGGGCCGCTGCCCGGTGTGATCCCCGGAGCGACGTGGCGGATCAGGCCGCACGCCGCGCGGGAGGCGAGGGCGTCGAGATGGGGCAGCTGGGCGGTCTCGAGCTCGGACCGGCCCGTCCCGGGGTGCGGCAGGCCGCCGAGGCCATCGGCGGAGAGCAGCACGATCTTCGACTGATTCTCGACGACGAGGGGCGCGACGAGGTCGAGCATCGCCAGTGGCTGAAGTGTACCTGAAGACGCGCGCGGCGGGAGCGCGAAGAGCGGGCGGACGAGGCGGCGGCGGCGCCCCTCGCGCCGCCGCCGACCGCGCCGTTTCAGGCGTCCTTGACGGGGTTCTCCAGCGTGCCGAGCCCCGTGATCTCGAGGCGGCAGACGTCGCCGGGCTGCAGGAACACCGGCGGCTTGCGCGCGAACCCGACGCCGGGCGGGGTGCCGGTCGCGATGAGGTCGCCCGGCGCGAGCGTGATGAGGTTCGACAGGTAGCTGACGATGTAGCGGACGTCGAAGATGAACGTCCGGGTGTTGCCGCTCTGCATCTGGGTGCCGTTGACCCAGAGCTTGAGGTCGAGCACGTGCGGGTCGGGGACCTCGTCGCGATCGGCGATCCACGGTCCGACGGGCGCGAACGTGTCGGCGATCTTGCCCGCGCCCCACTGGCTCGTGATGAACTGGAAGTCCCGGGCGCTCACGTCGTTGATGATCGTGTACCCCCAGACGTGATCGAGTGCCCGGTCGCGCGGCACGAACCGCGCGGTGCGGCCGATCACCACGCCGAGCTCCACCTCCCAGTCGAGCTGCGTGCAGCCACGCGGCCTGAGGATCGGCTCGCCCGGGTCGAGGATCGTGTTGTTCCACTTCGGGAAGATCGGCGGCTCCTTGGGGATCGGCTGGTTCGCCTCCTCCGCGTGGTCGCGGTAGTTCAGCCCGATGCAGATGAACTTCCCGGGGTCGGCGATGGGCGCATGGAGCCGTGCCGCGCTCCGCGGGACCGTGACCCAGTCGGTGATGGAGGCGACGGCCTCGCGCGTCGCCGCCCCGCCCTCGAGGAACTGCCTGGTGCTCTGGGGCACCAGGGCGTCGGCGATCTCCTGCGCGCGCCCCACGCCACGCCGGGCCAGCGTCGCGGCCAGGCTCGCGGCGAGGTCGGCCACCCGGTCGTCCCTGAGGACGCCGAGCCTGGGGGGCTGGCCGTTCGTGGAAAAGCGGACGAGCTTCATGGAAGTGCCCTCCGGGAAAGGAATGTTGAGGGATTATACGCCGCGCTCAAAATCCGTGGGTGGCCGCCCGCGGCAGGCGGATAATGGCTTCCATCTGCCGAAGGAGGACGCGAACGATGGGCGCTCGACTGATCGCGGTCTCGATCGTGTTGGTGCTGGCGCTGACGGGGCCGCTGCAGCCGCTGGCCGCGGCCCAGCAGGCCGTCCAGCCGCCGGCGGAGAGCCAGCAACCGGCGGCGGAGCCTGCGGCCGACACTCCAGCCCCGGCGGCCCATACCCGGCAGGAGGCAAGCCAGGCCCCGGCAGCCCCGCAGGCGGACAGCCCCGCCCCAGCCGCCCAGGTCCCGGCTGACACCCCCGTCCCGGCGGCCCACCACGCACAGCAGCAGCCAGCCGAGGTCGTGGCTGTCCAGGCCCAGCCGTCGACGCAGCCGGCGCCGGCTCAGCCCCCGCTCGTGCGCCAGCGCTCCCACGACCAGGGGACGGACGTCTACGACGTCGGCGCGGTCGCCATCAACGTCATCGCGCTGCCTCTCAAGGCGACCACCTGCGTGGTCGGTGGCGCCGTCGGCCTCGTCCTGCTCGCGATGACGTTCGGCAGCGCCCACAAGGCGACGGCCGGAGTCGTCCGCGAGGGCTGCGGCCAGAAGTGGATCGTGCGCGGCGACGACATCCGGCCGGCCCGCGGCGCCGAGCAGCGCCTGCGGGACTGGGACGACTACGACGGAGCGTCGCGGTAGTCGTCGCTCCACGTCGCGCCCGCCGGGCGCTCGTCATCGTCTTCGTCGTCCTGCTCGTCGCGTTCGCGGCGGGCATCTGGGGAACCGTGCTGCGGCCCGCCGCCTTCGAGATCCGCGGCGAGGTCGTGGCGCGGCCGGTCGCCAACCTCATCCTCGTCCGCCACGACGCCGTCCCGGGGCTGGACATGGGGGCGATGGAGCTGATGACCGTCTTCGCCGAACCCGCGTTGCTCGACGCCAGCGGGATCCGTCCGGGGGACCGTATCCGCGTGACGGTGCGTCCCCGCGACGGCGAGCTCATCGCGGTCGCGATCGAGGCGCTTCGCTGAGCGACCGCACGTAGCCCACCAGCGCCCGGATGTCCTCGTCGCTCAGGTGGAAGCCGAACCCCGGCATCCCCGGCTTCCCCAGCGGCGACCCGCCGTGCTTGATGATGTCGAAGAGGTACCGGTCGTCGTGGGCCCTCATCCGGCCCGCGTCGGCGAGGTCGCCCGGCCGGATCAGGAAGAGGAGCGCGCGCCACGAGCCGCGGCCGTCCACGCCGTGGCACTCGACGCAGAAGGCGTAGTAGAGCCGCTCGCCGCGGCCGGCCTCCCGCGGTGGCTTCGGGGTGTCGAGGAGCCAGGCGAGGCCGCCGGCGAAGACGCCGATGACCACCAGCGTCACGACCAGGGCGGTCACCGGCCGGCGCACGACGCGGAGGATAGCACGCCGGCGACGGCCGCCCGCCCTTGACAGGCCGTCCTCCGGCTGTCTATGCTCACGGCACTTTTCGGACCGCGTCGCTCCTACAGGAAGCCTACCGGGAGGTCGGACATGCAAAGGTTGTCTCCGGCACGGTGTCTCGTGCTCCTCGGCCTCGTCGCCGTCGTCGCCCTGGTGGCCGCCGGCGCCCAGACCGTCTCCCCGGTCACCGCTCAGCAGCCGCGCGTGCTGAAGATGCAGGCGAGCTGGCCGGCGGCCCTCACGCTCTACGACAACTTCAAGATGTTCGCCGAGCGGGTCGAGAAGCTCAGCGGCGGCCGTCTCAAGATCGAGACCTTGCCGGCCGGCGCCGTGGTCCCGGCGTTCGAGGTGCTCGAGGCCACGAACAAGAAGGTCATCGACGGCGCCCACACCTGGGCGGCCTACTGGACCGGCAAGCACAAGGCGGCCGTGCTCTTCACCGGCGGGCCCGGCGGCACGTTCGGCATGGACTTCATGGACGTCATCGGATGGATGTACGAGGGCGGTGGTTGGGACCTCTACCAGGAGTTCTACCGCGACATCCTGAAGATGAACGTCGTGGCGATCCCCATCCTGCCCGCCGGGCCCCAGGCGTTCGGCTGGTTCAAGCGCCCGATCAAGAACCTCGCCGATTTCCGCGGCATGAAGTGCCGGCAGACGGGCATCGCCGCCGAGGTCTTCACCGAGATGGGCATGCGGGTGGTCAACATGCCCGGGGGCGAGATCATCCCGGCGGCCGAGCGCGGCGTCATCGACTGCGCCGAGTGGGTAGGCGGCGTCGAGGACCTGAAGCTCGGCTTCCACAACATCTGGAAGTACCACTACACCCCGGGGATGCACGAGAACGTCACGGTGGGCGAGCTCATCGTGAACCGCGACATCTGGACCTCGCTCTCGCCCGACCTGCAGGAGATCGTCAAGGCTGCCGCGTCGGAGACGTTCCTCAAGTGGTGGGTGCGGTGGCAACGCCAGAACGCCGACGCCCTCGCCGAGCTCCAGGAGAAGCACAAGGTCAACATCCTCCGCACCCCGGACGAGATCCTGGTCGAGTTCCTCAGGGCCTGGGACCGCATCGCCAAGCGGGAAGCGGAGAAGGACCCGTTCTTCCGGAAGGTGCTGGAGTCGCAGCGCCAGTACGCGGCCAAGGTCGTCCCGGCCAAGCGGTTCATGTTCCCGCCGTACGAGTTCGCGGCGAACTACTACTGGCCGCCGAAGAAGTAAAGGGCGGCGGAAGCGCGTTCGCTCGTCTTCCGGGGGGCCAGCGGCGGACGCTGGCCCCCGTCGTTCCCGCTCGCCGGAGGGAGTCTCGCGCATGGCGGAGACGTCACGGGCGTTGGTCGCGGCCATCACGGTCATCGACCGGTTCAGCGACTGGTGCGGGCGCATCTTCGCGTGGATGATCATCCCGCTGGTGGCGGGCCTGACGTACGAGGTCGTGGCCCGGTACGGCTTCGACGCGCCGACGATCTGGGCCTTCGACCTCACCTACATGCTGTACGGCGCCCACTTCATGCTGGGCGCCGGCTACGCGCTGCTGCGCGGCGCCCACATCCGGACCGACATGCTCTACGAGCGCTACTCGGACCGGAAGAAGGGCGTCGTCGACGCCATCGCCTATGTGTTCTTCTTCTTCCCCGGCATGCTCTTCTACTTCTTCTCCAGCGTCGACGAGGCGATCCACTCCTGGCGGATCGGCGAGCTGAGCGAGCAGACGGCGTGGCGGCCGCCGCTCTACCCGTTCAAGATGGTCGTTCCGGTCGCCGCCGTGCTGCTGATGATCCAGGGCGTGTCGGAGGTGCTCAAGAGCCTCTACGCCGCGCGCACGGGCCGGCTCTACCGGAAGCGTGAGGCCGTCGAGGTATGAGCTCCGAGTGGATCGGGCTCCTCATGCTGTTCGTCATGATCGGGGTGATCTTCATCGGCTTCCCGATCGCCTTCACGCTGCTGTTCCTCGCGCTGGTGTTCGGGTACGCGGGGCTCGGCGGCGTCGTCTTCGACCTGGCCTTCTTCCAGACGATCGGGATGATGAAGGAGGAGACGCTCGCGGCGGTCCCTCTCTTCATCTTCATGGGCTACATCGTCGAGCAGGCCGGCCTCATGGAACGCCTGTTCCGCGCGTTCCAGGTCGTCCTCGCCCCGGTCCGCGGCTCGCTGTACCTGGGAGTGATCCTGACCGCCACCGTCTTCGCCATGGCGACCGGCATCGTCGGCGCCGCGGTGACCGTCCTCGGCATCATGGCCGCGCCGATCATGACCAAGAGCGGCTACGACGCCCGCATCTCAGCGGGGGCCATCGCCGCCGGCGGAACCCTCGGGATCCTCGTCCCGCCGAGCGTCATGCTGATCGTCATGGGACCGGTCATGGGAGTCTCGGTCGCCAAGCTCTACGCGGCGTCGTTCGGACCGGGGTTCATGCTGGCGGCGATGTACATCGCCTACTGCCTGGGGCGCAGCTACCTGAACCCGCGGCTCGGCCCGCCGGTGCCGCTCGACCAGCGGGCGAAGTCGTCGGCGGAGGTCGTGCGGGAGGTGGTCGTCGGCATGCTGCCCCTGGCGCTGCTGATCTCCGCGACGCTGGGCAGCATCCTGGGCGGCCTCGCCACCCCCACCGAGGCGGCGTCGGTCGGTGCCTCGGGCGCGATCCTCCTGACGATCCTCTACCGGCGCTTCACGGTGCGGGGGATCAGGTCGGCCGCGATGAGCACGCTGACCACGTCGAGCATGGTGCTGTTCCTGGCGGTCGCCTCGAACGTCTTCGGCGCGGTGTTCGCGCGGCTCGGCACCGCCACCGTGATCACGAACACGCTCCTCAAGATGCCGGTGCCGCCGTTCGTCATGCTGCTGCTCGTCATGTTCCTGATCTTCCTGCTCGGCTGGCCCTTCGAGTGGCCGGCGATCATCCTCGTCTTCCTGCCGATCTTCTGGCCCGTGATCGACGCGCTCAAGTTCGACCCCATCTGGTTCGGCGCGCTGGTCGCCGTCAACCTGCAGACGGCGTTCCTGTCGCCGCCGGTGGCGATGTCCGCGTACTACCTGAAGCAGGTCGTGCCGCAGTGGGACCTCCGGACGATCTACCGCGGCATGGCGGACTTCATGGTGATCCAGGTCATCGCGCTGCTGCTGGTGATGGTGTTCCCGCAGATCGCACTGTGGTTTCCCGGCTGGCTGTTCGGACCCTAGCCCCATGCACCTGGCCTGGGAGGAGCGGCGATGAGGTACTTCGTCTCGGAGAGCGTCCCGCGCGTCCTGCTCGTGACCTTCGAGCGCGACGATCTCCTGCTCGAAGGGCTGACGGAGGTCGTCCGCAAGGAGGGCATCGACACCGCGGCCATCACGGGCGGCATCGGGTCGCTCCAGCGGCTGAACATCCACACGTTCTCGCGGTTCGGCTTCCCCCCCGAGGAGAAGCGCCTGGCCTTCACGGGCGCCATCGAGATCGGCTCGATCCAGGGATCGGTCGTCGGCGGGGAGGTCCACGCTCACGTGTCGTTCTTCCACTGGGACAGCATGGCGACCTGGACGGGACACCTGGACCCGGGGTCGGTCGTCGCCTACCTGGCGGAGATCTCCCTGCTGGTGCTCGAGGGCGTCCAGACCGAGCGGTACCGGGGCGCGGACGGCGAGTACGGGATCCGCGCCGCGCAGGGCGACCCGCTGTCCCGGCTCGCGCCGAGGACGGTCCAGGCCTGAGCGGCCGTCCCGGGTGAGGGGGAGCCGGCGCCCGCCGGGGCGCCGGTCAGATCGCCGCTTCGCTCTTCAGGTCGAAGAAGTGCAGGCGCTCGGCCTCGAGCGCCAGCCTCACCGGCTCGTGGACCTTGACCCGGACCGTCGGGTCCACGCGGGCGACCATCGGGACGCCGCCGGCCCGGATGTCCAGGAGGATCTCCGAGCCGAGCGGCTCGACCACCTCGACCGTGGAGTCGAACGTGTGCTCCTTGAGGTCGGCGCCGCTCGCGACGTGGAGATCCTCCGGGCGGATGCCGAGCGTCACGCGCTGCCCCTTGTAGGGCCTCAGCCGCTCGGCCCTCGCGGCGGGCACCTTGATCCGGAAGCCCGGGTTCTCGGCCCAGAGGCCGCCGTCGGCCTCTGCGATCGCCACGTCGGCGAAGTTCATGGCCGGCGAGCCGATGAAGCCCGCGACGAACTTGTTCGCGGGGCGGGAGTACAGCTCCAGCGGCTCGCCCACCTGCTGCACCCAGCCGTCCTTCATCACGACCACGCGGTCGCCGAGCGTCATCGCCTCGACCTGGTCGTGGGTGACGTAGATCGCCGTGGTCTCCAGGCGGTCGTGCAGGCGCTTCAGCTCGACGCGCATCTGCACGCGCAGCTTGGCGTCCAGGTTGGAGAGGGGCTCGTCGAAGAGGAACACCTGCGGGTGGCGGACGATGGCGCGCCCGACGGCGACGCGCTGCCGCTGTCCGCCGGAGAGCTGCCGGGGCTTGCGCCTGAGCAGGTCCTGGATGCCCAGGATCTCGGCCGCCTCCTGCACCCGCTTCTGGATCTCGGCCTTCGGGAACTTGCGCATCTTCAGGCCGAACGCCATGTTGTCGTACACGGTCATGTGGGGGTAGAGGGCGTAGTTCTGGAAGACCATGGCGATGTCGCGGTCCTTCGGGGGCAGGTCGTTGACGACGCGGTCGCCGATGGTGATCTCCCCGGAGGTGATCTCCTCGAGGCCGGCCACCATGCGCAGCGTCGTCGACTTGCCGCACCCCGACGGCCCGACCAGCACGACGAACTCCTTGTCGCGGATGTGCAGGTTCACGTCCTTGACGGCGTGGACCTCGTCGTACTTCTTGTTCAGGTCTTTCATCAGGACCTGGGCCATCGCTGGTTCCCCCTTCGTCGACGCCGCGGCGCTACGCCTTGGTGCTGCCCGCGGTCAGTCCCGAGATGTAGTAGTCCATCAGGAACACGTAGAGGAGCACCGGGGGCAGGCACGCGAGGAGGGCTCCCGCCATCAGCCCGCCCCAGTGGTAGACGTCGCCCTTGATGAGGCTCGTCACGGTGCCGGCGGTCAGCACCTGCTGGTCGCTGGAGAAGATGAACGCCATCGGATAGAGGAAGCCCGACCACGAGACGGTGAACGCGAAGATCGTCGCGGCGATGAGTCCCGGGACGGCGACCGGCAGGAAGATCTGCACCAGCATCTGGAGGTGGTTGGCGCCGTCCACCAGCGCGGCCTCGTCGAGCTCGCGGGGGATCGACGCGAAGTAGCCGATGAGCAGCCACGTCGCGAACGGCACGATGAGGGTGGGGTAGACGAGGGCCAGCGACCACTTGGTGTTGAGCAGGCCCAGCGTGCCGATGATCTTGAACAGCGGGATGAACAGCAGGGAGTCCGGGACCAGGTAGACGAGGAACACGGCGGTGCCGATGACGCCGGCGCCCGCGAACCCGAGGCGCGACAGCGCGTAGGCGGCGAGGACGCTGATCACCATCGATGCCACCACGACGGGGACGGTGACGACGACGGAGTTCCAGAAGTAGAGCAGGAAGTCCGTCTTCGTGAAGAGGTCCTGGTAGTGCTTCAGGGTGGCGCCCTTCTGGATGATGAACGGAATGCCCTCCAGGCTCTCGATCTCCTGGTTCGTCTTGAACGACGTGAGCGCCATCCAGTACGGCGGGAACAGGAAGAAGATCACGAAGAGCCCGATCACCGCGTAGCAGGCGAGCAGGCCGAACGTCCGCCGGCGGCGCCGCGCGGGGCCCATCAGATCGTCCTCCGGCGGATGCCGCGGAGGATGAAGAACGCCGAGACGGCCAGGATCGGGAACATGAACAGCGACACCGCGGCGCCGAGCGGGACGTCGCCGGTGGCGATGCCGAGCTCGAAGGCATAGGTGCCGAAGACGTGGGTCGTCTGGCGGGGACCGCCGCGGGTCAGCACGCGGATGATGTCGAACGTCGCCAGCGTCACGATCGTCGAGAAGAGCACGGTCACCGCGATGATGTTCTTGAGCATCGGCAGCGTGATGTGGCGCAGCCGCTGCGCCGCGTTGGCCCCGTCGATGGCGGAGGACTCGTACAGCTCCTGCGGGATCGACTTGAGCCCGGCCAGGTACGTGATCATGAAGAACGGGGTGCCGTATCAGATGGTGACGACGATCACCGAGAACTTCGCCCAGAACGGGTCCGAGAGCCAGGGTTTGGGGCTGATGCCGACGAGGGTCAGCAGCCAGTTCAGGGCGCTGTGGGTCGGCTCGTAGATCCACCACCAGCCGAGGCTCGACAGCGCCAGCGGCATGACCCACGGGATCAGCGAGATTCCGCGCCAGATCCGCTGGCCGCGCGCCGGCAGCGCGTGGATGACGACGGCGAGGGTGAACCCCAGCACGGCCTTCCACAGCACGGCGAGGAACGTGAAGAGGAAGGACATCCGCACGACCATCCAGAACGTGTCCATCGTCAGCAGGTAGCGGAAGTTCTCGAGCCCGATGAAGGCCGTCTCCCGCTTGTTCAGCATGCTGAGATAGATCGAGTAGAAGAACGGATAGGCGACGAGGCCGCCGATCAGCGCCAGGAGCGGCAGGCACATGGCGACCGCGATCACCGACCGCGAGCGCAGGCGGAGGCGGAGCGGCCGCGCGGGACGGACCCGCGCGGCCGCGGCGACGGCGGTGCCGGATCGGGTCATCGCCGTCCTACCCCCGCTTGTAGCCCTCCAGCTCCCGGGCCGCCCACTTCACGGCCTCCTTCGGCGGCGTGCCGCCGGAGGTGACCTTGCCGACCATCGTGGGCAGGAGCCACTTGTAGTAGATCTGCACCCCGAACTCCTGCTTGGCGGGCCAGCCCGCGACGATCAGCTTCTCGTCGCCGCGGACGGGATAGTTGTACTGCCCGCCCCGCGGGGGCTCGATCTCCTGCCAGATCGGGTGGGTGAAGAACGCCGGCAGCGCCGGGTAGTCGTAGCCCTGCGACGCCGTGATGAGCTTCCACTGCACGTCCTTCGAGGAGAGGTACAGCAGCAGGTCCTTGGCCGCCTGCTTCGCCTTCGACCAGGACCAGATCCCCCACGAGAACGGCAGCGCGCCCCGGAAGTGGCCCCGGGGGCCGCGCGGCACGTCGTGGTGCCACACCTGGGCCGCCACGGCCGGCTGGTCGCGCTTGGCGACCGTCCAGGCGCTCGGCGGGTTGAAGATCGCCGAGCCCTTGCCCGAGATGAGCCACCGGTTGTTCGAGGCGTCGTCCCAGCCGTAGATGTCCTTCGGCATGTACTGCGTCAGCTCCTTCAGGTACTCGATGACCTGCAGGGTGGCGTCGGATTCGATGGTGATGTTGCCCTTCTCGTCGATGGGGAAGGAGCCGTGGGAGGCGAAGAGGGGCCCCAGCCAGTCGTTCGAGTCGGTGTTCTCGGCGATGGAGGCGCCGAAGGGGAAGCCGGCCGCGTGCACCTTCTTGGCGCCCTCGAGGAACTTCTTCCAGTCCCACGCGTCGACCTTGGACTTCACGCGCTTCTTGACGTCGGGCGGGAAGATGTCCTGGACGTCGATCCCCGCGTGCTTCTTCCAGAGGTCCATGCGCGTCTCGAGCGGGTACGTGTGCGAGCCGATCGGCGCGGGCAGCGTCACCCACCGGCCGTCCTGGAAGTTCAGGTACGTCGCGTTCTCCTGGAACCTGCCGTACTGCTTGATCAACGACTCGGCGACGTCGTTGACGGGCTCCAGCTTGTCCTTGTACAGGGTGGGATTCCAGGTGCCCAGCGTGATGATGTCGTGCCCCGAGCCGGCGCGGTACTCGGCGGCCGCCGTGAGGTCGAGCTTGTTGCCGATCGACGTGATGAAGTCGATGGCGATCTCGACGCGGTTGTTCTTGCCCCACTCGGCGATGATGCCCTTCAGGACGTCGTTGGCGCCGGGGACCCAGTGGTCCCACAGGCCGAACGTCAGCTTGGTCTGCGCGCGGGCGACGTGGGGAGCGCCCGTGGCGGCCATGGCGGCCGCTCCCGCCGTCGCCGTCTTGAGGAAGTGCCGACGCGTGACCTCCATGAACTGCCTCCTTTCAGATGTTGGACACGGCAGGACGCCGGGGCGTCGAGACCGGAGCCACTATAGTCACTCCGGCCGCCGCGCTCAAGGCGCCCCGGGTCAACCCTTCACCGATCCGGTCAGACCGGTCACGTAGTACTCCACGAAGAACGAGTAGACCAGGGCGACCGGGATGGAGCCCAGCAGCGCCCCGGCCATCAGCTGCCCCCAGAAGTAGATGTCGCCCCGGATCAGCTCGGACACGACGCCCACGGGCACCGTCTTCCGCTCCGGCGACGACAGGAAGACGAGCGCGTAGATGAACTCGTTCCAGGAGAGCGTGAACGCGAAGATCCCGGCCGACAGGATTCCGGGGACGGCGATCGGGAAGATGATCCGGACCATCGCGCCGAACCGGGTGGCGCCGTCGATCCGCGCGCACTCCTCGAGCTCCTTCGGGATGGTCTTGAAGTAGCCCATCAGCAACCAGGTGCAGAACGGCACCAGGAACGTGGGATAGGTGAGGATCAGCGCCCAGGGCGTGTTGCCGAGCTGGAAGTTCCGGATGATATCGGCGAGCGGGATGAAGAGCAGCGTCGGCGGCACCAGGTAGGTGACGAAGATCGACGTCCCCAGCAGGCCGGCCATCGGGAACCGCAGCCGGGCCAGCGCGTAGCCGGCGAGGAGGCCGCAGAACAGCGAGATGGCGGTGGAGGCCACGGCGATGAAGAACGTGTTCCAGAGCCAGATCGGGAAGGTCGTCTTCGCCATCAGGTCCTGGAAGTGGTCCAGCGTCGGCTGCAGCGTCCAGAAGGGAGCGTTGTTGGGCGCCCGCCAGGAGCGGTAGAGCTCGCTGTCGGGCCGGATGGCGGTGATCAGCATCCAGTAGAACGGGAACAGCGTGCCGACGATGAACGCGGTGAGGGGGATGTAGAAGGAGACCCACTTCTTCCACTTCCGCTCGATGACCATGCTATCGACCGGGCACGGGCACCCGGGCTGTCGCCCTGCCCGTCCCCCGCCGGAACGACCGATTGCGGTTCATCATCGACGCGCTCGGAGCCGGGACATCCTCAGTCGCCACGCCCGCGTCCCGCCGGACGCCTCCCCGGCGGTCGACCGGGAGCGCGACCGGCGCCGCGACCACCGGATCACGCTCCCTCCAGCCGGCGCAGGTAGCGCAGCTGGAGCCACACGACGAAGAACAGGACCGGCAGCATGAACAGCGAGATGGCGGCGCCCTCCCCGAGCAGGCCCGTCGCCACGCCGACCTGATAGGCGTAGGTCGCCAGCAGGTGGGTGGAGTTGGCCGGTCCCCCGCCGGTGAGGACGTAGATCAGCTGGAAGTCCGAGAACGTCTGGATCACCGAGAACACGACGACGACCAGCGTCACCGGCTTCAGCAGCGGCCAGGTGACGTGCCAGAACCGCCGCCAGCCGTTGGCTCCGTCGAGCGAGGCCGCCTCGTGGAGGTCGGGGTTGATCGTCTGCAGCCCCGCCAGCAGCGTGATGGCGAAGAACGGCATGCCGCGCCACGTGTTCACGACGATGGCGCACCAGAGCGCGTACGTGCCGTCGCTGAGGAACGGGACCTTCGTCACGATGAACCCGGTCTGGTAGAGGAGCCAGTTGAGCACGCTGAACGTGGGGTCGAACATCCAGCGCCAGGCGAACGTGGAGAGCACGGTGGGGACGATGAACGGCAGCAGCATCGAGGCCCGGACCAGGCGCTTGCCGCGGAAGTGGCGGTTGAGCAGGAGCGCCAGCCACATGCCGAGCACGAGCTTGAAGATCGTCGCCCAGAACGTGTAGACGAACGTGTTCCCGAACGCCGTCCGGAAGATCGAGTCGTTCCACGCCTTGACGAAGTTGGTGAGTCCGACGAAGCGCCCGGGGTTGCCGACGCTGGTGCTCGACAGCGACAGCCAGACCCCCATGACGAAGGGATAGGCGATGAAGAGCCCGAGCAGGACGACGGCAGGCGCGAGGAGGACGGCGGCCAGGGCGCGCTCGTTCTCGAGCATACCGCCCCCGAGCCGGCGCCGGGCGCCGGGACGGGGGAGCGCGACCTCCAGCGGCGCCGCGCGCCCCGCCTCCCGCGCGATGGGGCTCGTCATCCCGTCGGCCGATGTCCCGCGCCGCGTCAGGCCTCGTAGATCTTCTTCAGCTCGGTCTCCGCCCACTTCACGGCATCCTCGGCCTTCATGCCTTGGACGGCCTTCGCGTACATGTCGACGACGATGTACTTCGAGAACGCCTCGGTGGCCTTGCCCGTGGAGGGGCCGGCGTAACCGAAGATGCGCGTCTCACGCGCCGCCGTCCGGAAGAGCTGCAGGGGCTTGTCGATCTTCGACCACATGGGGTGCTTCTCCCAATCGGTCGTCGCAGCGACGCTGTAGCCCTCGCACGCCTGGAACCAGGGCTCGAAGTTCTCCTTCTTGTGCAGCCAGCGCAGGAAGTCCTTGGCGAGCTTCTGGTTCTTCGAGTACTGCATGACACCGTGCCCGTTGGAGAAGTAGAGGGGGTACTGGCCCTTGCCGCCGGCGAGGGGATAGAGCGCGTGGTCGATGTCCTGGAACAGCGGCTCCCCCCGCTCGTCCTTCAGCTTGTCCTTCTGGCGCTTGGCGACGATGTAGATGGACGCGCCGTTGAGCGTGGCGCAGATGTCGCCGGCGTGGAAGGCGCGGTTGTTGTTTGTGTCGTCCCAGGCCAGGCCGCCCTCGTCGCAGCCCTCCTTCCACAGCGCCTGCATATACCTGACGGACTCGACGGTGTCCTTGCTGTTGATGACGACCTTCTTGCCGCTCTTGTCCGTCTCGGCGCCGCCGAAGGACCACATCAGCGGGTAGGCCCACGTCGGTGCGTCACCGAACGTGTGGCCCAGGGTCTGGCCGTAGGGCTTGCCCTTCTTCTTGAGCGCCGCCGTGGCCTTGCGCAGCTCGTCCCAGGTCTTCGGGAACTCGCTGAAGCCGACCTCCTTGAACCAGGACTTCCGGTAGGAGATGGCGTTGCCGACGATGGAGTGCGGCATGCCGAGCCACTTGCCGCCGACCCGGAAGGAAGGCTCGAAGACGCCGTAGAAACCGGCCTGCTCCTTGGCGACCGCCGTGGCGACGTCGCTCACGTCGACCAGCGCCTTCTGGTAGAGCTGTGGCCAGTTGTACATGAGGAAAAAGATGTCGGCGCCCGCCCCGGACTGGATCGCGGCGGTGATCCGCGGCTGGACGTCGTTGGCGTTGATCGTCTCCACCTGGATCTCGGCGCCGAGCGCCTTGCCCGCCTCGGGCGCGAGCTTCTCCTTGAGCACCTTGTCGGCCTCGGGGATGAAGTCGACCCACCGCACGATGTGGAGTTTCGTGCCCTGCGCCCAGGCCGGAGCCCGGCGCGCCGCCAGGATCCCCTCGATGCCCGTGGACGCCACCGCCGCTGCGGCGCCGGTCGACTTGAGGAAGTGCCGCCGGTTCACGTCACCTGTGCTCATGGACGTCCTCCTTGAACGGATGGGCTGCGTGCCGCGGTTCATGGCTGCGGATCCCGGACCGGGCTGGTTTCCGGACTGCGCCGTAAATGGGGCCGACATCGAGAAAAGTGACGCATTGAACCTCGATTTCGCAGGGGTCGAGGTGAAGACGTGCGCTCGGGATCGCCGGGAGGTTGGGGAATGCCGCACGAAGAGGGCTCCCGCCGTGGTAGATGAGGGGTGCGAGCCACACCCATC
>Ga0073934_10003359_pt1 | contig 29777 bp, 27 predicted proteins | sample LarsenN4metaG_FD_76834 | JGI IMG/M metagenome (GOLD analysis project Ga0073934, IMG submission 76834) | Hot spring sediment bacterial and archeal communities from British Columbia, Canada, to study Microbial Dark Matter (Phase II) - Larsen... ... | reverse complement strand
GAAGATATTTCGGAGTGCAACTCCGTGGGTTCGCTCCGATAATCGAAAATCTAAAACCCGTGGTGAGCGAGGTCGAACCATCCAAAATCGAAAATGGGCGGGGCTTTTTGCAATCATCGTGGCACTTACGGTGTGCGGGCCGAGGGCCGAGGCGCAGCAGGCGGTGCGAATTCTCCGGATAGGCATCCTGATCGCGACCTCCGCATCCAGCGTTTCGGCCAGGCTCGAAGCCTTTCGCCAACGGCTGCGCGAGCTTGGGTATGTCGATGGGAGAAACATCATCATTGAGTACCGCTACGCTGAAGGGAAACTCGAACGGCTGGCTGACCTTGCAGCCGAACTGATCCAGCTCAAAGTTGACGTTATCGTCACTGCGGGCCCGGCGACTTTAGCTGCCAAAAAGGCGACTGCGACAATTCCCATCGTATTCACCGCTGCTAATGATCCTTTAGGCACTGGGGTTGTTTCCAGCCTGGCACGACCGGGCGGGAACATTACCGGACTTAGCGTCATGGCGCCGGATCTCGATGGCAAACGGTTGGAACTGCTCAAGGAAGCCTTCCCTAAGATTGCCCGGGTTGCTTTCCTCTGGCAATCGGGTGGTTCGAGGGGAAACCTGGCTCTCACAGAAATGGAGGCTCCAGCCAAGGCGTTCGGACTCAAACTTCAATCGCTTGAGGTGCGAGGCCCTGACGATTTTGCGACCGTATTCGAACGAGCGAAAAGGGACGGCACCCAGGCGCTAATTACGACCCCAAATCCACTTATCAGTGCTCAGCAACGCCAAGTGTTGGACTTCGCGGCAAAGAACCGGTTGCCGGCGATGTACCCAGCGAGTGAGTTTGTCGACGCCGGCGGCTTGATGAGCTACGCGGCCAACTATGTGGACTTATACCGGCGCACCGCTGATTTCGTCGACAAGATCTTGAAAGGCAGCAAGCCCGCCGACATTCCAGTCGAGCAGCCGACGAGATTTGAGTTCATCATCAATCTCAAAACAGCCAAACAGATCGGTTTGACAATTCCGCCGAACGTATTGGTGCGGGCGAGTCGCGTGATCAAATAATTTTGGATTTTCGATTTTGAATTTTTGATTGAGGGAAAGCCCATCATGTTGACTAACATTATTTTCGTCACGCTAACCGTCTTGATCTGGTCTGCGGCTGATCTCGCAGAGGCGCAGCAGGTAAAGAAAATCCCGCACATAGGCTATCTGACGGGTACGTTCGCCTCCGCTACCCCGGGCCGCCGCGACGTATTCCGTCAGGGACTACGAGAGCTTGGCTATGTGGAGGGACAGAATTTAATTCTCGTGCAACGATTTGCAGACGGAAAACTGGAACGCCTTCCTGAGCTTGCGGAGGAGCTAGTGCGTTTAAACGTGGATATTATAGTCACCGCCGGTCTTGGGCCGACACGCGCAGCCAAGGCAGCAACAACCACCATTCCGATTGTGATGACCAACGAAGGCGATCCAGTGGGTGCTGGACTTGTTAAAAGCCTCGCGCGACCCGGCGGAAATATCACCGGTCTGTCAACTCTCGCGCCAGAACTGAACGGAAAGCGGTTAGAAATATTGAAAGAGATGGTTCCTAAACTTTCACGTGTGGCGGTCTTTCGGACGTCAACGCAACCGGGCATCGCACAGATTCTCAAAGAATTAGACATCGCTGCAAAGGCGTTGGATATTCGGCTGCAATATTTAGATGTATTGGAGCACAAACACATTAGCCGCACATTCCAAGCAGCAACAAAAGAACGGGCGGGGGGTGCGCTTTTTATCGTGGCCGGCGCTGTTGTCAATGAACAACGCGCACAGATCGCCGCACTCGCGGTAAAAAGCCGGCTGCCAGTCATGTATACGGGACGGGCTTATGTCGAATCGGGGGGACTGGTGACCTATGGCATTAATACCGAAGACTTGGACCGGCGGGCCGCAACATATGTGGATAAGATTCTGAAGGGTCAGAAACCTGGAGATCTGCCCATTGAGCAACCGATGAAATTTCACTTCATCATCAACCTAAGAGCCGCGAAGGGAATTGACCTCACGATTCCCCCAAACGTCTTGGTGCGGGCGGATCGAGTCATTCGGTGAATCGATTTAGAGTCGAGATTGCCAATGATGGATCGAGAAACGACAACGCTTCAATCTGCTGAAGGCGGACGCTCTGTCATGTTCTTTTGGCTACAGATTGTTTTTGAGTTGCAGGATTTTCAATCCCGGTATGGCCGGAATCCGGCGGTCATTGGTCAAGAACGAGCTGCAGTTAGCCACCATCGCAGCCGCCACTTGAATCGCGTCGGGAGGCTTCAGCTTAAAGGCTGCGCGAACTTGTGCCGCGGCTTTGAGAAGAGGACGGTCAATGTCGATAAAACGGAGGCCACGGCTTCTTGTCAATAACGCCTCATAGCGATCGGCAAGCGAAATGTTGCCAGTCCGATATGGCACGACGAGAACCTCCAATAAAGTTAGACCGGACGTAACGGCGGGCAAAGAACCTTGATCGATCGCTTCAAAAAGAGCTTTCACGAGCGGGAGGTACTGTCTACTTTCCTCGATGAAGTAGATGAAAACCTGAGTATCAAGAGCGACCGGTCCGGGTTTGAGGTCATCGATCAATCCCACTCGCGGCGTTCCCTGCTCACATATTTGCTGGTGTCAACCTTGCTCCAGACTTCTTTTCCGAGGCCCCGGAGATCAAGGATCGACAAGGAACTGGCATCCTCCGTGGCCTGGCTAAGGATATGAATAACCTCCTGGGCAACAGATCGGTGCTCTCTGTTTGCGCGCGCCTGAATCTTTCGATAGAGGCGGTCCGGCATTTTCTTGATATTCAATGTGGCCATTGTTCCTCCAAAGTGGAGTCATTATGGAGGAGCGCAAAGCTTGCGTCAAGCAGCGTAATGATCGTGAGGGTTTCCGACAGGACAAGATTGGATGTTAGAAATTGGGCTTTTGAAAGCAACAAATCGGTGTGAGTCGATTTCGCGGCGGCATGATATTCGCCATCTTCGTCAGCCAACGCAAGAAAGGCGCCGGTGTCCAGGAAAACTCTCAAGCCGCGTTCCTCTAGGAATAGAGGTACTTGTCGTGCGTTTTGGAAAGGTCGTGAGCTTTGCACCTAAACAAGCCAACGATCCGCGTGGCGGCATGGGAGGCTGCTTGTTTCCGGCGTACGGGGCGATCGTGCGGACCTCGAGCCAATGGCTGGTTTAGTGTGCTCGCGACTTGGTTTAACGGTCGGTTCAACTCGCTGTCGATTCTTGATGCGAACCTTGGAGAGCGGTTTGAAAACAGCGCTATGGCAGGGCGGCCCCAAACGGTCCCGGTGTGACCAGCTGAATCTATTCTGTCGGCTCGGGCTTGGGAATAGCCCAGCGCACTTTGTTTGCGGCGATTTCACGAAGCGCCACCACGACCTCTCGATTGTCTGACTTGATGCATGGCGTGGCTCCCTTTTGGAGCTGCCGCACCCGCAGCGCAGCGAGTAAAACCAGATCAAAGCGACTGCGAACGTTACCGAGACAATCCTCAACCGTTATTCTTGCCATGTTCGATTCCTCTCTTTTTATTGAACCCGGCGTGCTCTGCTTCTTAGTAGCTGCGGAATGCGCAGACGAGTCGCCGGATCCGTCAGGGATGTGAAAAACAGAAATGTGCGGCAGCGCGCGCGCATCGCATGACCTCCCTGTGAGTTGGGGTTCGGGCTTCCGGTCCTGCGGCCCCGGTGAGGTAAGCTCAAACTGTCAGTGAGAAGTGCAGCATAGGCTCGAATGCATACGCATGCAAACGATAATTTAAAATTATTTTGATCGCGTCTTTTTTATTTTTAAAATGGTCCACTATTGGACAGCAATCACTCCCAGGGATGCTTAAGCTAATAAGCTAAGGCGAGAGCTGTACTGGCGCGCAAGAGGCAGAGGGCCCGACAAATCAGTCGGCAACGACTTCCCGATTCAGATCCTTCCTCTTCCAATATCCAAGGGCTTTAGCAAGCCTGAAAAAAAGGAGAGAGTTATGAATCCTCTATTTATTGTCGCTGTGCCACTGGGGCTGGTGGTCCTAGGGATGGTACTGAACAGCATCGACCTCGGCTTCAACCAACCGATGAGTTCGCCGGAGCAGGATCCGCTCAAGAGATTGACTGCGGAAAAGGAATCGTATCGCAAGTTTTTCGATCTCCAGAGAAGCCGGTCGATCAAACGTCAAAAACGGATCGGTCAGTATGCCTGGTTGGTCATGGCCTCTTTCATCGGTGCTTTCATCTGGCTCTATACGGATACGGTAAACAAAACGAGCCTTTCGAGTCGAATTGCCGGGCTTCAAACACTGGCAACCGAAGAAGGTAAACAGATGGTGCTCTCGGTGACTCTAGACGATGGAAGGAATGTCAAATACCTGATCAAATTGCCTCAGGCGGATAAATTGCACTTCGCCGCGAAAGAAGCCACGGCCAATGAAAAAGTCTCATCATGGGAGACCGAACAATTGGGTACGGCTCTAAGCACCGGAGATCATCCATTGCCGCTTGGCATCGCGTTAAAAATGTCCCAAGTAGCCGTGCAGCCTAGATAGACGAAAAACTAAAGGCGAGCAGTGCTCGTTCCAGCATGGTGGATGGCGGATCGCTGGCCGAAGATGCTTTCGATCCTCCATCCTTCCTCGTCAATCGTCGGCGAAAGGATCAGTCGCCCGCGACCGTCATGCGCGAGATCAACACGGTGGGCGCGGCGACGCGGCCGCGCAGTTCCAGATCATTGCCTACCATCGCGATGTTTTGCAACATCTCTTTCAAATTGCCGGCGACGGTGACTTCCTCGACCGGGTAGGCGAGCGCGCCGTTTTCGATCCACAAACCGGCCGCGCCACGCGAATAGTCGCCGGTCACCATGTTAACGCCGAAGCCGATCATCTCCGTCACATAGAAACCGTTTTTGACCGAGCCGATAATCGCTTCCGGCGCGTCCTGGCCGGCGGCGAGATAAAAATTCGCCGGCGACACGCCGGGCGGCTCGCCCGCCGAACGCGAGGCGTTGCCCGTGGAAGCCATGCCGAGCTTTTTGCCGCTGTAGGTATCGAGCAGGTAGCTCTTGAGCTCGCCTTTCTCGACGACGCTTTTCTTTCGTACCGGCAAACCCTCGGCATCGAAAGGCCGGGAGCCCAGCGCGCCGGGGATCGTGCCGTCGTCGATAACATTGAGAAGTTCCGAGCCGATCCTGGTGCCCAATTTACCCGCCAGAAAAGACGCGCCCTTGTAGAGCGAATAGCCGTTGATCGCGGACGCCAAGGCGCGCAGCAGCGAGGCTGCCATATCCGGATCGAACACGACCGGCACCTCGCAGGTCTTCACCTTGCGTGCGCCCAGGCGCCGCAACACGCGCCTGGCGGCTTTTTCGCCGACGTGCCGCGAGGATTCGAGCTTGGCGAATTTCCGATTGGATGAGTACCAGTAATCGCGCTGCATGGAGCCGTTTTCTTTCGCCACCGGCGAGACCGAGTGACCGAACGTCGAGCCGCGATATTCGCCGGCGAAGCCGTGGCTGTTGACGTAAACGACTCGCCCGTATTGGTTGGAAAATTCCGCGCCTTCGGAATTGTTGATGCGCCGATCGAAAGCGAGCGCGCTTTTCTCAGTCTCGAGGGCGATGGCGATTTTCTCGTCCACCGAGATGCCGTGCGCCGATTCGTCAACCAGATCCAGTTCGGGCAGGTCGCGCGCCAACAACTCCGGCGCCGGCAAACCCGCCTGCGGATCCTGCGCCGTCACACGCGCCATCCTGACGGTGTCGTCGATCAATTTCTCGACGGAGGGTTTGGAGATGTCGGAAGTCGATGCCGACGCCGAGCTGTTGCCGAGAAAGAGACGCACTCCGAGACGCTTTTCACCCGCCTGACTGATCTTCTCCACCTCGCCCATCCGCACGGTAACGGCAAAGGATTCGCTCTCCGCCATGACCACCTCGCCCGCCGTGGCGCCCTTTCTCTTGGCAGCATCGAGGAGATCTCGACCGAGATCTTGACTCAGTTCTCTTGGTTCCATAACGTCCTCAGTTTTGAGTTGCCGGTTTCGGGTTACGAGTTTCGGGTTTCGGGTTACGGGTTTCGGGTTTCGGGTTTCGGGTTGCAAGACCCACCCGGAACTCGCAACTCGAAACCCGAAACGCGCTAAGCTCTGGTTCCCCCCACCGTCAGGCCATCGATCTTGATGGTCGGCAAACCGACACCTACCGGAACGGACTGCCCGTCCTTGCCGCAGGTGCCGACCCCTTCGTCCAGCTTCAAATCGTTGCCCACCATCGATACCCGCGTCAGCACGTCAGGACCGTTGCCGATCAGGGTTGCGCCTTTGACCGGCCGAGTCACCTTGCCGTCCTCGATGAGATACGCCTCGCTCGCCGAGAAGACGAACTTGCCGCTCGTGATATCGACCTGGCCGCCGCCGAAAGATACCGCGTACAAGCCCTTGCTGACCGAGCGAAGAATATCTTCCGGCGCGGAGTCCCCCGCCAGCATGAACGTGTTGGTCATGCGCGGCATCGGCGCATGCGCGTAGCTTTCGCGCCGGCCGTTGCCGGTGAGCGGCATCTTCATCAAGCCGGCGTTGAGTTTGTCCTGCAAATAACCTTTGAGGATGCCTTTTTCGATCAACACCGTTCGGCTGGTGGGCGTGCCTTCGTCGTCGATGTTGATCGAGCCGCGCCGCCACGGGATGGTGCCGTCGTCGATGACCGTGCAAAGCTCGGAGGCGACTTGCTCGCCGATCCGATCCGAAAACGCCGAGGTCTTCTTGCGGTTGAAATCGCCTTCCAAGCCGTGGCCGATCGCCTCGTGCAGGAGAATGCCGGGCCAGCCCGGACCGAGCACCACGTCCATGGTCCCCGCCGGCGCATCGATCGCGCTGAGATTCAAGACCGCTTGCCGAACCGCCTCGCGGGCGTAGCGCTCGTAATCTTTTCGATCGACGAAAAAACCGAACTCCACCCGCCCGCCGCCGCCGTAGCTGCCGATTTGCCGGTTGCCGTTTTCTTCGACGATGCAAGTCACGTTCAGGCGCGTCAGCGGTTGAATATCGCCCACCACCATGCCTTGCGAATTCGCCACCAGGATAATTTTGACTTCGGCGCCGATCGAGGCGAAGACATTCTTAATGCGCGGATCGAGCCTGCGGGTATACTGATCGATCTCGTAAAGCAGCGCGACTTTTTCTTCCAGGCTGACGTCGTTGACCGGTGTCTTTACCGGATAGAGATCGCGCTCCGCCGCGCCGCTCGGTCTTCCCACCGGAACCGGAGCCTGCGATGGCCGGTTCTGCGCGATGTACTGCGCGGTGCGCGCCGCGATTTCGAGGTTTTCGATCGTTATGTCATCGGTGTACGCATAACCGGTCTTGGTCTCCGCCAGCACCCGCACGCCGACCCCGTTGGCGCTCGATTGCGAACAGTTTTTGACCAGCCCTTCCTCCAGGCTCACGCCTTCATTACGGCGATATTCGAAGAACAGATCGGCATAGTCCGCGCGCTTGCCCAACGCGGCGTCCAGGACCCTGTCAAAATCGCTGTGCTGGATGCCGAATCTGTCGGTAAAAAACACCGCCGGCAAATTATCTTGTGCCATAGCCGCCTCCTGGTGCCATTTTTACCACATCGGGACCAGCGCCGTAAGTGCGCCCCAAGAAGCGCTGCACAAGCCCTGCAGCGCACCGAAACCGATTGCTTTTGCTGTTGAATGGATTCCAGGCTTGGGCTAACATCGACCTACCAATTTTCGGCGAGGTAGAGGCCATGGCGGAGAAGAAAATTGTTCACATCGTCGGCACGGGCACTATCGGTGAGCCGCTGATCGGCATTCTCTCTACCTTCAGAGAACAGTTCGGCATCGATGAAGTGACCTTCCATAAGCGCACGCCGTTGCTCACCGACCGCTCGAAAGTCCTGGTCTCTTGCAGCAAAGGCGCGAAACTCGCGGTCGACAAAGAGCGCTGGCAAAAATTCGTCGATATGGGCATGAAGCCGGCCCTCGAGGCCGAAGAGGCGATCGAACGCGCCAACGTCATCATCGACTGCACTCCGGTGGGCAACCAGAACAAGGAAAAAATCTACAATCGCTATGCGGGCAACGGCAGGGGATTCATCGCCCAGGGCAGCGAGGACGGATTCGGAAAAAAATACGCCCGCGGCATCAATGACAGAGCGCTGGTGCGAGGCAAGGACCAGTTCATTCAGGTCGTCAGCTGCAACACCCATAATTTGGCGGTTCTGATCGATACCATCGCCTTAGGCCCGGAAAAAGAAGACAACCTGGTGGAAAGCCGTTTCGTTTGCATGCGCCGGGCCAACGACTTGAGCCAGGAAGGCGACTTCATTCCGGCGCCGGAAGCCGGCAAACACGACGATGCCCATTTCGGCACGCATCAAGGCCATGACGCCCATGAGCTATTCAAGACCTTGGGCTTGGACTTGAACATTTTCTCGTCGGCGCTGAAGATCAACACCCAGTACATGCATACCATCCACTTCAATCTCAGGCTGAAGCGCGGTCTCACGAAGGAACAACTGATCAAACGGCTGCAATCCACGCGCCGGGTGGCGATGACGCACAAGTCTTCGTCGGCCTCGGTGTTTTCCTTCGGACGCGACCACGGTATCTTCGGTAGAATTCTGAACCAGACCGTTATCGTCAATCAGAGCTTGGCGATTCACAACGACAAAGAAGTGATCGGGACATGTTTCACGCCCCAGGACGGCAACTCGCTCCTGAGCAGCATCGCCGCCACATTATGGTTCCTGTACCCCGATTCCTACGAAGAAAAGCTCGCGCCCGTGCGGCCTTATTTCTTTAGCGAGATCTAGCTGTCTGTAGTAACCAGTGATCAGTAGTCAGTGATCAGTGAACAGTGATCGGTCAACAGTGATCGGTTAACGGTCGTCACTTTGAAGATTGGACTGAGAACTGATTACTGTCCACTGACTACTGTTAACTGATCACCGATGACTGACCTATTCCCCGACGTTTAGATTGGGAATGTTGTCGAAGCGCACCGTGTCGCCGGCTTGGATGCCGTGACGCTTTGACAGCCCGCCGTTGATTTCCAGGACAAACTGACTCGGCGCGTTCACCGAGCGCGAATCGAGACTAAACGGCACCGCCTGTTCGACAATGCCGACGATTTTGCGATCGCGGCTGATGAAAATCATGTCCAACGGCAGCGGCGTGTTTTTCATCCAGAAGGAAAGCATCGACTCCACGGGAAATAAAAATACCATGCCGCGATCGGCAGCTAGATCGCGTCGGTATTGGAGCCCCATGGCGCGCTTGGACGGAGTGTCGGCGATCTCCACGGCAAAGCCGACCTCGCGGCCGTCCTGGGTGATGATCGTAACCCTCGGCTCGGCCTGGCACCCGTGGACGCCGCTCAACATCGTCAGGAGCAAAAGGAATTGACCAAACCGGCGCCGCAACATCTCACCTGCGTAGCTTCGCGGCGACAATTTCAGCGACATCCATCACGTTCATCGCCGCTTCCGGCTCCTCTTTCGCCGTCTCCTCGACCATCATGCGCATACAAAACGGACAGCCGGTCGCAAGCGTCTTCGCCCCGGTTTCTTTGAGCTCGCGGTAGCGATTCGTGCTGACGCGCTCTTTGCCCTTCTCCTCGTCCTTCCAAAACTGGCCGCCGCCCGCGCCGCAGCAAAAGCTGTTGCGCCGCGTCCGGCTCGGCTCGGTCACGCTCGCGCCGCTCGCCGCGATCAGAGAGCGCGGCTGATCAAAAAGGCCGTTGTGCCGGCCGAGGTAACAAGGGTCGTGATAAGTGATCGTATCGGCGCGCTTAGGGTCGAGCTCGAGCTTGCCGGCCTTGACCAAGTCGGCAATGAAATCGGTATGGTGCTTGACCGCGAAACTGCCGCCGAACTGCCGGTACTCGTTGCCGATGGTATGAAAACAGTGCGGGCAGGTGGTGACGATCGTCGCGGCGTTGATTTGGTTCAGCGCCGCGACGTTTTCCTCGGCCATTTGGGCGAATAAGTATTCGTTGCCGGCCCGTCGCGCGGCATCACCGGTGCATTTCTCTTCTTTGCCGATGACCGCCCAGCGAATTTTCGCGGCATCGAACAGCTCAGCCATGCTGCGGGCGATTTTTTGCGCCCGGGGGTCGAACGCCACCGCGCAGCCGACCCAGTAAAGCACTTCGGGTTTTGGGCTTTCCGCCACTGTCGGCACCTTAAACGGCAAGCCCTTCGCCCAAGCGAGGCGCTCCTCGGGAGACATGCCCCACGGATTGCCCGCCCGCTCCATGTGATTGAAAGTATTTTGCAGGCCCTTGGGGAATTCGGCGGCGCCGAGAACCCGCTCGCGGCGCACATCGATGATGTGGAGCATCTGTTCGTTGCCCACCGGGCAAATCTCGATGCAGGCGTTGCACGTCGTGCAGGCCCAAGCCGACTCTTCGTTGAGCGCGAAGTCGAGCAGCGGTCGCGGGCTTTCCTCGCCCTTGGAAAACTTCGGAAACAACCGGTTCAGCTCGAAGCGCTCATTGATCAGGATCGCCGCCGGATCAAGCGCCTTGCCGGTGACGTTTGCCGGACAGACGTCCTGACAGCGATTGCACATGATACAGCTGTAGGAGTCCAACAAACGCGGCCAGGAAAGATCTTCCAACTTGGCCGCGCCGAAGACTTCCTCTTTTTCGAAATCCATTGGTTGGAGCACCCCGGGGCGCTCTTTTTTGAGCGCCAGATTGAGCGGCGCCAAGACGATGTGAATATGTTTGCTGCGCGGAAAGTAGGGAAAAAAAAGCAAGATCGATCCGAGCGAACCCCACCAGAAGAGATGGTGCAGGACCGTGAGCGCATCGGCGCCGAGGCCGCTGAACGGCAGCGCCAAGAGCGAGCCGACCGGCTGAAACACGTCGCGGCCTTGCAGGGCGATTTGCACCGCCTTGAACAGCAGCCGGCAACCGACGTGAAAAACAATAAACAGCGCGACGATCGCCGAGTCCCGCTGAATGCCGGCGCGAACTCCCGGCTCGATCGGCGTGTTGCTGGCGAAGTCAAAATCCTTCGGGCGGACGACGAACCGGCGCAGCACCATGGCGCAGATCCCGATCAGCACCGAGGCGGTCAGCAGGTCGGCCGCCAGGTTAAAAAAATTCCAGCCGCCGCCGCGCCCGTCGATTTCGGCGAAGCCCTCGAGCAAATCGACGAAATTGACGAGGAAATAAAAAACGAAGCCGTAAAAAATCAACGCGTGAAAAAATGACACCCACGGCCGCGCTTTGAATACCGATCGCTGCGCCAGCACGGTCCACAGCGCGCGCCGGAGGCGCCCGGCGAGATCATCAAAGCGCGCGTCGGGCTTGCCCCGGGCGACGGCGCGAAAAACATCGTAAAATCCCTTTCCCCCGAGATACCCCGAGCCGATCAGCAAAAGCAGAAAAAGAATTTTCTCCACCGGTGTCAACATAGTCTTGGCGATGCCCTCACTTTCACTCCCGTCTTACCTGGGCTGCAAACAAAGTACAAAAGGCAACGGTGAATTGATACCTGGGCCGATCAAGGAGCTATACTAACCTGAATGATTCACCTAACGAGGATAATCGCGAATGTCACCGGAGCGATGGCAGCAGCGCAATGCGCCCTCGCATCGTTGGCCTTGGCTGCGTAACATTTTACTCGTAACCGCATGATCAGAACTCGTTCCCTCGCTGCAAAACTCAACCGCATCGCCACCGCTCCGTAAGGGTTACACCTAGATCGCTACTTCGTATAAAAATCCGGGCTAGCGCGTGAACTCGGAGGCTGGCAAACCCCAAAGGAGCTGCGATCGGCGGTCCGGCGGGCCAACGGTCAAGCGTGAAAACCGAGGCGGCGCGAAAGTTCGCCGCCCGCCTTGAGTAGAGCCGGCGCGATTTCATGGTGGATCGCGTCTTCGGTGAGCCGATGGCCGGGGCCGACCACCGCCAAGGCACCCACCAACGAGCGGGTATAATCCCGGATCGGCACGGCGACCGCGCTCACGTCGGCCATGAACTCGCCGCATTCCACCGCGTATCCCGATTCGCCGATCTTACTCATATGCTCGCGCAGCAAGTTGCGGTCGACGATGGTGTTCTCGGTATAACGTTCCAGTGATTCGGGCAGATTCTGGCCGCTGCTCGCTTCCGCCTCAAAGACCAGATGCACCTTGCCCGCCGCAGTGCAGTGAGCGGGCAAGACGGTCCCCAAAAAAGATACCGCGCGCACCGCCCGCGCCGGTTCGACGAAATCGAGCGGGATGATCGAGCGCCCTTTGCGCACCGCCACATAAGCGCTCTCTTTGGTGCCCTTCGACAGCTCCTGGAGAATCGTTCTCGACTGCAAGAGCAAGCCCATCTGGTGAATAAATGCCTGGCCCAACTGCAGGCATCTCAATCCCAAGCGGTAGTTTTCGGTGCTCCTGTTCTGTTCGATATAACCGCGCGCCTCGAGCGTCGCCAATAAGCGGAATACGTTGTTTTTGTGCAACTTGAGCCGCTTGCTCAATTCGGTGACGCCAATCTCGTCGACGTTGGTGCAAAACTGTTCTAAAACGTCAAACGCATGAGACACCGATTGGATGACGTAGTTGGCCTTTTCTCGCCGAACCATGATTCCTCCGCGAAGCCTGCCGCGACCGCTTACATATTCCTTGGATCACCGGGGCAAAAAAGCGTTTTAACCTACCCCAAGAGATTCTCGGTTGTCAAATATACTCACGGGCGGCGGTTGGCCCGGGAAATAACGCGATATTGCACGCTCACCCGCCAAAGTTCCTTACAACGCAGCTGAAACGTGGCGGGCGATTAGTTTAGGTAAGGCAAATGGCAGAGTGAAAATTGCCAAATGAAAACGGGCGGACAGGTAGCAGGGTTAGATTTCGCATTTTGTCTTCCTTGCTTGACCGCCCGGCGCCGATCCGGCACAATGCCGCCATGTCGCGATTTCGGTTGCTGCTTTTTGTGTTCCGTTCGCGCTGGTGGCGCCGGCATCCGGCGCGACCGCACCATGGCTGAACCACAGCGTGAAATTTAGTTTCGCAAGGGCCATAGGTGAGCAACCTATGGCCCTTTTGATTTGTCAGAGGCGATGATTCAACCAAGCTACAAAGATTTCTGCCGGCTCGCCCGCCACGGCAACCTCATTCCGGTCTATCAAGAACTGCTGATGGATTTGGAGACGCCGTTGTCCTTTTTCAAACGGCTCGAGCGTGATCGATATGCTTTTCTCCTCGAAAGCGTCGAGGGCAGCGAGCGCTGGGCTCGCTACTCGTTTCTTGGCACCCGGCCGCTCAGGGTTTTCAAAGCGCGCGGCCACCGAGTCGAAATCATCGAAAACGGCAAAACCAACAAACTAATATCGCCGGCGCCGCTGCGGCTGCTCGAAGACCTCATGAAAGGATATCGGCCCGTAACCATACCGGGTGTTCCGCCGTTCTTTGGCGGCGCTCTCGGCTATGTCGCCTACGACGCGGTCGAGCAGTTTCACGCCATCAGGAGCGACAAAGACGACCCGCTCGGCATGCCGGAAATTTTTTTCTTGTTCGTGCAGACTCTGGTCGCCTTCGACAATCTCAAGCACACCATCAAGGTGATCGACAACGCGCACGTCGGGCCCGACACCGATTTGCGCCGCGCCTACGATCAAGCGCTCGGGCGCATCCGGGAGGTCATTTCGTCGCTGCAAACCAGACCGCGCGGCATCGAGCCGCGCGATCTCAGCCAGGCCGCGGACAAACGAAAATTTCGCTCCAATCTCGCCCGAGAAAAATTCGAGCAAGCGGTCGTGCGCGCCAAAGAATACATTCTCGCCGGCGACGTCATCCAGGTGGTGCTGTGCCAACGGCTTGAAACCGAGACCGCTAGCGATCCTTTCGAGATCTATCGGGCGCTGCGCTACGTCAATCCGTCGCCTTACATGTTTTACTTGGAGCTGGAAGACCTGCGGGTCATCGGTTCGTCGCCGGAGACCATGGTGCGGCTCACCGGCGATACTATAGAACTCCGGCCGATCGCCGGCACGCGCCGGCGCGGCGCTACAGCCGAGGAAGAAAGCCGGCTGGAAGCCGATCTGCTCGCCGATCCCAAGGAAAGGGCCGAACATATCATGCTCGTCGACCTCGGCCGCAACGATGTCGGCCGGGTCGCCGCCGTCGGTAGCGTCGAGGTCAATGAATTGATGGCCATCGAACGGTACTCTCATGTCATTCACATCGTCTCCAACGTGCGCGGCAAACTAGCCGCCGGCAAAAGCGCCTTCGACCTGTTCATTTCCGCTTTTCCGGCCGGGACGGTGTCGGGCGCGCCCAAGGTTCGCGCCATGCAAATCATCAGCGAGCTCGAGCCGCAGAAGCGCGCTCTTTACGCCGGCGCCATCGGTTATTTTGGCTATAACGGCAATCTCGACACCTGCATCGTCATCCGCACCATCGTCATGAAGGGCAAAAAGGTTTTTATCAACGCCGGCGCCGGCATCGTCGCCGATTCCGATCCATCGCTGGAATATCAAGAAACCCTCAACAAAGCGCGCGCGATGTTCAGAGCGGTCGAGCTGGCCGAACAGTGGAAGGAAAAAGGGCTAAAACAAAGGTCGAGGCGATGATCCTCCTCATCGACAACTACGATTCTTTCACCTACAACCTCTATCATTATCTCGGCGAGCTCGGCGCCCAGGTCGAAGTTTACCTGAACGACAAGATCAGCTTGGATGAGATCGAGGCGCTGCGGCCCGAAAAAATCGTCATCTCGCCCGGTCCGTGTACGCCCAACGAAGCGGGCATTTCCTGCGCCGTGATCAAGCGCTTCGGCGCGCGCACACCGATCCTCGGCGTCTGTTTGGGGCATCAGTCCATCGGCGCCGCCTACGGCGGTCGCATCGTTCGCGCGCCGTCGGTCATGCACGGCAAGCTTTCCACGGTGCGCCACGACGGCGAGACGATTTTTCGCGACGTGAAAAATCCGTTCGCCGCCATGCGCTACCATTCGCTGGTGATCGATCCGCAAACACTGCCCGAGGAGCTCGCCGTCAGCGCCCGCAGCGACGACGGCGCGATCATGGCGGTGCGGCACAAGCGCTGGCCGGTCGAGGGCGTCCAGTTTCACCCCGAATCGATTCTCGCCGAGGAAGGAAAAAAACTGCTGCAAAATTTCCTCCGCCGAGACTGATGAAGCTGCTTTGCTTCCAAGCCAAACGCTTCCGCTGGAAGACTCATTCCAAAACCCTGCCTGAGGCGGCCGACCAAGATGTCGATGCCGCCGTCGAAGCGGCTCTCGTGGCTTTCATCCATGCGGAAGTCGAGGACGGCGATGCGGAAAAAACCGCCTCGCTTGAGCGGCGGGCGTTGAAACACATCAAATGGCTCGCCAACAAGCGCGGGCTGAAAAATATCGTCTTGCATCCGTTCACTCATCTAGGCGGCGCCACGGCGCCGCCGGCGCTGGCCGAGAGCTTGATTACAGCCCTGGGTCAACGGCTCGGCGAGACCGGCTATCGCGTCTGGACCACGCCGTTCGGCTATTTCTGCGAATGGGACCTGAGCGTTTACGGCGAGAGCCTGGCCAAGGTCTGGAAGGAGATCCGCTGATTGGTTCGCATTGCCGTTATCGCCGCAGCCCGGATTGCCGCTGCCGCTGTACGGCGGGAAACCCTTCGCCTCGCCCGAAGCATGCTATAATCCCGCTTCGATCACTACCTCGGAGGCCGGAAATGAAACGCCTGATGCCGAACCGCGCTCAAGTTCTCTGCGGCGCTTTGCTCCTCGCCGTAACCGCGTGCAAAAACCAAGCTTCGGATTCGTCGGCGCTGCCCGATTTGAGCCAACACGCGCGGTCCTATGTAGCGGTGGAAAAGACCCAAGTGCGCGCCGGCCCCGGACCGCAGTTTCGCGTTCTCGCCGACATTCCGCGCGACGCTCAACTCACCGCCGTCGGGCGCGACGGCGAGTGGGTGCTGATTGTGTCGAAGAAGGGCAACCCGCCCGGTTTCGTTCCCATGGCTTCGGTGCGAGCCGCGGATGGCGCGACGCGACATTTCGCCCGCAGCGAGAACAAAGCGCCGGCAAAGTATCAGACGGTTGCCGATACATCGCTCCGCAGCGGGCCTGGATTGCACTATCCGGTTATCGCCGAGCTCCCTAAAGGCATTCGGCTCAACGTAGTCGATCAAGAGAAAGGTTGGCTCAGGGTCGAGTCCAAACAAGAAGGACGCAAGCCCGGCTACGTTGACGCTAGTTACGCGCGGCCGATGGAAAACCCGTAAGCTCTAGCGTGGCCGATCGCAGACGGCCAGGATCAAAGCTTCAACAAGCGCGCCGCAGTTCCGCCCAAGATTTGCTCTTTAATCGTCTCGCTGAGCTTCAGGCCGCGAATGGTTTCGATATAGTTGCGCAACTCCCTCATCCCTTTGCCGGTATCGGTATTGACGCCGGTAAAGTCCTGGGGATAATCGCTGGCAAACACCAGCCGCTCCGGCCGGATCCCCTGCAAGGCGCAGTGGAGCGCCGCGACGCCGCCTTCGAATCCGGCCATATCGAAGTAGAGCGCTTGGTAATATTCGTCGAACGGTTTTTTCAAACTGCCAAAGCGGTAGCCTTTGCCGCTCAGCCGTTCCTTGACCGCAGCGATGCCGCCGCCGAAATGCGCCATGACGATTTTCATGTTTGGGTAGCGATCGAACACACCGCCGGCGATCAATCGGGTGGTCGCCACCATCAGATCCACCTCTCGTCCCAGCACGCGCGGCAAATCATAGTCTTTCAGATGCTCGTAACCGGTCGGCACCAGCGCCGGATGCACGAACAGCGGCACCTCGAGTTCGCAGACGAGTTCGTAAAGCTCGTAGAGCCGCGGGCTGTCGAGGGGCAGGCCGCGCACCTGCGAAGTGATCGTTACCCCGTGCAGACCCAGGTCCGTGATCGCGCGGCGGAGCTCAGCGAGAGCGGGCTTGCCGTCCAGCGCCGGCGCCTGGGCCAAGCCGACGAAGCGGCGCGGATACTTCTTTTCAACCGCGGCCAGGTCGTCGTTAATGAAGCGGCATTCCTCCAGAGACGCTGACCAACCGAGCAGACACGATAGCACTGAAATATCCACGCCGCCCTGTTCCATATCCTGAAGCTGTAGCTCCAAATCGTACAGGCGGCGGTGCATCGTGGTCGCCGGCAAGCCGCCTTCTTCGAGCAAAGTCTTGCCGTTCTCGGCATAAAGCCCGCGCCGCTTCGCCAGCTCGACCGGAATATAGTGATGTTGAAAATCGATCACCATAGCGAATCCTTTCCTCTTGTCGGTTAAAGCTGCGGTCGCCGCCCAGATTGCCGCGACGAGCACGACTTATCCCATTTTGGTGCTTATCTCCAGCCGAGCGGAAAGAAAATCCCTTCGGCAGACAAGAACCTCGCCGGGCACTTACAAATTTTGCCAAGATTCACGATTTTGTTCAGCTTTTAGTCTCGCTGCCAAACCGGTGAGAGTTCGGCTGAACGACAAAAAATAATGTAATTACCGCCACTTGGAATCAGTCAAGCAGCACAGGGGCGGTTGGCACAGATCTGGCGTTGAATGGTGCTGCTACCTGGCTCAAAATTGCCCCAAGGAGACTAAAATGGACAGCACGTTTGTTTGGATCATCCTTTTTTCGGGCGCGGCAATCGCTCTCCTGGCAGTCTTTCTGGTTGCCTCGGAGAAAGAATTGAAAAAGAAGCGCCTCGAGATCGACCAACTGCTTGCCAGAGTGGGCGACGCGCCGGTGGCCGAAGGAGCCGAGGCATCGGTTACTGCGCCAGCCGCCTACAATCCGGAGCTGGATCAGCTGCGCGCCAGAAACCAGGAGCTTGAACGAGAATTGGCTGCAGTGAGCAGCGGCCTTGAGTCGGGCGCGAGTGCGAGCGGAGAATTGGAATTGGCGCAGCGCAACGTCGAAATTGCCAAGGCCAACGCGCAGTGGCTGCAAAACAAAAACGAGGAACTGACTGCGGAGGTCGAAGAACTGAAGGCCCGCCTCGCAGCGAGCGCCGATCGCAGCGAGGAATCTGTGGGTGCCCGGGAGCAAGAACTCTTGCATGAAGTTGCCGAGTTGCGCACCCTGCTAGCGGAAAGCCGGACGCCCGTCCGCGAGAGTGACAGCGGCGAGGAAACAAGCCGGCTTGAAAACAGGATCGCCGATTTGGAAAGCGAACTTTCCGGCCTTAGGAACGCGCACGCCGACGATCTCCAGGCGCTTCGCGCGCGGCTCGCCGATTCCGAGCGGGTTCAGCAAGCGCTGCGCGAGGAGCGGCGCAAGCTGGAAGAAGACCTCGCACAATTGCAGACGCAGGCGAGAGAACTCGAGGAGCGAAACCGCCGGATCGAGGCTTTACGAGAGCCCTTCGGCGAGCTTCTCGCGCGCCATTCCTCGCTCGAAGAAAAGCAGCGCGAGTACGGCGCAGCTCTGGCGGGCTTCGCCCAGCTGATCGCCAAAACCGACGATACCTCCCCCGCAGTGGGCGGCTTCAACCGATTGCAAAGCGCGCCGCTCGCTGCCGCGAGCAGCTTTCGCTACGAATCCGAATCCGCCGGCGAGGTCTCTCCCGAGCAGATCATCGCCGCAGCCGAATCGACCGAGACGCCGAGACGGCGCATGGGAGCGCTTCCGCTCGTGCTCGCGTTGGCGCTGGGCGGCACGATGATGGTCGCGCTCTGGAGCATGCAGGGCTCGGATACGCCGTCGGCGAATGCGCTGTCCGTGGCCAAACGAGAGGCTGCCTCAACGCCTGCGCCGCTGCCGATGCCTCTGCCCGAGCCCGCGAGAATCGAGCCGGAGCCCGTCGCACCGCTCGAAAAAGCGCAACCGGCGGCTGAGGAAGCGCGGCCGGCCGCCAACGAGAAAACACGGCGCCTGAAGACGACCGACGTGGCAAGAGCTCAGCAGGCCGTCCCCGGCACGTATGAGATCACCCGCGCCACACGCGTCTATGCCGCCCCGAGCGAGCTATCGCACCAGATGGGCGACATCGAGCCGGGCGTAAGGGTGAATGTCGTCAACTCGAAAGACGGCTGGCTTGAGATCCATTCAAAACATGGCCGCCCGCCGGGCTTTATTCGTAGAGAAGGCGCCCGCGTGCTGGCGCAGAACTGATTCCCAACTCACCCCCCTTTCACACGCGCTAAAATCCCTCCTTGGCCTCTAGCAAGTCTGCAAGAGGCGAAGGGGGGATCGTCGATACTCGCCTGGACTCCGCCGTCGAGTCCGTGTTATACGGGGACAATCCCAAGGTCACGGAGGCAGGCATGGCGCAGCGAAAAAGCATCCATATCAAAGGCATGGAACATGGCGCGCCGATTCCCAACGGGGTGGTCATCGGCAATATGGTTTTCTCGTCGGCGATTGGCGGCAAGGACGCCAGAACCGGCGTGCTGTCGGATGATCCCGCGGAGCAAGCCGAAGCGATGTTTCGGAACCTGGCGCTGTTTATGGAAAGCGTCGGCGGCACGCCCGACAACATCGCCCACGTCAAGCTCTATCTTAAAGACGAAAAATATCGCGACGTGGTCAACGGCCCTTGGCTCAAGATGTTTCCCGATGAACACAATCGTCCCGCGCGCCACGCGCTCAAAGTCGAGCTGCGCGGCAAGAATCTATTTCAAATTGAAATCATCGCCGTGCTTTGAAATCAGTTCCCGGGAGGCATCATGAGCATCGAAATCGTCGATCTTGTCGAAATGGGCCATCAAGAAAAGAAACGTAAGAACATCTTTGACACGCCGCGTTTTCACGCCTGGATGCACTATTACAAGCCCGGTCAGAAGGACGCGATGCATTGTCACAACGCCGATCAGACCTTCGTCGTTCTCGACGGCGAGTGCACCATGAGTTTTCCCGACGGCGGTAAAATACGCCTCACTCGCGGGCAAGCAGCGCTGATTACCGGCGGTTCGTTTTACACCTTAGAGAACACCGGCGACGGCCCGATGATCATGATGGGCAACCGCTCGGGGCCGGCAGATAAGATTCAAATCATCGATTATGTCACGCGCAAGGACATCCGGCAGAAGGTTCAGCAGGAAGTCGCCGCCAGCTAACGCTGCCGGGCTGTTCCAACCGTTCCAAATGTTCCACGGTTCCAGTCGTCACGGGAATCCGAATCAGACATTTGGAACCTTGAAACCTCTGGAACCGTCGGAACCCACCCGTTTTTAAAGGGAGTAGAGCCGCTTGGGGTTGTCGTGGGCGATCTTGCGCTTGGCGGCCTCGGAGATATCGTCGCGGCTCAAAAACTCATCGACCGCTTTCCTCATGCTGACGATCCCTTCGTGCGGAAAGTCGGAGGCCCAGAACAGGCATTCATCGCCCAACAGTTCCAAATCGCGCCGGGTGGTCATCTCTTCGCCGCATTGAAAATAGATCTGGCCGCGCTCGATCAGTTTTGCCGGCGTCGGCGCCTCGCCCATGCGGCTGCCCATTTTGCTCATCAGGTAAGGCACCCAGCCGCAGCCGGCTTCGAGGAAGGCGATCTTCAAATTGGGCAGCCGGTCCAGCACTCCGGAAAACATTAAATTGGTGAACTGGCGCATCTGCGGCCAGACGTGAGCCAGAGTCGCCGCTTCGCCGCGCCACATAAATAGATCGTTGTTGCGCAAGGAATTCTGCGAGTGGACCGCCAGCATGCAGCCCAAGCGGTTCGCTTCTTCGTAAATGGGGTAGAATTCCGGATGGCCGAGCGGCCGCGGCAGACCGTCCGCCGGCAATACCGCCCCGACCATCGCGTAATTTGTGACCGCGCGGCGCAGCTCGGCTACGGCGGCCGGAACGTCCTGGAGCGGCAGCACGGCGATGCCTTTCAAGCGTCGCTCCTGGCGCAAAAATTTATCGTAGAGATAATCGTTGTAAGCGCGGCTCAAATCGACCGCGAAGTCGGCCATGCCGACCTGGCCGATATGCATCCAACGCGTCGGATAAAGCACCGCGGCTTCGACGTTGCCTTCAGCCAATGCCTGCTGCCAATCTTGCAATGTCGGAATCAAAAATGACCGGCCGATCCCTTCCCTTCCCGCTTGGCGATGCCAGCCGTGATGGGGCAAGAGCGGAAAATAGAGCACCGCCTCGCGCCTCGCCTTATAGGAGTCGGGCAAGTACTCGAACACCTCGCTTTCGATTTCGCGAATATGACCGTCGGCATCAATCATCTTCCAATCAGCCATTGCAGCCTCCTTATGCATTTACCAAATGGGAAATTTTTCCCGCAACGGCATTCTTCCCCAGACTGAGCCCCTTGGCGGCTCCTTCTATCGCGCTCTCCCTCCATTTTCATTCTCTCGAGGCGTACGCTAAGACATGAAGCCCTTTGCGGGAGAATCTCCGACTTCTTTGCGTACCTTGCGTTCTTTGTGGTTAATACTCGGAACTATCCATCGGCGATCATCTCGCCGAACCTGCCGCAGAATTCGCCGATCGCTCCGTTGAACACGAAGTCCGCCATTGCGTCGAGCGGGCCCGGTTCACGATTGACGATGGCGAGCAGCGCGCCGTTTCGTTTGGCGAGCACGGGAAAGGATGCCGCCGGCTGCACTTGGAGCGAAGAACCCATCACCATGAAAATTTCCGCCTGTCCGGTCCACTCGTGCGCCTGACGCATCGCCGGCTCCGGCATCGGCTGCCCGAAGGACACCGTCGCCGCCTTGAGAATGCCGCCGCAGTGATCACAGCGCGGCGCGGAAAAATCGCCGACCAGGCGGTTCATGATCGGCTCCGGAGCGAACTCCTTGGCGCAGCTCATGCAGATGATTTTTCGGTTCGAGCCGTGCAGCTCGACGATCTTATCGTCCGGCACCCCGGCCCTGCTGTGCAGGCCGTCGACATTCTGCGTGATCACGCCGATCAGTTTTTCCTTGACGCTGAGCGCCTGCACGAAATAATGGCCCGCATTGGGCTGGGCGTTTCTGTACTGCTCCCAGCCATCGAGCCGGCGTTTCCACGCTTCGACGCGCGCCGCTTCGCTCGACATGTACTCTTGGAACGTCACCGGACGGTAGCGCGTCCAGATGCCGCCGGGACTGCGGAAATCCGGAATACCGGATTCCGTGCTGATGCCCGCACCGGTAAACACCACGATTCGATCGTTGTGCCGAACTTTGGCGGCAAACTCTTCAACGTTCATGGCAACGATTTATAGAATAGCCGGCGGGCCGCTGACAACAGTCCCAATGTTTAAAACTAGGTTAATGAGCCTGCGGCGGCAATCTCAAGGACAGCGCAAGCACGGCGGCAGCCGTGACAAGTATGCCGGTAAGCGCAAAGCCGCACCAAAAGAGCTGCGCATCGCCGGTCACGCCGATCAATGTGGGTATCGCGCCGCCGCCGATCAAGTAGCCGAAAGGAATGGTAAACCCGACCGCGAGATTGCGCGCCTGCGGCGGCGCAAGCACGGCGAGCGCGGCAAATCCAGCCGGGAAAAACCATACGGCAAACGCCGGTTGCAAGATCACGGCTGGGCTCATCCAGCCGTTCGGGGCCAATCCCAGGAGCAGCGTCAAAATCCCGGTGATCGCCAAGCTCGTGACCATCGTCCGTTTGGGGCCGAGCCGATCCGATGCCCATCCACCCAAAATGCCAAAGATCGGTCCGTATGAGCGGGAAAGGGCGGTGACGGTATTGGCCCAGCTCGGCTCGAAGTCGCGCTCGCTGACCAGATAGAGCGGCAGCATCGCGTAAATTCCCACCGTCGAGCTTACGCCCATGCCGAAGAGAATGAGCATGATCCAAAATGCCGGCGTGCGTAGCAGCGCGCCAAAGGCCCTGGAGGCCGGTGATTGTCCGGCGAAATAACCGCCGCTGCCGAAGCGCCAGTACGCCATCGTGATGGCGATCGAAACAAAACCCAGAGTAGCCAAAGCGGCGCGCCAGGTTGCCCGGGCCAAGAAAAGCTCGGCCACGAAGGGACCGGCAAAAAAAGCCAGATTCGGCGCCAGTTCGTGAATGGCGATCGCTTTGCCCCAATGGCGCCGCTCAACGAGCGCGGTGATCGTCGCGATCGCCGAGGGCATATAAAGTCCGGCGGCAAAACCCAACCCGTACAAGCCGGCCCGCATCAGCCACAGGCTGTTTGACGCTGCGAGCAAGAATAGCGTCAATCCCACGCCGGTGCCGGAGATGGCAATCGTCCGGCGGTGCGTTGATCGCGAGGAAAGAAATCCCGAGGCCAAAAGACCGGTGAGATAACCGGCGGAGATCAGGAAAAAGAAGAACCCGGCCTGACCATGGCTGATCGCCAGCTCCTTTTCGACCGTCGGCAACAGCGGCGAGAGAATCACCCGCGCGATAAAGTTCAGAAAGAAAATAGCGGTGAAAAAAAACAGCGGTCCGGCTTGGGCCCCGAACCCGGCGGAAAATTCGCCGGCGCCCTGGGTTTCGGCGCGCTGTGCGGGTTCAGAAAGCATGGCGGTGCATGAGCGGCTCCGCCATGTTTACAATGCCGCCGGCCAAGAATCCAACCGGCATCATCGTTGCGGCGATCCTGGCGTCACCCATCGAATCGCCATCGCCATCATCGATGGGCCGCAGGAGACTTCATTCCGGGCGCCGCCGAATTCATCCGGTTTCAAACAGATGGGCATAAATCTCGGCGAGCTGGTCCTTCACTGCGGGATTGGCCTGCGCCAACGCGGTGGTGACGCTATCGCGCTGAGCCAAAACCTTCGCTAACGTGTCGCGCAGAGCCGGATCGTGAGTCCCGGCGATAGTCTCTCTCACTTCGTCAAAAAAACCGCTGGAAAGTTCCGCCGCAGCGCCAAAGTTATTTCGGTTGGCGCGGTAACTCATCAGCCCCGCCGTGCCCTGCAAGCGCGCCAGTCTGAGATCGGCGCGCAGTTTTTCATTGGTCCGTTCGAGCTCGGCGACCTTCGGGTTGAGGGATTCGGTTTGCTGATGCAGCCGGGTATTTTGCGCTTCGAGATCCGCCTTCTGCGAGTGGATCGGTAAGAATCCCAACAGGAACCCGGCGATAAACGCCGCGGCCAGCACGAGCGTGATCAGGGCGTAGCTCACCGGAGTCTTGAACAGCAGAACTTGGTCTCGCCCGACGCTCGCATCCATGTGTTTACCGAACCGCAAATCTCATTCCAAAGCCGCGACAAAGGCAGCCGTGGACCTGCTAAGATCCGCGGTCTTAACCTCGTTCGAACAAGCGCAGCACCAACGGGACGATATCAAGCTGCGATGGCTCGGCGCCCACGACTTCCACGGTCAACCCTTGCAGCTCTTCGCCGCTGCGCCTGCCATGCGCAACGATCAAGGGCACGTGGCTGTCTTGACGCGTCGGACTGCCGTGCCACGATCGGTACGGGCCGGAAAAATAAAAACGCTCTTCGATCGGCAGCTCCAGACCCGAGCGGCTGAGAAGCAGCACGTCGCCCGCCCGGTGCCCATAGGGACCGGCAGCCAGCCCGCGCATGCGCGATTCCAGGCGGATCAAGTCGGGCCGAGGGGAGCGCCTCAGGTAAGTTGCGATATCCACCAAGCGTTCGCCGTCGAAGATCTGAAACGGCAGCGCGTCTTCGCCGACCGGACGCGGCGGGCGCGCAAAAATGAGATCGAGGCTGCCTTTGATCTCGGCAATGGGATCGCCCGTGCGGTTCACACGGTCGAAGGCGCGCACCACGGCCATGACGTCTTCTTCGAATCGCGGCGCACGCCGCCAGTCGAGCTCGCCCGAGCGATCGGCAAGATAAATGTAAGCCATGGCACCCTGATAGGCGACCACGGCATTGTAATCGGCGCAGCCGTTTCCTTTGTGCGCTTGCGCCGCGGGCGAGCTCTTGCCGGCGATTTCGAGAACGAACGGCCGGACGCGAAATCCGAGCCGTTCCAGCAGTGCCGGCGGCTCATGATCGCCGCTGGTGTCGAGCGAATGGCGATCATCGTTCAACACCGGCGTGTGGCCGTGGTCCGCGATAAAGATCGCGTAGGTATCGTCCAAGACCCCGGCGCGACGATAGGCATCGAGCACCCGGCCGATGGCGGGATCGAGGACCGTTTCAAGATAACCGGGTTGACTGCACAAAGGCGCTTCGGCGATGTGGCTGAACAGATCGATGCCGGGAAAATAGATCACCTGAAGATTGGGCACGCCGTATTTTTCCATCGCTTCGATCAGCGATTCGACCGAGTTCTCATCGATCTGCTGATACGCTTCCTGCTTGACGGTATTTTCGCCGAGCGCGCCCTTCGCGACCGCCCCGAACAGATTGGCGAGAATACTCGGATCGGTGTACGTGAACAGATCGGCCCCCCGGTACACGGGCGCCAGTGAAACGTGGGCGCGCCGGTCGAGCAACTCGTGCAGCGTCGGAGCGCGAATCGCGCCGCCGACCAGACCGTCCGCCAGCATATGCATCGTATCGGTGATCTCGGTGACCGAGACCGGCGCCGGCGCATAAAAACGGTCCTCCTCGCGGGCAAACCATTCATTGCCCGGCACCCCCGTGAAGGCCGGCGGTTGGCCGGTGAAAATCGACGCCCACGCAGCCATGGTGGTCGATGGCAGGATGCTCATGGTTTCCGCCACCGCATAGCCATGCGCGAATCGACCGCCGCCCTGTTCGGCGCCCAGCAGTTGCCCGATATGGCGGCAGTGGCCGTCGTGGATAGCGTCGTAAAGCTCATCGGCGCCAATGCCGTCGAAAGCGAAAATAATCATCCGCGGCCCCGGTGAAATCGGCCGAAGCCGCTCTTGCAATTGGCGCGCGCCGGCGTCGGCGATGAGCTTGGCGGCTTTGCGCACGGCCCGATGCTTGCGGCCGCAAATGCCCGCGCCGAGCAAGGATAAAGCAAGCAGTCCCCATAAAGCCGCGCGTTTCATGGCAGAGAAAAAACCGGCAACTCGGCGTGCGAATCTTGCCTGAGCTCTGGCGCTACTCGCACGCTTGCCGCAATACGATCGGAATCGCGCTCGCCAGCACGAGCAGCGCGAACAGAGTCGAGACGCCGACTGCGGAGAGCGCCAGAAAATGGCCTCGTTGAGCGTCGGCGTGAGGCAAAAGCCCAGCGGGCCGGACGGCGCGCCAGGCGCGCCAACTCACCCAGCATGCGCCCAATACCGCAAGCATCGCCATAACAGTGGCCATGGCGATCATGGCCCGGTGCCCCCCGGCACAACCCCAGGGGGCGATCGCGTTTGCGCTCTCCAGGTACGTCAGCCAAACCAGCGGAGCAGCGCCGAGCGGTATCCAGAGCCGAAGCAGTGTCATGAAACAAGTGCCATCCCATAGCTGTCGGAGAACGCCGCATCGTCAGGGCGACGGTGCTCTCCGGTGTCGCATTGGCTGGTCGCGCAATCGTTATGCCAGAGTCGAGAACCTACAAAGCAGACTTTTTTATTCGGATGATCGTTGAAGATGTCTTGAAAACGGGACGGAGTCCGCCTGAGAGAGGCTCGGTGCTGTGTATCAAATCGGCGACAAATCGATCCGTCACAGGCGCACCGCGAAGGTACGATGATTGCACGGTCGTACGCTAAACTGATTTCCCGTGCGCTGAAGAGTACGCGCAATACTGTCGAGCGAAGAGGGCGCGGAGGTGATCCGTGATCAACGAGATCGAGCTCTTTTACCTGTCGCTGGTCGTCGTCCTTGCCTGGATTCTCGACCTGATCGTGATGAACTTCCGCGCGGGCCGTAACCGATGACGCGCCGCCAACTGTTCTTCTCGTGATCGCCGTCAGCCGCTCCGGGCCCCCGGAGTGGACTGAAGGCGCGCAGTTCGTCGGCCACTTGTTCGATGACCCAATCCCACTCTCCCTCTCGACGCTGGCGAAACAGTCTCATCGTCGGATACCAGGGGCTATCCAGACGATCGCTCATCCAGCGCCAATCGGCATCCGCGTGGAGCAGCGTCCATACCGGCACCGCGAGCGCGCCGGCGAGATGAGCGGGCATCGAATCGACCGTGATCACCAGGTCGAGAGCGCGCATCAGCCGCGCCAAATCAAAAATGGTGTCGCGCTGCGCCATGACACCTAGCCCGTCCGGTATGGAACTTTGTTCGCACAGCTGCAGGATATGAATGCGGATGCCGCCAAGACGCGATAGCCGCGCCAGCGGCGCGAGCGCAGCGGCGGGAATAGTGCGCCGGCAATCCCAACCGTTTCCGGCGCGCCATACTAGACCGATGTTCCGCGTCCCCGCCGCGCGCGCCAGCGCCGCCGGCTTGACATGGAAGTAAGGCACTGCGTTGGGCAGGTTCCCGAGCGTGGTGCGAAACAGGTGCGGCAACTCCATGATTTCAACCTGAATCAGGCCCGGGCGCGATTCAGCCGGCAAACGGTCCGCCGTCACACAATCGATCCCCCGGACCGTTCGCGCCAGCGCTTGCAGTTCCGGTTGGACGACAACCTCGACCCGGCGCGCGAGTTCTCGCACCAGCGGCGCGTAGCGAATGAACTGAATGGTATCGCCTAGACCGTGATAGCAGCAGATCAATACGGGCCTATCGATGACCGATCGGCCATCCCAAAGCCAGCGCTGATGCAGCGGCAGATGATCGCAGCGCGCGCCGCGCCGCTCGGCCAACACTTGATCGCTGATGCGCCACGCCTTTTCGAAGGCGCCGGCGCGCATGTAAGCGCGCCACGCCTCGAAGAGGTCGCCTTCTCTGCCGGGCATGAATCGTTGTTCAATGGCGCTTGCCGTGGCGCGCTCGCGGCACTTCAGATTACTGGCGGCCGAAGCCGGGCGCGAACAGGCTTCCACTGGTGGTTGCCCCATTTTCACTAGCGGTTACGCCGCCCGAAAAAAAACTCCGCTCGTTCAGCTGCTGCGTCGCGCTGCTCGGCGCTATGCTCGCCGGACGCCGCACTCGATCGATGATCGTCTGATCCAACACCAGCGCGAGAGCGCCGTTATTTCGGCGCGTCGTGCTAAATTGGTTCCAAGGCACCAAGAAGAGCCGCGCACGATCGCTCGGATCGAGGTCGAACTGGATCACCACCTGCTCGATGGCGCCGGTTTGCGGGTTGACGAAAAGATTCTGTACCTCGCCGACCTTACGATTGTTATTGTCGTAGATATCGGCAAGCCCCGCTTGAATCGCAACCAGCGACTGCGCGGCTGCGCCGAAGTCGGGCCCGATCGCTTCGAGCTGCGCCGAAAGGGGTTCTGCCCCCGCGCTCAACAACGCGGTTAACGACAAGGCCGCAACCGACAAGCCTCTCTTCAGACGATTAACAGCCATGGAGCACCCCCTCCTCATAATAAAAATGCGCAGCAGTTTCACTTGGTCGGTCGACAGTCATGCGAAGCGCGGGCGTCCGATACGACGCGCGTCTGCAGCTGGAGCTCGGCTGTCCGTCAGTGCGGCAGCTGCTTTTCGTCCGGCAGTTCGCGCCGGCGCCCTCTGCCGCGCTTGCGGTTCTCGGCTGCCGACTCCGTGCCCCTCACGCCCACTTTGGGCCGCCCTGCTCCCTCGACTTTTTCTCCGGGCGCTTTTCCTTTATCGCTCGCATGCTCGATTTCGGCGTTGATTTCACCGCCCACCAGAATGAAAAAGCCGCTCAGATACATCCATGTCAGCAGCACGATGATCGCCCCGATGCTGCCGTAGGTCTTGTCGTAAGAGCCGAAATTGTTGACGTAATAGGAAAATCCCAGCGACGCGAGTGTCCAGGTCATGACCGCAAAAACCGAGCCCGGCGTGATCCACTTCCAATCCTGCTCGACGTCGGGCGCAAAGTAATAGACCACGGCCGCAGCCGTAATCACGAACACCAGAATCACCGGCCAGCGCAGAATGTTCCAGGCGATTTCGAACGCCGGACCGAGGCCGACCAGATTCGCCAGATAGCCGCCGATTTGCGGTCCAAACATGAGCAGCACGATGGCAGCGATCAAGAATACCGACAGGCCGATCGTCAGCAAGAGCGCAATGCCTCTTACCTTCCACAACGGCCGCCCTTCCTCGACTTTGTAGGCGTGGTTGAGGGCGTCGGCGATCGCCGCGATGGCGCTCGACGAAGTCCACAGCGCGGCCAGTATTCCGAAAGACAACAGGCCGCCGCGCGGCCGCGATACCAGCGCGATGACATTGTCGTGAATCAGCGTCAATGCCTCGCCCGGCATCACGCTGGTTAATAGGGTCAGTATCTGTTCGATCAGGTTGGGAACCGGCAGATAAGCCAACAGCGCGGCGAGAAACAAAAAAAACGGGAAGAGCGCAAACAAGAAATAATAAGCGAGCGCCGCGGCGTAGACGAGACAGTTATCGCGCTGAATTTCTCGGATGACCCGGACAAAGAGCTCTCGTACGCTCAGTCCGCCCAGTTCGAGCACCTCGCGCAGCTCTTGAGAAATGGCGGCCATTCAACTTCGCCGGAGCAGTGGCTCGGCATGATCAACGCGCCACCCGCCTCTCGACGGGCGCTTAGCGGCCCGCCGCGGCATCGGACACGGCCTTCTTCATGTCATTGACGCTGCGCTCTGCTGCGTCGCGCACTTGATCAAAGGCCTGCTTACCTTGTTGTCTGATCTTGTCGATGGCGTCGTCCCGCGCCGGACCGAGCCAGCGCTGTTCGGCTTCGCTTTCGGGCAGGGCGGCGCCGAGCGCTGCGCCCAAGGCGAGTCCCAGAGCGCCGAGCACGAGCGGCCGTTCGTACGCCATGGCCGTAAGGCCGCGCCTGAAGCGATCGGCTTGTTCGATGCTCTTCTGGACCGGCCAGCGGGCGCGCGCGCCCCAACGCCCCCGCCTGCCCGGCGGGCCCCCCCCCCCCGACCCCCCCCCGCGAGCCCCGCCCCGGCGCGGGCCCG